>Ga0210393_10004115_pt1 | contig 11535 bp, 10 predicted proteins | sample IncBWC27OmetaG_FD_160068 | JGI IMG/M metagenome (GOLD analysis project Ga0210393, IMG submission 160068) | Forest soil microbial communities from Barre Woods Harvard Forest LTER site, Petersham, Massachusetts, United States - Inc-BW-C-27-O ... | reverse complement strand
AATAACCTGGCTCTTTATCTCGCTGAGAGGATGAATTTACGATTGACTTGGGATGGTGAGGAGGAAATTGTCCCAGAACCCACTCTCGGGGTTTCCAAGGAGACAAATAAGTGCCAGAGTGTGCAAAAACAGAACGACCAATAGACAGATAGTGGTAGATGTATCGCTAATGCCCGGGGCCATTGGTGACAATTAACTGGTAGTGTCATCGATCACTAACGAGTTGCGTGTAGGCTTCCATCTTCACATGATATTGTATCGTGGCAGTGCATACTGTAAGTAATACGATAAAGACGACCAGATGGCAAAGGTGAGTGACAGGGCTCAATTAGCGGATACCTTGTTCACGAAAGTTGGCGACGAGCAGCATGTTCACTGTGGTAATAACCGCAAGCCTGCTACACTCACCATGCCACAGGCTGTGAAGAGAGTGCGCCAAGGGGGGCAGAGGCTGTATTTGGGCAATATTAGGCCGCCGAGGGGCGCATGAAAGCAGATAAGACGCTGGAATGGATGTCGCGAGAAGTAGCGCCCGACAGTCATGGAGACAAGGTGAAGCCATCCATCCATCCCTTCAAGCAGGCGCCGAGCAAAGTACTTTCACCTAGTTTTGTGGTCGTGTATGACAACCTGAAATTATGCTGTGGGCACGACGACGCCATATGAGATCACGAAATCTGGCTCACTAACTTGCAAAGAAATCCAGTAAAGTTAGATTTTGTGTAATCGTCCGCCGCCAGGGTACGCGGCCTGTCAATGCGCCCCAAGGAAATGCCGTGGTGGAAGGGCAAGAGTTTCTGGAAGGGAGAAACAATAAGATAGCCGCGGACTCGGACTGCAAAGATCGAATCGCGGTCACGGATGAGGAGGGCAAGATAATAGGAACTTTCGGTAATCCTGGGGCCTGAGTTGACGGTCAGAGGAGTTACTGCATGTTTCTGAGGTCGATTGCGGAATCGAAGAAAACGGCTGGCATAGATGACTTGTGACTAGGCGGGCCGTTATCCCAAGAACTGCCAATGGTCAGATACGTTGTCCTCGGGGTGAGAAGGACGAATTCCCGCCAGGCGTGCTTAGTATCAGGCCGAGGAGCACGTGGTTGACCGGAGGAGGAACGAGCAGGATGCACAGTTTGCTTGATGGAGTGATTCACCACTGGTCTGGCGGAAAGGCTATAAGTTAATGCCGTACTGCATCAGACTCCTGTCCCTAAACGTAATTTACAGATGACAGAAGAAAAATACTAATAGACGGAAATGGACAGATCCAAAAACGAAGTGTCCTACATTATGAAACGAACGCCCCCTAAGGATTTGCTGGAGTTGCTGAACTGTATTGTGAGTGCTGCCATTCTCACGCTCGGATCATTCAGTGGGAAATGAGGGTCAGCATAAGAATTAAACATGCGGAGGCCTCATGTGCCATGTTAATTATCAAATCACTTCTAAATGCCCCATCCCTGAGGTGAGGGTGCAATGGCACTGCGATAAAGGATCAGAGTTTGTTTGACAGGGTCAACCCAAACCCAACACCCAACAAACGACTCGCGGGTTTCAATCCTCGGCAATTCCCGGGATTTGAGTTCCTCTGGTAACACATCCACATTTACGTATCCACACCACAGACTTACACCTGTGCTGATAAAAAATCGAAGAGCTTTCCGCGTTGATTGAAACCTGAGGCCTGAGGCCCGAGACATGAAGAAAAATCTATTGGATCACCTGGTCTGGCATAGCTTTCGACCTTCATTAGCTCAACATCATTGTTGCTTACTACCATACCATAGCTCCAAGCCAGGCGACTGACATTCGACGTCGACTCTGACTGCTCTGCTGTCGTCCAGATCTCTTGGATCAGAAAAAATGGCTCTCTGTTGCACGTGCAAACTGGTGCTCTCTACACGTTTCTGAGTGATTATCTAACCTGCCAACATGAGGCTTTTATTACGCCTGAAGTACGCATTTAATATAACCGGATAGTTGGTTTGCGAGTTCGACCGACTGGCACGGCGGTATGGTGGTCTGAGGATCCCCGCAGCCAAGATCGCCGTTATGGAAATACCATCCTTCTGTGAAAGGACTCGGAATCAAAGCGGGTCACATGGGATAGTCGAGTATCCTTTGACCAGATACACGTGTTGTCAGCACACGTTCATTTCCCGCCATATCTGCATGACCGGCGCTCTGGCACCGTAATATTCAGCACGATGGCCTCATACGTGCACTCTGTGCGCCCATGTCGTGCCCGCACACCGCTGTGGCACTCGAGTGCTTCTTCCGCCATCAAAACGAGTTTGCCGGCGATGTTCTTTCTCTTCTCTGCGGAGTACGGCAACGTAATCCTCGACACCTGAAGTGGTTAGACCTGAACGATATACGCACATTAGAGGCTTCGGTGCCACTCCACCCCAGAGCGTCTAAAAGTGTGATCCGTTCAATTCGTGGGTGAACAACCTCGCTCTCCGGGGTATCACTGCTTCTGAGCCTTGATTTCTCTTCCGTGCGCTGTATGCTCGGCATGACATCCCGAAAGGCTCTGTTTTGTCCGGGCTTGACCATATGAACGTGAGGAGTCAAAGTGCCCGAGACAGTCTGATGAATGCATTCGTTACGGATACCGAGTGGCATCTCAGACACGTTGTATAGGATATAGCGCCGCTTCATGTTCTTGAGCCGCCTGCGGGATACTTTACGCTGACTGGCTGAGGCGGCTTCGCTGTTCTGGAGGGCTGATCTAGGTGTGCAACGAATCTATTGCTACTTCCCCTCAACCTCCAATGTGATTAGAATTAACGACCTTCCGGAAGGCTCGCTATCCGTGCGACGCCGTGACAGGTTGAGCAGCTTTTTTGGTGTTAATAAACGAGGTTATTGTCATATTCGTGGCCATCCGTGAGTATCAGTAGTGAAATTGCTACCCTCCTGCATACTGGGAAAGGTGCGGTGGCAAGTCCTCAAGGGCACTTGATTTCGCTTCCGGGAAAAAAACGAGCGCATTTCACCAGAACCAAGAGTGGACTAACTCCTGTCAGACATAGGGGTAATATATGATTCATCTGCATTGACTTCAGTTGGGTCGCTACAAATGAATAGATTTGCTAAATCACAGGCGCTCACAGAAGTTCGCGTCGTAATCCTTCCTGTCTGTACGGACACTGGGTTGTCGTTCGAATTTGTTATGGCGATATACCAGCCAAACGTGACTGAAATCTGCGCGAGTATGCGGCTAGAATGATCCCCGAAAAATGACGCTTTTGGGCTTCGCCAACGGCGATCTGTGCCTAAAGGCTCCATTTGGCGTTCAAAACCGGAAGAAGATCCGACTGCTTGCTGGTGGAGTGTGACCCACTCAAAGGGCAATAGCAAAGCGCCCCAACAACTGGTGCCAGGTGTGGTGATTGAAGGGAAGAGAAGACTCGAGATACACTATTTTCATTTGTGTTTGTGCATTCACTTCGGCCGTTCTTGGATATTATCTGGGTTAATAATGCTAGGTTTGAAGAATATAAAGAGATCACGGACGGCGTCGCCTTGAAAGCCATCTTCCTGAAATCAACGGATCTGACCCCGAGAGAAATGTTTAACGGCTCATACGAGAGGCCATCGACCCACGTACGAACATCTGGACAGGAGCAGCCCCCTTCTAGTTCAAGAAGGATGACCGCTACAAACGACCTATCCTCTTCCGGACATGGGTTTCAGGTACGGGCCGATTTGGTAGCGCAGAGACGTCTGTTCACCTGTTGCGAACAACCCGCAGTATAACTTTTCACAGGCACTGGCACCTGACGTTGAAGGTATCCAAGTCGTATGTCTTCTAATCTCGAGGACTGTATTTCAGATGTGTTAAAAAACTTATAGCAGAGTGCCTTTCGTCACCCGATTCCGTTGCTCCCCGGAAATTCCAGCCAGGTCTACAGAGACGACCGATCCTATGAGCTCGGACCTAACGATGCCGCAGCTACTTCAAGCTTTTGGGAGTGTGGTAGCCACGCCTCATCTCTTCATGGACACCCCACGCCCATGATGGTAAGTCCCATATTGTCCAGCGAATTAATGCCTCTCACCGTTCAACTCTGCGTTGAAGGCGAATGTCCACAGCGGCCCGATCGGGGACGCGGGGGCCACCTTTACCGAGGACCCGCCGACCACGACACGATATCCGCCGAGCATCCAGCCACCTCCCGGGGTATACGCTAGGCCAAACGCACAAGGGATACCCACCCCGATCTGGCAGCTGTCACAGACGTGGATCGATTATGAAGACGGCGACGACCTCCGCCTGATCATATTATTCAAGAAAGTCCGATCGACGTAAATTCTCGTGACGGCGGCCTGGGGCTACTGGGGGTAGCACATAATATGATACACCATCGTTGTGCAATTTGTCTGTCTATGAATATGACAATTGTCAGTCAGTTTGTCCAAAAACGCTAGTTGTGTTGAACGCGAACCGGAGTTGAGGACATGCGTATTCAGAATTACATGCCTGCGGGGAATCGGGGGCATTTCCCCCGGATAATGTGTACACACTATCAGGACGCTGATGGTGATTGACGCGCTACTAACTATGAAAGAGGGTAACAGCTCCATGGCATGTGACATGGGCCTAGAAAAATGCTCCCGGGTCAGTATTGGAAAGTTCCAGGCAAAGCCATGTTCAAAGAAGCGACGGCAGGGATAAAACGGCCATCGTGGGTTCCCCATACGGTGCGGCTAACTCCATAAACAAAGGCGGAAGGAAAAACACCAAGTCTGTTTACGCTGATGGTGCGGAACTTCCCATATGTGCTGTTCTGGCCAGCCGGATGTAATACAGTACAACTTGTACTGTAGTGGCGCATCCTTTGCCAGCGGAGTCTAATTTAATGCTCAGAAATTGGGCTATTTATCAAAATCATTGAGTAAGTTAGCGCAAGATCCAATGCACGGTTTCCTGATGTGGGCCTGGAACGCATCTATCGTCGGCCAGTAAATCACTCCGGACGGACGCTGATCCCATCCAGGGATCCATCAAGATCAAGATCAAAAAGTAAAGATTACTCTTGCAAGGGGTGTGAACTGACCGTTCCGTGTCCCCACCATCACCTGATATAATCAGGATCATTCCAGCGGGATGCCAGTGCGGGGAGGAGAGTAGGGAAACGTACACCAAAGCCTAATCGGCCGTAACGGTTACCATAACCAACGGTCAATCAAAAGTGTGGTCGGCTACCTTACCCCTCTGACTCCTCATGAACTTTTCATCTTCAACTCTTCATCCTTGATCGACCACCGAGTCCCCCCTTTTCATAATGTAGCGGCGAGCTTCTAATGATATGTGAGCTTGTTCACTGTATGCAACCAGAGGCAATCTCCTGACTCAGGTCACGGTCCTGGTGACACAGAATAATCTAGTGGAGGGAAATCGAACTTTCTACAAGGTTCAATTTATTCAGGCTGTCGGAGGGGTGGCAAAGCATGACTTACATTCTGTCAATCACTGTATATCACTGGTGTTCCGGTGATTCGTGATGAAACGTCACACCGCCCCCCCTCCTACAGCAAACAGTTTGGCTTGCCTTTGGACATTTTTGCTGGGACAATGTTAATGTCGCCTCTGCGTGGTCGGACAGCATGGTGCTGGCCTTGATGTTGGCTATATCTGTTTGTCATTGTTGTCCCCTACCTTGTTCGACGCGGGAATCAGTTTCCTTTATACCGCCCTCCATAACATTCACCTGCACATCGCGGAGCATGTAATAATACACCTGCATTGAATGGCCCATTGCGCCACTGAATGTCCTGAACCACTCCTCACAAATCGAAATAAAAACATCACGCACTCGCATCAGTCCAAAGGAAGACGTGTCGGATTCGTCCTTATGAGGCGAACGGTGGGTAAAAACAGAGTCTTGAGCTTGGAACACGTATTTTCCCTAGTAGTGCATCTGCTGCGCGTGCCAAATAAACCTTACCAAGCATTCCCATTCCTATGGTTTAAGTTGGTGGTAGTGGGATCCTCTCCAAAAGGCATCAGCGGTTTTGAGACATGAAACTTATGAAGGCAGGCAAGGTCGCCAAGAAACAAGTCTATCCGTAAAGACGGTCTTCATGCCCAACATTGACAACGGTCAGACCGTGATCTCAGCGATTCTGGACAAATACTCCGTGTGCGCCAACAAGTACACGTTGTCTCCAAGAAGTCCTTCGTCCATCCTCCAGCGTGGAGTAAGAACTCATTGAAACGATGTACAAATCCTTGCCTATGATCGCCGCGCGAGTAGCAAAGGGAGAAAAGAGAGGACCATTGATCGTTGGACCGTAAACTTTCCACAAGAAAAGGGACTGTCGGGCACCACTGGTGGACAAACAAAAGGCTGGTGGAAAATCGCTTCTGTCGCGAGTAGATGGTGTGTTCTAAACCGAACTGCTTGAGGAAAAATGGGAAGCGCACTGGCAGCACAGGCCACACCGCAGCCACGGGATATGATGATTACTTTGGACATCTGCATTTGAGTAAAGCGAGCGGAGAGCGCGTACTGTGCGTGTCTAGGATGATGAGGAATGAGTTCGAAGTACGTACTTCCGGTCCTCGACGGTTTGTTTTTGGGGGGTGAGGTTAGGAGAACAGGGAGATTGTGCATACATTCATCGAATGGGCCTAAGCCGTCTCGGGCTGGGCCCAGGCACCCGTGGGCAAGGATTGGATTGCGACTTTTGTTGCGGGTTCTAGGCGGATAAAGGAGATGAGGGTGAAGGCTGGTCCGAAATGGTGGCCAAATTGAAATCGCGTCTGTTCGTTACGTAAGACGATCGGGGGTTACGTCGAGGCGCCTGCTTGGCTGCTTGGCTTGCAAACAAAATCTCCTGTGCAAGTGTGTCCTTTCTATCACTTGGATGGCGTGATATGGCGCGCCCGCATGCCACCGCACCATGTGACTCGGATTTCCTCACCTTTCTTTGCCACTGGCATGTATAGTGAACAAAAGTCATTATTTGTACTTGCCGTCGTTTTCCTTGCAGAACAAAAGCATGACTAGCAGTGAAGACTACTTCCCTGGGGCACCGCCCATATCGCTCGCACGTAGACACCGTGACGTCAAACCAGATTTGTCTTCAAGCTATGCCCTTGGATGTTGTGATGAATGGCAGAGCACAAACAAGCTTACTCGAGTACCACATTCAAGGCTTCGGAGCCTCGCGGAGAGAACAGGTCACAATCCACTTTCGGTGCTTGGCATACGAAAGCGCGACCTGAGTTGATGCCTACGTTGTGCGTCATGGCGACTTATTTCCACCCGCAGTTTGCCAGTGAGTAGAGCCCCGTGGAACTTTCAGATAAGTTCTGCCTCAAACTCACTAACGTGTGGTCTTTTGTGTTTCCAACGCATGTTACAGTTTTCTAGACCGATACGACCGACTCTGCTCCGAGTTACTGACTGGATAAGATGGAAGAAAGTACTACGTATGGTATATTGCCACTCACAATCTCTCATAGACTGTTCTTTGTGTCACCGCTAACATTTCACATAGGTTCACCAATTCAGGCCAAGTCTCCCAGGACCGCCGTCCTTCCGACACAGCAGTCCTTGCTGGCATTCTCCCATAATGTTACTATTCCACGGAAGCGACAACGTTGGTAGTACAATGAGGAATGAACATACGTGTCCCTCTGTCATCCTTCTCTCGCCCTTTCTTGCTGTGCTAGAACATGCCTCTGATCTGACAAAGGTAGGCTCAGGGCCCCGTTCAAAAATCACCCTCGTTGCAGCCGAGCGGTTCATAGAGCGCGATGGAGATGGTCACCATGTTTTAAAACGAATAACTCAATAAACCCAGATTGCATCAACCGACGATCGGGGTCGAAAGAGTTCACTTGCGCGGCCTTTGTGATGATGTCGGTGGAGGCGCCAGAAGAAACGAATGACGGCCGTGGTCACAGGTGGGCGATGCGTTATCTAGCCCCGGAACTGCTATTCCTCGCCCCCCGTGGGGCCCTGGGGGATATACAAACTCTACGCAGCCTATCATATAAGCTTTTCGAAGCTTGCAAGATCCGGTGGGGCCCCGAAAGACACCAAATGTTGAATCCTCGCATAAAACGCGTTTCAACGGCGCGCTTTCACACCTTCCAATCTACAACCGTCACAGGTGTGCCAAAGACCCTTTGATGACCCCGGCCACCCCTACACCTCTCTACCTCTCTATGTCCTGTCCTTCACCCAAGCCTCGTGTCATCACGAAAAACCCCTATGGCGCGATCGTCCTTGTGTCATATCCGCAAAGTAGCCTTTACTTTGCGTACTCGTGCCCGTCGACTTGACTGCGCTTTTACAACTAATTACCTTCAAGTTCAAGCATTACCTCACACCACTTCACCACGCACCTTTTCTCTGGCTAATCTAACACTTGGGAAGAATCTTGAAAAGCTGTAACCCAAAAGCATGGTCGAGATATCAGGGTTGCCGCGGTCGGTCGGTGTAGTAATTTCAGAGACCATCAACTACCACGGTTGACGGATGTGGAAGGGAGGATATCTTTCTGGCATTAGAATAGCCTGACATTGCTTGTCTCGGGGCAGAAAATGCGGCTCAAAAACGGTATGATGTAGCGTTCAAATAAAACCGTGCACTCGATAAAGAGACACGACATTTTCAGGGAAACTTGTAGATGGCCGGGGAAATTCAGTGACGAGATAGAATCCGAATTATGGGGGCTCAATCACCCAAAGCAGCATGAGGCGACCACCCCAAGTCCGAAAGGAACGATTCCTCTTCTACGGGAAGGTATATTGGTCAACGAATGTCCGAACGAATAGGAGCCGAGCTCTCGAATAAGGTTAAATTCCTTCAGACTGTACGTGAGGGGCGAAAAAGGCATGGCGTACTGGGCCTCCTTTTGTGAAAAGAAAATAAATGAGAACGTGACTCATGTGCCCGGCGTTGGTGAGCATTTTCGGCGTTTTTTGCTGCTGCGGTGAGATTAAAGGATGTAGGCTTTGCTTCGTCGGCGTCGGACGGAGTGAAGTTAGTGCCCGTACGTAGTGATACCGGTGTTGTGTGTATCTATTCGACCTTGCCGCCCACCACCTGTAACCAGTCTTATCCACCGCTATAAAGTGGCACTTCACGATCGCCCCAATTATTGAGAGGGTTGGACAGCAAGAATGAAAGCCAACCTTTGGTAACGGCGTGGGGCCAAGGGACTGCGGGAGGCAGCACTAGGTAAGCGCGGAGCGAGAACGTAAATGCGTCTACTGTAGTAGGCTCGAGTTGACATCTTCCTTGGCCTTTGACGCCGTCAAACTGCGCCCATGGCAAGAAGCAGTGATAACGTACAGGGATAACATCGAAAGTTCCTTGTGGAAGATAGGGTACTGGCAAGTGAGAAAAGCGTTGGGACGTCGCCGCTCGGTTTCATGGCATCGTTGCTTCAGGGATGACAGCAGGGAAAGGCGCACGGGCTACGGCGATGATGGATGTAGTCATGGTTGTAGGTCGTGCAACATATCGTAGACATGGCTGTCACCGCCCATTATCGATCAAGGCACAAAACTCTGAGTGAAAGGGGCTGCCTGTTTGGATTCAGGTCACGTGTCGCGGCGTTTCGTCACTTGGACCTGTGGGAAGACTCGGTTTACGTCGAAAATACTGTGGAGGTATAGAACTGCTTGTGAGCTTTGAGTGAGGGGCCACGCGAATTAGTGCATTTGACATTCACTATCAGGTAGTGATGCCGAGCCGATCAATCTCGATCCAGTTGATCTGCTCTGGAGTGTATGCTCTGTTGCACGAAAGTGGGCCAATCTGGCCACATTGTTTATTCGTCGGCGTAGTAGCGAAGGTAGGCTTGATAAAGACGCGAGAATAGACCAGGGCACGTAGCTCCAAAAAGATGCCCCCCGCATGGCAGAAAAACAAACCAGACGGACCCATGGCCCACCACATATCCAAGACGCGATCGAAACTACCTGAGCGCAGGCCCACAGGGATTGGAATCCCCTCCAGGGCTGGTTTGATCTCGAACAATGTTGGCGACCCTAAATACGGGGACGCTAAATCTGCGTCGTTAATGGTTGATGGATGCCCTGAGAGGTGCCGCGAGTATAACAGATCCGTTTATGAGCACGGGAACCCAGGCTGATCGGGTAAAAAAAATACATGAAACATCGCAAAGTCGGGAATAGCTGTAGCACCGCATCTCGAGGACCAGAAGTTCACGATGACACACAGCCCAGATTCTAGATTCCACTTGCACGGAGCTTGGAGGCTCGCTATGGTAGAGGAACTCGATGCAGGCCAAAATCAACTTGGCAACTGAAAAGGTCACGAGCCTGTTGGCTGCCCCAATTATTGGTAAAGCCAGAAATACACGGTACTTAATTTCTATGATCACAAAAGGTATTCGCGCTAGAGCGGCGCATACTCTGGGTCATCAACGCTCTTGATGGTGCGCGTAGGTTCCAGCGAGTTATTTAGCAAAAAGAGGCCATCTGTGTGGGAATGTAAGAATCAGTGAATAAACCCCAGATGAAAGGACAAACTGGGGGTATCATTCTCCGCAGCCCTCCACTGCGCTTCCTCTAGATCCTTGCCGACGCCACTTATCACATGTCGCTTCACGAGCCTCTCAGATGCGACGCTGGGGTCTAGCTCTATGAGCCATCTCTCGTCCAAAACCTTCCCTGCATCAACCCAAGGAGGAAGAGAGAGGAAGGTATATAGCCCTTCTATAATTACGATCCTGTGCTCGGGTAGTATAGTGACGGCGTGAGGACAAGGGTCTTTGGCGGCGTGATCGAAGGACGGGGCAGTGATTGCGGTAGCGGTGGCACCGGGCAATATCGGCTCTCGCAAATGACGAATGAAAGATACATAGCCATGGGCATCGAAAGTCCAATGGGACCCGCGCCGGTCATGAGCAAGCTTTGGGTCCGGCATGACGTCGAGTTGGGCCCGTGTTAGATGCCAGCCATCGAGGCCGACAAGAATGGCCTTCGCGTTCTTCAACGAGGCCGAGGACGGAGTCGAGGTCGGCTCCGCAGCGGACTTGCGATGTAACTCATCGAGCAATTGGTTGGTTTTGTTTACGACGAGCACAGCCAAGGTAGATTTACCCGAGGCGGGAATGCCAGCAATACCGACCAAAAGGCGGTTATCTGAAGAGATGCTAGGTTGAGGATGGTGGTTAGGATGACCGTTTGTCGAGTAAATCAAAGACTGACTGAGCGAGTCGTTCGATGGCGACGAGGGCGAGGTCAGTGGCGACGATGTCCATGACTGCAGGGCAGTTGCGGGCCGGTGGCCGGTCCCTGGAGTAGTGTGCCTGTGTCCCTGGGAAGAGGGCTCACTCAATATGGAAGAGGCACTGTCAGTGTATGCCATCCGGCTCCCACAACCATTTGTGGTCAACGAGAGCACAGCCAACCCGCCCATTTGACACAACCCGCGCCGCTATAAATACTTTACTGCACGTGTCCCTTCGCCGTTCTGCATTTTACCCCAAACTCCCAACGGTATGAACTCTGCCTTCAACCTAGCACTCTCTATTGACA
>Ga0210393_10004114_pt1 | contig 11539 bp, 11 predicted proteins | sample IncBWC27OmetaG_FD_160068 | JGI IMG/M metagenome (GOLD analysis project Ga0210393, IMG submission 160068) | Forest soil microbial communities from Barre Woods Harvard Forest LTER site, Petersham, Massachusetts, United States - Inc-BW-C-27-O ... | reverse complement strand
TGTTTCATGGAGGATGTTTCGCAAGACAGGCTGTCCCTCTTGGCTTCAACTTTAGGCGTACTACACACAGCCAAAGTCGAGTCTATTGTCATTCGGCCTCCCCGCTCTCCCACCAGTGATCCAGCGTCCAGTGATGTATGTCTATATTCGAAGGCCCAGTTGGCATGGTAATTATATTAAGTGCACGAAAAAATATATCAGTGGGTGAAATCGACACTTTGAGTCGGCAGCAGAGTGCCGTCGACCATCTGATCCTCGTCTTTTTGAGTTGTTTCCATACCTTAGCATTCCTTCAAGCGTCACTTACTCCTTTCCTCCACGAGAATCTTGTGTTCATAAGGGACAGGCGCTCCGACCCATCGTCGTGCCAGCAAAGTAGGATCCCAGATGGTCGGAGAGAGACGTGTGCAAAATCGAGTTTCCAAACTGGCAATGGACATTCTCCTGCCCAGGGCATGTAACAGTGCCGGTTTCATCACTGTCAGGAATGTGTACTTCGCCCGCGGAATGCTGGTACCCAAGGTCGCGCGGGGGCAAGTTTGGCACGGGATCGTTCCCGTGCGTCACATAAGTGAACTGATTACCGAGCTGTGAATCGATGAGGTTTGCGAATGCCACGTTGCCCCCACGCGGGAGACCAAAAACGACTGCGTTGATCGAGACAGATGAATCAAGGTTCTGACGGAGCATGAGGGCGTCCATCGCTGCGATAGCCGCGCCAAGACTGTGTCCTGTGACGAGGACGCTGTTCGTGCCAGTGCTCTGTAACCCGGACTTCACCGCCGATAGCACCTCGTTGGCAGACTTTCCGTGGGCATCCGAAAAACCTTTGTGCACCTTCACGTCACCTGGGATGTGTGACACAAAAAATTAGGCGAGACGATAGAAGTGGTGGGTATAAAAAAGGGCGTACTGCCGACATTCGGGAATAGTGTGGGATCTAAAGATCCTTCTTTAAATTCTGCGTCGTTAAGGATGGAGATGCTGAGAGGAAGACCGGGGTGAGCGAGGAGCTGAAGTTTCATCTTCAAACGAACTCACACGCTGGATGGATCGGTGCCTTGGTGCCCGACGACAATACTCTGAGTGATATTGTCATGGCCAACAAAGACTGAGAGGTCCGAGTAAGTCTGGTGTTAAACGTTAAACACGCATGTTGACGATCAAGCACCCACAATAAGGGACATCCTGGCCATCTTGCATCATATATTAATTCAAGCGAAATCACCCCTCCCCTGACATATAAACGGGAAACGCACCTCCTCCAGCACTGAGTGGGGTGAAGCTGCCCATTTGCAGTGCCTGGCACGACGGGCCGCAATTCCACGCATTAATAAGGTCGCTGGAGCAGTAAGCGAGCCCTGAAAAATGTGCTGGCCGAACAAAGTTGTCGGTAATGTCTTGGGCAGAAACTGGCGTGGGACTAGCCGTAGATACGGACCCGTCAGAGCGACCAACTAGAGGTGCGGCGGAGGCGAAGAGAGGGAGAAGCGACGCAAAGGAGACCAAGGAAAGCATTTAGAGTAATCGTGTCCAGCACGTTGTAGTGCAGAAAAATAAGAGAAACAAGTATCTGCAACCTCGGGCTGTGAGTGAAGGTAATGACTAGGGACGGGGATGGCGTAAGGGAGAAGAGCGAAAGATGCCAACTGACGGTGAGACAATGCCATCCTGGTGACCCATTTATGTGTTGACGAGATGGGTGTCTTGTCCGCCGAGTTCCATGTCATGCTTAATCGAGTGTTCTGCGAACCGCAAGGGGTACGCATGTGCATCATGTGGACACAAATATCCATCCCTATATTTGTCTCTGAATCGGATGAGATATCCGACCTTAAAGAGCGCGTACGTACATTAGAAGCGGGTGCAGTTAAGTGCATATATCAGTATATATCTTTGCCTTTACTGACCACAAATCAAGCTTGACCTCAGCCTCACCTCTGCCAGTGGGTCAGTCATCCGACGAGTCAGCAGTATTTCTAGCGTCACCTGGGTCACTGGTGTTATCCATCCTAATGAAACCCAGTTGGATGTAATAATATCTAGATAGTATCCACCGACCATTACCGAAATGGCCAAGTGGAAACCCCTCGGAATCCGAGTCCGTGGCGTGACCATTTATTCGACTGCGGAGCCACCTGCTCATAGTAAACTCGAGGCTAGCCGGTTGGTTATTGTTCTGCCAGTGATTTTGGGTATCACTGGGAGTAATTGGGGGCTGCCAGGGCGCTACCAATGCCATCATTAGTACTTGCTGGGGATCTCTTTTCCGCGGCATGGGAATGAAAACATTCTTCTTACACTTCCAGGTAAGTCTGATGAGCCACTCCGGGCTACAAGATGCGGTCGGGTCCTAACAGTGAATTGTTACCGTAGCCGCCTTCAAGTTCTCTAATGATGAGTGCTATGAGTGCTACGTGGACGATCGTGAGAGAACGGCGGACTTCAACTTTCCCACGCACAGGAACATGGTGCAGACTCAAAATCAGTCTGAAATGAGTATTAACGATGATTTAAGACAAAAAAATGGCATATATTAAGGATTAAAGGATGCGCGGGGCAGACGTGCATGTAAATGCTATGTGTAAATAGCGATAATGGGTAATTTCCTAATTTGTATGTACCGGGCCGTGACCCGTTATCTATGTGGCTGCCCCTCATATGCAAACTTTTGTGCTGCACGCTGCTGTTATGGAACTTTGCCCACATGCACTGTAGAATACATGCTATGTATCAGTTCTAGCTAGGGAAGCCGAAATTAGATCCATTTACATGAATTGAATCTCAATTTTCAGTCTTACATGGGTGCCAAAGTACAAAAATTGAAATAAGCACCCAAAATAATGAAAATCTCAGAATTGCCATATTTACCCCACTTTCTCGTCTAAATTGCACACATTTGGCCTGGAACTCATTAGTTAAGCACACGTGATGGGAAATCCTGTCCTGAACCGTGTAGCAGTGGGTGCCACTAGCAATTGCCCACAACTCGCAATCAACGCTAACGGTGGAGATCAAAAGCTGGCTCAGCCAACATGTTTTTCTCAATAGCACGCACGATCGCTCATGACCCGGGCGAGTCGGAGGAACAGGGACAGCCCCTACTGCATGGCCGAGACCGCCGAGACATTGCCTTTAACCGAAGTCAAGTCACGGAGGACTTTGCCATCTACATGGTGGATTCAAAGCCGCGGCTGCCGTGCTCTCACCCACCGTTCGTATGTACTTACTACCTTCCAGAGATCGGCGCTCATCGGACGCTGCTCTTTTCGTCATCCCCTTGGCGTGGGATCACCGTGGCGATGTGGGCCACGAACTTCCCTGGCGCTAGATTGGCCGACTGGTTAGAGCGTCGTGCTAGGTGCGCAAAGGTCCTTGATTCGATTCCCATTTTGGCCATGAACCTTTTCTCCCAATCTTCTCACGATAACCAACAAGTGATATCAATATTGAACGTTGGACGATAATGCCAATTGCACGACGAAATAGAACCCCATTGGTATCGATACAAGTACAGAAATCACATCCGCTTGGCCTCGCCAAGAGGCACGCGCACTACCTCAATTCAATCCATCCTACCTCCCTGCGATGTGTAAGCGCTCACCGCTCCCCTCTCGGGGTCTGAAGCTCCAGATCTCGACCGTCGTCTTTCCCGCACGGCGACACATAATTGCGCACACTTCGCGTCTAAATACGACCTTCCACACGGTTTCGCTCGGTGCGGTGACATCGCGTACGTACGCGCCCGAGCCGACGTCAAATAAGCGTACACGACCGTCGTTCCCGCCTGTGACAAGGAATTGTTCGTCAAATTGTAATGACGTAACGGACGAGTCGTGCGCTGCGATCCGTGTGTGGACACGCAGGTCCGGTAGTGCAAAGGCCAGTACACGTCCGTCGGCCCCGCCCGTCACAAGCGTGTGTGGCGTCAGCTGTAGGGAGCACACCAACGCAGTATGACCTTGAAGCATTGCAGTGCAGTGTCTGTGAAGACAGGCCTCAGGATAGCGGCCAGCGTGTGGATGATTTTCTGTTAGCGTACCCAGTATGTGCGTCCCATACGCGTACCGTGGTGTCCAAACCACCAGAAGCAACAATCTTGCCGTCAAACGCGACTGCATATATCTGGTTGAAGTGTCCGCGGAAAACCTGCAGACAATCCCCTGTGTCCACATCCCAAAGCTGCCCAACAATTAGCACCATCAAAACCCACCCATCTCGTATGAGGTTTTGCGCGACGTACTCGGCAAGTGCCATCATAGCTTCCGCTAACAACTTGGTTCCCGCAGAAATCGAGTGAGCGCACACTGCCAGCGTGCCCCGCAAGGACGCGTAACATCCGCCCGCGCTGCACATCCCACACGCGCAGCGTGCCGTCGCGCGAGCCACTAACCGCAATGGGCCGGTTATGGATCACCTTGAGACAGCGCACAGTCGAGGTGTGTCCACGGAGGACGTACAGCGTGAGACTATCCACCCATCCCCATTCCCCACCGCACGAATCAGGATTAGCTACGAGAACAGGAAGAGGAGAGACGCACCCAGTCTGCACGTCCCACACACGCACGTCCTTGTCACATCCGCCACTGACCACCAGAGCGCCGGGTTGGCCCCACCCGCGCGTTGCACCGGCGACATCGCTGCGGGCACTCTCTGCTCGACCAGAATCATTCATCTGTGCATAGGTAGGAATGGTTGGGGGATACTGCGCGTCCAGTGCCAAGGCGGCGCGCATGGATGGAGGCAAAAGATGGTCAAGGCCTTGTGGATCAAGGACCTGCGCGCCAGCCGGTGCGCGGTTGTGTAGAAGGAGCGCAGGCCCATCTGCCACCTCGGGAAAGTTGCCTCCATTCGTTGTTAAACTACCGGAATTGTGGGGGTTGTGCAGTGGAAGTCGGGGATGTGCGGGATCGAGGGCGCCGCCGCGTGAGACGAGGTCAACAGCCCAAACGCCAAGCTCATGCCCGACGAGGGTGCGCACAAGCGAGCCTGTATGCGTCGAAAATATGTGGATGCGATGATTCGCGAGTCCCGCGATGAGCCAGTCGGCGTCCAGCGCAACGGAGGTCACAACACCGCTATCGGGATCGAGCACGGGGATGCGGTGTGTGCGAAGGCAGCGGCCGCCGCGCTTCCAGTTGACTACTGTAGGGCGGGGCGGCATGAACATGTACTGATGCTTAGGAAGGTAAACCATGGAAAGACTGAGAACATACGAGTTGTCCACGCATATTTGAAGAGCGCTTGTGAACTCTGTGCTGGATGGGGGGCACGTAGAGGCCAAGGGAGGCGAGGGAGCGTCAGCACACGTGGGACCTGCGGATGCGTGACGCCGACTGTGTCGTTTTCGTCGGCATCCGGTTCGCACGGACCGTGCAAGGCAGGATCAAAATGGTACGCGCTCGCCAGTCCGCGCCATGCCTGTTCGTCTTGCACGAGAGCGTGCCATTTGCGTGAGACGCAGGCGATGCGCGCAAGTGTGCGTGGGTGATCGACAAAGCTAAGAATGTGGAGGGAAAGTTCTATTGGTAAATCTGCCAGAAAGTCACGTTTGAGGAGAGGTGCGATACGTGTAGATATGAAGAACAGTTCGCGAGAGGAACATTGAGAAAGGAGGGCGGCTAGATAATCCTGTCGGGCGGTGGAGCCTAGAGATTGAAATTCATCAAGGATGGCTTGGAAAGACGGCGGTTCGACTTGTGGTGCAAGTGAGGAGGCGAGGGTTATGATGCTTGGCACTGGGGAGATGGGGCGTGGAGATGGAGCTGGGGTAGGTGGGCGCATGACTGGCATAAAAACGGTTGGAGATTCGGTCTGGGAAGGATAGTCGGACGTTGTCTCTGACTTGTACGGGGGAAGATCCACAAGACCCGAAAGTTCGAAGGAAGAGGATGTCATAGTGGGTAGCTGCGGTGCACTTGTTCGAGTCATGTCGTCAGGATGGGAAATTTAGAATGAAGCAGCGAACACGCACATAAGAAGTAGATTCCCGTAAATGTATTTGAATAGTGAGCGACAGAGGCTCACTGAGTTGAGTCCTTGGGGGTCTGCGCGAATCCAGGAAAGGTCTCGAGGTGTGAGGTATATTCGATAGCACGAGGGTCTGCAGAGCTAGTGTTTACCCAGCGTCCGTCGTGGCTGACAGATCGCTAAAGGAAGAAAGCAGGGGATTGATTGATATAAGCTCCTTCTTGACGAGGATATCGAGAAATCGACCCAGGGAGAGAGGAACGAACGAAGACAGCAGCCTGAGTGTTGGCTGGACACTGGCAAGAGCTGCTGCCGTAGCCGAGGAGACGGCCGTATCAGTTCTAGAACGTAATGCGATAGTTTGAGCTCGATAGATTGTCAAGGAAAGAGATTTTGGCCCTTCTTCTCTGGCCGTCGCGCTTGGCGGTAAAAGTACAGTTGAGAAGGGCAAGACGAGGTGTGGTTGCCGGCCAGACCGAGTATAAGGTTAAGGGTTATCTAACCTTACCCGGGTACCCGTGTTACCTGGCTCCTTGCTTGTCTCGGGTCTCATTCGTTCAGCTTTCATGTCCTCTATCAAAAGACGACATACACCATCGCCATCTCGGACTTCTTCTCCTTCTAGGACACCAAAGGCACTTAGAGTGAGCGCACAAGTGCGATCGCCCTTATTATGCACCTTGCCACCAACGTGCCACCTGCCGAATCGCCCGACGCCTTTATCTGACTCGCGCGCCCTTGAGGTGCACTATGCGACGCACCATGCCCACGTCTGTTCCTCAGAAGGTTGCGACTGTCTCTTTCCAGATCCACGTCTTCTCGAGCTCGTGCGTCCATACCTTCCTCACTGACCTCTTTCCCTTGCCTAATCCTCTCATCCATTGCAGCATATCGCAGAGTGCCACAACCCCCTGGCCGCAATACTCAGAGAACGTGGGGAGAAAACAGTACGTATCAACACCCAGCCGTCCCCACCATTACGAGAAGTCCGCCGCGCTAACTAAAATTTATGCCGCTGCCACAGTTTGCGTGTCACCTCTCGTCCTGCCCGCGCACGTTCACAACCCCAAAGACCAGGCGGCTACACCTCATTGACGTACATGCGTATCCAAAAGAGTACTTTTTTGCGGTCACTAACAAGGGCATTGGCGGCTTGCTCCGCCGCTGGGGTGATGGCGCCAGTTTGCTCCGGGGCCCCTGGCGCGCGCGCGACGTGGAGGAAAACGTTGAGGGTAACGATGATGAAGATTTTGGCCCTCCATCACATCAATCATTGTTACACCCGCAGTCGGACCCGGGTGGCGAGGGGGAAGCCTTTTCGCCCAACTCTACTTCCACACCCATCTTAGCCGACCAGCATGCGATCGCAGATACGATGGACGATGGTGGCGTGGTCGGGGGCGGGAATGCAGACGAAAATGCCGACGCAGAAGTGGATGCACTCACAGGTGGTGTTTCTACTCTCAGCCTTGTCCCCTCTTCGATACGGTTTGGCCGTGGTGGCCCTGTTCCGCGCGGAAGGGCCGGCCTCGCTACGCGCAACGGGCGGCCCGCCGGCCGCAGCAGTGGCCGTCCGCCGGCAGCAAATCACCACCATGTAGCGGTGAGCGACAAAGGCAAGGATAAAGATATGGATACGGCAGAGGAGGAGCCAAACGTCATGGAGCAGGATGCGGACGTCGTGTCGGATAAAGCCCCGCCGGCGCGCGGGCGGCGTGGTAGGGGGAGAGGAACTGGTGATGGGAGGGGCAGGGGAATGGGTAGGGGAAGGGGGTTCGTTCCTCCGCCTCCCAGAGGTGGGTTCCTTTCGCGTGGAGCTGCAGGGCGTGGTTTCCCCCGGGGTTTGATTGCTATGAGGGCGAGGGGGAGGGGTGTAGGGGTCTAAAAGGTACTATGCGGGCAAACTCGTTGCTCCTCTTTGGGTTCCTGAGGGAAGTTTTACATGGAATGCTAGGTAATGGTGATGGTGATGAGATGGGTGGGGTGGGATACCCTTGAAGCACTGTACTTCTCGCGACTGTCCATACACAAAGATGTATTGTGGTCGATGCAGGTATACGATTGAATGGTATTATGCGAACGGTTACAGGGAGGAACTAGCACAGAAATAACGATACAGTTGTGCAATGACAGCAGACAACACTCTTGAGACAGGTGCACAACTAAACAAGTACAGGAATTCCTCAACCTCTCGCGCACGGAAATGCGACTGCGCGACTCTGGCTTACGTGCGGCCCTCAACATACCTTCAGAATGCTATCCCAACCTCCCGTGCTGCGGGAGATGGCGCCTCAACAATCACGCTGGGCGCAAATGAATCCTCGAACCCCACTGTGCAAGTTGGTGAATATAAGGCGAGCGGGGCAGGTCGTCTTCGCTGCTTTCGGCTCGATGTCATCATTTCCATTTGCGGAGTAAACTGCGTCTTTGATTGGATATCGCCAAAAGGGTGTGGTAGCGAGGGTGGAGCGGTGTGTAGATATCCCGGCACACTGGCGCCTCCTCCGCGGGCGGGGATCGATAATAGCGCCAACGGGGAAGAGGTCACAGGTAATTGGGCAGGTGAATTTGGCGCTGACGCTGGTAGTGTACCTCCCGGGAGGAGAGGTGACGGAGGTGCGGATGGGAAGGCGGAGCCGTCCGATGCGCCAGAGAGCGGACTCGGCAGCCCACTGGGCGGACTCGGCTCGTCCAAACCACTCTCCGCGACAAGCAACAGCGGGAGACACTCCCCCGCTTCCTCCTCGTCTGTGTAAATGACGCCTGCTGCGTCCTTGTAGGTTCCCCCTAGACGCGCCGCAGCGTCGGTGCGCGAGCCCCCATCTACAAATTGCATGATCGCTATCTCGGAGTCGAGGGGGAGCGGAAGCGCGCCGCACCGGGCATAGAGCGCGCGCTTTTGATGGGCAATGTGAAACACTACTGTCGTGGGGGAGGAAGGAGAGGCTAGAGCTGGGGCCCTGCGCGCATGGGCGGAGGGACGGCTAGGGGGGGATTGTTGAGTGTGCGTAGAGCGGAAACGTGTGCGAGGGCGGAGGAAGCGCATAAGACCCTTTTTCTTAGACGGGGTCGTCGAGCGAGAACCCGTCGCTGGTACGGAGGTTTTAGGCTGGCGCATCAACGAGAGCTCCATCTCATTTGGGTCACTATGGCACCCTCTTTCAGTGGGGAAAGTGGATCGCGGAGAAGGAATAGATGTGGAGGGAGGGATGGGTAGCGGAACGACGGTGTAGGCGTACGTGGGGGCACGTATGTCAGGATTATGGACCTTCGTGTAGGGCGCAGCAGCGTCAGGAAACAGGGTAAAAGAGCTGGAGTGTTGACGCACGGAACGCGGTGCGCTAAGTGTAGAGGGACGACGGGCGAAAGTCGAGGGTGCAGTCGGACTGGCAGGCGGCGGAGAACCAGGCAGTACGCCTGCCACCCAGGCAGAGATGGCAGCTACAGTACTGGAGCGACGACGAGAGGTGGTCCTCGCGGTAGGTGTTCGTGGCCGCAGCTCTGACGGTTGAATCCTCGGAGGGAGTGGCTGGGCAAGGAAATCGTATGCCGGGTTGAGAGTAGCCTGAGTGGTCATTATGAGCACTATTATAGTAGACCGGTAAGGTATATGATCACGGTGGGGCTGGTTTGAATATCAGGAACGGGGAAGGAGCAGCTGGTTAAGGAGGCTCGATCACGAGTACGCAAAGACGCGAGGATGGAAAACAATTATGAGAAAGTGAGTATTAGATAAAATTTGATACAGAGCTCGGAAGGCAGATGGGGGCGCAGTGGGGACGCCACTTGCGAGGACGGAGAAAGGCTCGATCTAGAGTTGTACCACGGGAATGGGTGATGATGGGTTCAAGTGGGGCAGGCTTGGGAGCGGCCATGTTTATGAGCAGCTCGAGCACAAAAAGTTGTTCTCGTCTCTGGATGGGAGGACAATAGGTCTGCGAGAAGCATTGCTTTGTCCTCCGCGAGACAATAAAAGTTGGTTGGGCGAGCAAAGGTAAATATGCTTATATAATCACAAGGTGTGTGTTATCACTGGCACAAATAACAGTATGCTTCTTTGATGAAGGTAGTATTCAACTCATCGCATAGTTGACAATAACAGCCTCGCAAATGCTTCAAGTTCACCTTTTGCCCAGTCAAGAGATCGCATCAAGTGATAGCAAAGTTCGAAGGTCGCCGAGAAGCTGTGGTCACACTCAGGCTGTAGGTTTTTGTACAAGTTGTTTGCGTGCGTGTCATGTCTCCATCACCGTGATCGTAATCAGAATGCAAACCATTCTCTTCTGTATGCCAGACTAATGATTTTGTAGATGACCACGACTGGGAGCAACTCGACAGAGACGACCTCCGCGCGCTAAATCGATTTCGATTACACGTTCAATTGCGGATCTGCATTCGTACTATGTTTCAAAGTCAGCAAAATATCAGTAATCAAAGGAATCAAGTTCTTCAGTGGAAGCCGTAGAATGGCCACGCATCGTAAACGATTACCGTAAAGGTGTGGACCATCAATATGTATGATGCCGGAGTATCTGGCTATGATCATCCTGGGGAAGTCTGGATCGAGGGCACTGGGAATCTCGGAAACCGGGAAGACGCTGCATCTCACTTAGCCTGCTTGGCATTCAAGTTGGGCCTGCAGACTTAGTGCCGTGCCTCCAAGCTTTTGATGTATAGCCACTCCTTCGCGTGTTTAAGACGTTCTGTGCCTTTCAAATATCTTTGGCTTTTTATATAAACGGATGCCTGGCTCTCCAAGGTAAAGTATAACGTCCGATTTGGTAAGCTCTCCCAGGCTACTAGCAAGGGAACCGAGGCTTATGTGTAAATGTATCTGTACGTCGTATCCTCTGTCATCCTTGTTAATTCACGCGTTCAGCTCTCTCCTTCAGGGCGCTCGACATAGCGTCGAACGAACTTTGGAGTTTGATGTGCATGAAGAACCGGACCACGTACGCCAGCAAGCCCCCAAAATACTCCCACGTCTCGTATATAGTCTTCTGGTCACCAAGCCCGCCATCCCGCAGGACTTGCCAGCGTTCTGCGTTGATCAACCAGCTCGCAGGCGTTGCGAAGCGCCAGACGAGCCGGAAATTTGCGTCATCTACATACGTCAGGATCTCCTCCGCCGTGGATGCTTTAGTTCCGGCGTCATCCATTGAGGGTGGTACATAGAGACGTAGCCGGAGGCGGCGACCCGGTGCCGGGGTTTGGGAAAGGAGAGGGGTCTTATCGCGGTCACTGATGACCTCTTGCGTGCGGCTATGCCATACAAATACGCCGCAGACTCAGAGAACGGAGGAATCAAGCCGGAAAGGGAAAAAAAACATACATGTATGGATTCCTGTATATAGGCCTCAACGCTTAGAATGGATGGCCACCACGGAGAGTAGGAACCTACGCACCATTCTCTGTAGGATGGAAAGTCGAGTAAAACATTCCAGACCTTCTGCTTTGGGGCGTCAATGGAAATCGAAGATCGGATGGTGAACACAGGGTTTGTCGTCAACCCGAGACGGGGAAGGTCGGACTCGGACATGATTGCAGGTATTGCGAGGCGGGTCTGGGA
>Ga0210393_10004112_pt1 | contig 11544 bp, 14 predicted proteins | sample IncBWC27OmetaG_FD_160068 | JGI IMG/M metagenome (GOLD analysis project Ga0210393, IMG submission 160068) | Forest soil microbial communities from Barre Woods Harvard Forest LTER site, Petersham, Massachusetts, United States - Inc-BW-C-27-O ... | reverse complement strand
CGACACGTAAGGCTTCTCCTCGGGCTTGGGCTGCTCCGGGTATGGCTTACGGGACGGCGAATACGGCATGTAAGGCCTCTCCTCGGGTTTGGGCTTCTCCAAATAAGGCTTGGGCGCGGGCGGGGCGGGGGGCGGGGCGTGCTGGGAGGAATAAGACGGGGTGTTGTAGTCGATTACCCTAGGCTCATCGGTGCAGAGGGGAGGCGGTCCCGTGGGCGTCGCCACCACGTAGACGGCCAGAAGGGCGATGACAGAAGCAGAGAGAGCAGAAGTGCGGAACAGCATGACGACGAGGGAGAGTTGGACTGCGGGCTAGTAATGAACGGACGTGTTGAGCACCACTGACTGGGCTGCCAGTAAAAAGTCGAGCCCTCGACCGTCCACTTTTTATTCGTTCTGGCGTTTCGCATTCCTATGCCCGGATTTGGGATTTGGGTCCCGCCAGAGGAAAAACCACCGGTCGATCGCGTACTTCTTCTACCAAAGACGATCAGGAATACGAGGACAGTGACAGTGCATCAGCGATCGATTCGGTCACAAATGCCATTGCCAGAGACCATGACACATCTCCCAGTCTGAGCGTAGAGATTACTCGTCTCATCCAGGCAGGCAGGCAGCCCAAGCACATTAATTTAACAACCACTGGCAAAGCCCTGCGGAGGAGAAAGAGAAAGCGGACTCAGGAAGGAGCGTTGTCAATAGGGAAAGGCAAATCCGAAAGTCTAAGAGGCCAACTTGAAGGATGTGCGCCAATTGACGTCATCTAAGCAAAGAGCGACTGCTCGTGCGATCAAATTTCGCCATGTATACAGGTGTTGTTAGTAACCTTCGTGTTTCCGAGTCGGGGATCTGAGTAGGATATGACAGGTAGCCTTAAACTGGCTCCGAGTCGGCGTCACTGGGACGCATGGCGTGTTCAAGATGAGCTAGGGTTTCCATAGAAGAGCAGGGAGAATACCTTGTGGTGAGCAAAGCCTGGCGTCTGGCGCAATGGCCCTGTGTGCGAACGCTGCCCAGTATGATACGCGCTAATCGAAGCCGCCCTGCCATCTTCAACTTTGACGTTGTGAGTCTTGTGACTGTCTCTATTTGGGCCCCTGGGCGTGCGCAGGTTCCAAATCGGATCGCGCCTTGTTCCCTTGTTGGTGACTCGGGCGCCAACCGTGACATGACTCATTGACTTTGCCGAATCCAGACACGTTTTTCGTCCTCGAAACCCCAAGCCATCGTCATCGCTACAAAAGTTCGACAGACCCCGCTTGACTGACAGTGAGGAACATCCTGGGGCGGCCGTCACTGGCCATGGTTACGAGAAAGTTGCGCGCACTCTCACCAACGCCACAGAAGTCATGAATGGCGGCACTCCCACGTCCTTCTCCATTGACAGTAGACAGTCCCTTGCAACGCGCATCGATTAACCTAACCTTTCCCTGACGCAGGGGACTTGCGACGCACCAGGGAGTGTGTACTGTATAATATATAGGGCAAGTACCCCATGTCCCAAGGGGGCGCGCGCTTCGCGATCTTCCAGGGACCCTAGGACAAACGCTCGGGGCGTGATATCATTCATGACCACCACAGTGGCGCCGTGCGCATTGTGAGGCGGTAAGACCCCGCGCGAGACGCTGGGGAAGCGCGGACGAGGCGAATGGAGAGCGGGAGTGAAGCCTAGAAGTGCCACGTGGTGGCCTCGCCAGGCTGTGAAAAGACCAGGGTGGAGGCGTGGCCAGTTCACGGCGTGGGTGCTCGTGGCCGATACTGGGGAAGACGGTCGCGGGAGCAGTCAGTAAAGCAGAGCAGACTCGCCTCGGACAGTCGTAAGTATTACGTCCGAGTCGTCGTCCAATCATACTCACGAAGTAGGGTATACCGTAATACCGTGACAGCATGCTGAGTAACGCCCACAGACCATCTTTGTTGGGCGCCACAGCGCTGACGACGCGCGTCCGTGCTCAGAGATCGTCTGCCGCACCAGCAAGTCTGCTATCGGGCATGGGTCATAGTTGGACTAGGCTAGGATTGGATGATTAATATACTGTACCGTACGCCCGGTACTTTGCTACATCCTGATTCCCTGAATACATATACCGCACTGTGACAGTTTGAATAAAGAGGCTTCTCAGTCTCTTTGAGGAAAAGAGATACGTATTGTAATATAGTACGATGCGATACGATATCCATAGGGGGAGTACGAGCGCGCGGGAGGTTTCTTTGCGGAAGCAATGAGCGAATCGAGAGGCGACGAGGCGAAGGAAAATGAGGGCATATGTAGTGAGGCAACGCACGGTAAAACAAAACACAGGTCTGACAAATTTTTTTCGAGAAAAAAAAAGGTAAAGACGCAGACAACGGCGAAGGGGAAAGGGAATAACGATATTCGATAGAGGATGGAGAACGAACAAACACTGCCCTCCCTCTCTCCTTTGAAGGACAAACAAATGAAGAGAACAAGACAAAGCAGGCAAGGGCCGCTTTCCAATATACGTCGTCCACCGGTCCACTCCAGGGGCTATGGATGCATTGTGTGGGTTGTCTGTTTATGCGTTTTCAGTCCGGGAAAGACAGACAGAGAGGGTATCTTCGAAAAAACAGGAATGTACGCAATCGACATCCCACGTGCGCCCTAGGCATCCGTGGGTGGCTCTACCAGTTCGGAACCGACCTCACCAGTGTGGTCAACGTCGATGATACCAACACCGGTGCTGTCATTCGGAACCTGGAAGAGTTCCTGCTCGTCCGATGAGATGTGGACGGCAGAAATCCCATTACCCGAGGCCGAGCGTCGCGTGGCGCCACCTTGTGGACCAGATCTCGGAGGGTTTGCACAACGGTCCTTTCCATGAGCGATCCTGAGATTCGCATAGTCGGGTTTATTCTTGACGCCCTCGATGGCTTTGATGGCATTACTGACGTTGGTAAAGTTGACAAACGCGCAGTTCTTTTCCTTGAGGAAATTGACGAGCTCAATATCGCCATATTCGCCAAAATCGCGCTTTAATTTGTCCTCGGAGAACGTCTCAAAGTCTTCAATGTTGCCAATATACACGTTGCGCGTCGCGCCCGCGTGCACGGCCAAGGCGAGTGCGGGTGGAAGCGGACCAGCGTTTTTGCCCCAACCGAGCTTGAGCCGCCGATTGTTCAAGGTTAAACCTTGGTATGACGACGCGTGGAAGAAGGTGAGCGCAGCTGCCGGGTCTATGAATGTCACGAACTGGTTCCTACGAATCAGTCGCCGAATTCACGAACAGTTCACAAAGGTACGCACAGCTATATGCTTGTCCTGCATGTACCGTATGCTCTGCAATACGCCACCACGAATCGCGTTGCACAAATCCTCGGTTGTCGTTTCCGGATGAATGTTCCCGAGGTACACAGTCCTGTTCGCACTGCCGGGGACACCGAACCCTTCCGGGGTGAATGGCGAGTAAGGACCAAACGCCCCGAAGCCGTTAACATTAGTGTTGTGAGGGCGGAGCGACGCGGCGGCGGACTGAGCGACGAGGGATTGAGCAGCGACAGCCTGGGCTGCTTGTGCGGCGGCTTGCTGAGATTTGGGTATGTACGCGCAACGGTCTTTGCCATAGTTGACTCGCTTTCCGGCCCAAGCGGGTTCCGTGGGAAGGGTATTCACGACCTGAAAAAAAAGTTCAATACGGCTGGCGCACAAACACGCATACATAAAGGGACCGTGCCTTGGTGGCGACCGAGATGCTCAAAAAGTGCACAAAGCCGATGTTCTTGTCACGGACAATCTTGACCTGATCGATCAAGCCAAAGCGGCTAAGGTCGTCCCGGAGCTGCTCCTCTGTCGTACCGTCATCCAGTCCACCGAGATAGACGTTGCGGCTTGCATTGCTCTGGCTGATGGCCAGCGCGACCTGGCTTGGCACGGGAGACGGCTTGCCCCATCCAATCTTGAGCTCCTGGCCATGGAGGGAGAGCTTTTTGATAGTGGCATCGGCATGAAACGCCGCAGCAGTGGCGCCATCGAGGAAAGAGAGGAAAACGCACGACTTTTCAGGGAGGACGCGGATTGACTCTAGTGGGCCAAAGTGAACGAGGTTGAGAAGCTCGTCGACGGACGCGGTGGCGGGAAGGTTGCCAACATAGACGGTGCGCCCAGTCGCATTGTTGGAGGCAGTGAGGGCCGCAGTAAGAGCCGCACCCGTGTAATTGCCAGGTGATGCGAGACCAAGTGATGGTGTGCGGGGAGGGTTGAACGCCTGTTTTATTGTTAATTACCATGTGAGTGCGATTCCTGAAAGATTAGATAAAACAATGGACACATACTCCGGCAAAGCTGGCAACTTGATTGCCGTATGGGAATCCGCCGAGCATGCCGACGCTTGGAAGGCCCATCCCAAGCATACTGTATCCGCCAAAACCGTAGCCAGCGTTGCCGTTCAGCTGCTGCTGTTGTTGTTGCTGTTGCTGGGCCTGTTGCTGCTGCTGCTGCTGTTGTTGTTGTTGTTGCTGAGCCTGTTGTTGTTGTTGAGCAAACGCGGTAGCAGTACTGGGGCTGATCTGTCCTGGAACCGTCGCAGCAGAGGTATTGATGGAGGTGGAATAAAGAGGCCCGGAAAAGGCTGAAGGGGGAGAGCCGTTCGAGAACCCTTGAGGGATACTTGCTTGTGAGCCATAGCCGTAATTCGCAAACGCATCACGAGCGGTAGGAGTGACAAGACCGTTAGTAGCGGTAGTACCGAACGAGTTGGGCGACCAGCGGGCCTTTTTGGCGTCGGGACCACTGACAGTATCCATGGGACGCTGTAGACGGGATGAATCAGAGGAAAAATGGGATGAAAGGGGCAATGCAAACCTTCATCATGTCCAGATCAAAGGCGTAAGGAGGATACTGTGTCGCAAAAGCGGTCTGTGTATCATCCATGGCGGAAGCGGGTGGAAGCGGGAGAGAGCGGGGTGAAAGAGAGGGAGAGGCAAGAAGAAAAGAAAAAGTCAGAGGAGGAGGGTATGCGAGCGGAGGAGGAAGGGAGGGAGGGAAAAGAAAGGAGCGTGACCGAGTTGGTAGATGGATAAAATAGAACAGAAAAAAGACACGCACGAAAACAAAAAAGAGAGGAGTGCGGTGTACTTTATAGATAGATAAAGCTGAAAGCTTAAAGGAGGCCTACGCTTGCAACAAGGAAAAAGCGAGCGCAAGGGATGAAAATTCAACCAAGGGGGGTCGAACAACAAGGGAAGGAGAAAGAGAGAGAGAGAGAGCAAGAGAGAGCAACCAAGACAACATCGCCCAACCAATCCGTCCAACCGACCCTCGCCCAATTCCTATTTCCATATATGGCCATCTCGGACAAATAGCTACAATTAATTATCCCACTTCACACTAGCAAACACGCCAAACACCCCATTCAAATGCGTTCCCGCGTACGACACCACGTCTCCCATCGTATAGTTCTTCCCCGTCTGCGCTCCGTTCAGCGCCTCCAGCACCAAATCCCCAATAAAATCAATAAAGACGAGATCGATCGCCCTGTCATCACTCCCCGTCGGTGTAGGCGAGCTAACATAAGCCGGCGAGTCAAAGAATGGCAATGGCGTGTGTAGGATGTCGTCCCCCACGCCGCCTGGACAAGCCTGTAAACAAGCAGTGAGTCTAGCTGGAAGATTGACCGGAAAGAAGAAATCGGCGGCGCACATCGTGAGTCACATATCCGAGCGTGAGATTCGTCGCTTCGCCGCGGCGTTCGGGCCCGGTGCGTGAGTGCATCTCAGCAACCCAGCGACCATACACCTCCTCGACGTCCCCGCGCCCATAGCGCTCGGCCGCATCTGCACGTGCAAAGACATCACGTTTGCTATTCGCTCCCTCGCCGTTCAGCTTGGGCAAGACGGCTTTCGCGATGCCAAGTGGGACCGCAGGGATGTATTGGAACGCGTCATCGAACGGCGATACTGTCAGTTGGTCGTTCCTCGTGAACGACCCCGCGTAGATGTCAAACCTGAGTGCCCCCGAGTTGACGATGATGATGTTAGGGACGTTTGCACGCGAATTGTTAACCGCGAGCGCGGTTGGAAGCACCTCGTCCGCCAGGAGGCTCAGCACCGACCCGTTCGACGGGAACGGATTTCGCGTCAGCGTATAGTCTTGCGGCGCCGTGCCGAATTTGAATCCGAGATCAAATCGCTTTGCTAGTTCTTTGAGACCTTCCGTGATTCTGAGGCCTTTGGACGTGTCGAAAGATGAATCAGCGCGCTGCGTATGGAACTAATGACGACCACCTCAATGACACATATACTGTGCAGGAAAGGCAACACACGTCATACGTCACCCGGTTGGGATCGAGGTAGCGACGGTTGACAGTGAGGTTCTTCGTGCTACCTCGTTCGTCGAGATCAACACCTGAAAGAATATGTAAGCATCCCCTCCAACAAGGGTCATGTCAGGCAACCCACTCAGGAAACCTATATCGGCATTGAACGAGTTAAATATACCCACCTACTTGCGTTGTCACTTACCGACAGTTTCCATGTACCGGCCACTCTCGAGGGCGATTGACCGTCCGTCGAATTGGACTGGGATATGCGTGAGACAGAGCAAACATGCGCACAAGGCGACTCTTACGGCAATCTCGGATGTGCGAATGCCCACCGAGAATCAAAATCGGCGTCGTGGGATGTACGGCTCGAACGGCGTCGAAGACGATGGGCCCTAAGCATACGTCAATGAATTGCTCGTCCTCAGAGTCGCAAGTCCCACAATTGTCCCGTGCCACAGGCATATGGCTTCGAATCAAGCAAGCTTTAGTGAGGTTACATACTTCCGGGGAGAAGACATACCCAAGAAGGAGGAACAAGTCAGGTTCCTCTTTGATGGCATCCGCAAACTAACAGCACGGGCATGAACTCAGGGGTGAAAAATGGTGGATGGAGACATCCTACCCAAGCTTCTTTGACCATATCCCCCACCGGTTGAACTGTGGTGTTATGGTCGTTTCCTGTAAAGTTGAAGAGAACACCAAGGGAGGTGACTTTTCGACCTCTAGATAAACGATGAGAATCCTCGTTGCCAAGTCAAGGGTTCATGACCCACTTCCGCGTCATGAACTTGGCAAAGCGATCTGCGATTTGCGCGCACAGTCAAGGACGAGTTGGTTGGAGGTAAGCTTTAACACTTACGTCCAACCGGCACGCTGACCACCGAGCCATTGGGACCCGAAACACTGATGTTGACATTCGACGAAAGGTAACGGCCAGGAAACTTTGGAGCAAAGTTCAAGTACATGTCGAGGGTAACCGAGTAATTGTACAACTCGTGGCTGTGCCCCGTCAACGACATGTCAGCGTCGCCCAGGATTCAAACATGGGCAAGAGCACATACTTTCCGATAGCCAATACGTCATAGGGTAGTTTGTCGAAGAATTTGTCAGCCTATACACGGTTGGGTCTTTGAATGCAATACATAAGAGAGAACGCGTACTTCGTGCCCATCGACGCCGTCTGGGGGGAATCCATCTGTGAGGCCGGTGCCTTTCGCATACTCAGCTCGCAAGCTGGGAGAGAAAGAGCCGGGGTCACTCACCATCATGGAGGTCACCAGTGTCAACTAACAACAAGTCGACATCCTTCTCCTAAGCCAGATAATACTCGCGTAAGCAACAGCTTCTCTCGGCTCAATAACTCGCCTACTTACCTCTGCAATATCTTTCATATGCGCCACAAAGGAGGCAAAGTCGCCGAAATCTCCGCTAAGCCGGTGTCGTATTCATTATACCATAGACGTGCATCCAAAGTAGGCCAAAGACACACCTATAGTATGGCTCCGGAAAAGACGTCTTCTGGTGTCCGAGCAGCCAGCCGTGGCTATCAGTAGTATGAATGACGTTGACGTCTCCCCAGATGAGCTGGCGCGAAGGCGGGGTAAGAGGCACAGACGGTTCAGCGCGTCGCACGTTTTCATGCGCATGGTCCCCATCTGGACAGGCTGCGACAGGGCTCGTTGACAGGGCGAGCGCCCCTCCGAATACAAGAGCGAAGAGACGCATAATGACGACGGGCTACCCAAGTCGACGATGGGGGTCCTTTTTAAATATGATTGGGATTTACTAGGGCGCAATCACGAACAGCCATGGCGTCGTAAAGTTTTCTCCGCACGATCGCCGTTCTCTCGTCCTCGTGTCGTACGTAAAAGTGCCATGATACGCCGTATATCCCATCCACATAGGGGGATTGGTGTAGTCAAGAATCCACGAAGGCGGCGCAATTCAAAACCCGAAGGACACTAGAAACTGCCGTGAGTCAGTCTCCTTGCTGAAATGTGAGGAATCGCCCAGTGGAACGGCGTAGCGCTCTATGTATTGGGTATTGGGTTGCTATATGGGTCGGATATAGAGAAGCCATCGTCGATTCGTCGTAAATTTTCACTGGGCGAAGACCACCAGTTTTTTGCAACAAAGTCACCAATCTCAGCAGCAACTACGCTCAGGAAAAAGCATTGAAAGATTATTCCTGGGCACCACATGCTTCGGCCTTTGAGACAAACGAGTTTTGAGAAGGTGCGAGACGTGATAGACGAATGTATTCGTAGTCAGTGGGAAAATGACCGGCAAATCCCGGTCTAATTGTGAGTCGCTCGCATCAAAAAAATCACTCAAAAGACACAATGGCCATCTCAAATGAAGTCGACGAGGGCATCGATTTCTCGGATATCGAGGAAAAGTGCGTGCTTGTGCATCCATAACATATAGGACATCATTCGAAAAGTTTCCTTCAGGTACAAGGTCCGCCTCGAAGAGGGCTTTGACCACATCCTAGTCGTCGACGGTGTCCCCGTCATCGACAAGTCAAAACTTGAAAAACTTTTGTCAAAAATCGTGAAAGAGTTTACACGGAAAGGTGCCGCCATCAAACCCGATGATATCTCCATGCCGTGGAACGACAGGACCGGAAAGAGTCACGGGTAAGTCCACCCACATGTACGCCATAACCTGTCAAGTCGAGCCTCGCATAGATATGCCTTCATCGAATTCCGAAACGCAGACGCGGCAATTTACGCCCTCAACGAGATGAACGGCCATCCGTTCGACACAAAGCATACATTCCTCATCAACCGCTTTACCGACATCGAGAAATTTGCCGAGCTAGATGAGACGTATGTAGATCCACAACGAGAAGAGTACCATTCAAAGGTGCGTCCCCGATTTCACGTTGTAACTTTGGCAACATACGGATACACCGCAGGAGCATTTACGTGCTTGGTTGGCCGATCCCCTGGGCCGCGACCAATATGTAACATATCGCGGAGATGAAGTCTCAATACGTTGGCACGGACGGCCTTCACAATGCGAAGTGGCCCACGAAGATCATGTACGCATATCTATGTTTGACTTGATCTCCCACTCAACATGTCGGGTGTAGCAAAACCTACGAACAGAATTATACGTTTCGTGGTCACCACTCGGTACATCCATCGCTACCCTCCACCGACAGGGTGTCCGACTATACGGCGGCTCTTCCTTCCAGCTCCAAGACCGCTTCTTCCACCCCCTCGTCCGCCTGATTGACTTTTCCCCCTGCGAGCAATACCTCGTCACCTGGTCGCATGAGTCCATCGTCGTGTCCGAGGACATGCCCCAAGGCCCTCGCTTTTTCTCCCCCGAGGACGAAGGCAACAACATTGCCGTCTGGGACATCAAGACGGGTCACCTACTGCGTACCTTTCCCTCTATCCTTCCAGAAGGCGAGGGCGCGAGGAAGCAAATGGCTTGGCCCGCCCTCAAGTGGAGTGCGGACGACAGGTATACCGCGCGGTTGACACCGGGGCAGCAAATTAGCGTCTATGAGTTGCCGAGCATGGGTTTACAGGGAAGGAAGAGCCTCAAAATCGAGGGCGTCGTCGATTTTGAGTGGTGTCCGCACGGAGAAAAAGACCGAGAGGATGCCGCAAAGGCGTCCAAGAAGCCTATGGAAAACATGCTTGCCTACTGGACGCCCGAAGTCGCCAACCAACCAGCCCGCGTAACGCTGCTCGACTTCCCTGCTCGAACGGTTCTCCGCCAGAAAAATCTGTTCAACGTCTCAGAGGTAGGAATATGCAAACGTGTCGCCAAATTCATCCCTGGTGCTGACCTTTTTTTCAGTGTCGGCTGTATTGGCAGAATCAGGGCGACTTTCTCTGTGTACGCGTTGACCGCCACACCAAGACGAAAAAATCCATTTTCTGCAACCTCGAGATTTTCCGCGTACGCGAGAAGGACTTCCCTGTGGAAGTCGTCGAGCTCAAAGGTATGATACACTTGTGTTGTGTTGTCCTCTTCTTTTTTGATGCCTTCCGCAGATACAGTCACGGACTTTTCATGGGAACCAAAAGGCGAACGGTTTGTCATCGTGTCGAGCAGCGATCCCAATCTCGGCAACGCAGGTGGTGGTGTTACGATCAAAACGGATGTCAGCTTCTATCAACTCGACCACAGCAAGAACGACTTTAAGCTTCTCCGTATGTACACGGAACGTTGCCGTAATCGAATCTGAACCCTAACCGTTACCCTCGTCGCAGGCACCCTTGCCGGCCGCACGACAAACACCATCCGGTGGTCCCCACGCGGGCGCCACGTCGTCCTCGCGACCGTCGGTTCGACGTCGAAATCCGAGCTAGAGTTCTGGGACCTCGATATCAACTCGGACGATACGGTCAGGAGAGATGCGCCCAAAGAGGAGTGGGCTGCTGGCATCCAACAACTTGGCATGGCAGATCATTATGGCGTGACCGACGTAGAGTGGGACCCGAGCGGGCGGTACCTCGCCACCGCCGCGAGCGCCTGGACACACACGGTACTGTGCCGACCGGCTTTTTGCTAAGAGATTCCGTCTCATACTTACCGCTCTCGTCGCGCGCTGCAGATCGAAAATGGGTACGCGATCTGGGACTTCCGCGGACAGGAGATCGAGAAGCGGCTGCTGGACCGATTCAAGCAGTTTCTGTGGCGGCCACGGCCGCCGTCGTTGCTGACGAAAGAGCAGAAGCGGACGATCCGGAGAAACCTGCGGGAGTACTCGCGCACGTTTGAGGAGGCGGACGCGACGGAGGAGACGATGGTGAGTGCGGAACTGGTCGCGCAGCGCAAGCGCGCCGTGGACGAATGGAATGCGTGGCGGGTGCGCGTCACGGAGGAGGTGGCGGAGGTCCAGCGTGTGGGTGGGAGGCGCGGCGAGCTGCCCGCGGGGAAGCAGGAGGAGGACAAGGAGGAGATTGAGGTGTGGATCGATGAGGTGATCGAGCAGGCCGAAGAAGTTGTCGAGTAGGCACCCGGGCTTTGTATAATGTCAACGATTCGCTCGTTTGTTTTTTGGGGGGCATGAGGTGTGAGTTTTATTATTCGTACAAGTGATCACAAGGCGGAAGCACACATGAACATAAAAAAAATGAGAGGCATTGGGAGTAGAGGAAGGCATGCAGGGAGTGGAGAGCATATGTCAAGGGGCAGTGCATAGTACGTGTACAGGGACGGAGCGCATAAACCGAGCAGCAGGATGACAAAAAAAAAGGGAGATCAAAAACCAAAAAAAAAAGAATCATGACGGAAAAGC
>Ga0210393_10004111_pt1 | contig 11545 bp, 28 predicted proteins | sample IncBWC27OmetaG_FD_160068 | JGI IMG/M metagenome (GOLD analysis project Ga0210393, IMG submission 160068) | Forest soil microbial communities from Barre Woods Harvard Forest LTER site, Petersham, Massachusetts, United States - Inc-BW-C-27-O ... | reverse complement strand
CCTTCGCCCTAACCGGACAGGTCGGCTACCAGATTCCGACAACCTCGTTCGACTTCACCCAGAACGCCTTCATTCCGCAGCAATTGGTCTATGGCGCATCGCTGCAATACAGCATGCCCTACCTGAAATCTGAGATTATCGATCTCGGATTACCCGATTTCATCAATCACCTGATTCCGATCGTCGAGATGAGCCTAACGACGCCGGTCGCCAACAATTTCGGCAACCCCTATACGACCACCGGAACTGTCAACCCCGGCGTGATTTGGGTCGGAAGCTATTTCCAGGTCGGGCTTGAGGCGATGGTACCGATCAACCGCCAAAGCGGCACGGGAGTTGGCGTTATCGGCCAGCTCCATCTCTATCTCGACGACATGTTTCCTTCGACCATTGGGCAGCCGCTATTCGGTGGAACGTCCAGCACCCGCAAGCTGACTTTTTGAGGCGACACCATGCGCATCGTAACTCTTGCAACGACAACTCTTCTCGCCGTCCTGATGGCTACTTTCGCTCACGCCCACGCCTTCCTCGACCACGCCGAGCCGCGGGTCGGCAGCACGACACCAACCGCCCCCAGGGAGGTCGTTCTCTTCTATACCCAAAATCTGGAACCGGCCTTCAGTTCGGTCGAAGTGAGCGATGCCAACGGCTCCCGCGTCGATCAAGGTAAGCCCAGGATCAGCGCGAGCACCATGCGGGTGGGCGTGAAGCCATTGCCGCCGGGAACGTACAGGGTTCGCTGGCAGGTCTTGTCAGTCGATACCCATACAACCGAGGGTAACTTCACCTTTCGCGTCGGGCCATGACACGGCACAATCAGGCTGAGCCGCTCTGAACGTCGACCGCAGAGAAGGGGTACTCGATGAGTGCGCTCGTCATCGTGCGGGATATTCATTTCGCATCGTCGATAATCGTAGCGGGGGTCGTCTTCTTCGATCTGTTTGTCGCGTCGCCCGTCTTGCGGAGTGACTTGCGGTTCTCGAAAGCTCAATTTTACTTTCGAGAAGCCGCCGGCAATATTTTTTGGATCAGCCTCGCATTGTCGATGGCATCCGCGGTCGCGTGGCTATGTCTTCTCTCCATGCGGATCACGGGCAAGGCTTTCGGCAACGTCATCGCCGACGGCACCATCTGGATCGTATTGTCGCAAACGCAATTCGGCTTTGCCTGGGAGATGCGATTGCTGTTCGGCGTCGTTCTCGGCGCGTGTCTGTTGCTGCTGCGCAAGAAAAGTGAAGGTCCGGCCACCACCTGGCTCATGACCGCGGCCAGCCTGCTGGCCGCGGCCTATCTGGGCGCGCTCGCATTTGCCGGGCATGGCCAAGAGGGCGCGGACATGGCCGATATCCATCTCGCCGCGGATTTCCTGCACCTGAACGCCGCCGGCCTATGGCTCGGTGCGTTGGTCCCGTTCGCTTTGTTACTCTCCTCTCTGCGGCGGTTCACTGAGGATGGCTGGATGTCTGCGGCTGCGGCCGCAGCGGGCCGCTTTTCCATCCTCGGCATTCTCGCTGTCGGCATTTTGCTTGTCAGCGGAACCATCAACGCCGCATTCCTGCTCGGAGGAATGCATAACCTGATCGATACGGGCTACGGCCGTCTGCTGCTCCTCAAGATCGCGCTGTTCGCTGTCATGTTGTTTCTGGCCGGGATTAACCGGCAGTATCTTTTGGCTCGGCTCTCTAAGGTCGGAGGAACTGACCTGGGCTCTCGCACGGTTCAACAACTGATCCGCAGCGGGGCTGCTGAAATAGCTCTCGGATTCGCTATCGTTCTTATCGTCGGCGTGCTCGGCATGATGGCCCCCCCGAACGATATAGCCGGCCACATCCACTGAACTTAGATACCTGTTTCGGCGGTGATTTTTCGATCACCGTGGGTTTTAAAAAAATGGGGCGGCGCTGAACACAGCACGCAAGTGATGAAAGAGGTCATGGGTATGGAAAGCGGAAAAGTTTTGGCCGTCAACTCGATGGCTCGCATTGAGCATGTGGAGATCGATTCGGCGGATCTCACTCAAGGGCTTTGAAACAAAACGATTTATCTTGGCCGCAACTCCTCGCCTCGGCTCTCACCGCTGGCAAAACGCGCATTATGATGACTTGCGGGTCGGAGTCGCTCGACACCTTGCTGCGCACGCTGGAAAGGAGCAAAGACTTGCGCAAACAGCGCTGCAGTTGCCATTCGCCAAGCCCGTCGCGGGCGCGGCCAAGATAGCGCACTCGACGAAGCACGGCGTCATCGCGCAACGCGGTCACATGTGAAGACGATCTGGCTTTGTCCACCGCAGCCTCCTATCGAGTCAGGACGTATAGCCAAGTCAAGCCGGTCAGAAGTACCGTCGCAGCCAACACGCCGTAGCCGCTGCGATAGACGAATCTCAAATCGAAGCCGAGGCCGGCATCCCAGGCGAGATGCCGGATACCGCTGCACAGATGATAGAAGAACGCGACCGACCAGCCGAACAATGCAATGGTGCCGATCGGCGATAGGGTTGAGATGTTCATGAAAAGTGGGACCGGCATTCTTATGAACATCGTTCTCGGAATCGTCGGTGCCGCGCTCGCAAATTGGCTTCTCGGACTTTTAGGTGTGGCCCTTAGCGACTGGCTTGGTTACCTGATCACGGGCTTTGTCGGCGCTTGCATCATCATCGCAATTTGGCGAGCGATCAGAAGGCGTCAGGCGGTCTGAGTTAGCCTCGGACGTCCGCTCAATTGGCGCGCACCCAAACGAAAATCCGCCGGGGTTGAGTCCGGCGGTCCCTATGGCGTTTGGGGGTCATCGGATAGCAGCCTCGCCGCTTTTGATAAAAAGACGCCTTAATTCAGCGCCTGAGATTTGTTCGGCCGTTATCGCATCCGCTCCGACTAGCTTCTGTGCCGCGATTGGCTGGGCCTGCTCTAGATCTCGGATCGCGACGAAGCATTCGAGCGCAATTGGCGCCTTCCGCCCGCGCCTAAACTCCCCAATAAACTTCCATCCAGCCATCTCTCAAATATGGCACACAAATCAGTCGGTTTTTAGTTCCTCCGGCTGCCACAATAAAACCGACCCACTACCCAGGTCCGACGAAACCATTTCCTTGAGGCCACGAAGTCAGCCTGAAACCAAGATGCGGTCCCATTGGCGAAGATCTGACAATGGAGTCGGTCATGTGGGACATCATCATCAGCCTGATTTACCACCAGTGTTGCAGAAATTTTCGAGCCACTACACGAAGGCGCCTCTGGGCCTGACAGTTGCATGCGGGGACATACTGGTCTCAAAGACTCCCAAGGGTCTGCCGCAAATTGCCGCCAACGATAACGAATTGGCCTGGCCGTTCATTCCATTCCCGGAGGGCTGGTATTGCGCCTAAGCCGGGCCGCGCGGCATTCAAGCGCGGCGGCCCGAGAGAGTGCTGTGGATGTCGTCTACAGCCAAGCTCCCGGCTCCGGGGGCGAGGACCGAGCGATGAATTGGAACAGCCTGGTTTCGGCGATGGAATATCCCCACTGGTTGATGGCAGCCGGAGGCGTGCTGGTGGCCGTGGGATTTATTGGCTTCGTTTTTCAAAAAAACACTCAGCCGGCAGAAAAGCAGCCAATCGCGCCGTCCGGGGAGCGATCACATCCAAAGTTTCTACCGACTAGAAGACTGCCGCCCCCGCAGCCATTCGAACTGGACCCTCGTGATTAGACCACCATTGCGTGAGTTGGGGCACACTTCCAGCAAGCGAATCGGCCTAGCCTTTGATGCCGTCTCACGAGTGGCAATCTCCCTAGACTTGGTGCCCGTCGCGAATGGCGGGCCCTTTTGCGAAGCCCCTAACGGGCGGCCTTCGCGCGTGCAGTATTGCCGTCGACCTCCGGTTGCGCTTGGATGTGGCAGGGCGCGGGGATAGTCAGCGCCTGCTCGATGGTCGCTTTTTTGCGTAGCCAATTTCGATGCGTCAACGACCGTGCGCCGGGAGCGCGATAACTGGTCCTGGAGGGGAAGATGAGATCAACTTTGATGTTTAGCTCGGTGGTTGTGAGCGTTCTTGTTGGTTTGTCGGCGCTGGCTGCAACGGACGACAAGGGCTTCGTCAGGGTCACACCCGACGAAGTAAACTGGAAAGACTTCCCGAACGGCCACGGCGCTCAGCTCGCCGTTGTTACGGGCGACCCGACCAAGCCCGGTATCTACGTGACGCGTGTCAAATTTCCGCCTCATGTGATGGACCGGCCCCATTGGCACGGCGAAGACCGACACATCACTGTCCTTAAAGGTACGTGGTACACAGGAACGGGCGACACATTCGACCCTGATCACGCCGTACCTCTTAAGCCGGGCAGTTACATGTTACACCCGGCCAAAGCAGTCCACTGGGATGGCTCCGCTGGCGATGAAGAGGTGATCGTTGAGGCGATTGGATACGGTCCGAGCAGCACCACTCCTCAAGATCCATCTCAACCGTTCTGGCTGGAATACAGGCATTAACGTAACGACGCGATCTAGATCGCCTGTCCCCAGCCACGAGACCTAGCGGCTTCCCTCCGCGCGCGATCGCCGAAATCGGAAACAAGAGAAGCCGGATGTTCCGTAGTTCTACGGGATGACTCGTGTGCACGAGTACACAGACCTCTGAGGAGCCTCCGGTTAGCTTTGGGCACATTGCATTGCGAAATTTATATTTGCGATCGGCCCGGCCCCGTGCCGGGTCTTTCGTTTTGTCACCTTTCTCGTGTAGGGTCATATCCGGCAGCGCCCAACGCGCGCCCCCTACGACCCCCCGCCCCTTGACTAGCCCCGCCTCATACCGGGCGGGGCTTTTCATTGTCGCAGGCCTTGTGTGCCAGCTTGACGAAGGCTCAATATCCAGCGGCTTTCCCTCAAGCACGTTCGGCGGAATCATGAGGGATGCCGATCATCCCCGGACAAGACCCCAGAGCAGAAATAAGTTTTCAATGTGCGGTGCCGGAAGCCCCACCGGCAAAACCGCCTAAACGGTAGCCAAGGAATCCATTGGTGAAGTTTGCCGAGCCTAGACCTTACGCCGACCCAGAAGCGGCGATGCAAAAAGTCCTAGAGATTGCCAGCACCGTCGAGCCAGTCCAGGACGGACGCATCCATATCGAGAAGATCAACGGCCCGTTTCTATTCGAACACGGCGGCAAGCCAGCGGAATACACTGCGGGCATGAAGCTCGCCATCGCCCGCGGCCTCCTTTGGATGCACGAAAGCAAGACCTATGTGAAATTCACTCAAGCCGGCGCCGAGATGTTCGCGTAAGGGACAAAACGGGCCAGCGCGGCGGAGTCTGTTGTGCGAGGAGGCCGTGAGCTTTTCCCTGTCAACATTCACCCTCGATATCGATGAGAAGCCAACATTGGTTTTGCGGGCGAAGTGGCAGGCTGACGCTGACGAAATCTGCCGCGCTTGTGGGTACAGGCTCATTGGGACGAACTAACCAGCGAAGGGCCTATGGGGCAGAATTGCCGCCCGCAATCAGGCTGCGCATGGCACGCGCGGCGGAAAAAGCCGCATATGAAACGAATGCGCATAGTGCCCTGCTTTTTCACAATGTGAGTATCGTCATGCTGACCGGCGCCGAGCGTTTGGACGAACCTCAAGACAGTGGCGAGCCGACCAATGATCCTAGTGGCCAGACAATGATGATCCGCAAGCGGCCAACACCGAAAGGATGTATCGGCTGTTCATTTCGAACTCCAATACTAAGTAAAACAAAGGAGTATTCAGAACTCATTCAAATTTGGAGTCAATGGCTGTCCTACCCCAATTGACTCAAACAGGGCGAGAGGTGTGGGATTGGCAACGAACTATCGGAGGATTTCCAATGACCAGGTATGAAGAGAACAGGGAAATTTTGATCGGCGTGACGCTTTTCCTGGTCTTCGTAATTCTCTTGGTGCTGTATCGGCGATTTGTAGCGTAGGGTTTCAATCCAACATCCGCTCACACTGACCGCAGCGTAGGGCATTCCGCCGCCCCACCACGCGTTCTCGTTGGCATAGACCAAACTGGCCGAGTGCACGCGCTCAAGGAGCATCAGGGGCTGCGCGAGAAAGCGATTCGGCTGTTCAAAGCGAAGTTTCCCGGGAAACCGCAGAGCCGCCGATCATCTGAACCCCTCATCGCTGAGCTATCGCAGCGCTAGAAGATTAAATATGATGTATGGGCATGCCACAAAAGCTCATCACTGTCGCTGCGTGGGCTCTCCTTGCCTTCATCGTGTACGCGACCATCTCGCCGATCCAAGACAGACCGAGGTTGCCCACATCCGTCAGTCTTGAACGTTTCGGAGCGTTTTTGGTTCTCGGCGCGCTGTTTGCTTGGCTTATCCTCGGCAGGCGATGCTTGTGTGCCTAATCGTTATTGGCGGCGCCGTGTTGCTTGAGTTCGCACAGTTACTGACGGCTGATCGCCATGGCCGAGTTGAGAAAATGGTGGGTGGTGCTATGGGCATCGTGGCGAGCAAAGTCATTCTGCATTTCGAGCGAGCGAGACGGTGGTTCCTGCGCGGCAACAATTAGCAACTCCAGAAAATTCCACCTTCCAATTGCTTTCTAGCCACCAACCGATGGCGCCCGAAACGATATCGCCGGGGCCGGTATAGGTGCCACCGCCGCCGCTCGCGATGAGAGAGTTACAGCCGTTGCCGCCCGCTATTTGCGGCCAACCGTTGCAGCCGAACGCGTTTGCCGGCGAGCACACCCCGAATGCAATCGAAGCCAGGGCAATCAAGAAAAGAAGAGTTTTGCGCATCTAAATGTTCCCGAAGTTGTGAACCTCGCCCGCGATCCGACGACCAATTACAAAGGCATTTGCTTGGCGAGGCGTCGCATGTTTAAAATTTGTGGTGTCGCGATCTGGATCACCCTTTTCGCGGTGGTGCTGACCAGCGTGATTAGAGGCGAAAAGATCAACGCCACTCCGCACGCGGGACAGCTTCATCACACCGGTAAAACGCAGCATTAGACCCCATCGCCGCGTTGCGATCCTCGTTGATTTGAAACGCGATACGCAACATCGACTTCGAATGGCCCGAGCGGCTTCACAATCCAGCCGCCGAGAAGTCCCAATCTGAATCGTACGCTTGCACCATTCAGTGGGTCCCCCTGCTGAACTCCAAAGAGTGTGAGTACCGCCTCACTCCTGCTTCGCGCTAGTTGCTGGAGCGGGGCGGATTTCCTGTACCCGCTATTCCCTGCGAGCACCCCGATGTTCACTTCCGATAACCAGACTTCTCGGAAGTGAATTGAGCGGCGCCGGATCAACGATTAGCCGGCACATGAATTGATCGGTCGCGCGCGCCTCGCCACTGGTTATAAGCCGGTCAATTGCGGCCTGGCATTCCTCCGCCGACTCCCCAATGACGCGAAAGGCCCTCCAGTCGTCTCCTGCTGGCGCCTTGGCCTCGAGCTTCGATAGCCTGCCCTCGATATTCATTCTCAACCCCCGCAGGAGTGTAGGCCGCAACGCCATTGGTGCTGTAAGCCGGACTCGGAGCTTCATTGGGCACAGAACTATCGGATGTCGGTGCCGCTTGCGGTCTTTGTCGTATAATCGGTACTGCCATTTGAGATCCTACTTGTGCGGCCCATGATCCGGTGCCGACTGCATCGGCAATCTGTCGTCGGCATAAGTGATGGAGCGACCCACGGCGCGTTCGTGGTCGAGCAGCTCTGCTCGGCGCCCTACCCCAGACTCGCCCTCCGAGGGTGAAGGCCTTTTGCCCCTGGAATTATCCGCGCCACTCGTTGGCTTGGCGTTTTGTGGTTTGGGCGCGCTTTTAGATCGGTCAGTCATTGCTTTCTCTTTCATGGGTTAGTTGCCTGCCTTAGCCATCTTAACTGTGATGTCGGGCGGGAAATCACTCTGTGAACCGTCAGGCGCGATCCGTTCAAACTTCATCACGGCGCCAGCGCCAAAGCCCTCGATCCAAGCCTGGATTTTGTCGCCCTTCGAAGTCACAAAGTCACCGACGAACACGAGATCATCGTTCAAGAGATTTTTGTCTTTAAGCATTTCGTCCTCGCCACTGTGCGACATTCCGAGGGCTGAACAGTGCCGCCAGTGACGCTCGGCAAACGCAAGCCAAAGCGCCCAGCAACGGCAGTTAAGTCCAATGCCCGGTGTTGGCCGAAATAGGCCACCCTCCGAGCCGAAATAGGCCACTGTTGGGAACTGTTAACGAATTGCCGAATTATCCCGACGTGCCGCCCCCACGGCACGTCCCCTGTGCGACGGCCTCAGCGGTTCCCCTGCCCAAGCTGAGGCCGTTTTCTTTTGGGATCTCGACCTGTTTCGACCCCTAGTGGCTAGTTTGAAATACGCAGTGGCCTAATTTGAAATTTGACCAGGATCAAAAAACATGAGGACCGGAACGCCATATAAGGGTTGATGCCCGCTTTCCTCTTTACCTGTCCCAACACCTCAATGAGGGTCCAGTACTGGATCGACGATGATCCGGATTCGGATGACAGCAAGTATGAGGCACTGACGTGTGCAGCCTGTAGCAAGGTCCACTTCATCAACCCGAAAACCGGAAAGCTATTCAGCGAAGAGTAAAAGGCCGCCTCAGTGGGCGGCCTCTTTCATTTCAAGCCGCGCGTCATCGATCCTTCGCCAGCTTCCGGCTTTCCCTTAATGCGGGGTCGTCGGTGAACACGCGCGCCTGCTTCGACTCAAACCTCGCCCTTCATCTGCCGGAACATCTCTTTCACGTCGGACAGCCGGAGCGGCCGGTCCTGCCGCCCTCGATATTCGTTTAGCGCAGAGAGTTGCCGCGCGGCGATCTCGTCTTGCTTGTATCGGTTCTCCTCGGCGAAGTAGGCCTTCATGTCGGCGACGAAGGCGCGGGCGACAGCGGGCGGGAGATCGAGCGGTTTCCGGGTCATGCGCTCTCATCTTCGACAAAGCCGGGCGGCATTTGCGGCGGATTGATTCCATCGCTGGCGTTGCAGATCGGGCACGGCATTCCAGGAGCGCCGCAACCGCAAGCGTAGTCGCCTTCCCACGGCACATGGGGATGAGCCTCGCAAACCCAGCGGCATCCGAAGCAGCGCTTGCATTTGTCCATCATCGATCGTGCAACTTTGTGCGGATGAGGCTCAAGCGATAGTCCGGATCAGTCGCGTATCGCTCGGCCAAGTCACGGCGGCTCGGTGCGCAATGGTGCACCGGGATGCCGTTGCAGAAGACGGTCCACCAATCAGGCGGGAGATCGTGCTCGCGCGCGGGCATGTGGCCGATTTCGTAGGCTTCGTTGGGGTCTTGTCCGGGGATGATCGGCATCCCCCATGATTCCGCCGATTGGGCGCGGAGGGAAGCCGTCACACGATTTGCCCTCACGTTTGATCACGCGCGGCGCTTGGGTGGAGTCGAACTTCGTCGGGCGTGGCTATTCGGTCTCGCGCAGCCAGAGCCGGTAGTTCCGAGTCATCCACTTCGCGCGGCCAAGGTGAGTATCGAACGCCCGCCTGGCGCGGGCCGGTTCGCGTTCCGGGTCTAGGTGCAGAACTATGCGTGCGACCTCACGCCAGTCGGCGCCATCGGTATCGGCGTCTAGCAGGCGCAGGTAAGTGACGACGTGTTCCTGATCGTACGGCGTCAGGAACGGGTCCGTCGGCGCGGTATCGGCAACGTCGGGATCGAGTGGCGGCTTCTGCATGGGCGATGCGTACGGCAACAGGGCGTCGATCCTCAATGGGAAAGGTGCTTGCCTGCGTGTTTCCCCGTTAGGCCAGGCTGCACTGTGAGGCGCATCGCGACCTCATGCGAACCGTCAAAGACTTCGAGTAATTCGTTGCAACTCAGGCAATGAAACTCGCCGGTTTCGCCCGGTCTCGACATCAGTTCGATGCGTCGATAGCCAGCGTGGCACTGTGGGCAGATGACATCGGATGTTCGCATGATCAGAAACCATCATGTTCAATTGCCGGAGTTGGCTGGATCGTAAAGTCGCTCTGGCACGCCCGCCATACATAAATTATTCACAGGCTCGTCAAAATAGTTGACTACCCTAATGCCTTGGGGATACGTGAGATTTGGGGCGCTGGCTTGGAGTTATCCACATGCTGCCAACTGCCTGGACACTGAACATCATCGAGTCGACCCTCTTCGTCATCGTTGTGCTGGGTTTGGCCGGCGCCGGAACATGGGTATCCGTTATCGGCTGACGCCAACACCAGCTGAGACTGCTAAGCTGGCTTAGTTGTCAGCTTCGCAAGGTTTGTCCTGGCCAAATATTCTCTTCCATTGCCCGGTTACGGGCAAAGTCATAGAGACCGGCTTGGACACCGAGACGGTCCTCTTCGAAACGCTTCCCAGCATCGAGATTCCGGCCAGCTGCCCCGATTGCGGGCAGGTGCATTTTTGGAAACCGCATCAGGCTTGGGTGGAGGGTGACGAGAGATCGAAAAAGCACTGAGGGCGTTTCGCGGGCCGATCCCTATCCATCACCATCAACTCAGCCGCGCACCGCCACATCTCGGCTATATCGCCGATCCTGCGGGCCTTGTTCAAATTCGCGGTCAACTCGGCGTTTCTGACGTCATCGTGCTTAACCCGCCGCATCTGGTATCCCCATCGAATTAATCGAACCACAAATTGCACGATTCTGTGACAGGCGGAGGAAAATGCTCAGGTCGACCTCGCACACGCCGACGCGGTTTTCACTCCGCCAGCTTTCGCAGGAGCCAGTCGAACAAGTCAGGCCGGTTCTTCGCCAAGTTCGCTATGCCCCCGGCAACGGCCCTCGGTCCGCCGCGATCATACGCTGCGCGTAGCCTCTCAATTTCGACCCTATCGGCTTCCGAAAGCGACGACGCGTCGATGTTATTGATTGGATCGGTCATCGGGACGAAGTACCGCTCCGACCTTACAGGCGCCTTACGGACCTCAGGCCGAGTGGAGAATCGCGAACAGGATGGCAGCGGCGGACGCCAAAATGATCAACGCGGCAAAGAACAATCCCGGTTTCATGGTTCCTCCACGCGCGGCTCGTCATTCTGGTAGTGCCTGTCCGGATTGAAGGCTCCACGATTCTTCAGGATGGAAATTCTGCTACCGACCGCGACTTCAGTTCGCTTGAGGGCCTTCGCGATCTGGTGTGTTGATTGGCCGCCCGCCCTCAACTCGATTAGGCGCCGGTCGTCTTCGTCGGTCCATTGGCGGTTTTTGGGCATGCCCCTGAAACCGGCAAAACTACCCTAAAGTTCCCCGGCTGTCGGTCGTCGGTTGTGTCTGAGTTGGCGGCTGGTGATGCGCCCTGTGTATGTAGTGACTGCGCAGGGCGACGAGAATGCCGACCAGCACCACAACAGCGCCGATCATCGTAAGCTCCTTAGGCGATCCGAACATTAGTCTGAAGCCCGTCCTTTGCCTTTGCATTGCTTGCACGTAGCGTAGATCCTGACGCCGGGGCGCTCCCGTGGCTTAGCTGGCGCAAGTCCGGTCCCGTTGCATGCCGGGCACGGACGTTCGGTCGGTCCGGTCTTTTTCATCGAGCGCCTTTGAGGGTGCATGAGGTGTTGCAGGTGGTCACGACACCGTGGTC
>Ga0210393_10004110_pt1 | contig 11547 bp, 9 predicted proteins | sample IncBWC27OmetaG_FD_160068 | JGI IMG/M metagenome (GOLD analysis project Ga0210393, IMG submission 160068) | Forest soil microbial communities from Barre Woods Harvard Forest LTER site, Petersham, Massachusetts, United States - Inc-BW-C-27-O ... | reverse complement strand
AGTCAAGCGCCTTTCACGGCGCACTGTTACGCCAACCAGTTCTCCGCGCCGCAAAGAAGTGGGGCTATACTTCCCACGTGCGCGAGTTGGCCAACGAGCATCGAACAAAGACAGTCTGGGACATCCTCATCTGGGATGATTCGCCCTGGCCCCTCGGGCCAACGAGGCGCCTCCTGGCAGTGTTAGTTCTTATCGCAGGTTTGCTCACGTTCTTCTTGCCGCTGATTAGCACCCATCCCCCGGTCTCCCACACATCGCTGTGGTCGCCATTTGACATAGTGAGGCAAATGTATCTAGGGCACCTGCCCCAGCCGCCGTGCGAGCGGGCGCTATGTCGGTTTTTCGCCAACTCGGGGACGCGAAGCAGTAGATGAACAAAACTAAGTTGGCTCAATATCAGTTTGGGTTTCACCGCCATGTTTCTCGAGATAACGCAGCAGTATTTGCTTGGCGTGGTCTGCTTCGTGGCGATGTTTGCTGTCCCCTAAAAGGACGCCATCGAGGTACAGTCCCCATTTTGCCATCGCCGGTCTCTTTCACCACAATCATTGGAGGCAGATACTAACACAATGCCCAGAAGGGCTCTCTCCGGTATCGAGTCCGATGAAGGATACTACCGGCGCGCACGATTGACCTCTTGCCAAGACTGGGTTTGCACAATCACGGAACTCCGGGCCGGTCGCCAGCCAACGGACCGTGATAACTGTCATCTAGGCCCAACGGCCCGCGAAACCTCATGAAAGTCGTACCATGGGGTTCCGACGCATGGAAGTCTTTTGGAATCAGCACGGGCACTGCACTCAATAAGGATAAACGACAGCCTTGCAACGCGATTGGACCGTACTCGACCCCGGCACGGTTTTGCGAAGTGAGGCAAGTAAATGCGGCGGCTGAGCCTCCGCTCCGTTAGTATTAAGCGGGCCGATATTGCGAAATGTCCGCAAACCGGCCAAATATCACGGGAGGGAGAGTGATCGAGATCAAGATGCAATCAGAGTCATTGACCATCGAACGATTTGAAGGTGCGAACTACGAACAACGCGTTCTGCGCCTGATAGGGCCGCTGACGGCATCCACGGCGCTGCCTTTCCAAAATACCCTGCGGGGCGAGAACGCTGCGACCATTATTCTTGATCTAAGCTGCGTTCCGTACATGGATTCTTCCGGACTGGGCTCTCTAGTTGGAACCTACGTGAGCTGCCAAAAATCGGGAAGAAGGATGGCCTTGAGCGGGGTGAACCCGCGAGTATGGCAGCTGTTTGAGATCACTAAGTTGGAGCCCTTCTTCCTGGTTTTTCCTAGCCTGATGGATGCTATCGAAGCTTTGACTAATGCCGGTAGTGCGTGACTGCTCTGCGCTGGCTGACTCAATAACCGCCGGTCGCGCGAGAATTTCCCTATACGAGTCCTGCACCGCGAGATTGCGGCAAATTGTGCCTTCATCATTCCCGGAATGCCGCTCCCCCAATCAGGCCGGAGAACATAGAAGGTTTTCATCTGCTCCTTCCAGTCCTTCCAGTCCGTAAGCTCCATACCGTTAGGCGCTGCTGGGGCTTGAAGCCGGGCACGTTATCAAGTGATGAACCCAATTCCGGTTGCTCCGCCCCTCCGCTAAACCCAATCACCAAGTAGCCGCGCTCTGAGACTACCTGTGACGCAACTGACCAAAACTCGTCTGCCAATGGCACCCGTCCACCCCCTAATTGCGTCGTTTTGCCGAGAAAAGTTGGCGAGGCAAATCCAGAAGAAAACCGATCAAGCCTGGTCGATCATGCGGCTGAAATCTTAGGACTGGAGCTAAGGCAAGTCAATGAACGAAGAAGGTATGACGACCTGCGAAGGGGGTTTCGCCACGTTCATGGAATCTGGCTCGCCAGGAACACTCGCCGGGGGATATGTAAGCGAGGAGCCTTGGAAGACTTAACGAATGGCAACTGTTGAAAACATCTCCGTTTGACTCACTGACTGTGATCGGCTAATTCTCACTGAGCGCAAACGCCCGTTAATCCTGAATCGCAAGGCTTGAAGCCATTGGCCTGATACGAGACCGCCGAGAACTGGCTTCCTTTTACTTGCCCGCGGCGGTTCGCTCAGGATTCAGATACTTGGAGAAGAACTGTGTGATCTCAACGGTCGAGCGGATGCGGTTGTTGACCTTACGCCAGCCATGCCCTTCGTCGGGAAACAAGACGTAGTCGACTGGAACGCCACGTTTCTTGAGCGTGGAGACGATCTGCTCGGCTTCGATCACCGGGACATTGGTGTCGTTCGCGCCGTGAAGGACCATCGTCGGCGCAGTGATGCGGTCGAGTTTGTAGATCGGGGAAAGTTGGTCGAGCATTTCGCCCTGCGTCTTGGGATCGCCATATTCGACGGTGGATATGGCCGCCATCCAAGGCTCGGTGTGCTCGAAGAAGGTTTTGAAATTGACGATACCAAAAAGATCGGCGCCCGCAGCGAAGGAATCGGGGTATTCCGTCAGGCCGGCCATCGTCATATAGCCGCCATAGCTGCCACCGGTGATACCAATACGCTTCGGGTCGGCGATGTGGTTGTTGACGAGGTAGTCCACGCAAGCCTTGATATCCTTGACGGCGTTCACGCGCAATGGGCCATTGTCGAGGTTGACGAACTTCTTGCCAAAGCCTGAGGAGCCGCGAACATTCGGGGCGAATACGCCGATACCGGCGAGCAGCAACGCCTGGTAGTCGCTCCGAAATGCCGGTAACTCTTGACCCTCGGGTCCGCCGTGGAAGCTGATGACGTAGGCGCCGGGGCCAGTTTGGTTCTTCGGCCGATAGAGCCAGCCGCTCAACTGGAGTCCGTCGAAGCTCTTGAAATTGATGAGTTCGGGTTTGACCAGTTCAGCGAAGCTAACCCCAGCGTGAGGGCTGTGGGTAACCTGCGTAAATTGGTGCGTGGTCATATCCATCACCCACACATCCGGGTTCGTGGCAGACCCACTAAGAACGAGTGCGAGTTTTTTGCCATCGCGCGAGAAACTGGCGGAGCCAATCAGTTCCGCCGGGAGGCCACTTATATCGGTCGATTTGCCGGAAGAAAGATCGATGAGCGCAAGTTGATTCCGTCCGGCATTGTTCCAGATCAGTGCAGCCTGAGTGCCCTGATCATCCACGACAAAGTACTCGAGTTCGGCGTCGTCGCGCGAAGCGATCACTTCGATTGGACCCGGTTTTCCCTCGGCATCCATAGGAACGCGGCCGAAAGCGGTTAGATCGCGGTCCTTGTTTGTAACCAGGTAGATGGTCTTGCCGTCCGGCGAGGTGGCTCCGCTAAATTCGCCCGGGCCAGTGTGAGGCGTGAGAAGTTGTTCGGTTCCCGTTTTGCGATCGATCCGGTAAAGGTTGTTGTCACCGCGACTGACGAGCCGGCTGATTACGACGTAGCGATTGTCGCGGCTCAGGCCTTCGATACCGCCGGTACCTTTGAGTTCGGCAACCATGTCGAGCGTGCCGCCGACCGGATCGACGAGGTAGGCGTCCATGGTTTCGGCCGAGCGCTGGTTGGATGCCATGGTTAGCCGCGAACCGTCGAGGGTCCAGTTCCCGAGCCAGTTATTGTCCTTACCGCCCGCGGTCAGCCTTTTGACGGAGCTGCCGTCCGGTTTCGCGACGTAGAGCTGCGAATTCATACCGCCGCCGGGCGCGATGCTGAACGCAAGCCAGTCAGAGTTCGGCGACCAGGACACCCCACTGACAGGATCGTCGAAAGCGGTGACTAGTGTCGGCCAGCCCCCTTCCTCAGGCACTGTCCAGATCTGCGGTGATCCGCTCATATCGCAAACGACGGCGAGGTTTTTTCCGTCGGGAGAAAAACTGGGAGAACCGCAACGGCCAACGCGCGCCATGCGGATGACCGCGGCCTTGATGTCGTCGGCTGACCTTTTCTGGGCGAAGATCGGCAGCGATAGGCAGAGCAGCGGAAGAACGAGATAGCGCATGAGGGTCCTGTCGTCTCGAAAGGATACAACCTGCACACTGGTCGGACAACTGATTCTAATTGCGGCGCAATCGAAGGACAACGGTTGATAAATCTTAGCGTCCTATCGACAAATGTGGCGGCGCCGAGCACCCGCTTGCACCCGAGTGTTTCCCGCATGGGCACTTTCGATAGGGGGATTTGGACTGGGTCCTGTGTAAAGGTTGCCGTCACGATCGGCTTGTTCCGCGTAAACCAACACAACTTTCGGTGCCAGGTCGACAAGCAGACGCGCGTAAACCTCGACTTAGGTGTGAATGGCGCCGATTTCGAGGACACCGTCTTCAAGCAACTGTGCACTCGCAGGCTCTGGGGACATGCGTATGCAAAGTCGATCTTCTTCGCGATCCCCAATTCGAACAGCGTGAGTTGCTCCGGTCGGCTGATGCTGGAGATGATCAAATGCAGGTCATGCAATTTCTTGGGATCGACCTTGACCGAAGAACGTGAAAGGAAGTCAGCTTGTTTCTGGTTGTCACCTTCGAGCACGATCTGATCTTGGGGTGCAATCAGCGATTCGAGCGACTCCACGAGCTTTTCTCGCGGCAACAGAGGCCCGTCCATCCAGGATGAGACAAGCCCCATACGTCTTCTTTTCTCATCTCGACGGGTGGTCCAGGGGGACTGAGTATTTTGTTGTTGAGTCCGGCTTTCATGTTTGTCTCTCCTTTGACTTACGAATCGAAGTCACGGCTTCCGGGCGATTCGTCCTTTCCCCAGCGAGACTAGTTAACAAACCACTCAACCAGTCGCTCCAGAGTCGCTTTGCCTTTCGCCAGGCCTAATTCAGATTCCTGACGATCTCGATTCCACGCGTTGTCAACAATCACGCTCCGAAGATCTCGAACACCAATAAGTCGCAACCAGAAGTCGAGGTAAGGTGCCTGGTGGTCGAACGACGGCGGTATGGGAGTGCCTTCAAGATATCGCGAGCCGCGCGTATATACCGCGACCGCCTTTTCCACGTTCAAAAGAGGGCCATACTGTTTGCCGTCATAGGAGAACAGATAGTTTCGCTGTGCTACGAGATCGATCAAGTGTTTGAGCTTGTAAGGCAGGCCAAAGTTCCACATTGGAGTTCCTAAGACAATTCGATCGGCTTTCTGAAAGCGTCGGATCAACGATTGAATACGTTCCCAAACGTTGGACTCTGCCGCAGTCATCGTTTCGTGCTTCACTGCTTTGTACTTCGCCCCAATTGCCTCGTAGTCAAACTCCGGCAGCTGTTCGTGCCAGACGTTCAACGTGTCCACAACTATCGAGCCATTGTCGGATTTGCAGGCCTCGATGAACGATTTCGTGAGGCTGATCGAGTCGGAAGACTCGCCTCTTGGTGACGACTGAATATCGAGAAATCTCATTTGCTGCCTCCGGCTCTGCGGACTCCTCCCGGAGTCCGGCCTACTTCGAGACCGCACGTGCGGCACTCTCGATTACATCTGCGACTTCCTTGGGATGCGATACATAGACTGAATGGCTTGCGCCGGCGACTTCGACCGTGTGACTATCGGCTCGCTTGGCGTACCAACGCTCAAGGTCGGGGTTGATGGTTCGATCGCTCCCCGCCACTACCATCCAGCTGGGTTTGGTTCTCCAGGCAGCCGTGGTGATCGTCGCTGAGAAATTGTCCGCAAAGTTGAGTACCTGGGAACGCGCCATGAATGCGGCCCGGTCGCCGGGAAGGTCAGCTGCAAACAATTCATGAAATTGCGCCGGGTCGATATATGTAAAACCGTCCGGCGTTTTCTTTATGGCGCCCGATTTCGCAAGATCGCTCGGAAAGCGCTTTCCGTCGTCGGACTCTTTCTCGCCAGAATCCGGCATGTGGGCCGCGACGTACACTAATCCGACAACCGATGGATCTGTCCCGGCTTCCGTAATTACTGATCCCCCATAGCTGTGAGCGACGAGGATACAGGGCCCATCTTGTAGCGCCAGGATTCTCTTCGTAGCGGCGACATCTTCCTGGAAGGAAGTTTCGGGTTCTTGCACGATGCTGACGTTGTAGCCATCCTTGACAAGGATGTCGTAAGCGCCCTTCCAGCCGGAACCGTCTGCCCAAGCTCCGTGTACCAGCACGATGTTCTTGATCGGCGTACCAGATGTTTGGGCAACAGAGTTGCGAGATATTCCAAGGGCGCACAGACATATGAGCCCCGCCTTTAAGTAGTTCGCGATCATAAGCCTCCTTAACAGTCGTTTCTTCGTGGAGCACTTCGCTTGCCAGTCAATTGAGCAATAGCCAACATATCCGAAGCCTGATCCAGACAATCAAATACAGAGAGAATGAGGCTGGGCGTACTTAGGCCTTGCTTAGCGGGGACGGGTGAGCCGACCGTCGGCATGTCGACGGACGGTCCGGGATTTGGTCGTCTCAATCGGCTAGCCGCGTAGAGCAAGCGACTAGTTCGCGGCACTTGTTTCCTATCTGAAACGAAATTTTGCTACGCCGTATTCAAAGAGCCTTGGTTGGAGCGGGCAATTCCAAGTTTCCGCATACGGGTATATAAGGTGGTGCGCTTGATTCCCAAGCGAACTGCGGCCCCGTTCGGACCCATAATAACGCCGCGCGTCTGCTGTAGCGTCCTCAAAATGTGCTCTCGGTTCACATCGTCAAGAGTGCCCGACGGTTTCGACGAGTCAATCTGTGCAGCCGATCTCAATCTGGCCAGCGGGCAGCGAAGGGTACGACCGGATGTTAGAATCACGCTGCACTCGATGAAGTTCTCCAGCTCTCGGATGTTTCCTGGCCAAGGATGAGAGGTGAGGCGATTCGTTAGCTCGGGGGGAATCCTATCGATTATTTTCCGCATGCGCCCGGCATACTTAGCTACAAAATGTCTTACCAGTAACGGTATGTCTTCTGTGCGATCACGTAGCGGCGGCACGTGTATCGGGAATACGTTGAGGCGATAGTAGAGATCGCTGCGAAAACGCTTCTCTGATATCAGCTTCCACAGGTCCCCGTTGGTTGCCGCCACAAGCCGCACGTTCGAGTGCTGTGTCTGCGTGCTGCCTAACCTCTCGAACTCTCCCTCTTGCAGCACGCGCAACAGTTTGGGCTGCAGTTCCAGCGGGAGATCACCAATCTCGTCGAGAAAAAGTGTGCCCCCGTGAGCGGCCTCGAAGCGACCGATCTTTCGTGCAATCGCGCCCGTAAAGGCTCCTTTTTCATGGCCGAAGAGTTCACTCTCCAGAAGTCCTACCGGAATCGCGGTGCAGTTCAGCTTTATGACGGCCCGATCCCGGCGTTTACTGCAAGCATGAATGGCGCTCGCGATGACTTCCTTGCCTGTTCCTGTTTCGCCCTCGATGAGAACCGCGGAATCCGTGGGCGCCACCGTGCGAACGAGCTCCAGCGTTTCCATCAGAGCCGTGCTGCACCCGACGATTCCTTCAAATGCCGGCTGCTCTGAGAGGTTTTCATTGGCAACGCTCATGCTTGCGAAGCTTCGCGCGTCTGAAAAAGCGATACTTGGGCTTTCCATACTTCATCCTCCTAGGCCTCGCGAAGCCGGATAAGCGCTATCAGCCCGCCCGGGTTGGTCCACACCGGTCATTTATATGGAGCGGCAGGGTCGGATACCCGCCGGTCAAATGCTATCTACCGCCTCGCTGTCTCGTGATCCACTCGCGGATGTATGCGGCGCAATTATTCAGTGTGATGTTGTTTGCTTCACACCGCTCGAGAAAAGCAATGGCGTCTTGACCTGCGAGAGTTACATCCTTTAAATCCAAGACAATATGGCGATCATCCGCCTCCGACTTAATTACTGTTTCCAATTCGGCTATATCTTCCGGGCCAATTCGGCCGCTTAGCTCAAAGACTACTTGCCCGTTCGCTGCCCTCGTGATCTTCAGCATCCATCCTCTCCTAAAACGGGAATTAAAACTCCGAGTTCAGGCAATTTCACTCGCTATCACTTCGAGCTCCGTCCCCTGCGGGGCCGTCACACTCTCTTGTAATGGCAATCACAATGCCAACCCTAACCTGTTGAAAAATAAATGAATCGAGAGGTAACTGAAATTGCGAGTTTCGCAATTTACGAAGTTCGCAACGAAAGATTTCGGGGTTTCGTTAAGGAGCGTTCTTAACTGCCGGTCGTTGAGAGATGTGCAGTCTTGAAGCGTTTCTTATTGATCTTTAGCGACTTTATCTTCGATTCCAGTGTAGATCCTGGGATACCCAATTTGGCGGCCGCTCCCGAAGGTCCCGATACCTGTCCTCCGCATTCGGTCAACGCAGCCTCGATGATTGCTTTTTCTTGAGAAGGAAGCTTTTTTGAGAGACAAATCTCTCTACTCGCGTCGGTTGCAGGAGTTCGTCTAGAAAGCCAACTCTCATCGACTGAGAAATTCTCCGTGTCGCACACGATTACCGATCGCTCAATGACGTTCTGCAATTCACGAATATTACCCGGCCACGGGTACGACTGGAGCAGATCGAGGCTCTTTTTGTTCACCCACTGAAAACTTTTTCCTGCTTTCCTTGCGTAACGATCAATGAAGTACTCGACCAGCAGGGGAATGTCTTCTGGTCGTTCCCGCAGAGGGGGCATGTCAATCGGAAATACGTTGAGCCGGAAGAACAGGTCGCTGCGAAACTTGCCCTCCGCGATGGCGGCCTCCAAGTCGCGGTTAGTCGCCGCAATGACCCGAACATCAGTTCGGATGGAGGCAGTTCCGCCGACACGCTCAAATTCGTGTTCCTGCAGAACACGCAACAGAGCAATCTGAGTTTCGGCAGGGAGCTCTCCAACTTCGTCAAGGAAAATCGTGCCTCTGTCGGCCAGTTCGAAGCGTCCTAAACGCCGCTGAGTTGCCCCAGTGAAGGAGCCTTTCTCATGGCCGAACAACTCCGAGGCGATCAGGTCGCGCGGGATAGCTGCGCAATTCACACTCACAAACGCGTATGAGGAACGCGGGGAGCGCCGGTGTATAGCGCGTGCAACTAGTTCCTTGCCTGTGCCTGTTTCGCCGGTGATCAGAACGGTGGAATCCGTGGTAGCGACTTTGGAGACGCGGGAAAGCACCGTTTGGAGAGCTGGAGAAGTTCCAACAATTTCTTCGAACATCGATGCTTTGTCGATTTCTTCGCGCAGCGCAACGTTCTCGTGCTGCAGTCGCTCTTCCGATCGTTTGCGATCGTCGATGTCAATCGCGGGGACGACCCAACGCGTAATGTGGCCTTGCTGATCCTTCAAGGGTTTGTAACGGAAGAGGAACCAACGATACTTGCCGTCATGTCTAAGCATTCGTGCTTCGGTCTCAAGCGGAGACCCGCTTGAAAGTGCATGCTCCCTTTCGCGAGCCATACGTTCCACATCGTCAGGATGAAAGCGCTCACGAAAATCGAGCTTCTGCCACTCTTCAACCGTAAGACCGCGGAACTCGAGGACGGATTGGTTGGCATACAGACGGCTTCCGTCGCTCCCTAGCACAAACAAAAACTGTGGTGCGGCGTCCAGAATCTGACGGAGCTCCACTTCCTGTTCCCGGATTTTGTCTTCCGCCTGCTTGCGCGCGGTGATATCTACAGTTGTCCCGATAAATTCTACGAGGTCGCCCGACTCGTTCACGACAGGATGCCCGACAGAATGGAGGTGCTTGATAGCTCCATCGGGAAGAACAATTCGGTACTCCACGTCAAAGTGGGAGCCTGCGGCCGTCCTCTCAGGAAAAGCTTCTCTGCGCACCCTATCTCGATCCTCGGGATGAATGCGCTGGAAAAGCGCTTCGTCTGACGGTAGACCCTGTTCCGGATCGAAGCCAAACATGCGGTAATTTTCCTGTGACCAGTAGACCCTATGACTAGTTAGCACGTTCCAAGCCCAACTGCCTGTAAGGGTTAACCTCTGTGCTTCAGCTAAGTAGCACTCGCTTCGCCGCAGCTTCTCCTCTGCGCGTTTCCGGTCGTCGATGTCGGTTGCGGTTGCGTACCAGCGGCTAATCCGGCCTTGTTCGTCTTTCAGCGGGTTGTACTGAACGAGGTACCAGCGATACTGTCCGCCCTTTTGCAGAACACGCGTTTCGTGTTCGAAAGGGGCTCCGCGTAAAAATCCCTCGTGACGCTCGGCTCTGAATCGATCTATGTCGTCAGGATGGAAGGCGCGCTCACGTTTGCCTTCGTCGTTCATCTCTTGGATTGTTAGTCCGGTCTGCTCAAGAGCCACTCGATTCGCATAGGTAATAGTTCCGTCTGGTGCAAAAACTACAATGGATTGGCGAATGGCATCAGTGATGCTGCGCACGATGCCAGACTTTTCGATATTGATTCCACACCAGCGGACTACGCTGCCGTGTTCATCGCGTACGGGGACCGCCATCACCTGCAACCAGCGATATTCCCCGTCGAAGCGCCGAAACCGGGCGACTGTGTCGCTCGGTTCTCCAGACTGCACGAGACTGCGCCACCAGCCTTCCAGACGTTCGATGTCGTCTGCGTGAACGACCGATTTCCACCCGGATCCACACAACTCTTCCGCAGAGAGACCGGTGTACGTATGCCATTGTTGGTTGAAAATTTCTATGGATCCATCCGGCAGAAGGCACCAAGCGAGCGCCGGAAGCTCATCGATGAAAGTGCGAAGTTGAGCTTCCGATCTCCTCAGGGCATCGAAAGCATCTTCGAGCGTTGAACGGCTTTGGCCCTTACTGACATTCATAACCGAGTATTCGTGCTCCAGGCGCCGGAGACTTCAAGGCGACGGGCGTTCTACAGCGAGGGCGACTGCCCGGACGGCCGCTGGTTTGCCGTGGTGCTGGCCAGGGTAAACAGTGAAGTCCGGATCTTACCAGAGGGGCGAGGCACGTAAGCACAAGGCTCTCTACCAGAAGGCATCCTCGTCACCACCTTCCCACAACCGCAGACTCATTCTGACAAACCGGCTCGGAGGAGGTCAACTTTGATGCCCCCAAGGGTTGCCAGCCATACGCAGAGTTTGGTTCGCCAACAAGTCCTCGGTTCTCGGCACGTTGGTCTCCGAAGTCAAGATTCATACGACATTTATCGACGGCAAAAAGCGATTCCGGAGTCGCGAGATCTATCAGCGGGGAGAAGAGTAGTGCTCGAGATTTAGCGACCATCTCAAGTGAGCGACAACTGGTGGTCGCAGCGTCCACATAACAACGCGAATTCTGCCCATCCGGTCTACACGTCGCAACTGTATTCCGTAAATCCAAGGACTTTCTTCGCTCTTGAGCAGTTCATTAGATTGGCACGACTCGTGCATTGTGGTTAAGCGGTCAAGATTAGCTAGCGCGGAGGGATCGCAATGAAACCTAAGATTCGTAAGTGGAAACGCAATGTACTTTTGTGCGCAGGCTCGGCACTTCTGCTCGCTGCACTGGCGTTCGCCGCAGCGTACGAAACACGTCAGCTGGCAGCAGGTGAGAAGGCGACAGTCACGGGGGCGATTCTGTCTCGCGACGGAGGCCTGATTCGCATTCTGGATAAGAAGTCCAACGAAGTTGTTGTAGTCAACATCAACGACGACACCAAGATTGAGCGCAAGAAATAACACTTGTCGATATGGATGTCGTCCGTTT
>Ga0210393_10004107_pt1 | contig 11554 bp, 11 predicted proteins | sample IncBWC27OmetaG_FD_160068 | JGI IMG/M metagenome (GOLD analysis project Ga0210393, IMG submission 160068) | Forest soil microbial communities from Barre Woods Harvard Forest LTER site, Petersham, Massachusetts, United States - Inc-BW-C-27-O ... | reverse complement strand
CGACGATTAAGCTATGTGCGGAACGTCCGGTCTGCTTGGCGAGTGCACCGAGACGGGCACGTAGTTTGGGGGGAAGGCGAATCGTGGTCGTGGCGGCCATAGTTGCTCCGCATGATTGAAGTGACAAGCACAAATGTAGCACACACGCTTCGTGAACGCGAACCTGCATCTATTGAGTCACAGCCAACGAATCCTTGACGTTCTCGGTAAGCAACTTGCGCACATCGCCGGGCGATCCCTCAATCAAAGATTGATCTGGGAGCCATACCATAGCCAAGCGGGAGAACTTAATTAATACACCATCCTCGTAAATGGCGGGTTGCAACATTGCGGACCATTTTAGTTGTGAATTGCCATTTGCATTCTCAATAGCGATCCCCTGATCATTCATGGAGACGGTACAAGTCGTTCCCTTGCCTCGGACTCTGCTGCGCGCCTTGGCCAAGTTCCTCCGACCATGCCACTCCCCAGTGAACGAGACGACCAATAAGATTCCCAAGAGCGCCACAGTAGATCCGGAATTGATCCGATAGAGAAAAATCATGGATGACACTATGACCACGCGCGGTAACCACCATGCCCACCAAGTTTGGTAAAGAAACTTCAGCATCTTATTTTGACTAATGGCCATGCGCTGCGCGTTTGCTATGTATTCATCAGTCATTACGAATTGATGCGTAGTCTTCATGTCGTCCCTGACCGCGAAATGGCGAGCGCTGCCAGCCATTATAGCGACCAATGGCATATGGGCGAATGCCCGGTTTTGGGCCGGAAGCTGCAGGCCAGGCTTTAGAGTTTCGAGTCAACCACCGGCTCATCGCGACGGTGGTCTCGCGCTACGTAGTCGTGCGCGGGTGGCAGGAGGCGTTGCGAATTAGCTCGAGAGCAGTCTTTGCAATTGCTTCTTGGCCGTCGTTGGTCAATATCGTGAATGCGAATGGTGCGCCGTCGATGGTGATCATGCCTTGCGTAAGGTATTTCCATTCGCCCGGATTCGGCGCTCGATCGGTCGCAAAGAAGTAGAAGCCGCGAGCGTCGGGGCCGGTGAGATCATGAACAGGAATCGTCATTTCAACCGATTTAGACAAGGCGTTCCGCGAGGCCGATGTCACGATTGCGCGCAGCTTGTTTTCGTCGGTCATTGCTGCACCCACGGCGGTGCCGGAAAGAGGTGTAATCAAGACATTGAAGGATGGACCCTCGCGGGGAGTCAGCCAGACACCCGGTGGCATGTTCGCTTGCGGCGACTCGAATTTCTGGTTCCAGGCGGCTGGAATCGTCAACCAGAGTTCGTCGCCCCCGGGCAGGGAAATGTGGCTGGATGCCGCTAGAACCGATAGCGGCCATGCAGCGAGAAGAATAAGTGCGTGCCAGGGATGTGTGCGAATTCTCATCAAATCCTCCTTGCGTTCCTGAATGCGTCCCTTTTGAGATCACAGCGTCGTTGGGCATCATGCTTGCGTTGCAGAAATCAGCATAGTGCGGCAGGCGCTTTCTGGGGAGTGGGTCACGATTTGTCGCTGCGCGTCCTGCGGATACTTCAGCGCTCCTAAGGAACAGAGAAAGTCAGAAGTCAACTCACGGACCCTGACCGGCCAGTGACGAGTGTCTGCAGTCCGGGCATCAGAATTGCGAAGCACGCGAAGTCCGCATTAATGTTGCTGAATAATCTAAACTCCCGGTCGCCCAAAACCAATGGAGACTCTTAATGGTCCAGCCGAACGGCCCAGAGCAACTTCCCCCGACTGCCCTCGTCATGCAGATGATTACCGGCCACTGGGTGAGCCAACTGGTCGGCTCGCTCTGCCGCCTCGGCATCCCGGACGTCCTCGCCGAGCAGCCGCTGACGAGCGCCGTCATAGCGAAGAAATGCGGCTCCAACCCGGACGCCACCTACCGCATCCTTCGCGCCGCAACTGGCCTGGGGCTCTTTGAGGAGATCCGGCCGGACACCTTCGAGCTGACGCCGCTGGGCAACGTGCTCAAGTCCGACACGCCCGGCTCGCTGCGCGACTTCTCCATCGCGGAGACGGATCACACTGGATGGCCTGGGGTCGCTTATTCGACGCCGTCAAGACCGGCAAGCACGCCGCGCCCATGGCGCTGGGGAAAGAGATCTTCGAGTGGTACGACGAACACCCTCAGGAAGCAGCAGTCTTTGGCGGCGCCATGACCAACCTGGCGGCCATGGTCGCGGGCGAGGTGGCGAGCCTATGCGACTTCTCAAAAGCGAAGAAAATTGTCGATGTCGGCGGTTCGCACGGGACGCTCCTGGCGGCGGTGCTGAAGAAGAATCTCGGTACCTCCGGCATCGTGATCGACATGCCCAATGTAGCGGAACGCGCCCGCCAGGCACTGCAAGCAAATGGGCTGGGCGGTCGCGCCGAGGCCATCGGGGGCGACTTCTTCGTCGACGTGCCCGAGGGCGATGTCTACTTGCTCAAACAGATCCTCCACGACTGGAACGACGACCAGTGCCGAACCGTTCTCGCCAACTGCGCACGCCGGCTCGCGCGCGGCGGGAGGATATACATCGTCGAGATGGTGATCCCCGACGACAACTCGCCAAGCTTCGCCTCCTTGATGGATCTGAACATGATGGTCATGCTGCCGGGCCGCGAGCGGGCGCTGAAGGAGTACAAGGTGCTTCTCGATGCCGCGGGCCTGAAGTTCGAGCGCATGCTGCCGACGCATTCGCCGTTTCAGATCATCGAAGCGTCAAAGAAGTAGGGCTATGCGGCGCGCCGTGCACGGCGGCACCGGTTGCAGGATGCGAATGGCAGCTATCCGGTAGGCTTTCACTTGCGGCGTATGACCGGAGTTGGCCCGGTTACTGCCGGACGCCGAGAGCATGATGTTCATCGACTCGTGTCGGAACCAATTGAGTCGGTCGCGACAGTTAGCCTTCGGGAGGCCACAATCGGCCCTGTCAAACTCTGAATGCCGCGTGGCTACTGGATCTCGGTTAGGGCATTTCGTGCCATTGAGGGGACGTACAGGTATGCTAGGGATGTCACCGCAACAGCGATTGCGATAAAGCAAGGAGGTGTTATGAACCCTTCATTGGCATCCCTGGCAGGGCTCTCGAGAGTCATCTTTACTGTCATGCTACTGGCATCAAATCAAGTTACCGCGGCCTTCGAGGCACCCACGGATCCGTGCTCGCTGTTTACGATGGAGCAAGTCAGCTCAGCGCTGGAGATGAAGGCCACGCCTGGCAAGCATGTCGTGCCTACCCTGTGTGAGTGGGATGCAGGCGGTAAAAAACTTACCGTCGGTTTTCTGAGCGCGAGCGCCTGGGAGCAGACTAAGGCATTGCGGCAAAGTATGAAGAGCATCGCCCGCACTCCGATCCCCGGGCTCGGAGAAGAGGCGGTATTCACCGCGACCCCCGTGACCAACACCTTGCAGGTTAAGAAGGGCGGTGCCGTACTCGACATACACCTCTACGGCTTTGCGCCGGATCAAGCCAAAGCGAAGGAGATTGCGCTTGCACAATTGGCACTGGATAAGTTCTAAGTGCCGATCTCACGGGACAGGCAGCAGCGTCGCAGATGCCCATGTGGCATGTTCGAAATCCTTGGAGTCAACCGCTGAATAGTCGAGCACCGCTGGGTTTGGCAGCGTCAACACGGAAACCAGGGCGGAGCCATGTCACCTGAAGGCATCTTCGGAGCATCAATGGCGACTACGGTCGCCAATGCTTCCGCGATTATTGATGCCGGGTATCCCAGCCTCTCGAGCACTCGAATGGCGTTTCGCTGGGTGCTTGCGCCCGAATGCAGCTCATGGTCAAAAAACCCTTCCACAGCAGGATTCTCCTGAAAGTGGAAAAGCTCAAACTGGACGCCCAATAGATGTTGCAACTCCACATCATGCGTGGTCACCAAGAGCTGCGCGCTTGTTCCGATCGCTCGTAGTACCGCCTTAGCGACAGCGATCCGCTCGACAGTATTGGTGCCGCTGAACGGCTCGTCCAAAATGAAAATTCGGCACGCCCCTGTTGCCGCTTCAGCTATGAAATCACGAATCGACTGCGCGTCAGCGAAATAGCGGCTCTTTCCTTCGGCCACCGACTGATCTCCCCGAATCAGCGCCCTCACCGGAGACCGGGGCAGCGTTGCTCGATCGGCCAAGCAGATTCCTAGGGTATGCCCCAGGATGGCATTCATCGCGACCATCTTGATGAATGTTGTTTTGCCGGTCATGTTTGACCCGGTGACCAGGGCGGACCGATTCGCCAGGTTTATCGAATTCTTTACGGGATTCGAAATGAATGCGTGATATCCGTTTTCGATCGCAATGGTTGAATCGCGGGTGCCCGGCCGGCAATGTTTCGGGTATCGGCACAGGAAACTGCCTACTGCAATGGACGCATCCACCGCTCCGATCAATTCGAAAGTAGATAACCACTCGGCACGACTGCCTGCGAATCGGTCGATCGAGCGGACATAGAGTGCTAATTTCAACAGAAATAACAGGTTTGCCGCCACGGCAAAACCGCCGACGAACGAAGACTGGACGGTCTCCAATGCGGCAAGCGATTTGATCTGAGATCTCAGTACTTCTCGCTTTTGCGCTTCCGACACTAGTCGGTCCAGAAGAGAGAATTTCACTGCCCCGCGTACTGCGGAGATTCGTTTCGCCGCACCCAGCATTCGAGCAAGGCCCAGCAGGGCGTCAACATTGTGCCCTAGCTGCGCGCTGATCTTAATCGAAATGATCACATTGATCGCAAGGGAGACAGCGCATAACCAGAGCGGTATTAGGTGGGCGAGTGCAGAGCCGACGGCGACGAGGGTAAGCAGCATCCACGGCAGCACGAGTTGTCCGTGCGGAACTCTTTTGGGCTCCGGCCCTATCAGCAGATCAGCAATGTAGGCCGCTGAGTCAAGTTCCAATGGCCTCAACGCCAGCTGGATATTTTCTCGCAATTCACGATTGCCTTGAAGAACTTCGTAGTTGTGATGGCGTTCGTCCAATTCGGCCTTTTCATATTCGTAGATGCGCAATTGAGCGAACAGATATTGCCGTCCTATCAAACTAACCGTGGTATCAATGGCCTTGAAGAACCTTGGGAATTCGAGGTCCGACCAGGTCTTCTCGTCAACCACGGCGGCCGGATTCACGCGTTTGCGAATCTGATCAAAGTACCAGCTAGCACTCCACCCATCAGCGTCACCGGGATGGGTCCAGCCCGTTCGCAATGCCGCTCGCCGTTTCGATCCTGGAAGTCGCAGCCCGATGAACGCCAATCCGTCGAGGAGCTTCATGATTTAAGAGTCTTCATTAGGTCTTCGTTGAGACTAGTGAGTATATTCCACTTGTGCGTCGCACCCGGATTCGCCAGCTCTGTGCGGGTGGAATGGCGGCTTTGTGACGGGGACTTGACCTCAACGTCCCATGTTGGCCGCCTGCCGCCCGATGCGGTCAATGCCCGGACTCGACCCTCTGCGGCCAGTGGCGACCGGCGCTTTGCGGCATCAGATCAGGTCACACGACCTCGGTCGCATGGCCTAGGAAGGCCATCGCACGAACTACGTCAGTTATAATCGCATTCGCACGCGAGCCATCTAGCTCTTTGAGGCTTTTACTCTCACGGTAGATCGCGATTCGCAGAGGCTTCACATACAACTCGGTGTCTATCCTCGTGATGTCACCAGCCCTTACGTAGTCCAATCGACCAGCCGGGTGAAAAATAATTGTAAAGCCCTTTGTGCTGCTCGCATGATTGGGCCCAATTCTCGAGAATTCTTGGTCCAACGCATCGATGTTCGTCGGCTCGATGTCGTGCCTTACCCGCTGCGCATTCATCTCGGTAACGTGGTATGCCAGCTTCCGACACATTGCCTCTGTTTCACCGTTAGCTACCCAATCATCATATTCGGATCCGAGAACCCTAAGCGCTGCCTTTACCGTCGTGAGATAGAATAATATGGGTCTTCGACCAATCGGCACTCCACCCTTTGCTTCAGACCACTCGACGACTGCCTCGGACGAAGGGTCCCAGGGCCCGGCTACGAAAATGGCAGGAGCTTGCCCGCCAGCTGGTGCCTCGTCATATCGGCGCAGATTCCCGATAACTTCCGCGAACGCAAAGCCGATCCTCAGTGTCTAGCATTTGCTTGGCGTTAGATTACCGCAGGCCACGAATTGCTGCGTCCTGGCACGTCTTCCAAAGTGTTTTGGAACCGCATCTGGCCTGAGTGGTGACGGATTGGGACTGGAATCGCCGGCGAATTCACCCTCTCGACCCTCTGCCGCTATCCGTGATCGTCCGCTCCGGAGCAGGCAATTGCCGCGACTGTGCACCTACTCCAGCAATTTGCGCAGGGACGGTTTGTAGGGGGTCCGATCTTGCCGATACGTACAGCTACTTCACTTCGCTGGGCATATCTTGAGCTGCCACAATCTGCCAAACGCCTCGCCGTTTTAGCCAAGTGTCGGTCCAAGTGAGTTTGACCGTGTGCTTTCGACCGTCAGCCTCAACGTGTACCGCGCTTTCACTGCCATACAAAATGGCCATGGCGTCACCAAAAAAATGGACCGTCACCTCGTATATCATGCACGCTTCTTCTCGAATTCCGCTTTGCGCGTCAGCGAGCTCCTTCTTTTTCGAGTACCGGGACCCATCGGGAGCAGTTCCGTAAAAGTCCTCCGCGAGAATCGTTTTTTGGATGCCGTTATGGGTACAGCCGGCCTCGGCCCACTGGCGCTCATAGTCGATCAGAGACTTTGCTGTTGATACCCAGCGTCCCCAAGCCAGTTTTCTCAAACTCCAGGAACATTCGCAGGTTAACAAGCCGGCCTTGAGCCTCCATTGTCTTGCTGGCGAGCTCATTCAAATCGTGCTCGCTGAGCTTTTCCGGCGGCGCGCTTGCTGCGATTGCAGCCGCAATGTGAAGCGTAGTCTCAAATGCGTGCATCGATTCCATGATAGACGTTAGGATTCCATGAAACCACGCATAGGTCTGCAGCTCCTCATGGGGCATCAAGGTTAGCGAACTGCTTTGCCGGACCGCCTGCCAAGGGCCGTCCCGCACTGCGTAGAGTCGCACGGAATAGTCAAACTTAAGGTCGCCTGCTGGCGCGTGTGCACGCACAGCCTGAATCAATCTCAGATCCGCATCGAGCTCTTGTTGGATTCTGGCAGTCTCGGTCACATTTGATGCCCAAGAACGCCGGTTCTCCGCGACTTCCAGTGCCAGCTCACGCCGCGCCTCTGAGAGCTGACGGCGCTCGTGGACATATTCGGCGAGGTTTTCGAGCGCCAGCGCCAGAAGCAGCCCAATGGCGATTGCCGCAATGTGGATGAGAAAATCCTTCCACGAATGTACTGTCTGATGAGGAGCATGAACATCGAGCATCGGGGCTGAGACCTCCGAGATAGAGGATGATTCGGCCACTGGTGACATTGCAGCCGTCGAACTTTTGGTGGGTCCCTGAAGTATCTCTGGTTCGCTCTTCATGGGCGTCTGTATAGCTTAACCTAAGCTGTGAATGACTGCCTCTGGCCGGCTATTCCAGCACCGTCAGTGACCGAAAATGGCCGGATGGCGCCGGTGGCGGCATAATTTCCGGTATAGACCCCAACAAGCCTTTGCAGAACGCCCGATTTCAGCAACCAATTCCATTGGGTTTACTGAGCGGTGATTTCGGGCATATGCTGCGCTCGTAAGACACGCGACAGTTGGCCGGCGGCGACCGTACTGCCAACGGACAGTCAGCAAAAATAAGGGGATCCAACATGAGTCGTCGTAACGTACTAACACAACTAGCAGCAATACCTCTGATGGTAGCGGCAGGTTCGTCGTCCATTGCAGCTGCGACAAAGGTTCCGCTCAAGATCATGATGAAGAGTGCATGGGGGTCTGATGATCCCACCAAGGCCGCTTTTCCCTTTCTGCACGGTCATGCACTTGCCGAGGCTGGTCACAGCGTGCAGATGTTCCTTCTCGGAGAGGCGGTCTCGTTAATGCGCTTGTCACTGGCCAAGGCCGTGGTTCCGGTCGGGTGGCCCCCGCTCGAGGAAACAATGCAAAAAGTGGTGGCCAGTAAGATTCAGATTTTTGCTTGTGGTGCGTGCTCCCGTGCCCGCGGAGTGACCGAAGCTGATCTCGCCCAGTGGGGCGCCAAATTCGGCAACCCAACGATTTTTGTCGGGCTCGTGGAGTGGGCGGACCGCGTCATTACGGAATGACGCCGCGGCGCCGGTCTGATACGGCCGTTATCCCGTCGTCGGCAGATCGTTGCTTCAATTTCATGATCGTGCTATTAAATTGCAGAAGTCGAACCGCCAACGCAATTTGGAGCCTAACTATGAGGCTAATTTCATCCTTGATTATCTGCCTGGGACTCTCGGCGTGCGCTACAGACTATGTCTCGCAGCTTTCTGAACCCAATTACGGCATCCGAAGCTTGAAGTATACCGAAGGCGATATCGATCCAACCCTGTTGATGAATGGCTCCTATGCGGCAAAGCAGATGAACGGTCTCTATGGATCAAAATCTTGGGGGGTCTTTTGCCTGACAGACTATCGTTGCTCACCACAAGCGCAACAGTCGTCATCGGGATGGAATCCGTAAAGGGATATTTGCCGTCGACCGGGCCGGGTCCGTTGGCACGTTGATGGGCTCGTCGTCAGATCAATGTCCCGCAACGCTTGATTCGACGACACCCAGTATCGGCCCCATATCCGATCCGTGATCCTCCCTTTTCAAGCTTGGTGCATACAGGCTCGATATGGTCCCATCCAGGTACAAAGCTTCGCGGCAATGCAAGGAATCGCGAAAGAAACTGGCGAATTCATAAAAGGTCACCGGCGATTCGCTGATGACAAAGACGGCGGTGTCAGGCGAGGGCGCGCAAACGCCATTGCGGACCTTGCGCCACGTTGAATTCGGATTCATGACCGCGGAAGTGGTGATTTCTCCCTCATGAACCAGCATCGGCCCCGATTGTGTCGCGAGCGAAGGCTTTGGGCGCTCCTTGTCATAGTCGTCCGTCGTGACGACGCGCGCCGAAGTGCCTTCCACTAAAAACACGCCATTGGGTTGCTGCGAGAAATTACCCGAACCCACGTGATGATTTAACGGGACCAGCTCTTGGTTCCCCGCCACAAAGAGACCCACGGGCGAGAAATCCGGTTTGTACATGCCTGCGTTGACCCCAAAAACCAATTGCTTGCCCTTGAGGCTCAACGCTTCTCGCAACGCCGAAAATTGACGATAAGGCCGGCCCGCCTCATCGCGCCAGAACAACTCCACATGTTCGCTTTTCAGATCCACCCGGCATACCGTAAAAGGCGCGTCGGCTACGCTCTTCGCTCCACACTCGACCGCCCGACATACGCCACTGCAGATCAACAGAGCGCCGGCCAATGACATCCACATCGTGTGAATCATGTGACTACGCGCGGGCCGATCACTTTCCGCTGCGAACCGGATCCGCAGGCTTCACATAAGTGTCGAGCCAGCGGTTCATTTCCCAAAGCATGTGCGACAGGCTCTCATGTGCCTCATAGCCATGGGCTTCGAGCGGCAGAAATACCAGCCGAACCGTGGCACCGTGACCCTTGAGCGCCACATAAAACCTCTCCGACTGAATCGGAAACGTCCCTTGATTGTCGTCCGCCTCGCCATGAATGAGCAGGATGGGCGTCTTGATCTTGTCGGCATAGCTGAACGGCGACATCTTGAAATAAACATCCGGGGCTTCCCAATACAGCCGCTCCTCCGCCTGGAATCCAAACGGCGTAAGCGTACGGTTGTAGGCGCCGCTGCGCGCGATGCCGGCACGAAACATGTCGCTATGCGCGAGCAGATTGGCGGTCATGAATGCCCCATAGCTGTGCCCCATGACAGCCACGCGCTTGATGTCCACGACGCCGAGAGCCGCGCCGGCGTCGATCGCAGCCTTCGCGCCGGCGACCAGCTGTTCCACATACGTATCGTTCGGCTGAGCATCGCCTTCACCCACGATCGGAATGCTGGCATTCTCCAGCACCGCATAGCCGGTTTGCGTCAGGAACACCGGCGACCCCCACCCAATTCGCGGAAAGCGAAAGGGCGACCCGCTCACCTGGCCCGCCGCCGACCGGGTTTTGAATTCCGCGGGATATGCTTCCATCAACGTGGGCAGTGGTCCCTGCGACTTGTCATACCCGGCCGGAAGCCACAGGGTTGCCGTCAATTCCAACCCGTCGGCCCTCTGGTATTTCAACAATTGCTTGGTCGGTAACTTGATGCCCGCGTACGGCGAGGGAAAGCTCGTCACCTGCTTCATAGGTTCCGGCGCGCCCGGGCGCTGCGGCAGCTTCGCGACAAAGTAGTTCGGCGGGATACTCTGGCTTTCTTGTCGGACCAGAACCTTTTCATCCGCTAAGAGAGAAATCGGCTCCTCATACATTTGCTTGGCCGACCGCCACTGGATCTGCTGCGTCCCGCCGCGCACCGGTATCACGCCGACAAATGGCAGATCACCTTCCGGCGTGGCTCCTGTTGAGAAAAAGTAGATACCCTTGCCGTCTCGGGTCAGCTGCAGAGCCGGCTTACCATGCGCATTTGACTGGGTTACCGCACGGCCCGGGCTGTGATATCGATCCTGCGAAGAACCCTCGTACAGCGTGGTTCCCTTGCCGCCGCGCGAACTCGGATCGAATGAAACGAACGCGATTTTTCGATCCGACCAGCGCCATTCGGTGGCGAGCGCCAGATGATCGTTTCCCCACTCAACGCTACGAACCCGCATCGGCGACTCCAATAGCAGCTCGCTTTGTCCCTCGAAGGGGGCCGACAGCTGCATGAGCCGATCGCGCACCGCCGCCGTTACCTTCGGATCGCCGCCGTCTTGGGCTTCGATCCAGGCGAGCGTGGCGGGCGCGTCGCTGCGCCAAGCGTAGTCACGCGGGCCAGATTGAACCGCATCAAATGCAATCGGAATCGAATCCAATAAAGGATGATCGGACAGATCCTTAGAGGCTCCCGTCTTCAACGTGACCACGGACACCTTGGCGGGAAAATTCTCCTCAGGCAACGCGTAGCTGAAGGGGCGATGCAATTCTTCAACGAATGCAAAGCGCCCGTCGGGCGAGGGCTGTGCCTCAGAGATCAAGCCTCTGACCGGCAGCGTCCGAGACATGCCGTCGAGAGACACGACGGCGAGATCCGCTGTTGCGTAGAACGCGAAGATGGCCTCATCCGTCGGAGTTTTAAGCAGATCCTCATAGGTGCGCGCCGGGGTTACCTTGCCCAGATTCTCCTCCACGTTCGGTCCTGCGGGAACGTCGTTGGCAGAGGGCGCAGCTCCACGTGCCGTAGGCACGATCTTGCACAGCAGGGCTAGCGAGTCCGCCATCCACTCGCATGGTGTGCCCAGCACTGCATTTAATTTCAAAGATCCGACCCGACGTGCCGACGTTCTCGCCACATCGACCACCCACAGCTGCAGCCCATTTGTTTCCCGCTGCACAAAGGCGAGCTGCTTCGAATCCGGCGACCACGCCAAGTGGCTTGCCTTGAGCACCGTCGGCAACCCCGCGATCGGCTGCTGCGC
>Ga0210393_10004106_pt1 | contig 11554 bp, 8 predicted proteins | sample IncBWC27OmetaG_FD_160068 | JGI IMG/M metagenome (GOLD analysis project Ga0210393, IMG submission 160068) | Forest soil microbial communities from Barre Woods Harvard Forest LTER site, Petersham, Massachusetts, United States - Inc-BW-C-27-O ... | reverse complement strand
TATTCACTCCAGCACGTCCGTCGCGCTGCCGCCGTCGCGGCCGAAACGTTCCACACCGCACACCCGTTCGCATCTCGCCGCGTCTATACCGATGGCGCCCGGGTGTTCGCGGCACTCGCCGCTGGCCCCACGACGCCCGATCTCATCGCTCTCACGCGGCGCGACGTCCTGCAAGTCATCGCCGGCGGCATATTTGAGCCGTTCTTAGACGAGATCGACTTCGACGAGACTACCGCCTACGCCAGCCGTTGGTGGCCCTTGGGCCGCCAGGTGCCGATCGTCCTCGACCCTCGCGTTGCGTTCGGCGCTCCCGTCATCGCTGGCACGCGCCTGCGCACAACGCTGATCGCGGGCCTGGCGCACGAGACCACGGAACCCGCGGTGGCCGATACCTACATCGTCGGGGTAGCCGCCGTTCGGGCCGCGGTGCGGTTCGAGTCTATGCTTGCCGCCGCCTAAGATCCCTTCGCGACCGTCGACAGCGTGACCGCACCCACGTTTCTGTTCGACGAGAACTTCCCGTCCGCCATCCCGACGGCGCTCCGCTTGTTCACGTTCGACACCGTTCACACGCTCGATCACCTGGCCCGCGGCACCCCCCGACGAGGAAATTTTCGCGTTTCTCGCCTCACGCGGCTGGTACTGGGTCTCGCACGACCGTCGCGTCGTCCGGAACCCGCATCAGCGCGCCGCATTGATCACGGCTGGGATCGGCGCATTCATTCTCACTGGGCGCGTGCACCGCACGACCGAGCAGATGATGGCCTTCATGGTGACAGCCATGGCGGACCTTGTGCGCAGCGCGACCACAATCAAGCGTCCGTTCGTCATTGGCATCACCGATCGCCGCAAGTTGGAGCGCCTTGCGTAATCGCACATCACACCGATGCGCCACCGACGCGATAACTCACAAAATTGCTGCGATCCCTTGGCCTCCGGAGCCGAAGGTCGTGGGTTCGAATCCCGCCGCGCGCATCCCCTTACCGCATCGCGCTCTCAATGTCAGCCGCCGAGTAGGGAACACCCGGCGTGAGCAGTTCAGAACCTGACGGCGTGATGAGGTACATGTCTTCCAGAAAAAATGCCTGGCCATCAACGGACGCAATTGGTTCGAAGTTGATCGTGGTGCCAGCTTGGAGCGGCGAATAGGCGAACCCGGCGCGCAAATTCGTCGTGTGCACCTGCCAGAACGGAACCCGTTCGCGCGTGGACCAGGCATCGATAGCGTGCTGGGCGAGCGAAGTACGCGCCGACGCGCGGTGCCGTAGCAGTTCGCTCCGCCACGCGTCGAAGACTTGATCCACGGTCACTCCCGACTTGAGCAGGCGCGCGCCAGCTTGGTAGGCGGCCACGAAGATGGTCCAGGTCTCACGCTGGGCGTCGTCGTAGTGGCCCGAGACGGGTACGGTGCGCCCGAGATCACCTCCGTAGTGTTCCCACTCACATCCCACGTCGAGGCGCACGAGATCGCCCGCGCGCATCGTCGTATCGAGGTGGTCGTAGACACCGAGGGAAGAGAACGGGCGCGGAAAGATCGCATTCTCCCCTGCCATCGCCCATGGCCAGAATGCGGATCCGTGTGCACCAGCGCCCCAGCATGCATCTTCAACGGCGGCCTCGACCTGCCGCTGCCGCGCGTTAGGCCGAATCGCTCGCATACCGGCATTCAATGCGACCACCGTGGCCGTAGCGGCAGACCGCAGCGCGGCTTGCTCACGGTCAGATTGCACTGCCATCAGGGAATCGACCCGCATCTGAGCGTCCTGCGCCGTGAAGCGAGGCCAGCGGCTCAGGATGATCTGGAGCCAGAGCGGCGCCCTCGGTGCCTCGTGGCTCACGAGCGCAGCTGGCATCTCTTGTCCAGCGATCCGGTCCTCCGCGTAGTACAAGAGCGCGCCTGCACGCTCGGAGAGGAACGGTTCCAACTCCGCGCCATCCACGACGTGCTCGACACCCAGCCGCGTCGCCGCATCAGGCCCCGGCAGGAGCTCCGGTTCCAAGCCAGCCCTCCGCATCGGTCGATCCGGTGATACAAACAGCCAGCTGGCTCCAGTCTTTCCGTCGATCGCAAGCACGTCACCAGTCGTGTTCGCTATTCCCGTGTAGTAATAGAAGAACGCGTCTTGCCGAAAGCCGTCGGCGGCTAGGTCCAGATCAGGTCTGGCGCGCAGCAGCAGAATGCCGTCGGAGAACACCTGAGCGGCGCGATGTCTCCGGCCGCGCATGACCGAATCAGGCTCCAGTCGCGCAGCCAACGGGCGGGCGCTCGAGGTCTGCGCCTGGAGGACGGCACTCCAGGCCACAATCGCGATTCCCCAAATCCGCATACGCATGTCGCCTCGGCGTTGACCTCGCGCGAACGTACGGTCATCGGCTGACAACGGCAACCGGCGGCCAGGCGCGGAGTCAGCGCTCTCGAGCACCCGCCGTCGCCCGCGCGCGTCTCCACCCACGAGAGACACGCGCGGCATAGGGCTTGCCCCTCGCGAATTGACTACGTCGTGATTCGCATGAGCATGACAGAATTCGTCGTTGCAGTAAAGCGGATCGCCGTCGCGGGCCTCGCGTACGCCGCGGCTGCCCAGCTGACCACGCCGCGCAGGCTCATGCCCGACCAGCAGGCGGGCGACCCGAGACACGGCAAGGTGGTGTACGCGGTCTACTGCACGCAGTGTCATGGCGCGCGCGGCGATGGCAATGGAGAGGCGGCCCCCTTCACCACTCCGCGGCCTCGCGATTTTCGGCAAGGGCTGTTCAAGTTCCGGTCGACGCCACCGGGCGCGCTACCGCTCGTGTCGGATCTCGATCACACGATCCAGAATGGGCTGTACGCCACCTCCATGCCGCCATTCCCCGCGCTCGATCCGCGCGCACGGCTGGACGTGATCGCCTACATCCAGACGTTCTCTCGACGCTGGCAGACGGATACGCCCGCCACTCCGATCGTGCCGCCCCCGGAACCGACGCCAACGCGTGAGTCCGTTGCTCGCGGGGAGACGCTGTTCGCGAAGTGCGCGCTGTGCCACGGGAATGGGTCAGGCAATGGCACGATGGCGAACTCGCTGGTCGACTCGTGGGGGTATCGCATTCGGCCCGCCGATCTGACGCGGGGCCGAACCAAGTCGGCCGTCGAGGGAAAAGACATTTATCTGCGGATCATGACGGGGCTCAATGGCACCCCGATGCCGGGATGGGTAGGGGGGATAACGAGCGATCAGGCGTGGGACATCGTGCATTACGTCGAGAGCCTCGGGCCCTGGAAGCAGTCGACCGTTCGGCTCGGCGCGGACTCGATGACCCTGGCAGCTTCGCCCGGCCCGGGGCCGACGCGCATCACTGCCATCACCTTTCCGGTGCAAATGATCGGCAGCGCGACCGGGCACCGCTTCGAGCCGGACAGCGTCACCATCCATGTCGGTGATGCAGTCAGGTTCGTCAGCGACTCAGGTGGCCCGCACAACGTCACGTTCTGGCCCGACAGCATTCCAGGTGGCGCCGAGTCGCAACTCCAGCGCAACATGATGAATACGTCCGGACCCCTGACCGGCCCCATGCTCGTCAAGGCAGGCGACGCGACGATCGTATCGTTCGCCCACGCCACGCGCGGGGTATACAAGTTCTATTGTATGCCGCACGTGGCGCGTGGCATGCGCGGGACGATCGTCGTCCAATAGTCCCCGCCTCCGCGTCAGCGAGCGACCGCGAACGTCGGAGGCGTCCCGCGGGTGATGGTCGCGGGCAGCGTCCACATGACGTAGGTGACCGTGCGACCGTCCGATTTGGTCATCTGCGCGATGATCTGTCGCTTCCGGTTCATGAACATGATCGTGCCGTTGAGCGTCTCCTTGTTCAGCACGGCGAAGCCTTCGAGACCGGGCAGACGTTGGACGCCCGTGTGCGGCGTCCACACCCATCCGAACGAAGTCCCCGTGTAACTCCCATCGGAGATGCCGGCGACAATACTGTCGTCACTGATTGTCCAGCCCACGCCGTGGACGCCGAGCGTGGTCGCGGTGTCGCTGAACCATGCGGCCGCCTGCTCTACCCCGTGCTGTCCATCGAAGATGCTGCCGGTCACCTGGCCATTGTCGTTCAGTCCGCCGCTAATGAAATAGAACGCCGGCGAGAGATGGCGGAGCTGTCGCTGCGGCGTGAAGACCAAGCCGGTGGTGATGCTATCGCCGAACAGATAACCGGAATTGGAGAGTGCGGTCCAGGTGCCAACGCCGTACGGCGCACCGCCGCCAGGCTCGATCGGCACTGGATTCCCGGAGGGCGTCCAGATGGTCGGCAAGTACCCCGCGCCTGCCGCGCAATATCCGAGCGCCTCGCGATTGTCGTTGATCGCGAACAATCCACAGTCTGGCGTGAATTTGGAGAGCGGACGGAGGTAGTGCAGCACACCATACCAATCGAAGTACGCCGCCTGTCCCGTCGAGCTGGTGTCGGGCCCGATCGCCACCGCGACGTCGCCCAGGTTGTTCAGCGCGTAGGTGTTGAAGGCATCGCCGACATGGGTTCCGGGAGGATTGGTGAAGAACTGCAGTCCGCGCGAGCCCTCCCAATGCCACACCCTGCCCGATAAATAGCCCACCACCTCGCCGATGTCGTTGAATCCCGCCGGCCGGAGCGTGTCCGGCAGCGTCGGCAGCGCCGCGACGTGGACGTTCGGCATGAACGGAAATGAGTCGATGGTCACCGTATCGGCGGCCTGAACCAGCGCACGGTTCACGGCGGCGACGGGATTGGTGTGACTGGTGCACGCGGCAAATAGCGCCGCCGCACTGACCAGTGCGAATCCGACGAGGCGAGGAGTCATGCGCGGAATCACCGCACGGCGTGTACCGCCGTGCCCGCAACCGCAAGAAATGGATGGTCGAGGCCGACAATCATAACGATGGATCCTTCGCCGTCGGCGGCAGTAACCCGTTGAGCCTGAGATAGATCGCCACCTGGCTGTAGTGGTCTGACCAGTGGGCCACCGCGTTGATCAAGGCGAGTGCGCGCGTTTCCGTCTCACCGCCGGACGAGAGTGGCTCGCCGAGCCGCGTGTCATCGAGCGAGGCAAGCGCCGTATCGCAGAACGCGAAGGTCTCCTCGAGGCGCGCGACCAAATGCGCCTTGGTGTCTGTCGCTACCATTGTCGTGCGCGATGGGGCGTCGATCCCCGCGACCACGCTGCACAAGATGTCGTTGTCCTCCGCCAGATGGACGACGACCTCGCCGAAAGTCATCTGCGCCTTCGTGGGCTTGTAGGCGTACTTGATCGCTGGCATCTCCTGGGCGGACAACACGAGGCGTTTGGTCTCGCGCCGCACGTTGGCGCGGAATGCGTCGGCGACCGGCGCGGTCTGCGCGAGAGCGGCCAGCGGAAGACAGAGGATGAAAGAATAGCGCATGCTGCAACCAAGCCTGGTGAATTGCGCTAATCAAGCAGCCCGTTGTACTAGTACAATCCATGAGCGCCTGGTTTCCGCCTCCGCTGCCCACTGATAGGCCGGCATACCTCGGGATCGCCGACGCGATCGGCGATGCCATCGCCGCGGGAGCGCTCGGCGGCGGCGAACGCTTGCCCACCGTGCGCGAGCTCGCGACGCACCTCGGCGTCGCGACTGCGACGGCATTGCGTGGATACGCGGAAGCGGAACAGCGCGGGCTCACGACCGCGACCGTGGGGCGCGGGAGCTTCGTGCGCCCGGCCGAAGAAATCCAAGCGGCCTGGCGCGCGCCGTTCGCGACGCGCGGGTTCGTGGCGCCGGACGTCTATGATCTCCGATCGCGGGTCGTGCCCGGACCTTCGGAGTGGGCGACGCCAGAGGGCTTTCGCGAGTTGCTCCCCGCGCGCCGGCACCAAGCTGCCTTGCTCAGCGTCGCGTACACGCTCACCGATGGCACCGACCCGTGGACGCTGCGCGAAGCCGGCGTCCAATGGGCCGAGCGGTGTGGCGTGCCACTGACGCCGGAGCATGTGCTGATCGCCGCCGGCGGCCAGCATGCGGTCGCGGCCGCCCTCTCCGCGGTCAGCCCCACGCGCGCGCCGGTCGTCGTTCCAGCGCTCACCAACTCGGGCGCGCTCATCGCGGCGCACCGGCTCGGCATCCCGCTCGTGCCGGTGCGGGCCGATGCCCACGGGTTGGACACGCGGCATCTCGAGCGCACCTGTCGTTCGGCGCACCCATGCGCCATCTACTGCGCGCCCGCCTCCGGCAATCCGATGCCCTCCGCGATGTCGGCCGATCGCCGCTCGGCGCTCGTGCGTATCGCAACACAGCACAAGCTCTGGATCATCGAGGACGACGAGGCGGGAGTCATCGTCCAGCGCGACTCCCCGGCGCTCGCCACAGTGCTGCCGCGGCAGACGCTGTGGCTCGGCAGCGTTTCTCAATCGCTGGGATTCGGGTTTCGCCTGGCGTTCGTCGGCGCACCGCCGGCGCTCGCGGCGCCGATGCAGGAAGCGTTGCGCGCGTTCGCGTGGACCGCGGCGACACCCGGCGCGCTGTTGGCCGCGCGCTGGCTCGCCGACGGCACGATCGAACGCGTCATTCGACTGCGCCGCGCGGCCATCGCGCGACGGCTCGCGGTCGTCCGGCGCGCCCTCGGCCGGCGACGATACGTCATGATGCGGGGCGTGCCGTACGTGTGGCTCGAGGTCCCGCCGGGATGGCGCGCCGACACGCTGCACGCCGCGCTCCTCGCTGCCGGCGTTTCCGTCGCGCCGTGCGCGCAGTTCACGGCTGGCGCCGTCCGGCCGCCGCAGGGGGTCCGGCTGTCCGCCGGCGCGCTGTTGTCGATCGGGCAGTATGCCGACGCACTGCGCCGGGTCGCCGACGTCTGTGCGCACCCATCGCGGGCCCGGCGAGCCCGGTTACTTTGAATCCGTGACGACGCGCGTGTGGGGCCTCGTCGTGTGGTGCGCGCTCGGCATGCGCATTCCGCCACACGAGCGCCAAGTGGCCATCACCATCGACGATCTGCCCTACGCGACCGTCGGCGATCGCCCAACGGATGCGTCGGACTTCCGACGCGCCGACTCCGTCAACCGCGCCATCGTCGCGACGCTCGTCCGACGGCACGTTCCCGCGACCGGCTTCGTCAACCAAGCCCGCGCGGAAGGCCTCGGCGACACGTCAGGCGTCAAGATCTTGAAGCGATGGACCGATGCCGGCCTCGGCCTCGGCAACCATACGTACTCGCATCCCGATTTGAATACCCTCTCCGTCGACCGCTTCGAGGACGAGATCGTTCGAGGAGAAACGGCGACGCAGTCGGTCCGGTTCTTTCGCTTTCCGTTCAATCACACGGGAGACACCAAAGAGAAGCACGACCGCATCGCGGCGTTTCTATCGCGACGCGGCTATCGGGTTGCCACCTGCACGATCGAGAACGACGACTGGGTGTTCAACGCCGCGTACGTTCGTACGCTGGCTCGCGATGATACCACATCCGCCGCACACGTACGAGCGGAGTACCTGGCATACACGGCGGCGAAAATCGCGTACTTCGCGCGCTTGAGCCAGCAGGTGCTGGGCTATGAGCAACCGCAGGTCATGCTGCTCCACGCGAGCGATTTGAATGCCGCCATGCTCGACAGCGTCCTCACGCTGTTCGAGCGGGAGCACTATCGGTTCGTCTCACTCGATGCCGCGCAGTCTGATCCGGCGTATCAGATCCCCGATACTGTGATTACGCCGGACGGTCCCATGTGGGGATATCGGTGGGCCCGGGCGCGGCACATCACAGTGAATGGGTCGCTCGAGCCCGAGATTCACGGAGAGATCCCGAGCTCGCGATAGAGCTCGGCGCTTCGATAGAGCACGCCCCCTCGCACCGTCAACTCGACCTTGCGGATGTCGCTGATGTTCGTCGTTGGATCGCCATCGACGAGAATCACATCCGCCTGCTTGCCTTCGTCGATCGAACCCCGCTCCCCGTCGTGCTTCATGATGCGCGCGGCCCCGATCGTCGCGATCTGGAGCACCGCCGGAGCCGGGATGCCGGCCTGCACATACAGCTCGAGCTCGCGATGCAGCAGGAACCCCGCGAACCCATCGGTCCCCGCGACGATCGGCACGCCCGCGCGATAGAGCTCGCCCACCATGCGAATCATGGCCGCGTACGAGTCGCGGTACCGCTGATCCATGCCCGGCGGTACGGGGAGGCCGCCGCCATAGAGGCCACGCCGCACCTGGGCCGGCAGTCGGTCGGCGATCATCCCGTAGCTTGTCGACACCGTTCGCGGACGGCCGACGAACATATCTTCGAATGTTCCGATGGTCGGATCGATGTCCGCGTGATGGTCTTTCAGCAGCTGGAAGAAGTCGCGGACGCGCTGCGACTGGAAGTCCAGTGAGGCGCCATCTTGGGCAACGGCGGTGAAGCGCGACATGGCCCGCGTGTCGCGGACCGTGTCCATGAAGTTCAGCATGACGAAGTTGACGTGCTGGACTTCGTTGAACCCCAGCGTCACGACCTGCGCGGCGGTCATGAATGCCGGCACGTGACCGCTGACCCTGAGTCCATGCTTATGCGCTTCGTCGATGATCGCCGGTACCAGCTCGGGCTTCATTGAGCTGTAGACCTTGATCTGCTCGAAGCCGAGCGCCGCGTACCGGTCGACGTCCGCGCGCACCTCGGCTTCATTGGACGCCAAGAGCCCGATCGGCACCTGGTACGGCCCCGGCGAATCGATCATGCCCGCCAGCACGAGCCTCGGTCCGATCGCGGTCCCGTCATCAAATTGCTTTCTCAAACGCAGAACGACGGATGTGTCGTTCCCCATGTCGCGCCCGGTCGTCACGCCAGCGGCGATATGCAGGAGGCCGTCAGAGCCCGGCGCGATATGCACGTGCATATCCCAGAGGCCGGGCAGCAAAGTCTTTCCGGTGGCATCGATGATCGTCGCGCCACCGGGCGGCGTCACCTGGGCATCGTCCGCCACGCGCTCGATCTTGTCGCCGCGAATGACAACCGTCATGTGCGGTCGCATTGTCGCCGTGGTGGCGTCGAACATCGCCGCGTGTTGAAACACGAGTACGGCCGAGTGGTGGGCGAGGCGCTGAGACACGCGGGCCATGCGGAGGGTCTCGGTCGAGTCCTGCACGGCGATCATCGCCGGTACGGCCGACTCCCAGCCCGAACGAATCGTGCTGCTCCAACTCGACACGAAACCGAAGAGTCGGCCGTCCGCGTCGAGCCACACTGGACTGGGGCTGAACCCGAGGCCCGAGACGTTCCACTCGGTCACGGTCCGCGAACGGCCGTTGGCGTGCAGCGTGAGCGTGCGGACTTTCTCGATCGACGCCTCGCCCGACGGGAGCAACGGCATCCGATGGTCGGGTGCGGCAATGAGCGCCTGTGGTAATGCGGCCGTCGGGGGGCCATCGACGTCGACATAGAAACCCGGGCGTGCCGCCCCGGTCGCGTCGCCCTCGACGCTATTGACCCACCGCATGGAGTGGCCATCGGCCGAGAAATGTTCGTCGACCGTGTCCTTGAGATAGTTGTGGCCGACGATGGTCAGCTGTCGCGGCGTGCCATTGGCCGCCGCGAGACCGTGCTCGACGACATGCGGTCCGCGTCCGCGGTCGTTGAACTCGTAGTCGGCCCACCACTCCGCAGATGTTCCCCGAAGCGTCAGATGACCCTGCGGTCGATCCGAGAACAACACCGTGTAGCGCACGCTGTCCGGAGCGGATTGCGCCGCGAGTATGGCCGGGAGCGCCAGGGCGACGCAGATTGTTTTTCTCATGGTCAATATTTGCCACCATCGGGCACTGCTCGCCAGCACCTTCTTGCTGGCACCCTCCCTCGCGCCCGCGCAGAGCGACCAGTGGGCCGCGCCGCGAGCCGCGATCAAACAGTTCATGGCCGACTCGGGGCTCGTCTCGGCGTCCGTCGCCGTGGCGCGGCATGGGCAGATCGTCTGGGAAGAAGCGTTCGGATACGCGGATCGCGATAAGAAGGTTCGCGCGACGGCGAACACGATGTACTCGTTGGCGTCGATCTCGAAACCGTTTACCGCCTCGGGGCTCATGATCCTCGTCGAGCGCGGCAAGGTGGATCTCGATCGGCCGGCGAACGACTACCTCGGCGCCGGAAAGCTCACCGGGTTGGCGGGCGACGCGACCGGGGCCACGGTGCGGCGCGTGTTGAGCCACACGGCGGGACTGCCGCTGCACTACCAGTTCATCTACGCGAACGAGCCGTATCAGCGCTCACCGAACGACGAAGCCATCTCCCGGTATGGGATCCTCGTGTACCCGCCGGGCGAGCGATTCGAGTACTCGAACCTCGGCTATGGGATTATCGACGAGATCGTGAGCCGGGTGTCCGGGATGAGTTATCCCGAGTTCATGCGCGACAACGTCTTTCTTCCCCTCGGCCTCACCCACACGCGCGTGGTGATCGCGCCACCGACCGAGCCGGATCTGGTGCAGCGCTATGACAGACAAGGGCACCTGTTGCCATTCTACGACTTCGATCACCGCGGGGCGTCAGCCATCTATTCCAGCGCGCACGATCTCGTGCGGTTTGGCATGTACAATCTCGGCGACCACGTGCCCGGGCAGCGCGCGATTCTCCAGCAGGCGACACTCGATATTATGCATCGTCCCGTGGCGCCCGCCGATTATGGGCTCGGATGGATTATCGACAGCCTCCCTGGACTCCGCCAGATATCGCACACCGGCGGCATGCCCGGCGTGCAGACGGCGCTCTCGCTCTTCCCGGACGAGGATGTGGCGATCGTCGTGTTGGTGAACATGTACTGCGACATCACCCCGATCTACCTGGCCGTCGAGCAGGCCATTCTGCCGCGGTACGCCGACGCGACACGACGGCAGGCGGCCGACAACGCGGCCAAAGCGGCTGCGGCCGCGAAACGAACGACGCCGGCGTCGAGTATGGTCGGCGAGTGGGCTGGTACCGTCCGCACCTGGCAGAGCACCATTCCGATGTCCTTCGTGGTCGGAGCAAACGGGGCGATCCGCGCCCACGTAGCCGACGAGGCCGACTCGCCCGGCACTGAAGTCCAGTGGAGCGACAGCAGCGTCGTCGCGCGGATCGCCGGCACGATGCCGACGAGCGACGCCAAGCGCTGGCCGCACAGCATTCTGCTCCAACTGCGACTCCGCAATGGCAAGCTCACGGGCATGGCGACCGCTCAGACCACGGCCGATCCCGTGCACTTCGCGCTCACATCGTATGTGGCGCTCGACAAGGTCAAGTGAGCCGAATCACGTGTCCGTCCGGATCGCGTAGTCGCACGGCGGTGCGCGGATAATGCGCGGCGCGTAACAGCCGCCGGGCGCTGAGCGCGCGCACCGCAGGCTCAGGGCGTCGATCGAAGCGGGGCGCGGGCTCACGATTGGCCTGCACCCGGATACAAACCCGCCGCGGGCTGGGCACAAAGGCGGGATGGAGATCGGTCTGGAGCTGGAGGGCTCGCTCGAGGATGCCATGCGGACGCTCGAGGGGAAGGGCGTGAAGTTCCATGACGTGGTCCGCGATGGAAAAGCCGGGGCTAGCCGGCGAACCAGTGGGTCGCTTGTGTCGC
>Ga0210393_10004104_pt1 | contig 11555 bp, 10 predicted proteins | sample IncBWC27OmetaG_FD_160068 | JGI IMG/M metagenome (GOLD analysis project Ga0210393, IMG submission 160068) | Forest soil microbial communities from Barre Woods Harvard Forest LTER site, Petersham, Massachusetts, United States - Inc-BW-C-27-O ... | reverse complement strand
TAGGTGGATGATCACACCGAGCGCAGTCAGAACGGCGACATAGTAAATTGTAGTGGCGCGGCTGGGATGCGGCGGCAGATCTCCGGCCAAGAACACTTGATATCCTGCGCCCAGAGCCACGAGGAAGAACATGCTTTCGCTCAGCACCAGCCACAGAGCCAGACAGGCGGTGAGCAGAATGATGCGCTCCATCTTGCTCAAGGCAAGTACGGCTTGGCCGCCGTCCAGAATCCAGATTGGAATCAGATTCAGTAGGTTCAGCACAGCGCCCGCGCGGGCGAGCGCGGCCCACAGCGGATTGCCCGTCTGCCACCAGAGCACTGCGCACGCTACAGTCGGCGTTCATAAGCTACGTGCTGCCAAAGATTAATGGGATTACTGTTCCCCTCGACTGGTCGAAGATCGACACCTGCGCCGGCGGATGCACGCACGGCAACTATAGCTGGAGCACGTTCGATGGATCTCTCAGTTCGTACATTTCTGGCTCTGGGAACTTCTGCAAGGGAGCTGTCCTTTGCAAGCTAAACTTCGAGGTCAACGCGGCTTCCGGATCCAGCCCAAATACGGCTACGCCCTCCTACGTATTCACCCTAGGTTGGGCCCACACGTGCTGCGGAGGAACAGCGACGCCATTGGACGTTTGCTTCTGCTCGGGATATCCCGGGTCGGGCTCCTCTAGCGGTTGCAACCAGACGGACTCAAGTGGTGTTCCGGCTTCTTGGGAGCGGCAGTTCTGGTCTGCATACGAGAACTTTATCACTGAGGTGATTACGCATTTCGGCAGCGACGCATCATATAAGGCTCAGGTCGGCTATATCCGCCTCGGGATAGCCACGGGTGGGGGTGGCGTCATCCCCTGCCCAACTCAAGAGATGACGGTCCCCTCTGGGGCCCCGCTCAGCCTAACAGTCTGGCAAGCCTACGCTAACACGATTTTTTCGTATGCCGCCTCGCAATCACCGCCGATGATCATTGAGGGGTCGGGGTACGGCGGCGAAAACATATACATCACAAATGCATGGGCGGACGCGGTCGCGACCGCCGCGATATCGAACGGTGCCGGGTACGGGGCCGAGTCCCTAGCCTTTCACGACCTGACGCTTCACGCTTCGGGTTCTCCATGCTCCAACGACTGGTGCAACATTTTCGACTCGAACTTCATTAACTCCCCGAAGATGCTGGGGCTTCAGACGATTAGCCCGAGCGACCCGTCATGCACGAGCGACCCCGGCGCTGCGCTTACTTGCTCCCTGGTATACGTGCTGCCATTTGCAACGGAGCGTCACGCAAATGTTTTCGAGCTCGGGTATCCGGACCTGCTGTGCGCATATGACAACTCCAGCCCAGAATATACAAGCGCCTACTGCCCGTCGGGGTATGCTCCGTACGGGCCCTACAAAACAGCGATTGCGAATGCTGAGGCAGGGGTACCCCGGGGAACTAGCGTAATCGGGGGCAGTGCGAAAGTGTCGGGGAGCGCCACCGTTAAGTGATGAACCCCTGACAGCGTCGCGAGCCCTAGGGGCCGAGCTTTCTCGCCACGCCCGTCGCACCGGCTGAGAACCGATTACATCCTTGGTTGCAGACTCCGCCGTTCCCCGCGGCCGTTGGGCGATAAAAGTCGCCGCCGCGCTTAAACGTATAGAACGAGTCATTAGCTGGCGAGCTTCCCTTAAAGTTCATGGGCGGGTTATCCTCTACGGCGCTCGCCGAGTAGACAGTGAGGAGGCATCCCTGGTCGCTCTGGTTGGTGCACTCCGGCAGCACAGAAAGCCAGTACTTCCCCGGTTGAAGCTCAAACTCGCGCACCTGTACCTGAAACGTATACTCCGTCAAGCCGCTCCAAGATCGCCCGGTCGGAGTCATCGTTACGGGTCCGCGACCCGATACAACGAGGGTTCCCGCCTGTCCTGCGGAAACGCCCGCCGAGATCGACCACACCGCATCGGCGGGGTCGAGCAGGGCATTGGTGACCACCTCGTTGATGAACAGACTTCTTACGTCCCATTCCTGGCCGGTAGGCACGACGAAGGGTATATAGATTGCAGCGGTTCCGTTGCCGTTGGCAATGGTTGTGCCGTTGCCCAAGGCACCGCCATTATTTGGATCAAGATCCCCGCTGTAAAACAAGCAAGGGCTGCAGTAAGGAGGTACCGTGGGCGCGCCGGTCTTTGATCCCGAACCACTGACCTTGTGCGCCTGGCCTGTGGTAGGGAGGGCGCACAGCAATGCCATCAGCGAAAGGAAGCAAACATTTTTCATTAGAGAAACCTCCAGAAGTGTTATAGGGGTCAGTTACTCGACGGACAGGGAACCCAATAGCTCACGTTTTAAGTGCCGACTGGGGAATCGGCGAACCGCGTATAAGTAACCGCTCCTAATTTAGCGCGCAAGCTCAGGCCCGTCAATCAAATTCGCTGCTACCGTACTCCCAAGCCCGTACCCGGCATCAGCCGAATAATCACGCCCAGCGCGGTCAGAACGGCGAGATAGTAAATCGTCGTGGCGCGGCTGGGATGTGATGGCAGGTGGCCGGCGAAGAAAATTTGATATCCAGCACCCAGCGCCACGAGGAAGAACATATTCTGGCCCAGCACCAGCCACAGCGCGAGGCAGGCGGTGAGCAGAATGATGCGCTCCATTTTGCTCAGGGCAAGAACGGCTTGGCCGCCATCCAGAATCCAGACGGGAATCAGATTCAGCAGATTCAGCACTGCGCCCGCGCGGGCGAGCGCGGCCCACAGCGGATTGCCCGTCTGCCACCAGAGCACTGCGCACGCTACAGCCGTCAGAAATCCCGCCAGTGGTCCAGCTAAGCTGATCGCCGCACGGGTTGCCAAGGGCACGCCCATTGCCTGCCAGCGAACGTACGCTCCCAGGCCTGGCAAAAAGACGGGCATATCGGCGGGCAAGCCGCGGCGTTTGATGTCGATGAAGTGGCCCATCTCGTGAAGCAGAATGAGCGCGGCGAAGCCGATGCCGAACTTCATCCCCCACATCGCCCAATAGAGTCCGATGAACGCGGCAAAGCTGAGCAGGAACTTCAGCTTGAAGAGCGCGAAGAGAATGGTCTTGCCTTTGGCCAACAGGATAGCGATGGGCCCCACCGGGCCGAGGCGCTTGGCCCACTTGTTATCCGGGGGCCCTGGAACCCGAGCCTGGTCTGCGGCAATCTCCAGGTCGCGAGCGTGCTGCTTAATCCAGTCATACTGCTTCGACGTGCGCGGCAAAAAATTCAGTCCTGCGAGCCATCGTTCGCGCGCGGGCCGCAAATCGCCGCTGGCCTCTAGCGCCTTCGCCTCCGAAGCCAGGCGATCCAGTTCTTCGGAGTGTACGAGCGCATGGCAGTGGTTGCAGACCAGCGCACCCGGAGGGAGTTCACGCGCGCAGCGCCTGCAGTTTCGAATCAGTTCAGGAGTGATGGAGGACACGACTTTCGATATTACGCTCGTCAGCCCAGGCTAACTTGTGACTGGCGGCAAAGGCGATGACTCATACGGTCCTTCAAGCGCGGGCGACGTCTCCTGAGTAATTTGCCATGCGATGCGAATGCCGATGGAAAGGATGAACAGGCCGATCAGGCCATGGAAGAAATCGGTCAGGTCCAGAAAGGGTGAGGCGAGTCCAAGAAGTGCCAACGTCAGGAATGCCTTGCCGCGGCTCATTGCAGGTTTAGCGGGTGTCGCATCGGGCGGTTGTCCGGATTCTTGCTCTGCCTGGCGCTGTTCATCCGTGAGTTGGTGCTGCCGAGTAGAATGTTGCGCCTGCTTCCGCTCGCCAGCGAAGTGAATCCAGACTGGAACCGCGGCCATCGACACTGCCGCATAGGTGAGCAGGGCTGCCGTGATCTGGTACCGACGTCCGCCGCGGCCGTTCGATCCCTTCATCATGGCCTTGCCGACCATCCAGCCCACGGCCAACGAAAGGTAGCCGATGATAATGCCAGTCTGGATTTCGAAGGTAGCGTACAGAATGAGTCCGGCAATGGCGGCGGCGATCCCGAACAGGAGCGCGCGCATGTAATCCGCGTGGCTATCTTGCGGCAACTCGCTCTGCGCCTTTTCGGCGCAACCGCGACAGGCCATCGCTTCTTTTAAGCGATAATAGCTTCCGCTGATCGGTTGCTGGCAGAAGTGGCAACGGTCCGTGCTCGGCGATCCAAGATACTCGACCGTACCAAACTGAGGCGTGGGATTGTTGAAACTGTCACTCATGGGCCGGAACAATAGCACAGCGCGGGGCGACAGGGAAGAACGGATTTCAGCGAACCTGAACCTACAAATCGGTTGCGATCGAATGGTCCGCCACCTACGGCGCATAAGGCTGGGCATAGTAGCCGGTACGGGTGCGCGCCGTGACGCCGGGCTTGTCGACCGTGACTGTAATTGCGTGATATTCATTTGCACGGTCCGCGCGGGCGGTTTCGAACGAGAGAACATAGAAGGCGTTGGCGTCCGAGACGGATTCTGAAATTTCGGCGGTGAGATCATTGCTGGAATTGAGAACTCGCCCGCCGCTCTGAACCGCGAGCACCTGCAGGCTTAGATTCGCCGGCATCGCCCGGTTCGCCGAGGTCACGCCTTTCAGGAATTCCTGGTAGTAAGTAATCCGGACTCCACCCGCATCCGCGAGACCGAGCGGGTCAATGCTATAGAGAGTGATGCGGGCCTGCCTGAGTCCATCGGAGACAGCTACGATTGTGTGGAAGAAATATTCCTCTTCCTTACGGGTGAGTTCAATGTTTGGTCCGGACAACAGCGGCCATCCCGGACTAAACCAGACCATCAGCTTTCTACCGGGGCGAGTCTTCTCGTATTCGATAAAAGAGTTCAGGGTTTTGAGGGACATGTCGAGACGTTCCGTGGCGCCCCAGAATCCCTGCGACCGATTCACAATGCGCAGCCCGGTTTCGTACTGATCGTAGAGCGCCGATAAAGCATTCCCATCGCGTGATGAGGTCTTCTGCATTTCCGTTCCACTATCGGAGAAGACCATAAGGGAAGTTGGCAGCGCGAGTTTGCCGCCATTCTGCAGCAGGAACTTTTTCAATTCGCTTCGTTCATAGCTGACGACTTGGTAGGGAGCATTGACGGCGTCCACGACCAGAACAACTTCAACCGGAGGATCGTTGGCTAGCGCTGCGGCGCGATCCACGGCCTGAAACGAGAGAATGCTCTGCGGACGTTTGTCGTTGAGCAAAGTGAAATCCTGTTTCTGCAATCCGCGAACGGGTGTGCCCGCTTTGTCGGTGACTTGCACGTCGAGTTGAATTTGCCGGTCGACTGGTGCAGGCGATGGAGCTTTTGCCGGCTCTGCAGACCGGGGTTGCAATTGGGGAGGCGGTGTGTTTTGGGCTAGTGAAACGAGAGGGAGGATTAGATAAAGAGGGAAGAGACGAGAAAAACGCCGCATGCTGACACCTCGCGGGAAATCTTAATTAATTCCTTTACTAATACTAAGCCTTTAAGAGATGGGGGGAGTTCAGAGAGCCTACTGCCGGTGGGTCGAAGCTCCGGCGGCGATTTCGCGCAGGGCGCTGACAAATTCTGCGGCGGCACTGGGATCGGATAGCGCTTCCAGGCGAACTGTGGCCGAAAACTGTGGCGATTCCGGGCGGAAGTGAACTTGCAGAATGTCCTGCCGCCGTGCCGACATCAGGGCGTTCAGTTCGGCCGATGGATCCTGCTTCCAGTGGGTCCGCGTGGTCAGAATGACGGGGCCGGGTTCGTAGACATCCCACTCGCGATCGTCGCGCTTGCGCGAAGAGATTCCGCGATTATGGGCGCACCAGCGATGGCGAACGACTTCGAGTCGAAAGCTCGGAGAACCGTCAAGGTCGGCCTCGAAGGTCAGTGTTTCTTTTTGCCGGTGCCAACAGCTCATCAACCATTGCACGGGGAGAGGGCGGGGACGGAAACGAACCGTTACCCGGGCATTTTCGAACCAGCGGGAGGGAAAATGCAGTCGCGCCTGCAGGCGGGAATTGCCCATCCAATGTGATTCGAGGATGCGACCCTTGCCGGCGCAAGCATTCTGGACCCAACGCAACGCGGCGGCGCCCTTTTTTCGGTTGTAATGGGAAAACACGACATACCACAGCGCCAGAACGGCGATCGAAGAGACGACGTCAATCAGGAGAAGGCGCCCCACACGCTTTCCTCTGATGCTCATGGTACGTCCGGGGTTGCGGAGGAAGCAAGAGGCAATCGTCTCCAATTTCCATTTCGTCCTTAGGTTTCGTCGGTGGCGGGATTGTCAAACTGTGGAAAACCAGAACAAAACTGTTTCGGTCAATCGAACGGTTTTGGGCACGCTAACTCCCGGCTACAATGACCGCGTGCCCTTCATCGTCCGCGACTTCGAACCCGCCGATTTCGACACTCTTTGGCGCATCGATCAGACCTGCTTTCCCGCAGGCATTTCCTATTCGCGGGCCGAACTCAGGTTCTACATGCGGCGACCGGCATCGTTCACGCTGGTGGCGGTGAGAGCGACGCCGGGTGACGCGACAGCGGCTGACTCAAAACGAATCACCAGACAAGTTTCGGGGGGAGCATCTGCTGATGCTGCCGTCGCTGGTTTCATCGTAGCCGAAGCGGGTGCCCGAGTCCGCGGCCACATAATTACCATCGATGTGGTTGCCGCCGCTCGCCGTTTTGGTGTGGGATCGTTGCTGCTGCGGGCGGCGGAAGATCGTCTGATTTCCACAGGGTGCCGCGCGGTCGAATTGGAGACTGCAGTGGACAACGTCTCCGCCCTGTCCTTTTATAAGCGCCAGGGCTACGGCGTGATCAAAACCTTTCCCCGTTACTATTCCAACGGAGTGGACGCGCTGGTATTGGAGAAGAGTCTGGTTTAAATTTCTCTTCGCGATCGTTCTTCGCGATCGCTGTACCCGAACGCTCTACGCGAACATTCTACGAGAAACTGGCGAGAATCGATTTGCGCTTTAACTGCTTCTCCAGCTACCTTGCCTTGTGATGAAAGCTGCTGCCATTAGAGTTGCGATTCAGGGTGAAGCCGGTTCCTTCAGCCACGAGGCTGCGGAACAAATGCTGCCGCGCTGTTCGGTTGTACCCTGCGCGCGATCCGCAGAGGTGTTTGACCGTGTAGAGACGGGTTCGGTTGCGGCCGCCGTTATCCCCATCGAAAATTCACTGGCTGGCACAGTGGCGGAACACGCCGATTTGCTGGTCTCGCGGGATGTGTTCATTCAAGCCGAATTCCGATTGCGGATCGTTCACAACGTGATCGCGGCGCCGGGGGTGAAACTTCGCGCGGTGCGGAGACTTCTCTCACACCCCGTGGCACTCGACCAGTGCCGCGATTTCTTTCGCCACCATTCAAACATTGAACCTGTCCCGTTCTATGACACGGCAGGCAGTGTGAAGCATGTTGTCGCCCAAAACCTTCCCGACGCGGCCGGCATCGCTGGACGACACGCCGCGCGGGAATATTCCGGAAAAATTCTTCAAGCTGGTATCGAAGACGACAAGCGTAACTTCACGCGATTTCTGTTAATTCGCAAGTCTGGAGCAAAGCCGGGCCCTGCGGCTACGCACAAGGGGAAGAGCACTGCCTCGGCCAGCCGCTACCAGCGCCTGATTCCATCTGGAGCGAACAAGACTTCGATCGCCTACAAGCTGAAGAACCAGCCAGGAGCTCTATTCAAGTCGCTCAGCGTGTTCGCTCTGCGCGACATCAGCTTGAGCAAGATCGAGTCGCGTCCCATGCGCGGGTGCCCTTGGGAGTATGTCTTCTATGTAGATTTCCTGCGTGGTGACGACGAGCCCGCGCGGAATGCGCTGCGACATCTAGGGGAGGTTGCGGAGTTCGTCAAAGTGCTTGGAATTTATCCGGCGGCGTGAACAGTGCAACCTCTGGCGAGGGGATACGCGTCATACTCGCGAAGAAGGAAAGATCGCAGCGATAAAAATCGGAGAGACCATGCTAGATCGATCCTCTAACCGTCGTATTTTTCTCCAACGCACATCGGCAGCGAGTGTAGGTTTGCTGCTGCCTGCGTTCGGGTTGGCGCTTCCGCAAAAGCCACTCCCCCATAAGGACAATGAGGGCGATAAAGGTAAAGACGAAGAGAATGACAAAATCTCGCCCGCCGAGGATCTGATGCGCGAGCATGGAGTGCTCAACCGCATACTGCTGATCTACGATGAGCATCTTCGGCTGCTCACGGCCAAACAGACATTTGACGGATCCGTGCTGGCCAGTGCCGCCGACATCATTCGGCGCTTTATCGAGGAGTATCATGAAAAGCTTGAAGAGGATTTTCTTTTCCCGCGCTTTCGCAAAGCGGGCAAACTTGTCAGCCTGGTGGATACGCTGCTGGCGCAGCACAAAGCGGGTCGGGAGCTAACGGCGCAGATCAGAGAGCTGGCATCTACTGCAACGCTCAAATACGTGTCCGACACCGAGAAACTGGCCGATGCCTTGCGTGCCTTTCTGCGGATGTACCGCCCGCACGAAGCGCGCGAGGACACGGTGCTGTTTCCCGCGTTTCGATCCGTCGTCTCGCCGCACGAATACGACGGCCTTGGCGAGGATTTCGAAAAGAAGGAAGATGAGCTTTTCGGAGAAGATGGTTTTTTCAAAGTCGTCGATCAGGTCGCTGGACTTGAGAAGAGGCTGGGAATCTTCGAACTCGCGCAGTTCACGCCCAGATGAGGTGCTTGGTCGAGGCCCCGAGCGGTATTTCATCCGCAATAGCCCCGATACCTTGGGCACCATGTCGCAGCCGGGAGTTTGCCGATAGAATTCAGGAATCCTCAGAAGTCGGGAAGGAGATGAAACCTTTCCGGAGGAGTATCATCTAAGCTTGAGTGAGTTACACTCAAGGAGAGCCAATGAGCCAACAGCCGCTTTCCGAGCCGATTGCTAAGACCCGGGAAACCAATGACGTACGGGCGTTGCCCGTGCTGCCTGTGCGGGACACTGTTCTGTTCCCGCACGCCGTCCTGCCCTTAACTGTGGGACGGGAAAGTTCCGTTCAGCTTATTAATTCGCTCGGGGAGGATAAGACCATCATAGTTGTGGCGCAGCGCGAAGCGCGCGTCGACAACCCTCAACCCAGCGACCTTTATACGGTCGGTACTTCCGCAGTCGTACATAAGGTAGTAAAGATGCCAAACCAGAGCCTGTTCGTGTTTGCCGAGGGCCTGGAGCGGGTGCGTTTAAGCGAATTCACGCAGTTGGCGCCATTCATGCGCGCTCGCGTGTCAACCATTCCGGAGGCGGCCTCGCCGGATAGTTCTGAGATTGAAGCACTTCAGCGTAATGTGCTGACGCTGTTCCAGCAGATCGTTGCCGGTTCGCCTACGCTTTCGGACGAACTTTCTACGGTGGCGCTGAACATTGATGAACCCGGCCGGTTGGTGGATTTCATCGCCTCGTCTCTGCCGTCGCTATCGACCCCGGACAAACAGGACACTCTCGAGACGCTGGATATTCGAGTGCGACTGGAGAAGATCAACCAGCATCTCGCCAAGGAACTTGAAGTACAGCAGTTGCGCAACAAGATCCAAAGCGAAGTGCAGGATCGCGTCCAGCAAACGCAGCGCGAGTATTACCTGCGCGAGCAGATGAAGGCGATCCAAAAAGAATTGGGCGAGCAGGATGAAGGCGCCCGCGATGTCGACGATTTGAAGAAAAAAATCGACGAAGCCGGCATGCCGGAAGAAGTAAAGAAGGAAGCCCTGAAAGAATTAGGACGTCTGGCCCGGATGTCCCCAATGGCCGCCGACTATTCTCTCACGCGAAATTACGTGGAGTGGCTGGCCGTGTTGCCTTGGGCAAAGACTTCAGGCCAGGAAATTGAAATCCCGAAGGCCAAAGAGATATTGGACACGGATCACTACGACCTGGAGAAAGTTAAGGATCGCATTCTCGACTACCTTTCGGTTCGCCGGCTGAAGCCGAATATGAAGGGACCGATTCTCTGCTTTGTCGGGCCACCTGGGGTCGGTAAGACTTCGCTGGGCAAGTCGATTGCTCGCGCATTGGGACGCAAGTTTGTGCGGCTGTCGCTGGGTGGTGTGCACGATGAAGCTGAAATCCGCGGGCATCGTCGGACATATATCGGTGCTTTGCCGGGACAAATTATCCAGGGCATTCGCCGGGCGGAGACGAAAGATCCAGTGTTCATGCTGGATGAAATCGATAAAGTTGGGCGCGATTTCCGTGGAGATCCGGCTTCGGCGTTGCTTGAAGCGCTCGATCCAGAGCAGAATTCGACGTTCCGCGATAACTATCTCGACGTCACATTTGATTTGTCAAAGGTGCTCTTCATCACGACGGCGAACATGCTCGACCCCATCGCCGAGCCGTTGCGCGATCGTATGGAGATCATCGAACTGCAGGGCTACAGCGAGGAAGAGAAACTGCACATTGCACGACGCTATCTCGTTCCCCGGCAGGTGGAAGAAAACGGAATCACGGCTGAGCAGATTGAATTTCCCGACGACGCGTTGCGTTATGTGATTCGTCACTACACGCGAGAGGCGGGTGTGCGCAGCCTGGAGCGGACCATCGGAACCATCTGCCGCAAACAAGCGCGCCGGCTGGCCGAAGGTAAGACTGAAAAGCTGGTGGTGACGCAGGAAATTATTCAGGAATTTCTGGGCGGCATCAAGATCCGCACTGAAGGCGAGATCGAGGAGCGCACGGAGCGTCCGGGAGTGGCTGTGGGATTGGCCTGGACTCCATCGGGCGGCGACGTGCTGTTCGTCGAAGCCAACGCCATGAAGGGTAAAGGTGGATTCACCATGACCGGGCAGATTGGCCAGGTGATGCAGGAATCCATGCAAGCCGCTTTGACGTGGGTGCGTTCGAACGCCGCGCAGCTCGGGATCGCGGAAAACTTTTTCGCCGACCACGACATTCACATGCACGTGCCGGCGGGAGCGATTCCGAAAGATGGTCCGTCGGCGGGTGTGACCATGGCGACCACGTTGGTGTCGTTGCTTACAGGACATCGCATCCGTCCGCTGCTGGCGATGACGGGCGAGATCACGCTGAGCGGCAACGTGCTGCCGGTGGGTGGCATTAAGGAAAAAGTGCTGGCCGCCAAGCGCGCCGGAGTCACCGACGTGATTCTGCCGGCAGAAAACAAAATGAACGTGGACGAGGACCTGACCAAGGAGCAAATCGAGAATCTCACGGTTCATTACGTGAAGACGATTGATGAGGCGTTACGTGTCTCGCTGCCGGAAGTGGCGGAGTCAACCGCTGCCAAGATGCTGAGCACGACGCCTGCCGCGGCTCACGACAAGGCATTCGCGCAAGCGTAAATGCGCAGGCCAGTGGTCAGTTGCCAGTCCTTCGGGACTGGCAATTTTTTTGACCTCCGTTGGTTCAGGAACTTTCTTCCTCGTAGACGCGTCGGGCGAAGGAATACGGGGATGAACGGGCGTACAAATGCCACGCCAGACCGTCAATGGAGGACGAGAATGCTCCGTGAACCCGAGAGATGGCAGATCGCGTGTGATCAGATGTACGAGATCCTTGAGCTTATCGCGAAGATGCATAAGACATTCAAGAAC
>Ga0210393_10004103_pt1 | contig 11556 bp, 9 predicted proteins | sample IncBWC27OmetaG_FD_160068 | JGI IMG/M metagenome (GOLD analysis project Ga0210393, IMG submission 160068) | Forest soil microbial communities from Barre Woods Harvard Forest LTER site, Petersham, Massachusetts, United States - Inc-BW-C-27-O ... | reverse complement strand
AATCGGGACCGCGCGATGCCCGCGATCGATCAATACCGCCAGCTTGACCGCGGCGGGACGTCCCCGATGCCAAATCGTCGCCATCGCGCGCTGCACAGTCCAGCCGCTGTTAATCACGTCGTCGACCAGAATTATGGTGCGGTCCTCGACGTTGAAAATCTCGGTGCCGTCGAGCGGGTGCAAGGCGTCCGCCGGTTTGTACACGTCGAGCGCCGCAGTTAGCGGAAAAACGCGGGTCTTCGATCCGATCAGATCGCGCAGCCGAAGCGCGAGCATCGCGCCGCGGCTGACGACGCCAACAATCGACACGGCCGACATATCGGGGACGTCAGCGATCACCTGGTCGGCGAGCGACTCGATCGCGCTTACGACTTCGCCTTCGTTCATAATTTCGCGCTGAGGACCGCGCTTGTAAGGCTCGTAGCCGCCTTCCTCGGCCTGCTTCACGCTGTCGAAAACGGCGAGCGAACCCTCTTCGATCCATTGGCGAACGTAACCTTGCAGAGTTTCGTCGAAGCGATAATAGCGATGCGACCGCGCATGGCCGACGTATTCAATTTTCAGATCGCGTTCACAGAAATCGCATTTGAGCGCGAGTACGGTGTCGGCGCTGCGTCCAAGGGTGAATCGCGGAGGCAGGTACGCGCCCTCGAATCGCGTGATGCAGTTCAGATTGGCGCATCGCGGCGGCAGCTCGGCCTTGAAACGAATCGGCTCGACGGCTGGCGTCGGACTCACAGATGCGAGGTTAGCTTTCTCCATCAGCCACGCGATCAAGGCCATTCGAACCGGCACGCCCGCCGCAGCCTGCTCGAAATAGACCGCTCGAGGATCGGCGTCGAGCTCGTAGGCCAATTCGCTGGTGCGCGGCAGCGGATGCATCACGACGGCTTCCTGCGTGCGGCTGGTGCGAAGCGCGCGCGCGTCGAAGCGGACGTACTCGCCCGCGCCGGCTTCCTTTCCCGACATCCGCTCCTTCTGCAAGCGGGTGACATAGAACGCGTCGAGGGCCGCCGGCGGCTCGGATACGGGAACGGTTCGCAGAGCTTCGTCGCCTGTGAAGAGCGCCATCTGATGCGGCCCGCTGGGCGTCAGGTAGAGCGCGTCGAGGCCGCCTGCCAACGACTTCAGCTCATCCATCGTGACGGTCGAGAAGCTGTAGTTGCGCTCGGCCGCAAGCCGCTCCAGCACGTAGTCGGGAACGTTCATTCCGCTGGTCGGCACGGCGACGATGTTCGCGCCGAAACGCGCCAGCGCGTAGATGAGAGAATGCACCGTGCGCCCGAATTTCAAATCGCCGCACAGCGCGACGGTGAGTCCCTTAAGATGGCCCTTCTTCTTGCGCAAGATGTAGAGATCACACAGCGTCTGCGTCGGATGCTCGCGGCTGCCGTCACCCGCGTTCAGCACCGGGCATGGCGCGTATTCGGCTGCCACGCGCGCGGCGCCGTCATGAGGATGGCGCAGCACGATCAAGTCCGCATAGCCCGCGACGACGCGCACCGTGTCGGCCAGGCTCTCGCCCTTGGCCGCCGAGCTCGCTTGCATGTCGGCGGAGCTGATAACCGCGCCGCCGAGGCGATGCATCGACGACTCGAAGCTGAGGCGCGTGCGCGTCGAGGGTTCGTAAAACAGCGTCGCCATGATGAGCCCGGCGGCGGTCGTAATCTGTTCGCCGCGTTCGAGCTTGTCGGCAAACTCGTCAGCGAGCGTAAACACGCGTTCGATATCCGAGGTGTCGAGATCCTCGATCGAGACGACGTCAAATTTTGCCAGCCGTGACATTTTGGTATTGGTCGCGAGCTCAGCGCGTGCGTTAGACCTCATTTTCCGTTTGCGTTGCCAATCACGACCGCATCGGCGCCGTCAATTTCAGTAAGGCGCACGTAAACCCGTTGACCACGCGGAGCCTGGATGTTTTTGCCCACGTAGTCGGCGCGAATCGGCAGTTCGCGATCGCCGCGATCGACCAACACGGCGAGTTGAACCGATTCTGCGCGGCCAAGATCAGAGATTGCGTCGAGCGCGGCACGCACAGTTCGCCCCGTGTAGAGCACGTCGTCGACCAGCACGACGCGCTTGGCGTCGAGCGAAAACGGAATGTCGCGCCCGAGGAGCCGTGGGTCTCCGGGCGCGCCCTTGCCATCGTCGCGGTAGGACGAGATGTCCAGCGTGCCGACGGGAATCTCGCGTTTGCCATTGGCGCGCAATTCGAGTGCGATTCGTTCGGCGATGGTCGCGCCGCGACGAACGATTCCGACCAGCACGACGTTGTCCGCCCCGCCGTTGCGCTCCGCGATTTCCATCGCGATCCGCTTGAGCGAGCGGCCGACCTGCGCGGCGTCGAGTGGGACGTTGGACGCGGCGCTCATCGCGCAGACCAAAAAAAATCCCGGCTGCAAAAACAGCCGGGTCCATATGCGTACTCTTTCATTGTCGTACCTTTTCGCTATCTCAGTAGCGGGTTAAAGGTAGTTAGAATTTAATCTCGCACCGGATCGGCGTCAACCCCGAACCCGGCTACGATCAAAAAATATCGAGCGTGGGGAACTTCGACCGCGATCCGAACTAAGAAGCGCCGCGCTTGCGTTCGAGTTTTCTCAGGCGTTGATCCTGGTCGCGCGTTTGAACCGTGATCCGATCGTCGAAGCGGTCGAACTTGTGTGCGAGGTTGGCCAGCGCCTTGCTGGTCTGCTTCAGCTCGAGGCCGAGTTTCTTCGCCGCCGTTTCAGCCGATGCCGCGATTTCCCGCTTGAGAACCTTGGTCGTATCTCCCCCCGACTCCGCGGCTTGCTTGCCGGTAGAGGCAACTGCGCGCGCCGCTTCTTCGCGGAACTCAACGGCGCGAGCCGCAAACTCTCCGCGAAGTCCCTTCTCTGCAGCCGCCAGTTCGTCGCGGAACTCGACCCGTGCCTTGCCGAGCGCTTCGCCCAAGCGCACCATCTCCGCGCCGAGGTCGTTATGCGAGGCGACGATGCCCCGCCGATTTTCGGCAATCTGTTCCGACAGGAAGCGAATCTGGCCGCCGACTTCCGCGAACTGCCCGAAAATCTCATCGCGCAGCGTGTCGAGCCGTCCGCCGAAACCGGAAACCGCCTCGACCACAAGATCGAATCGCGCCCCGAGCTCTTCGAGGATTGCGCCGATCCTGTTTACCGCTTCGTCCGCCACCTGATGCTCCCCCCTACGGCTAGTGTACGAGCATGCCGACTCGATCCCATCTGATGTACTCAAACCACAAGAGGAGCTCGCTCAGCGTCGACGCGTTGTCAGCCTTCTCTTCGTTCCAGGGCAGATAAATTACCGTGGCGCGTCCCTCGACGTCGTTGAGATCGACGAAGCCCCAGAAGCGGCTGTCGTAGCTGCGATCGCGGTTGTCGCCCATCATGAACAGCTTGCCAGGCGGGACAGTCACGGGGCCGAAGTTGTCGCGCGGAGAGACGGGCGATCTATCCGATGCAGCCACTTCCCAGTGCCGGTGCGGATCGTCCATTGGCGAACCGTTGAGCCAGACCACACCGTTCTTCACAGCGATCGTATCGCCCGCCACGCCGATTACGCGCTTGATGAAATCCTTGGTGCGGTCGGGCGGAAAGACGAAGACGACGACGTCGCCGCGATGCACCGGCTCGATATGAAAAAGATATTTGCCGAGCGGGAGGCCGGGAATCTCGAGACCGAAAATCGAGTCGGGCACTCTCAAGCCGAAGATAATCTTGTTGACGAGGATGTGGTCGCCGATGAGCAGCGTCGGTTCCATCGAGCCCGACGGAATTTTATAAGCCTGCACGAAGAATGTGCGAATGAAAATCGCGAGCACGAGCGCGATGACCATCGCCTCGCCGTATTCGCGCGCAACGGACTTCTGCGCGGGCGCCCGTTCGGCGGTCTCGCGGTCACTGAGCGGCTGCGCTTTTGAAATGTTACGCGCTGGTTCGGCCACGATGCCCTACTCCCCGACCTTGAGCAGGGCCAGGAACGCCTCTTGCGGAATCTCGACGCGCCCGACCTGTTTCATCCGCTTCTTGCCTTCCTTTTGCTTCTCGAGCAGCTTGCGTTTTCGCGTGATATCGCCGCCGTAACATTTGGCGGTGACATTCTTGCGCAGCGCCTTGACGGATTCACGCGCGATAATCTTGGCGCCGATCGCGGCTTGAATCGCGACTTCGAACATCTGGCGCGGTATCAGTTCGCGCATCTTTTCGCACAACGCCCGGCCCCGTTCGTAGGACTTGTCGCGATGCACGATAATCGAAAGCGCGTCCACCACCTCGCCGTTGATCCGTATGTCCAATTTAACCAGAGGCCCGGCCCGGAAGTCCAGAAACTCGTAATCCAGCGATGCGTAGCCTCGGCTCACCGATTTGAGCCGATCGTAAAAATCGAAGACGATCTCGGCCAGCGGCAGCTCGTAGTGCAGGATAACGCGCTTCTCGCCGAGGAACCGCAGATCGCGCTGGATGCCGCGGCGGTCCTCGCACAGCTTCATCACGGCGCCCAGGTACTCTTCGGGCATGTGGATAGACGTGAGGATGAAGGGCTCCTCGATTGCCTCGATAGTGTTCTCGTCGGGCAGATGCGCGGGATTGTCGACAGTCGTCAGCTCGCCCGCAACGGTGCGCACCTGGTAGGCGACCGTCGGCGCGGTGACGATCAGGTTGATGCCGAACTCGCGCTCGAGACGCTCCTGCGCGATCTCCATGTGCAACAGACCGAGGAAGCCGGCGCGGAAGCCGAAGCCCAGCGCCTGCGAGGTCTCGGGCTCGCAGATCAGACTCGCGTCGTTAAGGCGCAGCTTTTCAATCGCGTCGCGCAGCGCACCGTACTGATTCGCCTCGGTCGGATAGAGTCCCGCGAACACCATCGGCTTCAATTCCTTGAAGCCCGGCAGCGGCGCGACTGCGGGATTGTCCGCGTCGGTGATGGTGTCGCCGACGCGCATGTCCGCGACGGTTTTGATATTCGCCACGATGAACCCGACTTCGCCCGGGCCGAGCGTTTCTGCGCGCCGCTCGTGCGGCGTGAAATGCCCCAGGCGCATCACCTCGCCCAGCTTGTCGGTGCCCATCAGGCGAACTTTCATGCCATCGCGCAACTCGCCGCCGAAAACGCGCACCAATCCGATCACGCCTTCGTACACGTCATACCAACTGTCGAAGATGAGCGCGCGAACGGCGTTCTCCTCAGTAGGTTTCGGCGCAGGTATTCGTGCGACGATCGCTTCGAGCACCTCTTCGATGCCGACGCCCTCCTTGGCGCTGGTCAGGATCGCGTCAGACGCATCAAGCCCGATGATTTCCTCGATTTGCTGCTTGGTGCGTTCGATGTCGGCGCCGGGCAGATCGATCTTGTTGATCACGGGAATAATTTCGAGACCGTGATCGAGCGCGAGATAAACGTTGGCGAGCGTCTGCGCTTCGACGCCCTGGCTCGCGTCGACCACCAGCAGCGCGCCCTCGCATGCGGCCAGGCTGCGCGAAACTTCGTACGCGAAATCGACGTGACCGGGCGTATCGATCAGGTTGAGTACGTAGCTTTTGCCGTTCTTGGCCGTGTAGTTGAGCCGCACCGAGCGCGCCTTGATGGTGATTCCGCGCTCGCGCTCGAGGTCCATTGAATCGAGGAACTGATCCTTCGACTCGCGCATCGTGAGCGCGCCGGTGCGCTCGAGGATCCGATCGGCGAGCGTGGACTTGCCGTGATCGATATGCGCGATGATCGAAAAATTACGAATCGAGGCGGGTTCGGTCATTTCAACTCGGACGGTCGCGTTGCTGCTTGAAATACTTGTAGGTCTCTTCGAGTCCGTCGGCGAGCTTCTTTTCGGGACGCCAGCCCAGCTCCTTCGCGGCCAGCGCCGGCGAAATGACCGAGCGCTTTTGTTCGCCTGGACGAGCCGCCGCATGCTCGGCCTTGGTCGGGAAATCGGCGATGCTCGCGAGCGTCGAGTATAAGTCGTTGACGTTGGTCTCGACGCCGGTGCCGATATTGATCGCGAGTCCCGACGCCTTCGATTTCCCCGCCGCGGTCACGGCGCGCACCACGTCGCCGACGTAAACGTAGTCACGAGTCTGCGTGCCGTCGCCGAAAATCGTCACGGGCTGACCGTCGAGGATTTTTCCGCAGAAGATCGCGATCACGCCGGCTTCGCCGTGCGGATCCTGGCGCGGCCCGTACACGTTGCCGAATCGCAGCGCCATATAGTCGATGCCGTACTCGACTTTGTAGAAAAACAGGTAGGCCTCGGTTGCCAGCTTGGCTATGCCGTACGGACTAACCGGGCGTTTCGGATGGTCCTCGGTGCAGGGAAACTCGTCCTGCTCACCGTAAATCGCGCCGCCGGTCGACGAAAAGACCACGCGCTTGAGACCCTGCTTGCGCGCCGATTCTATCAGGTTGAGAAACCCGACCACGTTCACTTGCGCATCGAACGCGGGATCGGCAACCGAACGACGTACATCCATTTGCGCCGCAAGATGGAAGATAATCTCCGGTCGCGCCTGCTCGACGACCGCCGCAACCGCCGCGCCGTCGCGCAGATCGGTTTGATAGAACGTCGCCTTCGGATTTACCTGCTTGCGCTTGCCGGCGGACAGATCGTCGAGCACCGACACTTCGCCCGCGCCGTCCGCGACCAGCGCATCCACCGTATGCGACCCGATAAAACCGGCGCCGCCGGTCACCAAAATTCTCATCGAATTGTCCTTTGTCCTATACGGGGTGGCGCCCGACCGAGTAGTAGCGGATTTCGAGCGCCTTCATCAGATCAGGATCATACAGGTTCCGGCCGTCGAATATCACCGGCTCTTTCAGCTCGGACTTGATGCGCTGAAAGTTCGGATGCCGAAACTCGTTCCATTCGGTCAGAATGAGCAGCGCGTCCGATCCCTGCAGCGCCTCGTAATTGGTCTTGTGGTAAGTGACGCGATCGCCAAAAAACTTGCGCGCGTTCTCCAGCGCTTCGGGGTCATGCGCTCGCACCTTCGCGCCAGCCTGCAGCAGTTCTTCGATCACTACCAGCGCCGGCGCCTCGCGCATATCGTCTGTGCGCGGTTTGAACGCGAGCCCCCAGATCGCAAAGGTGCGTCCGCTGAGATTCTGTCCGAAATGCTGCTTGACGCGCGCGGGAATCAGCCGCTTCTGCCGCGAATTCACCGCTTCCGCCGCACGCAAAAGCGCGAAATCCAGGTTGTGCTCGCTGGCAGTATGAATCACGGCCTGCACGTCTTTGGGAAAGCATGAACCGCCGTAGCCAACGCCCGGAAACAGAAACGATGGGCCGATACGCTTGTCGGTGCCGAGTCCGCGGCGGACCGCATTGATGTCGGCGCCGACGGCGTCGCACAGATTCGCCATCTCATTGATGAACGAGATGCGCATCGCGAGCATCGCGTTCGACGCATACTTGGTCAGCTCGGCCGAGCGCGGGTCCATCACGAGTATCGGATTGTCGGTGCGCACGAACGGATTGTGAATTTCTTTGAGAATAGCCGTCGCCTGCTCGCTCATGCTGCCTATCACGACGCGGTCAGGCCGCATGAAGTCCTCGATGGCGGAGCCTTCCTTGAGAAATTCCGGCACCGAGCACACGTCGGCGCGATGCTTGGCGAATTTGCCGACGATTTCCCGCACGCGATCGTTGGTGCCGACCGGGACCGTGCTCTTGATCGCCACGATATGATAGCCGGTGATCGCCTTCGCGATATCCTCGGCCGCCTGGAAAATCGCGCTCAAATCGGCAGCCCCCGACGAGCTCATCGGAGTGCCGACTGCGATATACGAAACCATCGACTGCTTGATCGCTTCTCCGATATCGGTCGTGAAATGCAGCCGGCCTTCCTTCAGATTGCGGCGCACCAGCTCTTCGAGCCCCGGCTCATAGATCGGAATCTTCCCTTCCAACAGCTGCGCGATTCGTTTCTGGTCGATGTCGACGCAGATTACTTCGTTGCCGCTCTCGGCATAGCAGGTACCGCTCACCAGTCCGACGTATCCGCTCCCGACGACTGCGATGTTCATGATGGCCCCTAGAATTCTTCCCTGATTACGTAGATCGGCTTTCCCTGCGATTCGTGATACGTGCGCGCGAGCATTTCGCCCAACAGTCCAATACTCACAAACTGTACTCCGACGACTACCAACAACACCGCCAACAACAGCGCCGGCCGATTACCCAGTTCGTAGCCGAGTACTACTTTCTCGAACACCAGGATGAAGGTCCATAGGCTCCCGAGTCCGCCGAGCACGATTCCGATCAGGCCGAACACTTGAATCGGCGCAGTGGAGTAGCCGGAGAGAAATTTTACGGTGATCAGATCAAGCAGCGTGCGCACGATGCGCCATAGTCCGTACTTCGAGATGCCGGCGCGGCGCGGCCGGAACCCGATTTCGACTTCCGCGATTCGCGCGCCCTGCTCCGCCGCGATCGCCGGGACAAATCGATGCATCTCGCCGTAGAGTTGCAGGCTGCGCGCGAGGTCTCGCCGATAGGCCTTGAAAGTGCAGCCGTAATCGTGAAGCTTCACGCCCGTCATCGCCGAAATCAGCGAATTTGCTGCCATTGACGGCAATCTGCGCGTGAGGCGCTCCTCCTGCCATCGCTCCGTGCGCCAGCCGCTCGCCAAATCGTAACCCTCATCGAGCTTGGCCAGCAGCCGCGGGATGTCGGCGGGATCGTTTTGCCCGTCGGCGTCCATCGCGATTATGATGTCGCCAGCCGCGTGCGAAAATCCGCATGCGAGGGCAGCCGTCTGTCCCGAATTGCGCGCCAGCGATATCGCGCGCACGTTTTTATCCGTCGACTTGATCTGGCGCAACGCGTCGATGCTGCCGTCGATACTGCCGTCGTCCACGAATATAAGTTCGTAGGACCGCCCGAGCGACTGCATCACGCGGCTCAACTCCTCATGCAGCGGGCCGAGACTATCCCGCTCGTTGTAGAGCGGAATGACTACTGAGTAGTCCATCTCGAATGATGTGAGTCGATTAAGTTGATGAACTCGCGATAGCGTTTGTCGATTTCTTCCCAGGTCAAATCCAAAAGTCTTTCCAGCGAGAATCGCTCGACCACGAACGACGCGAGCACGCTGCCGTACACGGCCGCCGTCCGCAGCGACGACTCCGTCACCCGTCCGTGCCGCGCGATAAATCCCATCATCGCGCCTGCAAACGTATCGCCCGCCCCGGTTGGATCGACGACTTCTTCCAATGGATACGCCGGCACCGCGAACATTCCTTCGTCACTGAATTGAAGCACGCCGTATTCGCCTCGCTTGATCAGCACCGTCGAGGGACCCATCTTCAGGATCGCGCGCCCGGCTTTGACCAGGTTGTGCTCGCCCGAAAGTAGCCGCGCCTCGTTGTCGCTGCACAGCAACACCTGGATTCGCTCGAGCACCTTGACGAGACCCGGACGCGTGCTCTCGATCCAATGATCAAAAAGGTCGGCAACCACAACTTTGGGACTGGGCACCTGGTCCAACACGTGTTCCTGCAGCGCGGGATCGTTCGGCGCCAGGTACAGGTAATCGGCACGGCGTTGGTCAGGCAGCAAGTCCGGCGTGAAGCCTTCGAGCACGTTCAGCGACAGCGAGACTGTGTCACGCATGTTCAGATCTTCATGATAGCGGCCGTGCCAGCGCGTCGTCAGCCCGTCCGCCTTGACGATTCCGCGCGTGTCGATATTCCGCTCAGTGAACAGCCGCATATCCTCGGCCTTGAAATCCGAACCGACCACTGCGACGACGCTGACCGGAGAAAAAAATCGCGCCGCAATCGCAAAGTAGCTGGCGCCCCCGCCGAGCACTTCGTCGACTCTGCCATTGGGCGTCTCGACCGTGTCGTAAGCCAGAAACCCGACCACAACGATACTCATCTATATTGCCATCCTCAGCTTCCTCGGGATTTCGACTACCTTATAGATATTTGCCAACCAGCGGACGTAAGTCGTCGATCAAGCGCTGGGGAATCGCCGACCGATCAGTAATTATCGTGTTCTTCAGCGCGTCCTGGCAGCCGCACGTCCGCGGCCGATTGCCGAGCGTGTGCGCGAGCGCCGAGACCGCGTTCTGCGCCTTGTCCACATTGGCTTTCATCACGCGCAGGATCTCGCCGATATCGACCGCCGCGGCCGTTTCGTGCCAGCAATCATAGTCCGTTACCAGCACCAGCGCCGCGTAACACATCTCCGCCTCGCGCGCGAGCCGCGCTTCCTGCATCGCCGACATGCTGATGACGCTCGCGCCCCAACTGCGGTAGAGATTCGACTCGGCGCGCGTCGAGAATTGCGGACCCTCCATGCACAGGTACGTCCCGCCATTGTGAATCGCCGCGTCGCCGGTTTTCGCCGCATTGGTCAGGTCGCTCGCGAGATTCGCGCAAACCGGATCGGCCAGCGAAACGTGCACCACCAAGCCGTCGCCGAAGAACGTCTCGGGACGCTTGAATGTGCGATCGATAAACTGATCCGGAACCAGCAGTTCGCCCGGATGGATTTCCTCTTTCAGGCTGCCGGCCGTCGATACCGAAACCAGATGCGTAACGCCGAGCTGCTTCATCCCGAAAACATTGGCGCGGAAGTTTATTTCCGACGGCAAAATTCGATGGCCGCGGCCGTGACGCGAGAGAAAAACGACTTCGGTCTCCCCGATTCGGCCCTGGTAGAACGGATCCGACGGCCGGCCGAACGGCGTCTCGAGCTCCATCAGCTCGACCTTGTCCAGCCCCTTCATCTGGTAGAAGCCGCTGCCGCCAATCACTCCGAGTACGTTGTGTGACATTTTCGTTTGATTCTTTCAGGCCGGGCTGTGCTGTTCGGCGTATAGCTGGCCGCATGCCGCCGCAATATCGAGGCCCCGGCTTTCGCGGATTGTAGCGGTCAAGCTAGCGTTCTTGAGGATCGCTTGGAAGGCCTCGATCGCAGTCCGCGAGCTGCCCCGCAGCGGCGAATCCGGCATCGGATTGTAGAAAATCAAGTTCACTTTGCCGCGCAACGGCCCAATCAACTTCACCAGCCGCCGCGCGTCCGCGATCGAATCGTTGATTCCGGCCAGCATCACGTACTCGAACGTAATCCGACTGCGCCGTTTAATCGGCAAATTGCGGCAAGCGTCGAGCAACACTTCCAACGGATAGCGCTTATTGATCGGAGCGAGGCGATCGCGAAGTTCGTCAGTCGTCGCATGCAACGAGACCGCAAGATTGACGGGCGTCTCGCTTAGCAGCCGCTTCATCATCGGCACCAGGCCGACGGTCGAGACAGTGATTCGCCGCGGCGAGATCCCCATCCCCCAGTCCGAAGTCATGATCGCCAGCGTCCGCACCAGCCGCGGATAATTCGCCAGCGGCTCGCCCATCCCCATGAAAACAAAGTTCGTGAGCTCCTCGCCCGCCGCCAGCTCCCGGCGCGCGGCAAATATCTGGGACAACATCTCGGAGCTGGTCATATTGCGATGCAATCCCATGCGCGCCGTCGCGCAGAACTCGCACGCCATCGCGCATCCGACCTGGCTCGACATGCAAAGCGTCACGCGTTTCTCGGTGGGAATAATCACCGAT
>Ga0210393_10004101_pt1 | contig 11560 bp, 13 predicted proteins | sample IncBWC27OmetaG_FD_160068 | JGI IMG/M metagenome (GOLD analysis project Ga0210393, IMG submission 160068) | Forest soil microbial communities from Barre Woods Harvard Forest LTER site, Petersham, Massachusetts, United States - Inc-BW-C-27-O ... | reverse complement strand
AGATATCGAGGTTACGACCCGGCAGTTGGCCCGACTGGTCATCCAGATAGATGGCGACGTTGGGAAAGGCGTTGATCGAACCCCCGGATTGAGTACCGTTGCTTCCGGCACTCAGGCCTCGCATGAAGATTTGGGCCTGGCCCGGACCGGCGGTCGGTGCGGTCACGTTGGGAAGATATCTGATGAGATCATCGAACGTCGTCACGTTCAATTGTTTCAGGGTTTCGCCGGTCAGCGCCTGGATCGCGATCGGCACGTCCTGTATGTTCTCCGTGCGGCGCTGGGCGGTGACGGTGATCTCTTGAATTTGGTCGCTCGCGGAGCTCGTGTCGGTCGAGCTGGCAGCAACCGCATGGCTGAACGCACCGCCGCCCAGAATGGCGGCGATCGCGAAAGACAACTTCGAGTGTGGATGCATGGTGTATCCCGTTTGCTTATTCGAACCCTGTCGGCGGCACACTCCCCCTACAGCATCATCGCAATATTCTTTTTCTGGGCGATTGGCTGTGTCATCCCGATCACAGCCGTCGATCGACCGAACACTTGTTACCATAGATTTAACTGGCAGGGAAGAATATTGCGCGGGAAGCAAAGCGGCGGCCGCCCAAACGTCCGCTCAGCGAGGGAGCCGGCCACCGCAGCGCCGAGCGACCACTTGTTGGTCGCGCCAACCCCTGATTAGGAGGCCGAAAATGGCCAGACTGGAGCGGCGCTCGATTCTATAGTGCCGCCGACATGACAGAAGGCAACGCCATCCGCACCGATTACGTTCTGGGCACTCGCGATGATGAGATTGCTCGGCTGGGTACCCAACATCAAGTGTGGCGAGCGCACATGCTCGATGCCTGGACTCGCGCTGGACTCACGCGCGGCTCGAGCTTGGTGGATTTCGGCGCCGGTCCCGGATACGCAACCTGCGATGCCGCTGAAATCGTCGGTCGGGAGGGTCGCGTAACCGCCGTCGAGCGATCGCCGGCATTTCTCGAATTCGCGAGACGACAGATCGAACGCCGCGACATGCCGTGGGTCAGCTTCGTTGCGGCGGATCTCGTCAGCGATGATCTCGCGCTCAGCGGCTTCGACCTGGCCTGGTGCCGATGGGTTGCCTCGTTTGTTTCCTCGCCGGCGACATTGCTCGAGAAGGTAGCGGCTTCACTTCGGGTCGGCGGGAGGGCCGTGTTCCATGAATACCAAGACTACTCGACCTGGCGCGTCATCCCGGCGAGTCGTCGGCTCGATAGTTTCGTGAAGGAGGTCATGTCGAGCTGGCGGAGCTCGGGTGGCGAACCCAACATCGCCGCATCGTTGCTTCCGCAGATGGCCGGGGTTGGCTTGCGCCTCATCGAGGTACGCCCCCTCATTTTCTCGATCCGGCCGGCCCATTTTGCGTGGCGATGGCCGGCATCATTCGTCCACGGCAATTCCCGCCGGCTGGTCGAATTGGGCCGGATCCCGCGCGAAGATGCCGACGCATTGCGCGACGATTTTCACGCGCTGGAACAAAATCCGGATGCGGTCATGATCACGCCCCTGGTGCTGGAGATCATCGCCGAAAAAACATCGACTAACTCTTGAGTTGGAACCGAACGCGAAACGCATAGCAGGAGCTCACAGGCCGGCCATTTTCGGTGGTCGCGCGATAGTGCCCGGACCCCGCTCTGGCCAGCTTGAGTGCGCCATCGTCCAGCCGTGCGCTGCCCGTGCCTTGCAGCATGGTCGGGTCGGCGGTGAGTCGACCATTTGCATCCACACAGACCTGTACGGTGCCGACCCCCTGCTCATCCAAGCGCCTCGCTTGCGGGGGATAGAAATCGTCGGTGTTCGGGAACCCAGCCCCAGGCCCTCCCAGCACTTGTTTCACCGCCTGAGGAGGTGGTGGCGGAGTAAATGGCGGCTGCGGATCCGGAATTGTCGTCACCTCGGTGCTTCTGTCCGGTTCTCCTCGCCAAATTTCCCGATCGATTGGCGGCACATGGAGCCTTACATCGGTCAGGGCCGGCTTGGGGACCGGAACCGGCGACCGTTGGGGGAGCGAATCCGTCGGCGGCAGGTTCTGCAACGGGTCTACTGCACTGACGTGAAAGTGTGTGACCGTGGTTATCAGCCCGTAGAACAGCAGGGCATGCAACGACAGCACAATGAACAAAGTGCCTGAGCGCTGCGAGAAGTAGCCCGAGTCGCGTTGCGTATACGCGCTCACCGAGCTCGCTACTACCGCAGGGCTGGCCGCGGCAACACTCGAGGGCTGGAACTCGAGGGCGATGACCCGGGTCGCCCAGCAGCAGCCAATGGCCAAACGCAGCCGCGACATGGTCGAGGACCGCGCCGCCCAATCGGCCAGCCACTCCTCTTGCAGTCGTTGCGACAAGGACTCGGGCGCACGCCGGGCGGCGTGACGAATCAACCGTTCACCCACCCCGTCCATCCATCCCGCTGGCACCGACTTCACGTTGCGCTGGCTCATGCGAGAACTCCTCGGTTGAAGCTTGCGAACACTTCGCCGGCACGCCTGAGGCCGGTCGTAGTCAGCCGATATAGGCGCCGTCGGGGGCGTCCGGCACTCGAAGGGTCTATCGACTCCCACTGGCTGACGAACCAGCCCGCCGATTCGAGTCTAAGGAGAATGGGGTACAGAGTTCCCGATGCGATGCCGCAGCGTAGGTGCACGTCGGCACCTGACAGTTGTTCGGTGGGGCTCTCCAGAAACGCCTCCAGCACCTTCAAGGTCTGAAGGGACATGCGCACACCTTGCTCTTTCTTACCCATAGTAGTAAGTCTACATAGGGTCGCCAGAAAAGGCAAACCCGATATCGTTCCGTCGCAATGGGCCTCGCTCGAATTTCCCGGGACTTCCACACGATCGGCGATTCAGCATCAATAAGGTCCTCATAATCATATATTTACGCGATTCCACGGGTTTGGCCTCGTTTCGCGCATTTCGCAGTTGCTTGCTTCGCAGTATCATTGATTGTTGAAATCTTCAACAATGCGGACCCTATCATGGCGACGGTCAATTTCAGCGTTCCGGACGACGTCAAAACCGAGTTCGACAAGACATTCGGCGGCCAGAACAAGAGCGCTGTCATTGCCGAACTCATGCGCAAAGCAGTCGCCGAAGTGAAGTTGCGCGAGCGCCGAGAAGCGATCTTTCGCACATTGACGCAGCGGCGCACAAAGCGGCCGTCGATTTCCGGTACCCAGATTCGGACCTCGCGGACCATAGGCAGGCCGTGAGCGTCGTGCTGGATGCGAGCGTCATTATCAAGTGGCTGCTGCAGGATCCGGAGCGAGAAGCAGGCACAGACAGAGCGACGCAACTCATGGAATCGGTTGTGAAGGGCGACCTGCCGGTGCTGCAGCCAACTCACTGGCTCGTTGAAGTCGGCGCTGTACTTGCACGCGAGAGCCCGGCGAGCGCGGCCGACGACATAGCGATGCTAAAAGCGCTGGAACTTCCGGTAACAGACGAGCCGCAGGTACTGCGGCGTGGAGTCGAACTGGGGATAGAACTCAAACAACACCTGTTTGATACGTACTATCACGCAATTGCGCTAGAAAATGAAGATAGTGTTCTTATCACCGCCGATCAGCGCTATCTGCGCGCGGCACAGGCGAAAGGACGCATCATGGATTTGATGGATTGGATACCCGCGACCCGGTGAGCGAAGCAACCTTCGACTACATCATCATCGGTGCCGGCACGGCGGGCGCGCTGATCGCAAATCGGCTGAGCGCCGACAGGAACCGCCGAGTGCTGCTGATCGAGGCCGGTTCAAAGGACGACTATCATTGGATCCACATTCCGGTCGGCTACTTATACTGCATCGGCAATCCGCGCACCGATTGGCTGTACAACACCGAGCCTGATCCCGGCCTCAACGGCCGCGCTCTTCGCTATCCTCGCGGCAAAACGCTCGGCGGCAGCTCCAGCATCAACGGGATGATCTACATGCGCGGGCAGCCGCGCGACTACGACGGTTGGGCACAGCTGACCGGGGACGACACTTGGAGGTGGGACAACGTGCTGCCTGCCTTCAAGCGGCATGAGGATCATTGCCTCGGCGCCGACGATAACGATCCCGAGTTTGCCAGATACCACGCCACCGGCGGGGAATGGCGTGTCGAGAAACAGCGGCTGCGCTGGGATATTCTGGACGCGTTCGCGCTGGCCGCGCAGCAGGCCGGGATTCCGCGCACCATGGATTTCAATCGCGGCAGCAACGAAGGAGTCGGCTATTTCGCGGTCAACCAGAAAAACGGCTTGCGTTGGAATACCGCGAAAGCATTCCTGAGGCCCACCTGTTACGCGCGACCCAACTTCAAACTATGGACCGAGCGTCAGGTGGCGCGCCTTGTCATCGGAATGGATTCCGATGGGCGCCGCCGCTGCACGGGCGCGCTGGTGTGGGACGGGCGTGAGCTGGTAACGGCGCGTGCCGAGCGCGAGGTCATCCTGTGTGCGGGCAGCATCGGCTCGCCTCAACTCCTGCAACTGTCGGGCGTAGGTCCCGCCGGCTTGCTCCGCGAACAGGGGATCGAGGTGCTCGTCGATGCACCCGGCGTTGGGGCCAACCTGCAGGATCACCTTCAGATCCGCGCAGTTTACAAAGTGACCGGCGCCCCGACGCTCAACGTTCTGGCCTCTTCCCTTTACGGTAAGGCCAGGATCGCGTTGGAATACCTACTCAAGCGAACCGGCCCAATGAGCATGGCGCCCTCGCAGCTGGGTGCCTTCACTCGAAGCTCTCCGGAGCACGCATGGCCGAACCTCGAATATCACGTGCAGCCTTTGTCACTCGATGCATTCGGCAAGCCGTTGCATGCTTTTCCGGCCTTCACCGCAAGCGTATGCAACCTGAACCCGACGAGTCGCGGCACGGTGTGCATCAAGACCCCCCGCTTCGACAACCCACCGGCGATCGTCCCCAACTACCTGAGCACCGACGTGGATCGCAAGATTGCGGTCGAGTCTTTGCGGCTCACTCGCCGCATCGTTGCCAAGCCGGCGCTGGCCAAGTACGCCCCCGAAGAATGGAAGCCGGGCTCGCGGTACACCAGCGATCAGGAACTCGCCCGGCTGGCGGGGGACATCGCAACGACGATTTTTCATCCGGTGGGTACCACCAAGATGGGCGCAGACGGCGACCCGATGGCGGTGCTCGACGGCCGCCTGAGACTACGCGGCGTCGAGAACCTGAGGGTGGTCGACGCCGGCGCCATGCCGACGATTACCAGCGGCAACACCAACAGCCCGACGCTGATGATGGCCGAGAAGGCGGCCGGCTGGATTTGCGCCGCCGGCGCCCCTCGTTTTATGCCGACGATACAGCCAGAATAGTAGCGCCACCAACGAGCCTCCCGGCAGAATCAGCTCCATTGCGGCATAGGGCGCCAGATTCCGTAGCTTCGTGACGGCGGCCGCTGCATGGGCGAACATCTCGGGCTACACCGACAGCAGGGCAAACTGGACAACGAGTAGAGAAGCACCCGTGGCGGCGACGGCGAGGAGCGCTTGCGCGAGCCGGGTGATGAGGATTTCGTTTGTCATGTGAATTCTCCGCTGATTGAATTGATCGAACGCTGACAGGTTGCGCCGCCTGCCAATGCACAACAAACACAGTACCTGACCGTCTGTTAAGCAAAACTTAACCGAATCCCTGGGTCTGATTTGCGCCGGTTCGCCGATCTGCACATGCCCGCCGTGGATGTACAATCAGCATCATGCTGAGAATTTCCTTGTGCATTTTTGCCTTGAGTTTTGCCGCCTTGAGCCGCGGCGCCGAGCCGGCGATCGACAACGATCGCGTCACGGTCTGGGATACGGCGAGAACCTTGCCGCCTGCGCAGCATGATTTCGTGGCGGTCTCGTTGACGCAAAAAGGCACGGCAGTCTTCGGCCACCGAGGCGCGATTCCCTCAAGGGATGGCGCGCGAACCGTGGTCGTCGAACTGAAGGACAATTCGCCGGCGCCGATCCCCAACAACACCGCCTATCCACTGGCCTTCCCGCGACCGCATGCCAGGAAGCTGCTCGAAAATGACCGGGTGATCGTCTGGAACACTGTCTGGCGGCCGGGCGAGCCCACCCCCATGCATTTTCACGACAAGGATGTGTTGGTGGTGTTCGAGGCCAACGGCACGCTGCAATCCACCACACCGGATGGCAAGAGCACGGTCTCCGAGATTCAATTCGCCAAGATCGCCTTCAATCGCCGGGACCGTACGCACAGCGAAATGCTGCTGAGCGGACATGCACGCGCGGTCGTCATCGAATTGAAATAAATGTCGGCGGTTTTGCGCGCCGTGCTCAGGTGGCGCGGAGCGCCGTGGTCACCGGGACCCGGGCTGCGCGCAGCGCAGGGAGTAGTCCGCCCAGCAAGCCCATTCCCAATGCCCACAGGATGCCGAGTACGGCGAGAGACCGAGTCACCGCGAGCTGGAAGCTGTAGCCGAAGGGACTGGCCGATAACCCGTTGAACAGGACCCATGCCAAGGCGCATCCCAGCAGCGCTCCGGGTAAAGCCCACAGTATCGACTCGACCAATATGGAGGCGACGATTGGGCCGGGACCGAAGCCGATCGCTCGCAATGTGGCGAGCTCGCGGCGCCGCGAGTCGACTATCGCATACAGAGAATTGACGGCGCCCAAGGTCGCACCGATCGCCATGATGGTACCGACGAAGTAGCTGACGAAGTTCAGGATCGCGTTCAGTTCTTTGAATCCGTCTTCCATGACCTCGCGTTCACGCAGCGCCTCGATATGCAAGGCCGGATTAGCCTTGACGGCGTCGCGAAACGCGACGAAGTCGGACGGGGATTGCAGCCTCACCGACACCGAGCTGTAGGTGTTCCGGCTGAATGTGGACATGATGCTGTCGACGTCGGCGAAGACGAAGCATTGCTGCTCCTGCCCCAGATCGAAATGACCGACCACGGTCCAGTCAGTGCCGTGAATCGGCCGTCGATCGCCGATCTCGAAGCCGGTGAATTGGCGAGCGCAGGGATTGCTCGCGATGAGCTCATGGAGACCCGTTTGAAACATACGGCCGCTCGTGAAGTGCATCTCCGGTCGGTACTGGGTCACGATGGGCGTGGTTCCGATCAGCGGAAAGAAAATTCGATTGCCCACCACGCGCCGGCGGCCTTCGACGGGAACCTCGGTCTCGGAGACGACGATGGGCTCGCCCCCCGCACCCCTCAGGATGCCCGGCAGTTCGAGAACAGCCGCGGCCTCCTCCCTGGAGATGACGCTCTGAAATACCCGCGCGCCCGACGTGATCAGGACGACGCGGTCGGCGCGAACGTTACCCATCTCCTGTCGGCGCGCACCGGTGCCCATGGCGAGCATGGAGACCAGCACTCCCACGGCACAAGTGACCCCAATGACGATGGTCAACACGGATGCCATGCGCTCTCGGACTCCCGAGAGGTTCACGAGCAGCATGGCGAGGGATTGCCGGACGAAGTTCATATGTCGCCGTCAGCGCACCGCCAGCGCCGTGGCAATTTTCAGCCGGGCGGCCAGAAGGGCCGGGACCGATGCGCTGATCAGCGCAACCAGCGCGGCACACGCCAGACCGACCACAACCACGACCCCGGGCATCGACAGTCCGGGCACGAACTTCGAGGCAAACGGAAAAACCAACAGGGCCAGCGCCAATCCGCACGCGCCGGCCGCGATGAAGATCACCGTCGCCTCGGCGAGCACGAAGATGAACACCGAGCCATCGGTAAACCCGAGGGTCTTCAAAACCGCGAGCTCCGGAGTGCGCTCCCGGATCGATTGCATCGTCATGGTGGCGGTCGCGAACAGCAGGGCCACCAGGACCGCACTCACGATGGCCCGGATCAGGAAGTTGAGATCGCCGATGGATTGCAGTTGGGACTGGGCCAATTCACGCAGGGATTCTGTGCGCGTTTCGCTGGAGGAATTGGCGAAGCGGCGGTCGATTTCATCGGCCACCGTGACCGCCAGTTTCGGATCGAAAGCCGCGACGTTGAAATGCTTCACCGTGCCCTTTCCCGCCACGCGGGCTTGATCGAAGTAATCGTAGTTCACGAGCACGGTATCTCTGCCGCCGCCGAGGTCGCTGTCGGTGAAGGTGCCCACGACATCGAATGCCCAGTCGGTCGAGCCGTCCATTTGCGCAGTGGTGGACTTCAAGGGAATGTGATCGCCGATCTTCCAGCCGTACTTCTTCGCCAGCCCCTCCCTGACGATCATCCCTGTTCGAATTTTGCGCAAAGCGGCTGCGTACTCAGGCGCAACGGTGAAGGTGAACGCCGAAAGCCAGCCCTCGTCGGGACTTATGGCGACGACACCGAGTTTCTGACTGGGGTTTTGGTAGACGGCCCCGAACAATTCCACCGGGATGACCACCTTCACCCCGGGTACGGACCTGATGCCCTCGAGCAGGCTCAGCGGCAGGGGATCGATCAGACTGAGGCTGCCGTGCACGATCAGTACATCGGCGCGCGCCTCAGCGATGAGATGCTCAACGCCGGTTTTCAGACCCTGAAGCACGCCAAACAGCGCGAAGGCCACGCTCACCTGCAGAAAGATCAAGATGGTGCGCCCGGGTTTGCGCCAGATGCCGGACCATATGAGCGGAAGGAACTTCATCAGGGTCCCCGACCTCGATTCGACTAGGGAGGCAGCGTGTACTCGAACTCGTATGAATGCTGCCCGTCCGCGATCTGGATCTTGAATGTCCCGGCGATCCCTTTTAATTCCCCGGTACCTGAACCCGGAACCACAGTCACGGAAATCTTCGATCCGCTCGCGTCCATGGTGGCGATTTGTTGTAGCGCGAAAGCACCTTGTCGTCCCTGCAGCACGCCCGTAATGAGCTCAATCGCGACATATCCAGCCGCTCCCAGCTTGTAGTCGCCGCCCGCCAACATCTCCCCCCTGCTCGTTCCCTCAATGTCGCCGTGAATTGTCTTGACGATGGAAAACCGCGACAGCCCCTCCGCCGGCGGCGAAGCCAGGGGCTGAACATCTACGACGAAAGATCCGCGCGCCAAGTGGTTCATCGCACGCATCCTACTCCACATTCGCGGTTGTCACGCCGGTGACGCCCATTCCCGGCTCAGGCATCGGTGCGCGGCACGAATACGCACTGCATCCCGGCGGCTTGCGCAGCTTGAATACCTAGCGGACTGTCTTCGAACACCAGGCACTCCGTGGGCGGCACGCAGAGTCGCCGGGCGGCCTCCAGAAAGGGATCCGGAAACGGCTTACCCCGCGCGTAATCTTCGACGCATACGACGGTGTTGAAAAGCGAACGGATTCCAAGCGCATCGAGGGTTTGCTCGATCTGCCGCCGAAAGCCTCCGGAGGCGACCGCCATCGGTTTGATGCCGTGCCAGCGCCGCGCAATCTCAACCACTGCCTCGATCGGTTTGACTTGGTCGATCATCTCCAGGAAATACCGCTCCTTCCGTTCAGCGGCCTCTTGCACGTTACCCACGTTCAATCCCTGCTCATCTCGGAGCAGGGTCAAGATTTGCGCTGTCGGCTTGCCGCCCAATTGATAAAACAGTTCTTTCGGAAATGACCCGCCGAGTTCCGTAACGATTCGCGTCCAGGCGCGATAGTGCAACGGCATGGTATCCGCCAAGGTGCCGTCGCAATCGAATATGTAGCCACCGAAGGCTCGTGTGGGAATATCGAGGTTCATTGAAAATCCCGGCCGCGATTTAGGCGATCGCTGTAATTCTACGCGAGGGAAGCGCGACGATGCTGGCATGGGCGGGTGTGGTGCCGCCGATGCCAGCAGGAGATGTCACCTGGCCAGGTGCCTGTCAAAGAATTTGGCGATATCCCCAAAGGCCTGATGCGTCTCGGGCGCGGTGTCGTCGACATAATAATTCGCGTGGGACATGGCCTCGAAGACGTTGAGTTCAGCTTCCACCCCCGCGTCCTTCAGCTTGCGGTGCACCCGCACGGTATTGCTGAGCAGAAGGTCCCGCGTGCCCGTCGTCAGGATCGCCGGCGGAAAGCCGCGAATGTCGCCATAGATCGGCGAGAGCAGCGGATCCTTCAGATCGTGCCCGTGCGCATAGAGCTGGGCCGCCGGGTCGCACGCGCCGGCGCGCGACACCAGCACGTTGTCGACGAAGGCGTTGGCCGCGAAGCTGTCATCCACCCCGGTCAGATCGGCCATCGGCGTGCCAGGCCCGATCGCCGCCGGTAGCGGCAGGCCCAGCTGCTTGAGACGCAGCATCATCTCGAGCGTCAGGGCGCCGCCGGCCGAGGAACCGAACACGGCCATCCTATCGGCCCGATAGGCCTTCAGCGCCTCGCGCCAGACCGCCACCACATCGTCCAGCGCGGCGGGGAAATAGGCGACCGGCGGCATGCGGTAGTCGACCGAGATCACCTTGTAGTGGCCGATGCCGGCCATCATCACCGCCTCGGTGGTGGCTGCCAGCCCTCCGCCAAGTACGTAGCAGCCGCCGTGGATATGGATCAGGAGGCGGTCGCGGTTCTCGGGCGCCACCCGCTCTGGCGTCACGGCATAGACCGTCACCCCGGCCATCCGGCTTTCCTCCACTGTCACGTGGAGCCGCTGCTCCTGGCCCGGCAAGGCCTGCTCGACGCCGTCGTTATAGGCCTGCTGTAGTGCGACCCACTCCCCGATCGTCTGGGGCACGACGTCGAAGTCGGGCGAGATCGGCCGGGCGGCGATCGCCTGCATCTGCGGGCTCACGTCGGTCGGGACCGGCAGGAGTCTCGCCGGGACCGTGCGCTCTTGGGCAATCGCCGCCGCCGCCACGAGGGCCATGATCACCCCTAAACTCTTCTGCAGCATCGCACTCTCCTGTGTCGTTCACGGCGCTGTCCCGCCAGCTGAGACGATACGAAGAAATCTCGTACTGGTGATTGCAGCAACCTGACCAGTTTGGATGAGTGTTGAGTTTACGGGCCGCCGAGGGCTCAAGGCTTGTAGCGACATGCGCGATTTGAACGGATCGCGTAACGTTTCTTTTTCCCTAGAATCGAATGGAGATCGCCGTAAGCCAATCGGGTGCCCGATCGAGGATCCATGCCTCCACTGATTTGTCCGCGCCGGTCGCAATCAAGGCCCCCAAGATCAGCATGACCAATCCGAGCAGCTGTTTGCCGTATTGACCGGCGTTGAGTAGACCGCCGCGAATCCTCGTCAGGCTGGCGCGCGACAAGGACCCCAAGAGAACCAGGGGCGCGGCGGCGCCGATGCCGAAAATCAGCATCAGAAACGCGATTTGCCGCAGGTCCCTGCCTTGACTCGCCAGGGTCGTCGCCGCTCCCAGCGTGGGTCCCACACAGGGACTCCACACAACACCCAGCAACAGTCCTATGACCAGCTGGCCCGCGAGTCCATCGAAGGTCACCCGGGTGAGCAATTGACTGCCTGAATTGCTCAAAGAGCTGGTCGCGCGCGCAAACAGAATTTGCAGCTTGGGCACCAGGAGTATGAGGCCGAAGAGCGCGAGGATCGCTGCACCCGCAGTACGAAACGTCCCGGGATCGAGACCCAGCGAAGCGCCCACCGTGACGAAAAACAAGCCGACG
>Ga0210393_10004099_pt1 | contig 11566 bp, 5 predicted proteins | sample IncBWC27OmetaG_FD_160068 | JGI IMG/M metagenome (GOLD analysis project Ga0210393, IMG submission 160068) | Forest soil microbial communities from Barre Woods Harvard Forest LTER site, Petersham, Massachusetts, United States - Inc-BW-C-27-O ... | reverse complement strand
AAACTGCTGGCGCAGCATCTTCCGGGAATTCATGCGCTGCGCGATGTTGGGATCGCGGACCTCGAAAACTATAAACACGCGCTGCCGGAGACGATTTATCGCCGATGCCGCCACGTGATCACCGAGAATCAACGGGTGCTGGACGCGGCGAAGGCACTGCAGTCCGGCGATGCGGGCGGGTTTGGGGGTTTGATGTACGCGTCCCACGCGAGCCTGCGGGATGACTATGAGGTGAGTTGCAGGGAGCTGGATTTGCTGGTCGAGTTGGCTGCTTCGAGGCCAGGCGTCTATGGCGCGCGCATGACGGGCGGGGGATTTGGCGGGTGCACGGTGAATCTGGTGCGGGAAGAATGCGCGAGCGCGTTCGAGGCGGAGATGGCACGGACCTATCAGCAAGCGACGGGCATTGCTCCCGATATTTATGTTTGTGAGCCGGCGCAAGGCGCACAGGCCTGGCCTGCGGAGAGGAGCTAGCGACGTTGAAATTTCTGCGTGCCGAAAGCAGCGAACGCGAATCGCGTTTTGCGCTGCGGGCGATCGCCGGTTGGTGCCGGCTGGCGTGGCTTCTGGTTGCTCTTGTGAGCTTGTCCTTGTCCTTGTTCTTGTCCTTGTCGCCGGCGCTGGGGCAGGATTCCACTCCGCAGCAGGAAGCGCAGGTCGAGGGCGTGGTTCGGGATTCGGCGGGAAAGCCGGTGGCCGGGGCTTCTGTGCTGCTTCAGCGAGAAGATCAGTCAAAAGCGGCTGAGACCAAGACGGACGCGGGCGGAGCTTTTGTGTTTCTGGCGGTTCGCGCCGGCAGGTACACGGTGAAGATCGAGAAATCCGGGGCTCGCGACGGGATCGAGAGTTTCATCAACCTGGTCCCGGCGGAAAAGAAGCATTGCGATCTTGTGTTTCGAGGGTGGGGGGAATCTTCTGCGTCTTCTGCTCCGAACCCATCTGCTCCAAACGCATCATCTCGCAACGCGTCATCCGCAATCGAGCTTGACGACCGGCCGAACTTCATTGTGGCGGGTATTACCGATTCGAGCGGAGCTGGCGGTCATGGATCGGAAACCCGAATGCGAACTGGTGAGGTGCTTGCCAAGGAGACTTTGAATCTCGAGTCCGGTGAATCGAAGGGAGTCCCACGCCCCGCGGCGGGATCGGCTGGTCACGAAGGGCATGGGCCTGAGAGTGCGCTGCGCGCGGCTCTGCAGCAAAGTCCGCGGAGCTTTGACGCCAACCACGAGCTCGGCGAGTTCTACCTCGATTCGGAGAAATGTCGGGAGGCCATTCCTCTGCTGCAGACGGCTTATCAGGTCAATCCCGGAGATCATCCGAACGCGTTCGACCTAGCGCTGGCTTTCAAGGCTTGCGGAGAGTTCGCGCAGGCTCGCGGGCTGGTGAACCAAATGCTTGCGAGCGAAAAAGAACTGCATAAACCAGTCGAAGCGGACTTGCGCCGCGGGCTGGGCGATCTTGACGAAAAGCTGGAGGATCCGCTGGAGGCCGTACGCGAGTATGAACGCGCGGCTGGACTGGATGCGAGTGAGCAAAATTATTTTGCGTGGGGAGCGGAACTGCTTCTGCACCGGGCGGTCGCTCCGGCGCTCGAGGTGTTTGGGCGGGGCGTTCGGCTGCATCCGGATTCGGCGCGCATGCTGGCTGGGCTGGGTGCGGCGCTGTATACGAGCGGTTCCGTGGAGGAAGCGGCGGAACGCTTGTGCGCGGCTTCCGATCTTTCTCAGTCAAACTCTCCCTCAGACTCGCCTTCAGACTTTGCTCCTTATCTTTTTCTCGGCGAGATGCAGGAGGCCACGTCGACGCCGTTGCCCTGCATCGAGCAGAAGCTGGCGCGTTTTGCTCAGAATCAACCTGAAAATGCTTTCGCGAACTACTATTACGCGCTGGCTCTGTGGAAACGCGACCGGGGGTCGGAGAATCCCGGCGCGCTGCGGCAGGTGGAAACCTTGTTGCTGAAGTCGTTGGCGATCGATCCCAAACTCGACCTGGCCTATCTGCAACTTGGCAATTTATATTTTGCGCGCGGAGCTTTTCAGGAGGCGGTTGCCGCTTATCAGAAGGCGGTGGTGGCGAACCCTGCCGGCAGCGAGGCGCATTACCGGCTCGGTCTGACTTACAAGCGGATCGGAGAGGGAGCAGAGGCGCGGCGCGAATTCGAGGAGTACAAACAGCTCGATAAGAGGGAGACCGCGGCGATCGAGCGACAGAGGCGGGAGCTGCGGCAGTTTATCTTTGTTTTGAAGGACCAGGCTTTGAAAGACCAGCCGATTTCTCACGCGACTTCGGATCCGCTGCCAGCGGCCGTTTTGAAATAGTGCGCCGGCAGTGCCGGTGCTCGAGAAGAAACTGCTCGAGCTTCGCTCGATAGACCGCCGAGGGCGGCTGTCCCCACATGAGCATCGCTATCTCTGCATCCTCTAGAGTGAGATGGCTCCAAACCAAGCCTAAGATGAGGTGATGGCGAACTCCCGCACCACGCCTGCAGCGCCTTTTTCTCGGGCCAGATACTGGTCGTAGATCCAGGCGTAGGTCTTCTCCAAACCAGTGCGCAGCGGGGTGCTGGGCTCCCAGTGGAGAAGCTTCTTGATCAAAGTGTTGTCGCTGTTGCGTCCATTCACCCCCTGCGGCGCGGAGAGATCGTACTTGCGCTGCAGGTGGATGCCGGCAATTCCTTCCACGAGATCGACCAACTGGTTGATGCTGACGGCTTCGCTCGATCCCAGGTTGATGGGCTCGAGGATCTCCGAATTCATAATCTTCTGAACGCCGGTCAGGCAATCCTTGATATACATGAAACTTCGGGTCTGATGCCCGGTGCCCCAGATTTCGATTTCATGTTTCCCGCTCAGCTTCGCCTCAATCACTTTTCGGCAAATCGCGGCGGGAGCTTTCTCGCGGCCTCCGAACCAGGTGCCCCAGGGGCCATATACGTTATGGAATCGAGCCACTCGCGTGTGGAGACCGTAATCTTCGCGGAAATGGCGGCACATACGTTCGGAGAATAGTTTCTCCCAGCCGTAGCCGTCTTCGGCAAGCGCCGGGTAGGCGTCTTCTTCCTTCAGCAACGGCGCTTCGAAGCTCTTTTGTTTGTCACCGTTGTAGACGCACGCCGAGGAGGCGTAGAAGTAGCGAGTGACGCCGTGCTGCAATGCCGCCTGCAACATGTGCGTGTTGATCAGCACCGAGAGCATGCACAGGGCTTTATTTTTCTCGATGAATCCCATGCCGCCCATGTTCGCGGCGAGGTTGTATATATCATGCGCTCCACGCGCCACGACATCGCAATTCTGTTTTTCATTCAAATCCAAAGACAAGTTCTCAATATCGTCAAAGCGCTGGTACCAGTGATCGAAGGGCTTGATGTCCACCGCGCGAATGCGCTTGTGGCCCTGCTCCCGCAGCGACGCCAGCAGGGCCGCGCCAATGAAGCCACCCGCTCCGGTCACCACTACCAAGTTGTCGATATTAGTCATGGGGTATGAATGATCTTTGTATGAATGATCTTTGCACGAATGATCTTTGCGTCACGTTAACCATTAATTGTACTTGTAGCGATATTTCGAGGGCCAGTCAAGATAACCATGCCGCCTGTTCCGGACTTAATGAGGCGCCACCACGGGCAACACCAAGGCCGAGGGATGCTCCGGGTCGTGGTAGATCGTGTTGGTGGCCGGCGCGTAGTGCTCCGCTGCGCCTGGCGCCTCTCCGGTGTTCAAGTTGCGGTCGAAGCGGGGAAAATTGCTGCTGGAAACTTCCAGTCGCAAGACGTGCCCCTTGAGGAAAACGTTGCTGGTCGACCACAGATCAATGGTGAACTTGTAAATCTGTCCGGGGTTCATCACCGTGGGCTTTTCTTGGGAGTCGCGATAGCGCGCCCGGACAATTCCTTCCGTCAGGTTTTGGGCAAAACCATCGGGCGCAACATCTACCAGCTTGGCGGTGAAATCCGTATCCACCGCGGTGGACTTTGCGAAGAGTTCCAGGCTGATCGGTCCGGTGATCTCCGTGTCCTGCGCAAAGGCGAAAGTGGAGTAAATCAGGACATCGTCGCGCGCTTCCACCGGGCGTTGATCCCGCGGCCCCGGCGGCAAGTGCTCACTGTCGCAACACAGAGGACCGCCCATGGTGGGGGCGGGATTCGCAGGATCATATACATAATGATCCGGGGATTCCGAACGCGGGGCCGCGGCGGAAAGGCTGCCGGTGCCGCGAAGAGAATTTGCGTTTCCATCCGAATGCAGAAAATACTTGCTGCTCTGCGCGCGCACCAGAGGCCAGTCATCTTCCTCTCGCCATTCGTTTCGTCCCATCACGAAAATTTTGACCGGCTTTTCTTTCGCGAAATTATTCTGGACCCCTTTGAAGAGATACTCATACCAGGCCAAAGTGACCGCATCTTCCTCGAACTGAGCTGCGGCCGGACCGAAGTCGATGTCACCAATCTTCCGGCCGTCGCCGGCGTGGCCGCCGATTGCCACGAGCAAGCGTTGTCCAGCGCGCGCTCCATCGCCTCCGTGCGCCCGGATCCCCGCGTAATTTCGCAAAGATCCGCCCTGGAAAATGTCGTACCAGGCAGCCACGGTGAGAGCCGGAACGTTAATGTCGGCATAGTGTTCTTCGATCGACCAGCGCTTCCAATAGGCGTCGTAGTTGGGGTGTTGGAGCCAGTCGAGGAAGTAGGGCGCAAGCTCGCGGGTCGAGTAGAGCCCCGCCGAGGAATCAGAAAAGTTAAACAGAGGATAGCTGGCCAGCGGAAGCTTCCACATTCCATGCCGAGCGTTTGTGTTTTGCGCTACCGAGCGATCGAAGGTATCTTGTGCCAGGCCGGACGTCCACGATTCATTGAACCATTGTTCGAAGGCGCCACCCTGGTAAGTCCATCCATCGTGATAGTTGCTGGCGGTGACCACCGGGCAAATGCCCGCCAGGTGCGGCGGATGTGCAATCGCCGCGAGCATCTGGGTCGCACCAACGTAGGAAGCGCCAAACATTCCCACCTTGCCATTGGAATAGGGCAGGGCAGCCGCCCACTCCACCGAGTCAAAGCCGTCATCCGATTCGTGTTGGAACGTGTACCACTCACCTTCCGAAGAATAGCGGCCGCGAACATCTTGAAAAATAACCACAAATCCTCGCGCCGCAGCCCGAACTCCGAAGGTCACGCCGTTGCTCTTGTTGTAGGGCGTCCGCTGCAGCAGGACGGGAAACTTTCCCTCCGCCTTGGGCCGATAAATATCAGCTCGCAGAACTACCCCATCGCGCATCTTCGCCGACACTCCCCGCTCAACGGTCACTTCGAACAATTCGGACGCATGAACAGTGCTCGCGATCAAGGCCAGGGTAAACACGGTCGCGTACAACAGAATTTTCTTGAGGTTCGTAATTTGAGGATTGGTGCGGATCATTTTGCTTGAGTCCCGAAATTCCGCCATTGATGCGACGTTATCGCTTACTTTAGCGGGTACAACTTAGAGGAGCGCGTGCGGTTGTGTCAACAGGAAGAAGACCTCTGGGCCTTTTGCTTCCCAACGTTGATGCTTTTGCTTCCCAACGTGGATGAATGACGATTGCGCAATGGCAGTCATGTAATTTATTGATAATCAGGCACGGAAGCGCATGCGGTCCGGTGATCGTCCCGGTCTTCAAAACCGGCGGGTGGCAGGTTTCCTGTCACCGATGGGTTCGACTCCCATTCGCTTCCGCCATTTTATTTTCAATTGGTTAGGTTTCTATCGATCCCATATCAGAGTGAGACCTGGCATCAAAATCGGGTTGCAGTGATAGAAATCTCTCGCAATTGCACACCTTCTTAGGGCTTCCAAGAGAGCCTCTTACAAATAGAAACGAGTCAGTTGATGGAGCCTGACGCGGTCCGTTGGTTCTTGCGAGCCGTGTCCATCGCTTCGATCACTGCTCTGGTGTTTTCGTCAAACGGGTGGACATGCGTCGGCAGGATTTGAGCGCTGGCATGGCTGAGTAGATGGGCAACTGTCAGGCCGGTAGCATGGCATACATTTGCGCCACTCGCGAATGTCGCCCTGAGATCTGCTCATGGAACGGGTGGCGAAGGCACACTTTTCTGGAGCAGCGATGGATCGGGGATTTACTACGCGGGCGAAGATGGCTCTGTTAATCGGCTCGATATCGTCACGAAGGAACACACCCCCATCGAAAACACACGGAACCTCAACATTGTCGGGAAGGTACCGGGAACAGATGCGGTGTTTGTGAGGACGCCAGGCGCATTCGGCTTTAAGAGTCTGAGTGGTAATCGTGAAAACCAAACCCTCCGCGAGGCCGCATCTCATAATTTCCCTCAGGGACGGGGAGGGACGATATTTGCAGGCCATCAAACTTGCTGGACCACATCATCTCATTCTGACCCATAGTGCCATTCGAAGTGTGCCCGGCGATTCTCGTGAGCATGATGAAATCATAGGGTTTCAGTAAGACTAGTCTAGTCAGAGACTCAGCTTTAGCCCAGTTGGCTCAAGTGCACTTCCGGGAACGTCCTCCGCCTTCTCGACGGCCGCTTTCAGCTTCGCGCGTGGTCGGGTGCACGCGTTCGCCGCGTAAGAATCGCTCAGTGGCGTTGTTGCGATGATCAGCCGGGGCCTTAGTGACACGGAGGTCGATATTAAATCCGCCACATGGTGTGATGAGAAATGGTGGAATTCGGTGGGTCGAAAGGTACTGTTAGAAAACCCAACTACAACTAGCTCATGCGCACCCGCATAGTCATTGGGTCTTAGCCCGGTGAATCCTGACGTTCGGAAGTTGGAAATGTGTAGTTTTCTAAGGTGCTTGCCACACGACAGTCCCGAGGTGCAGCAGTAGTACCGAGGTTTCAGGGTGTCCGAAAAGTGCAGATTGCTATAAATGGAGTGCCAAAATCTTTCATCCAAAATCTTTCATGTTGACAACCTGGCCTTCCCCGCTATAATCGCTGCGCTCTTCCCCTACCAAGCGCACGCTAACCTCCCCGTAGGCTGTTCCTGTTTTTAGTTCTTGCTTTCAAGCTCCGGCAACAAGCAAAGCGAGTGGTGGCGTTTCTTCTTCAACGACTTCCTTTTGCTGCGCGTGCTTTTCGGTTCTAAGCCCGCCAAACGGCAGCCAACGGCAGCGCGGGAGGAGTTCGTCCGATGGGAGATTTGTCGGATAGAAGGATTCAGGAGGAACTATGCAACTCAGGGTTTCACGCTCATTTCACAGTTTCGTTTTGCCGTGTCTTGCTCTTTGCCTAGCGCTCGTAGCGCAGGCGAAGGACGGACGCGACTTCGCCGGCTTCTACGCCCTTAGCAACGTCACGCAAGCCGAAGGCAACGGGGCCCAGCCGGATCGAGGCGCCACCGTCGGAGTCACACTTACGGTGCAGATTTTCAACTATAGCGACCTGGGCGATATCAAGGCGCCGGTGCTGGCCCTGCTGGAATCCGGGCCTTCGCATGCCCTGCTGGGCGAATTTGGCACGGTGAAGGTTTTGCCTGCCCAGCGTGACGTGATTGTCAGCGGGCATTTCACGGTGCCGAAGGAAGCGTTTGAGAGTTGGAGCAGGCGCGGCGGCAGCCCCAAAGTCGTGGTGATGTATCGCGATGCGGCCGGGCGAACTTTGCGACAGAACGTACAGTTGTCGCGGCGTCCCATGCTGCCTCCGGCCGCGGCCGAGTGAGTCCCGTAAGCACAAGTGCCGGGCGAGACTGCCGGCTGCTGCGGGCAAAGATAGGCAAGATTCCCATCTCGATAAACCGGTAAAGACTGGCTACAAAAAAGTCTGGCTACAAAAAGTCTGGCTATAAAAAGAGATTTCCCAGGAGAATGCGATCATGCGCGAACTTCGAATGTTCCTTATGAGTGTGGCGGCGGTGGTGGTGCTGGCGCTGGGTGCGGCGGCGCAGCAGGATCAAATCAACACCGTCGTCGGCGGCGGCCCCAACGACATGCCCGCCCTCGACGCCGACCTGTACGGGATGTATCAGGTGGCCCTGGACAACTCTGGAAACTTCTATATTGCCTCCTACTACCAGAACCGAGTTTTCAAGGTGACCCCCGCGGGTTTCCTGAGCGTGGTGGCAGGCAATGGCATGGCGGGTTACAGCGGCGACGGCGTGACCGGCGGCGCGGCTCAGGCCATGCTCAGCGACCCCGAGGGCGTGGCGGTGGATGGCAACGGCAATGTTTACATCGCGGATACGGGCAACCAGCTGATCCGCAAAGTGGACACCACAAACACGATTACGACTGTCGCGGGAGTTCAAGGCAGTGCTGGATACAACGGCGATGGCAGCCCGGCGACTTCATTCAACTTGTACAGTCCCAGCCAGTTGGCGGTGGACTCCGCCAACAACGTTTTCATCGCCGATTACAACGATGGGCTCATTCGAAAGCTCACCGTATCGACCAAGACCATCAGCACGGTAGCCGGCAGCTACGGCGCACCCTACGCCTATTGTGCGAATGGCGCGGTTGCTACCTCCTGTGGCTTTTCCGCCATCCCCTCGGTGGCAGTAGACTCCTCGGACGACATCTTCCTCACAGATTACCAGGCGTGCGTGGTCTACAAGGTAACCAACTCGACCGGCAAGATTTCCACCATCGCAGGCGATAACGCCCTCGGCTGCGGATACAACGGGGATGGCATCACGGCGACCACCGCGGAAATATATCCCTACGTTTACGGCCAGCTGGCTGTGAACAGCGCGGGGACGCAAGTTTGGCTCGCAGACTTTTATAACTTTGAGATCCGGCAGATTACCGTAGGCGGCAAAATCAATGCAGTCGCAGGACAAGAGAGCTGCGGGGGTACCTTCTCAGGCATCGGCGGACCGGCCAAGAGTGCCTGTATCATTTACCCTACCGGCATCGCAGCCGATAGCGCTGGGGACCTTTTCACGACCCTCTCTTATATTTATTCTGACGACACCTATGTCCTCGAGGTGCCTTGCTCGCTGAGCGGCACCTGTACGCCCCCGACGGGAGACACAGCAGATGACATCTACGTCGTGGCCGGAAACGGCAGCACCAACGACGCGACGCCCGTGAATGGCGTGCCCGCACTGGGAGTAACTCTTTCCTACCCCGTCGGCGTCTATCAAGACCCATCCGACAACGTCTTCATCTCCGATTCGTACAACCAGATGGTCCGCGAACTCGTGAACTCGAGCGGCGACGTCAACGCCTTTGCCGGAGATGGAACGGCTGGCTACGCGGGCGACGGAGGCCTTGCCACAGCCGCGGAGGTCGAGTATCCCGCGGGCCTGGCACGCGACGCCAGCGGCAACATTTTCATCGCCGATCAGTATAACCACATTATTCGTGAGGTGAACGCCTCGTCCGGCGACATAAGCACGGTTGCGGGAACGCCCCAGTCTGCCGGCTATAGCGGGGATGGCGGACCGGCGACCAGCGCTCAGCTCTACTACCCCTACGACGTGTCCGTGGACATCTATGGGAACATGTTTATCGCTGATACAGACAACGATGTCGTTCGCGAGGTGGTGTGCGCGACCACGGGCATCGACCCTTGCACTCCGCCAGCCGGCGAGACAGCAGGTTACATCTATACCGTCGCCGGAAACAACGCGGCTGGAGGCGGGTACAGTGGCGACGGCGGCCCTGCCACCAGCGCGAAACTCTACCAGCCATCCTCTGCAGCGGTAGATGGCGCTGGCAACCTTTACATAGCCGACTCCTACAACCACCGGATTCGCGAGGTGAATGCCAGCACAAATGTAATCAACACCGTGGCGGGAAATGGAACTGCGGGTTTCAGCGGGGACGGACCTGCCCTGGAGAACAGCTTGTATTACCCTAACGCCGTCCGGGCCGATGCCAACGGCAATCTATTCATCGTCGACAGCTACAACCACCGGATTCGATGGGTGGATGGCGGCGGCACGCTGACCACATTCGCCGGCAACGGCACAGCGGGTTTCAGCGGAGACGGCGGCCCTGCAGCCAGCGCAGAGCTCTACTATCCGCAGGCGCTTTCCGAGGACGCTTCCGGCGACTTCCTGATCTCCGACGAATACAACTACCGCATCCGCAAGATCAACGCCTTTGCCGCGGTGGGCCGATCCACCGGCAGCATAGTTTTCGGCACGCAACCCAAAGGGATCACCAGTAATCCCTTTGAAGTCACGTTGAGCGGTATTGGACCGGCCGTTATCGACAGTCTGAGCACGAGCGGAGATTTCAGCGAAGCGGACAACTGCGTGGGCAGCTTGCCCAACGGCACGGCCTGCACCGTTTCGGTATTTTTTACCCCGACTCTCTCCGGGGCGCGCTACGGCACGCTCTTCATCAACACCAACGGTTACTTCGGCGCGACAACGACTATCAGTCTGGAGGGAACCGGAACCGGCCTGACGATCACTCCGGATCCGCTGGCAATGGGCAGCTCGCCGATCAACACCAGCGTCACCAAGTCCATTGCGGTGAAGGGAGGCACCACCTATTCCTCGGTCACGCTCGAAGGCGATACCACCGACTTCACCATCGCCACCAACACTTGCACCGGCACAGTCGCTGCGACCTGCGCCATCGGCATCACCTTCGATCCCACCAGCACTGGCGCGAAGAAGGCTACGCTGGTGATCAAGGACACCGATCCCACCAGCCCGCAAGTGGTGTCGATCACCGGAACGGGAAGCAGCTATGAGAAGTTCACTCCCGCGTCGGTCAGTTTCGCCACCACCCAGCTGGACGGCACCACGAGCAAGAACACGAAAATCACGTTCACCTACACGGGCACGCCCACGCTGACGCTGACCGGCCTGGCGCCGAGCACGGGCTTCACCGTGAATGAAACGGGAATCTCGAGCGATGCATGCAACCCCGGCACGACGACGCTGGCGAAGAATCAATTCTGCTACTTCAACGTGGCGTTTGCTCCGGGTACGGCGATCGGGACGATCGTCGGCGATGTGACAGCGTCGTTCACGGGCGACCCAAACAACTCTTCGCTGCAACTCCCATTGACCGGAAAGGCCACGGAAGTGAGTCTGTCGCCGGCGGCACTGGCCTTCGGAACGGTGACGAGTGGGACGAAGAACGAAACCTTGACGGTCAAGAACGTGGGCACGACGACGCTGACGTTCAGCGGCACGCCGACGATCACCGGAACGGGCTCTGGTCAATTCACGGTCCTTCCGTACAGCGCCAGTCCTGTGACGAGCACTTGCCTGAACGGGGCGGTGACGCTCACGAATAACCAAACCTGCACGTTCACCGTGCAGTTCACGTCCACTCGCGCTGGTGTCTCGTACGCCGAGACCCTCAGTGTTTCCGACAACGGAGGGGCCAGCCCGCAAGCGGAGAAGATAACCGCGAAAGACTAAAAACCGATAAGCACAACGCACAGGCGGGGAGGTGCAGTCCAGGCTCCCCGCCTTTTTTCCTCAAGCGCGCCGGGAGGATGCCCACCCTTATGCCACCCGGGCGGCGGAGGATGCGCCGTGAAATCTTTTTGACTCCCATCAGTCGGCTTGAAGGTTGAGCTGGCGCAGCGCGATTCAGAGCGGACGGTCTGCACGCTTGAAGAATCAGGTAGCGTACAAAGTTT
>Ga0210393_10004098_pt1 | contig 11567 bp, 10 predicted proteins | sample IncBWC27OmetaG_FD_160068 | JGI IMG/M metagenome (GOLD analysis project Ga0210393, IMG submission 160068) | Forest soil microbial communities from Barre Woods Harvard Forest LTER site, Petersham, Massachusetts, United States - Inc-BW-C-27-O ... | reverse complement strand
TTGCAGACCGAGTTCGGATCGGAGCGGGTGTTCAACTCCCCGCTCGCGGAAGCAAATATTGTGGGGCGCGCGGTGGGCTATGCGGTGCGCGGCATGAAGCCCGTAGTGGAGATTCAGTTCTTCGATTACATCTGGCCGGCCATGCATCAGCTCCGCAACGAGATGCCGGTGATGCGGTGGCGCTCGAACGATGCATGGGCTTCGCCGGCGGTGATTCGCGTGCCCATCGGCGGTTATCTGACCGGAGGCGCGATCTATCACTCCCAATCCGGAGAGAGCATCTTTACCCATACCCCGGGAATGCGCGTCGTTTTTCCGTCCAACGCTCTGGATGCCAACGGCCTGCTGCGCACCGCCATCCGCTGCGACGATCCGGTGCTGTTCCTCGAACACAAGCGGCTCTATCGCGAGACGTACGGGCGCGCACCCTATCCTGGGCCGGACTTTGCAATCCCCTTCGGGAAGGCGCGCGTGGTGCGCCCCGGCGAGCACATGACACTGGTGACCTATGGCGCCGTGGTGACGCGAGCCTTGCAGGCCGCACAAACGGCGCACCGGCAGCACGGCGTTGATGTGGAGATCCTCGATCTGCGCTCATTAAATCCCTACGACTGGGAAGCCATTGCCACCTCGGTCCGCAAGACAAGCCGAGTCATCGTGGCCCACGAGGACATGCTGAGCTGGGGTTATGGCGCGGAGATCGCCGCGCGCATCGCCGACGAGCTTTTCGAGGATCTCGATGCGCCGGTCAAACGCGTGGGCTCGATGGACACGTTCGTGGCCTACCAGCCGGTGCTGGAAGATGTGATTCTGCCGCAGCCGGAAACAATCCTGAAGGCCATCATGGACCTGAAGGCCTACTGACAGTTGACCGGCATAAGGGATAAATCGCTTATCCAAAGGATAGACTGCTAAAGCTGCAGCGGGATTTTTCCGGCATCGGCAGATACAATACTTCAATGGACTCGTGCGCCCACCTGGAAGACGTCGCCGAATTGCCGAAACCCAAGGCGGTCTGCACTGCATGAGGCAAATCTTCCGGCTTTTGCGCTTCGGGCTGCCGTACTGGCTGCACTGGTTCCCGGGCGTGCTGTTGCTGGCCGCGGTGGGCTTGCTGGAAGCTTTGCGGATGGCCTTCTTCGTGCCCATCCTGGGGGTGGTGCTTCGACCGAGCAATCCTTCCAGCGCATTGCCGCTCTTCCCCTTCGCTCCCCCGCAATGGCAATTCGACATCCACCGTTTTGTTCCACTGTGGATGCACAACGCATGGACGGTGGTCGCAGTCGCACTCGTCGGGTCGACCATCATCAAGGGCCTCTGCGACTATGCGGGAACGTACCTGGTCAACTACGCCGGCTACGGCATGGTGACCGACATACGCAATCACCTGTACGAGGCCATCATGCGCCGGTCGGCGAGCTTTTTCCATCGCTATCCGACGGGGACGATTCTTTCCACGCTCATCAATGATGTGGATCGCGTGCAGATGGCTGTGAGCTCGGTCCTGGGCGACTTTCTGCAGCAGTTCTTTACGTTTATCGCGACAGTGGCATTGGTCATTGCGCTGGGGGGCCGGCTGAGTTGGGCGCTGCTGCTGTTTTTGCCGGTGGTGATCACGTCGGCGCGGCGGATCGGCCGGTCGGTGCGCACGCGCACCCGGACCGGTCAGGACAAACTGGCCGAGATCCAGAACATTCTTCATGAGACGGTGACGGGCAATCGCATTGTGAAGGCCTTCAACACCGAGTTATGGGAGATTCTTCGGTTCAAGAAGGCGGCTAAGCGCTTGTTCCGGGCCAACCTGCGCAGCGTTCGTATTCAGTCGATCAGCTCGCCGTTGATGGATACGATCGGGGCCATCGCCATTGCGCTGCTGCTGTGGATCGGGCGCAACGAAATCCAGCACGGGCGCATGACGGCCGAGGTTTTTATCACGTTCATCATCGCGCTGTTCAAACTCTACGATCCGGTGCGCCGCTTTGCTTATTACTACAACAGTTTTCAGCAGGCCCTGGGCGCGTCGGCCTCCATCTTTGCATTCCTCGACGTGAAGGACGATGTGAAAGAAAAGGTGCACGCGGGGACGCTGCATCGTTTCAAATCGTCGATCCGGTTTGATAATGTCGGTTTCTCTTATTCGACAGAAGAGGGCGAGCACCAGATCCTGCACAATGTTGATCTCGAGGTAAAGGCTGGGGAAATGATGGCGCTGGTCGGGCCCAGCGGTGCAGGCAAATCGACTCTCGTCAACCTGATTCCGCGTTTCTTCGATGTTACCTCTGGCCGGATCCTTCTTGACGACAAAGACATTCGCGATTTGACGCTGTCGTCGCTCCGCAAACAGGTTGCCCAGGTCACGCAGGAGACGATTCTATTCAACGACACGGTGCGCAATAACATTGCTTATGGTCGCCCCGATGTCAAAACCGAACTGGTGGAGCAGGCAGCGCGCAATGCCCTGGCACACGATTTCATCCTGCGCATGCCGCAGGGCTACGATACGGTGATCGGCGAAAAGGGTTTCCGTCTCTCCGGCGGAGAGCGCCAGCGCATTGCCATTGCGCGCGCGATTTTGAAGAACGCACCCATCCTGATCCTCGATGAGGCCACCTCATCGCTCGATGCCGAGAGCGAGTCGCTGGTGCAGGCTGCCCTGGCCAACCTGGTGGAGGGCCGCACGGTGCTCGTGATTGCCCATCGCCTGGGCACGATTCGCGGCGCGAACCGCATCGCGGTGCTGGAAGATGGCCGGATCACCGCTATCGGCTCCCACGAGGAACTGCTGGCCAGTTCGCCCACCTATCAACGGCTTTATCAATTGCAGTTCATGGATGGGTCTGAATCGCGCGCCCTGCAGCAACTGGAGCCGGATGCCGTTCAACACGATGTGCAGCTTCTGGAGCCCGCGCTCTCAGGGGAGACCGAGGAATAGCAAGATGCCCATATACTCAATGACTGGGTTTGCGCGAGTTCAGGTGCGCGTCCCCGTTCGCGATCAGGACCAGCTCAGTTATACGCTCACCATCAAGAGCGTCAATCACCGGTTCCTCGATGTTCAGTTGCGCCTGCCTCCTGGTCTTGACGCCCTGGAGATGGAGTTGCGCCGCATCCTGAAAGAGCACCTGGTCCGCGGCCATGTGGAACTGATGCTTTCCGTCGATCGCACGGCGCAACAGACGGCGGGTTACAATCGCGACCTCGTGACCGGCTACCTGGCGGCTTTCAATGCCGCGCGCGATGAGCATGGGCTCAGCGGACAGCCGGATCTCAACGCGATTCTCCGTCTTCCCGGCGCGCTGCAAACCGACAACCGCGGCAATGGGGACGAGGATCTCACCGCGCTGGCGGAGAGCGTGCAGCAGCAGATCGTGCCCCTGCTGGGCGAATTGAAAACCATGCGCGCCCGGGAAGGGGAGTCGCTCGAGGCCATCCTTCGCGCCTCGCTCGGCCGTCTGGCCGAGGCCGTGGAAGGCGTGGCGCTGTTGCGGCCGGAAGTCGAGCAGCGCTACCAGGAGCGGCTGACGCAGCGGCTGATAACGGCCACGGGTACAGAATTCAATCGGCAGCGTCTGCTGGAAGAAGTGGCGGTGCTGGTAGATCGCAGCGACGTCGCGGAGGAACTGGCGCGCATGACGACGCACATTGGCCACTTCGGCGAACTGCTGGCCTCCAGCGGCGAAGTGGGCAAGAAACTTGATTTCCTGCTGCAGGAGATGAACCGCGAGGCCAATACGCTGCTGTCGAAGACCGGCGGCGTGGGCGGGAAGGGAACGCGCATTACCGAACTGGGCCTGGCCATGAAGGCGGAGATCGAGAAGGCTCGCGAACAGATTCAGAACGTGGAATGAAAAGACAGCTACTAGCTTCTAGCTCCTAGCTAGTGGTCGGTGAACCTTTGATTTCCAATTCAGCACGAACAAGCTAGAAGCTAGAGGCTCAAAGGAAAGATACGTGGCGGGAATTCTTTTTATTATTTCGGCGCCTTCGGGCTCGGGCAAAAGCACGCTGGTGAGCGAACTCCGCAAGCAGGTAAGCGGTGTAGATTTCTCCATTTCGTGGACGACACGCGGCCCTCGCGGGTCGGAGGAACACGGGCGTGAATACTATTTCACCACGAGGGCCGAATTTGACCGCATGGTGCAGGAAGGCATGTTTCTGGAGCATGCCGAGGTCTTCGGGCACTGTTACGGAACGGCCCGCAAGTCGCTGGAGGATGCGCGCAAGGATGGCCACGACCTGCTTCTCGACATTGATGTGCAGGGGGCTGCGCAAGTGCGCCGCACCATGCCGGAGGCGGTCAGCATCTTCGTACTGCCCCCCAATCCCAAGGTGCTGCGCACCCGGCTGCGCAATCGCAGCCGCGCCGAGGGCCAGGTGAATGAAGCCGAATTGTACCGGCGGCTGAGCGAGGCCAGCAAGGAAATCGAGAACTATCGTGACTACAGCTACATACTGGTCAACGACATACTGGACCGGGCGGTGGCCCAACTTGAAGCAATCGTGCTTGCTGAGCGATACTATCGCAACAGCGAGCCGATCGCTTATCGTTCTCGCCGCGTGCTGGAAGTGGCCGCGGCATGCCGCCAGTCCAATTCGCAGGAACGGCTCAAACCCGTGCTCGAGGCTTTTGGGATCATCCACCCCAGCGGCCAGCAGCAACTGAACTTTGACGAGGATCCAGATGACGATTGAAACCAAATTCGATTCCAACTATCGCAAGGTTCTCGTGGCAGCGCGCCGGGCCCGGCAGATCCAGAACGGCTCCCAGGCACTCATCCCCACGCACTCCACCAAGGCCTGCCGCATCGCGCAGGAAGAAGTGGAAGCGGGCAAGATCGCCTACGTCAAGAAGGACATCCCCGTCGTCAAGCCTCCGGTCGATGAGGGCGGCGTGCCCATCATTAGCTAAAGACAGTGGTCAGTGATCAGAGGCCATCTGCGGCACGACCCAAGTCACGCCTTTTTTTTGAAAATCGAGTTATCAGAATCTCGCTGTTCGCTGGTCACTGAGTTTCGGTTTGTTTTGCACCGATCACTGTTTACTGACCACTGTTCTACAATCGAGCCATGAGGGTCACGGTAGGCGTTTCGGGCGGAATCGCCGCGTACAAGGCGGCGGAACTGGTGCGGGAGTTGCAGCGCCAGGCGCTCGAAGTGCACGTGGTGATGACGGAAGCGGCGGCGAAATTCGTGCAGCCTCTCACCTTTGCTGCCTTGTCCGGGCACAAGGTCATCACCAGCCTGTGGGATGAATCGGACAGCGGGTATGAGGCCTCACCCGAACAGAGTGGAATCGAACACATTGGCGAAGCGCAGTGGGCTGAGGCGTTGGTCGTTGCTCCGGCCACTGCCAACATCCTGGCCAAGTTTGCCTACGGCATCAGCGACGATTTCCTGACCACCATGTACCTGGCGACGACCGCGCCGGTGCTGGTTGCGCCCGCGATGAACGTGAACATGTGGGAGCACCCGGCGACCAAAGCAAATCTCGAGATACTGCGCCAGCGCGGTGTGCGCGTGATTGAGCCAGGCACAGGCGACCTGGCCTGCGGAATGGTGGGCGCGGGGCGCATGGCCGAGCCGGCGGCGATTGCCGATGCGGTGCTCAACGCGCTTGGACGGCGCCACGATCTTGCCGGAGAAGTTGTACTGGTGACCGCAGGAGGTACGCGCGAGGCGCTCGATCCGGTTCGCTTCCTGGGCAACCGTTCCAGCGGCAAGATGGGATATGCGCTGGCCGAAGCGGCACAGGCACGCGGCGCGAAGGTGATTCTCATCAGCGGGCCGTCGGCGCTTTACCCGCCCGCTCGTTGCGAACTGGTCAAGGTGACGACGGCGGAGGAGATGCGGCAGGCCGTGCTTGAGCGCATGATGGAAGCCACGCTGGTGATCAAGGCGGCCGCGGTGGCGGACTATCGCCCCCTGAGTGTTTCCGAACAGAAGCTCAAGCGCACAGGGCCGCTTACGCTTGAACTCGCGCCGACCGAGGACATCCTGGCAGAGGTGGTGCGGAAGAGGCGCCCGGGGCAGCTCATCGTCGGTTTTGCCGCCGAGACCGAGAACCGCATGGAAAACGGCCGCGCCAAACTGCTGCGCAAGGGCGCCGACGCGATCGTGGTGAACGACGTTGCCGGCGATAACGTCGGAATCGACGCGGACCGCAACGCTGCCACGTTTCTGACCCTGTCGACCGCGATTGAACTGCCGGAGATGCCCAAGCGTCAACTTGCGGATCGCATTCTCGATGAGATCCTTTCCCTGCGCAGGCCGAGACCGGTTATGGTGGAGTTGGAAGGCGACTCGCCGCAGGATGACGTACTCAACCAATCTGCTTCGCCGGCTGCGTCGCGGCGCCAGTTGATCGTGGAGTAGCCAGAGTGCCGTCCGCGCCGGATCCAGCAATAAAAGAAGCTCTGGCTGCCCGGCTACGCTTTTACCGCGACCTAGGGATGGTCGAGTTGTACCGCCGGCCAGTCGATCCGGAATTGCTGGCGCACCTCGATGACTTTACCCAGGTCTCAGAAGCGAGACCTGGGGCACCCACTTCTACGAATCCAAATCCTCCGGAGACCGAAGCCATCCCACCGCGTACGCCGTTTCCCACCCCGCCCGCCGTTTCGGCAGCTACCAAGCCGGCTGATAAAGCAGCAGCTCTGCGCATGATCCGCGAAGACATTGGAGACTGCACGCGCTGCGCTCTCCACAAGGGCCGGAACAGGCTGGTGTTCGCAGACGGCTCACCAACCGCCCGGCTGATGTTTGTCGGCGAGGGGCCCGGAGCCGATGAGGACGCGCAGGGACTGCCATTCGTGGGCCGCGCCGGCCAGTTGCTGAACAACATGATCACGGCCATGGGCCTGACGCGCGAAGAGGTGTATATCGCCAACGTGGTGAAGTGCCGTCCGCCGGGAAATCGCACTCCGGAACCGGAAGAAGCCAACACCTGCTCACCGTTTCTCTTTCGGCAGATCGACGTGGTGCGACCGGAAGTGATCGTGGCGCTGGGGGCGACAGCGGCCACGTATTTGCTGGGCCAACGGCAGCCGCTAGCGGGGCTGCGGGGGCGCGTCCATTCGTTTCGCGGCACCAAGCTGATCGTGACGTACCATCCCGCATTCCTGTTGCGCGATCCGCGCCAGAAGAAAGAAGCGTGGGCCGACCTGCAGATCGCGATGCGCGAGCTGGGGCTCAAGGCGCCCGGCCGAGGGTGATCCAGCGCGCTGTTGTGCGCAACGGATTCACCCACGACCTGGCGGGGATGTTGGTTCGCGATATTCGCCGCCATCTCGACTGGTTCATATCGCAGCCGGGCTTCAAGCCATCGCAGGATGGCGCCGGGTTTCATCACTAGATTGGTCCCTGGTTCGTGCCCCAGGTCTCAAAATCGAGACCTGGGGCACCCCAGATTGGTGCAAACGCCAGCGTCAGAAAACTAGTCGCAGGCAACGTCGACGATTTCGGGTTCGAGCGAACCATCCGCCGCGACATGAAGGTACCCGATCGTCACTTTGAGGTTGAAGCGGCGCGGACCACAGGACCCGGGGTTGAAGTAGAGCACGCCCTTGTGCCTCCAGATTGTTGCCTTGTGCGAGTGGCCGTAGAGAACGGCGGAGAACTTCGCTGCCGCCGGGTCGAGGTGCAGAGTACCCAGATCGTGGAGCAGGTAGATGTATCCGCCCTCGATGAGGAGGACCTCGGTTTCAGGGAGCCGCCCACAGGCGCCCTCGCTATCGATGTTGCCGCGGACGGCAGTGACCGGCGCGATCTTGCCGAGAGCCGCGAGAATCTTTGCGTCTCCGACATCGCCGAGATGAAGGATGGAGTCAACCCCGGCCAGCAACGGTGGAACCTCGGGACGAAGCAGGCTGTGGGTGTCGCTGATCACGCCGATTTTCATAGTCCCATCTCGAGGCGGGTGCGGGGGTCGAGCTGGTCTCGGAGCGCATCGCCGAGAAAGTTGAAGCCGAGCACCGCGCCGGCGACGGCGACGGCAGGAAAGAGAACGAGGTGAGGGGAGTCGAAGAGGTGAGACCGGGCGTCGTTGAGCATGGCGCCCCAACTGGGAGCCGGCGGGGGAATTCCCAGCCCGAGGAATGAGAGCGTGGCTTCGGCGAGGATGACGCCAGCCATGCCGATGGCGGCCTGCACGAGAATCGGCTGCAGGATGTTGGGCAGAATATGGCGGAAGAAGATGCGCAACCCACTTGCACCCAGAGCGCGGGCGGCATCGACGTATTCGCGATCGCGTACGGCCATCACCTGCGCCCGGACCAGGCGGGCATAGCCGGCCCATCCGCCGATGGCCAGCGCCAGCACGAGGTTTGAAAAGCCGGGGCCGAGAAAAGCAGCAAACGCGATGGCCAGAAGAATGCCGGGAAGAGCCAGAAACGTGTTCATGGCGAAAGTGGTGAGAGCGGTGTCGATCCAGCCACCGAGATAGCCGGCCAGTCCCCCGATCGCGAGGCCGAGAGCCAGCGAAACTGCGACCACGGTCACGGAAATGGTCAGCGAAAGACGCGCGCCCCACAACAGTCGAGAAAGCGTGTCGCGGCCGAGCTCGTCTGTACCCGCCCAATGCGCGGAAGAGGGGCTTTCGAGGCGGTGGAGAAGATCGATCGCAGCGGGGCTGCGCGGTGCGATCCAGGGCGCGCCCAGTCCGCCGAGTACAAAAGCCGTCAGCAGGACGACTCCCACAAGGGCGAGGGGCTGGCGGCGGATGCGGTTGGCGACTGCGGCGGAAGACGGCATCAATATGGAAAAGAATACAGCGACTCCGGCAGATGGCTCGGGTTTAATGGAGGCATGGGGAGTCTGGATCTAAACATGGGCCGGTTTGCAGTCGTGTGTCTGCTCGGGCTTGCCGTGGTGGGCTCGCGCAGTCTGCACGCACAAGCGGGCGAGCGTGTGCCGCAGCCGGCGAAGGCCGAGCAACTGTTCGCGATGGCGAACGAAACGCGGTCGCAGCAGGGCCGAGGCAGGCTCCAGTGGGACCAGGCGTTGGCCGATGCCGCAATGAAGCACTGCATGCGGATGGCCGCGGAGGGGCCGATCTCTCATCGCTACGGGGGCGAGCCGGACGTCTCTGCGCGCGCGGGCGAAGCTGGGGCACACTTCAGCCTTATCGAAGAGAACATCGCCCTAGGCTCCTATCCGAGCCAGATTCACCAGGGATGGCTCGACTCGCCGGGCCATCGGGCCAACCTGCTGAACCCCGAGATTGATCGCATCGGGGTAGCGGTGGTGGCTGCCCAAGGCGTGCTGTTTGCGGTGGCGGACTACGCAAAGGCTGTGCCGGCGCTGACGCTGCCGGAGCTGGAGAGCAGGGTGGCCGGATTGTTGCGGAACAAAGGGGTGGTGATCCGGCGCGATACCACGGACGCGCGGGCCGCCTGCCGCCTGGATCACGGGCTACCGACCCTGATTAGCTCCGATTCTCCGCAGTTCGTCATGCGCTGGCAGGGTGCGGAAACCGACGTTTTGCCGCCGCGCCTGGTTGAGACCCTGTCGTCGGGAAAATACCGGCAGGCAGCGGTAGGCAGTTGCCCGGCGCGTGACGCGGAGGGTTCGTTCACGGTTTACCGGTTCGCGGTTCTGCTGTATTGACGCCGATTCGGCATCAGCCGAAGGACTGATATGCCTTCCAGAAGTCGGGCCAGTTCTTGAGCGGAGGACCGCAGACGTAGATGTTTTGGTGGTACAGGCTCTCTTCGTTCTTGATGCCGAGTGAGTTGCCGTTATGCCCCGCCAGGCGGCAATTGGTAAAGGCGTGGTTAGCCTGCTCTTCCCGGAATCCAAGGACAATGAGCGTCCGGGGAGGTGGAACGGGATAGCCGCGCAGCCATGCCGAGTTGGTCATGCTGATGGGCAGGGGCAGGTGATATGCCGGTCCAAGCAGCTCGATGGCGCCCTGTTCGCCATAGTTGGCCACGATGATGCCCACGCTGGCCTGCTGATCGGGGGGAAGCGAGTCGCGGATTCCGGCGACGGTCCTGACCAGTTCATCCCAGCCAATTTCTTCGCGCAGGTCGCCGTTGTTCCTGAGAGTGAAATCGCGAAGGGGACCGCCCGGCGCAAACGGAATAATGAGTGTGCAGACGTAGGCGCCGACACCGGCCAGCCCGGTAAAGAAGACGGCTTCGATAGCGAGCCGCGCCGGTCTCCGCATGCGGGCGAGCCAGCGTTCGCCGGCCACCGCGCCCATGGCCAGCAGCATGGGATAGGCAGGCGACAGGTAGTAGAAACGGCCTTTTGCAATCCAGAACAGCGCCAGGGGGAACAGGTACATCCAGGCCAGCATGCTAAAGCGCCGGTCGCGCAGGTAGAACACGATGCCGGCGAGCCACAAGGGAGTTGCAAAGAGGTTGACGTTGAGCAGAAATTGGCCTTTGAAAAAGCCCTTGGCACGCCCCTCATCGACGTCGCGGACGTGGATGTGCTGAAGAAAGTGGTACGAGATGAAGTCGTGACGCGCCAGCCAGATCAAGTTGGGTAGAAAGATGAGACAAGCGATTCCGATGCCAGCCCAGAACCATCCGCTTGTGAAATAACGCCGCGCCCGAGTGAGAGCAAGACCACCCAGGATCCCGGCGATGAAGAAAACGACGGAGTACTTGGTGAGTAGCCCGAGGCCGACAGCCGCGCCCACACTGAGCCACCAGCGCGGGTCTTCTGTTCGGAGCACGCGGATCGTGAAATAGGCGATCAGCACCCACCAAAGGAAATCGAATGAGGAGTATTGGAACTCTGTACCTTCAAAGAGCGGCAGCGGCGACAGCGCAACTGTCAATGCCGCGGTGACCTGGGCCAGGCGGCCGCCGCCGAGATCGCGGGCCATGAGTCCGCTCACATAAACGACCGCTGCCTGCGCGATCACGGAAAACAGGCGCAGGCCCACGAGCGAAAGGCCAAACAGGCTGAGGCCAATGTGCTCAAGGAAAGGCGTCATCGGCGGGTAAGAGACGAATCCCCAGTCGAGGTGACGAGCGTCGCTGAGGAATTGCAGCTCATCGCGGTGGAAGCCGTAGCGGCTGTTGGTCGCCAGGTGAAGGATTGCGATCGCAGTTGCGATGACGAGCAGCAGAGCGTGATGGGTGCAAGGCTCCTCGCCGGCGGATTCGGCCTTGTGCGATTGGACCGGCGCAGTCGTATTAGCGGGCAGAGGCATGACGGATTCCGACCTCGGTTAAGCTACGCCGGCAGCACGTTGCCGGTTCCCCCGTTATACACTGCGCGACGGGTCAATCCCGTGACGCGGTCCGGCGTATCAGGCGCGCTCCAGAGGTGCAGGCACGCGCACGGAAGCCATACCCGCGGCCGTCGCGGCTTCGATGCCCAGGTCAGTGTCTTCAAAGACGAGGCAGTCTTCAGGCGGCACGCCAAGACGTTCGGCAGCCACCAGGAAACAGTCGGGCGCCGGCTTGCCGCGAACGTAGTCTTCCGCACAAACGAGTACATCGAATTTGTCAATGAGATGAAGCGCGGTGAGTGAGCCAAGGACCGAATCGCGGCGGCTTCCGGAAACAACGGCCAACGGGATGTGCCCATACTTCGCCTCGATATGTTCGACC
>Ga0210393_10004096_pt1 | contig 11568 bp, 8 predicted proteins | sample IncBWC27OmetaG_FD_160068 | JGI IMG/M metagenome (GOLD analysis project Ga0210393, IMG submission 160068) | Forest soil microbial communities from Barre Woods Harvard Forest LTER site, Petersham, Massachusetts, United States - Inc-BW-C-27-O ... | reverse complement strand
GCGTCGAGCGCCAATCCGCTCCACACGGCGCCGCCCCCGTGCTTCCAGGAATCACCCGGCCAGGTTGCGTGTCCTGGCTGCCCGGGGCCAGGAATGGTCTGCCAATCCCACAGGCGCTTGCCATCCTTGATGCTGAAGGCGCTGACCAGACCGAGCGTACCGTTATCGCCACCACCGGTGCCGAGGATGATCTTGTCCTTATAGACGTAGGCAGCCATCGAATAGAAGCTGTTGCTCGTATCCCGACACCCCAGCACGTTCCACAGACGCTTGCCGGTCGCCGCATCGAGCGCGATTACCCGGCAATCCTGTGTCGCGATGAATACCTTGCCATCGGCCAGGCCGACACCGCGATTCACCGCATACAGCAGCACGTACTGCGGGTTGTATGGAGCCTGCCAGCGCAGCTTGCCATTGCCGGCATCCAGCGCGAGCACTCCATCGTGGGGGGTGGAGAGGTAGACGCTGCCGTTCCACACGAGCGGCGATGCCTCCTGCTGCCCATCATCGGCGATGCGCGTCTCCCAGGCCACGCTCAGGCGGTCGACATTGGTGTTGTCGATCTGGGTCAAACCCGTGTAACGATTTCCGGCGTAGCTCTTGGCGGGGAGGACCCAGCTGGCGTCGTCCTGCGAGGCGTCCAGCAGCGTGTCCGCAGTCGGGGAGCTTGCCGCGGTGCCCGCGGCCAGCGCCGCTGCGCCGGCGCCTGCGAAGACGAGGGCCCCGCCGGCCACGAGCGCGCGCAACCACCTGCCCCATCGATTGAATGGCCTGTCATCCCGTTGTGCCGGCGGCCGTGAGCCTGCCCGCCGGGCTCGCCCGGTGTTGGTCATGACGGAACCTCCTGAACTTCGTGACGCTCTGGTGCGTCGTGCTGATGATTCGCCACGCAGGTTGCGGCACCGGTATTGCCGCGCCATGTCCGCGCGCTTTCGACCTATGTCGATTGAAACGCCGGTGCGGGCAAGTCGCTTCCGGGCGTCGGCTTTAGCCCAGCGCCATGACGGCAGCGAACACGCCGAACATGCAGGCCATTCCGATCACGACAATCCACAGCGGATTGCGCAACGCATTTTGCGGCGTCCCTGGATCGTCGTTCGCGGCCGAGCCGGCGTCTGGCGCCGCCAGCAACGCATCGCTCGGCGCTGCGACGGCAGCTCGGCCCGTGGGCCGGCCGAAGAAAGCCTGCTGGACCGCGAGCGCCGCCGGCAGCGGCGACCTCGCCTGCACGTCTGGAGGTGTCATGTCGCTTCTCCGTGCGGCGACGCACTGTCGCCGCTGTCAGGATGAAGCGTGCCGGATGAAGATTTCGGGCGGTTGTTAGCTAAGTCGTTGGGTGTTGCAGCCGTAATGGCCGCGGCAACGTCGCGATACGCTCAATACAATACTTCGACCGCGCAATCGAACGTATAGCCTGCGCCGCGCTCCGTGACGATGAACCTCGGTGCGGACGGATCGGCTTCTATCTTGCGGCGCAAGCGTGCCACCTGAACATCGATCGAGCGATCATAGACCTCGTTGTCATACACGTGACTCGCCTCGAGGAGTTGATCGCGTGTGAGAACCCGTTGCGGGGCGGCGAGCAGTGCGGCGAGCAGGTTGAACTCGCCGTTGGTGAGATCAACGCCTCGACCGTCGCGCTGCTTGAGGCGCCGGGTACGCAGATTGAGCTCGAATTCGGCAAAACGGTAGGCGCGAACGTTGCGCTCGCGCGCTTGCGTCAGCGCTGCGCCTTTGGTTCGTCGCAGCACCGTGCGAATGCGCGCCAGCAGCTCGCGCGGACTGAAAGGCTTGGTGAGGAAATCGTCCGCTCCCAGCTCGAGTCCCATGACGCGGTCGGCTTCGTCGCGCACCCCGGTTAGCATGACGATCGGAATCGCAGAACTCTCGCGCAGCGAGCGTGCAATCGCCATGCCGTCCTCGCCGGCAAGCCGCAAGTCGAGGATGACGAGGTCGATTGCCTCATCGGCGAGAACCTGCGACATGTGCTTGCCGCTCGCGACCACGCTGACGCGCAGCCCGTTCTCCTGGAGATAGTCCTCCAAGAGCCCACGGATCTGCGGATCATCGTCCACAACCAGGATGTGCGGCTGAATGGTTTCCGACATAGCTGCTTATATGAACGCCGCCCGTATTGGGCAGATGCTCTGTTCGTCAGGCATAGAAGGTGCGGATGCAATCTTATATCCGGCCTACTGCTGCAGAGATCTGGGCTCTGCGTGGCCCTGATGAAGATCCGCTGAGGAAGGCCTCATCTCCTTGAAGGACTTGAAAGTCCGAGCAGCTATTCAGGCTTACTTCCTCACGGTCCGACCCGTTCTGCCATCACGAGTGTTGCATCGCTCAATTCGGTTGGCTGTTCCTCCGGTTAGTTACGCCACAGAGACAGGCTGCGCCTGTCCCCAGCTATGATCAAACGTACGACCATGAGCCAACAGCGCCCAGATCGTGCGCGCGATCTTGTTCGCCAGTGCGACGATGGCCACGTTCTTAGGGCGCCGTGACAGCAGCTCCCGCAGCCACTGCGGCGGCGTACGTCCTGGCCGGCTACTGTGGTTCACCACCGCTCGCGCACCATGGATCAGCAGGGTGCGTAGATATGGATCGCCGCGCTTACTGATCCCTAAGAGCCTCACCCGTCCGCCGGTGCCAGACTGACGCGGCACCAGGCCCAGGAAGGCCGCAAACTGCCGGCCGGAGCGGAACGTGCGTGCGTCCCCGATAGTGGCCAGCACGGCCGTTGAGCTCAGCGGGCCCACTCCAGGGATCGCCTCGATGCGCCGACACTGCTCATCCTGCTGGCGGTAGGTGCCGATCGAGCGCTCGAGCTGCTCAATCCGGCGCGTCAACTCCCGCAAGCCCTCCAGCTGTTGTTGCAGCTCGCCGCGGATCAGCTCGGGAACCTCGCAACGAGTGTCCTCGGCCAGGATCGGCCCCGCCTGCGCCAGCAGTGCCCGCCAGCTCCGTGGCACCACCACGCCGAACTCATACAGCAGCCCACGCACCTGATTGGCCTGCATCGTGCGCATCTTTACCAGCTGCCCTCGCACCCGGTGCAGTCCCAGCACCGCCTGCTGCAGTTCGCTCTTGAGCGCCACGAAGCGCATCTCGGGCCGCTGCGCTGCTTCCCAGATCGCCTGGGCGTCGGCCGCGTCGGTCTTATTGCTCTTGACGAACGGACGGACAAACTGTGTCGGTATCAGTCGCACCTGGTGCCCCAGGGCTTGCAGCGCGCGCCCCCAGTGGTGCGCTGAGCCACAAGCCTCCATCGCCACCAGTCCCGCACTTCTGCGGGCAAAGAAGGCTGCAAACTCTCCGCGCGCGAGCATCTTGCGCTTCACCTCGCCGCTGTCCGGCTCGACCCAGTGCACCTGAAACACGCGCTTTGCCAAATCCACGCCATACGTCGTAACTTGCATAACGGATCCCCTGTCCCGTGAGTGGTTACTGAACATCTCCACTCTGGCACATCGATGCCGTACGGACGGGGGATCCTCCCTCCTCTGCTCCTCCATCTCGCCCTCCTGCCAAAGGACGGGCGGCGTTCATCTCATCTCCTTCATCAAATTGATGCGCTGCGCGCGCCGGAGAACTCCCGTCCGCCGACTTGATTTGGCGGCTGTGGCTGGCTCGGATTACCCGCTACTGGGGCGGCGAAACGCCCCTTCAAGCACGATGCTGGAAGGGGGTAATTTAGCGGGTAGATTTGCAGTACCGCGCAAAAAGTGCGTGGCTGCATGCGGCGGATCGCTAGCGCCACCGATCCCATGGTCAGCAGCCTCAAGCCTCACAATCAGCACCCTGAGGGACCGCAGGACCTCATGGCATGCACGAGCCTCCGCTGTAGTGGGCTCTGCTCCCTCCATGCCCTCGCCGAGTTGTTCGCCCAAAAAACGAGCGAGCGTCCAAAGCTGCGCAATCGATGTGCCCAGTAGCTCCCGAGGTGTAATCATCGCGAACTCCTTCATGTCGGTTTGCGTAAATCCCGACGGGGCCCATTCACTTCGTGTGCTTGCGCGCTGCAGTCCGATCTGACAAGCCGAAGCGGAAGGCACCACGGCAGCACACCCGGAAACGGACCTGCTACCCATCAACGCATTTACGATTTGACGGCTCGTGCGAATGAGGATAAAAACGGAGAGCGTCTCCGCCTATATACTAAGCGGAGACTATCTCCGATTGCAAGTAGGCGCCATGACCAGTAAGAAGAGGAAGGACGTTCGCCGCAAGCCGCGCGCCGACGCGCAGCGTAACCGGGAGCGTATCCTGGCGGTCGCCAAAGGGGCTTTTTCGCACTCCGGCGCTGACATCAGTCTGGACGAAGTCGCCAAGCAGTCCGGGGTCGGACCGGGAACCCTCTATCGCCACTTCCCGACCCGCGATGCGCTTCTCGAGGCCGTCTATCGCACCGAGGTAGAAAGATTGGCAGCCGCCGAGAAGGAATTTTCGAGGACGATGCCCCCCATCAAGGCGTTGCGAGCCTGGATGTTGCTGTTCGTCGACTACATCGCGACGAAACAGATCATCGTCGCGGCACTCAACACGGTAGTTGGAAGACCTTCGAAGCTCTTCGAGTCATCCCGCGCCCAGATCCAGGGAGCGATTCATTCGTTGGTGGACCGGGCGATAAAGAGCGGGGATATCCGCTCCGACCTCGACCCGTTTGACTTGCTCCGAGCGCTCGTCGGCGTCTCTAATGTGGCGTCCGTGCCCGACTGGCCCGAAAGTGCAAGAAGACTAGTGGAGATTCTGCTCGCCGGCTCACGACCAACTCACTCAAATGGCCGGCCCGCCCCGTGAAGTCACCCAGCGAATCGAGCCTTTCAAAGTTATGTCTGGTGAGTTTGGCACTGATGCACGTCGTGCACGCACAAACTCCGAGGACTCCCTCTGGCGAAGCTGTTGCTCCGGCGCCGGCTGCTTTTACGACGGGTCCGCTAACAAGCATTTGGACAAAGCCGGACCGGCTGAACGATGATCTGTTTTATTACCCCGATATGCCGATTGGCGTCATCAGGACGCAGGACAGTTCCCAGTACCTGTTTTTCGCACCTGGAACAGGGCTGAATCAAGCCACCCAGCCGAATGGCGAGTATGTTTCGGCCGGAACGCTCGATCAATTCGCCCCGGCAATAAAAGGCCCGAGCGGTCCGCTGCCATCCATGAAATCGGGCCTATTGCAGCCCGCACCCGACGGCGATTACGACCGTGACTATGCGGGCGGCGGCCCGATCTATGTGCTCGGCCGCCCCGAGTATCGCCTGAAGGGCACTGTGGATCGCGGAAACGACGAAAGCCCGCTTTTGATCTTGCTCTACCACGGTGAATATCACCCTGATGCGGGGAAGGGCTTACCGTTCTACGGCGTGTCGGCTCTCGCCGTGTCCCGTGATTACGGCAACGGCTTCGTCAAAATCGGTGAAATCCTCTCACCGCATTCCACATTGGACGAAACCGCCGCGACGGGCCTGAGCGTCACGGCCGACGGCGCACTCGTCGAAGCCGATGACAACGGTTATCCAGTTGCCGATCCCCGCGCGGATCGCGAACAGACTTATATCTATTGTCTGTTCTCCGACCGCGTCATGCCCAATTCTCCTTCGGGGTTTAGCCTTGCGCGGGCCACGAAGAAGGACTTCATCGATGCCGTGCTCAACGGTCAGGCGCCAGTCTTCAAAAAATATTATCAACCGTCTGCAGCCGGAGCTGCATCGAGAAGCGACTTTTTCACGGAACCCGGAATCGGCGGCAATTCAACTTTTGTCGTCACGCAGCCGGGCAACTACATTGCCACGCCCCAGGTACGTTTCGCGAAGGCCTTACACAAGTTTGTGCTCGTCTATCCCCAGAACCAAAACTCGGTCTGGATCAGATTCGCGGATAATCTCTTCGAATGGTCCGCTGCCCAGCCTTTGTACGTGGCCAGCGATCCGGTCGCCAAAGTTTTCTACGCATCGGCGATCGGACGTGGGCACGACCCCACGATTTTAGGAAGCGATTTCTATGTGTACTTCGTGACTGGCCAGGTGTTTCAATTCCAGAACATCTGGACCGGACCGAACGGCACCCTGGTACGCGAGGAAGTCACCGTCGGCCGGAAGACTCCGGGAGTGGCGGGTTCCGTTGAAGATGATGAGGCCGAGGAATAACGGTTCTACGTGCGCTACAGAAGCCGGGCCACCGCTTCAGCTTCCCTAGTCGTCACTTTGCAACTCTGGTCACAGCCACGAGTAAAGCAAGCCAAGGGGAGAAATCCGGCAACCGGTGCTTCTGTCCGCTGCTCGGTCGCGTCCCTCCGCTATCTATCGATTGCCAGCAAGGACTTGCCAAAGCCAATCGTCTGCAGCTGTGAAATTTTTCTCCCGCGAAGGCCTCGGTATTTCACACTCGCTGTTGGCTCCGCCCATTTTCAGTCGCCGCCGATCATCCGGGCGGCTTACCGCCGCCGACGACGATGGATTCGCCAAGCGCTCGCAGATATTCCTCCTCGCTGATCGCATCCACCGAACGCAGCTTCGCGAGCAGCTCGTCGATCAGCGAGCGCAGCCCGGGCCCCGGCGTGCCGTGCGCGAATGAACTCTGGTATTTGATCGGCCCGGGAATGATCGCGACCAGGAAGGCTATCTGGGCCGGCGTCAGCGTGCCGGGTTCGCGACCGAAATACGTGCGGGCCGCGGGCCGCAGGCCACGCAGGTCCGGTCCCCATTCGATAATGTTCAGGTAGATCTCGAGGATGCGATCCTTGCCGAGCGCCGACTCGAGCAGGAACGTGATCGCTAGTTCCTGCAGCTTGCGTCCGAGCTGCTTGTCGCGCGATAGGAACAGGTTCTTGGCTAGCTGCTGGGTGATTGTCGACGCGCCGCGCGCAGCACCGCCGCGCGACCAGTTGGTGAGCAGCGCGGTGGGTAGTTCGCGCAGGTCGACGCCGCGATGCCCGTAGAAGCCTGTGTCTTCGGCAAGCAGCAGAGTGCGCACGAACAGCGGCGGAACGTCGCGCAGAGCGATGAAGTCGGGGGATGCGAGCGAGACGTCGATGGGGCGGTGCGGTCCGGGGCCGTCATCGGAGCTGAAGATGAAATCGCCTCGCAGGCGCACGATCGCCGGCGGCATCTGGCGTGGCGGCCTGAAGTGGATCTTCTGGCTCACCGAGAGCGAGGCGGGGTCCGCCGGGCGTCCGCCTACCCGCACGTCGATCGTGGCCGAGCCAAGATCATGGCCGCCGCCGGGCGCCATTCCCAGACTTTCGGGCACCGCGAGCCCCGATGTGCCCAGCAGCTGCGCGAAATCTAGCCGCTGCACGCCGAGTGCGAGATCTACAACCGGATCGGTGTCGAGATCGCGCAGCGCGATCGAGCCAGACAGCGCCGCACCGGCCACCGTCGCGTGGACCTCGGGGATCTCGATCGTGCCCCCGGCCCGCCGCCAGGTGCCATCGAATCGTATGGTCACGTCCGTCGGAGCGCCGAGCTGCGGTTCGTCGGCGGCGTTATCCGCCAGCGCTCCCAAGCGCGCGCCGCGCGCGCCCACGTCCACGTGGAAACGGAGCCCATCAGTGCTGGCCTGAAGATCCACGCGGCCGTCCGCGACACCACCATCGAGCAGCGGGTGGGCGTCGCGCCGCACGTCGAGCAGGCGGCCGATGTCGAGCCCACGTACCTCGACGTTCCACGCGCTGCCGACCGGATCCGCCAGCTTGCGGATGGACAGGCCGGCCTGTGGCTCCACCAGCGTGAGTTGGAGATCCTCGCCGAGAATGCCCGCCATGTCCCAGGCAGTGGCCAGCGAGCTCACCCTGACCCCTGCCGGGCTCGCGAGAGCGGCGGCGCGAACTGCGAGTCGCAGGCGGCCGGGCCACGTGGCCGCGATCATGTCGGCATGCAGTTGCACTCCATGACCGAGATCGAGATCGAATCCCTCCAGCCGCAGCAACGGCCAGAGGCCGACGTGCACCAGCCCGATTCTGGCAACCATGCCATAGCGCGCCGCCGCGGACTCGATCCTCGCACGCACCGCGTTCTCGAGCATAGATCTCGGCAGCAGCGCGGCAAGGCTTGCGACCAGCGCCGTGGCGATCGCTACGAGCCACCACCCTCGCCCGCGGGTTCGAAACGTGCACATCGATGCAAGGATGCCACAGCCGGGTCGCGCGCCGGCTGGTGGGCGTCGGGTCGCAGATGGCCTCGATCAGGTCCGCTTCAATCGGGCCCTTCGGGTCGTTCACGACCAGTGGTGAAGGACTGAAATTGCCAGTTTCAGAGTTTCATCCAATCTTGCGTCAATACTCCCGCTGCCCTTTCTCGCGGCTCTCGTGCACAGCGGATTCGCAAAGGTCGAACCGCGGCCCGCCCGACATTGGCGCTTGCGGGCCCTCGGAGTCACGCAGTTACCGCTGCTCAGGAGACACCAAGAAAATTGAATGGTGGCCAGGGGCGGGCGAGGCCGGGACTTCCGCGAATGCACTCATTGTGCATTCGTCCGGCCGAGCGCGTTCGCGTAAGCGAACGCCGGGATTACGAACCTAGACACATTCGAGAGAGAATGGTGGCCAGGGCGGAATCGAACCACCGACACGCGGATTTTCAGTCCGCTTACTTTTGCATCCAGCGTCACCCAGGAGCACCCAACACAACCACTTTGCTGATTTCCGCCTTACGGTAGGTGCTGGTAGATGACGGTGGGTGATGCTGGATTGGAAACCAATGTGGAAACCGAAACCGTTACCGCGCCCTCACTGCTTCTTTGTCGTCAACTTTCCCAAGACTGGGAACTCAAGTCCGGTCGCCGACTTCGCAGCGGTGGTCACGGCACCCGCACTCTCCCTCCAAACTGGACGCTCAGCCCATCGAATTGGGTTCCCCAAAACGGTCTTTCCCCATGCGGTATTGCCTCTGGTTGCCAACCCCAGCGGCATCCGCGACGATGCCGCCCAAAGGAGTGGGGGCAACGGAGATGGTTGCGGGCAGTGGCGAGGAGAAGGCGAGCGCTAGCACGCCGCCGACCGTCTTCGTTAGCTACGCCTCGCAGGACGTAGCCGTTGCAGCTGCCGTAGTCGAGGCGCTGGAGCGGCACGCCATCAAGTGCTGGATCGCACCGCGCGACGTCGTCCCAGGCGAGTTTTATGCCGGCGCGATCGTTCATGCGATTGATGCCGCAAAGGTCATAGTGCTCGTCCTGTCGGAGAACGCTGCCACCTCTCAACACGTTCTCAGAGAGGTGGAAAGAGCGACATCGAAGCGGCACCCCGTGGTCGCGTTACGGATCGACCGCGCTCCGCTGCCGGCGGAGCTAGAGTACTTTCTCAATACCTCGCACTGGCTCGACGCGAGCGGCAGCGTCGAGCGCGCGTTGCCGAAGCTCGTTGATGCGCTGCAGCGCTCCATGGCAGCTGCCGCTGTTGCATCCCCTGGCGACACGGGTGTCACAGCTAAGCCAGCAGCAAATCTCGTCCAGCGGCCTCCGATTGCCGGGCCAGCGAGCCACCGCGACCTCCACCCTCGCTGGTCCTTGAAGCTCGTCGCACCTGTCGTTGTTGCCCTGCTTGTCGCGGCTGCTGCCGCCTTCCACTACCTTTCCCGCTCGCCCAAACTCACTGACAAGGACACGATCGTCCTCGCTGATTTCACCAACAGCACCGGCGATCCGGTCTTTGACGGCACCTTGCGTCAAGGCTTGGCCATTCAGTTGGAACAGTCCCCCTACTTAAGCCTCATTTCCGACAATCGCATTCGCCGCGCGCTGGCTCTGATGAGCCAGTCGGCCTCTGCAGGACTCACCCCGGAGATCGCGCAGGAAATCTGTGAGCGCACTACGAGCGCCGCCGTGCTCGACGGCTCCATCGCGATGCTAGGAAGTCAATATGTCGTGGGTCTGCGCGCGAGAAGCTGTCGCACCGGGGAGGTCCTGGACGAAGAACAGGTGCAAGCGCCTAGAAAGGAAGATGTTCTCAACGTTCTCACTCAGATAGCTCGACAATTCAGAATCCGTGTCGGCGAATCTCTCGCCACTGTGCAGAAGCACAACACTTCCCTGCCCGAAGCTACTACGGCGTCACTGCCGGCTTTAAAGGCATATAGCGCCGGTGTGGCTGCGCTGGCAGCGAATGGCGATGCCGCCGCTCAGCCGTTCCTCAAGCGCGCCACCGAGATCGACCCGAACTTTGCCGTGGCCCATGCGCTGCTGGGGATCGGCTACAACGCCATGGGCGAGGCCACTTTGGCCGCGGAAAGCATCGGGAAAGCCTATGAGTTGCGGGACCGTACCAGTGACGCCGAGAGATTTTTCATCACTAACTCTTACGAAATGGCGGCGATAGGAAATTTGGAGAAGGCGCGGAGGACCTGCGAGTTGTGGGCACAGGTGTATCCACGTGATTTCCATCCTCATTCGTTTCTGGCGGGCGTCATTTACCCAACTTTGAGCCAGTACGAACGAGCACTCGAGGAATCAAAGAGAACAGTCGAGATCGATCCAGATTTTGTCATCGGTTACAACATCCTCGCACAGACCTATCAGTCCCTCGACCGCTTCCCCGAGGCCGAGAGAACCCTTGAGCGGGCCTCCAACCGCAAATTGGACCTGCCCGATTTTCTGATCGCTCGATACGAGCTGGCGTTTCTGCTAGGCGACCGCGCGAGGATGGATCGAGAACTGGCAAGGGGACGGGAAAAATTCACGTCGGCCGACTTGGCTTCGCACCTCGACGCGTTTGGTCTTGCGTATTCGGGTCGCTTGCACGAGGCAACGCAGCAGTCGCAGCAAGCAGTCGACCTGGCCCGGACATCGGGACAACAGGAAAGGGCTGCGCTGTTTCAAGCGGCGGCGGCCCTGCGAGAAGCTTTGTACGGGAATTCTTCCGCGGCCAAGCCAGTTGCAATGGCAGCCTTAGCACTAACCAGGGACCGCGACGTGCAGTACGGTTCGGCGCTTGCGCTGGCGCTCGCAGGGGACTCTTCCCGGGCACAGCAACTCGCAGATGACTTGGAGAGACGCTTCCCTGAAGATACGGCTGTCAAATTCAACTACCTGCCAACGTTGCGTGCCAGTATCGCCTTGAGTCACGGCGATGCTGTCAAGGCTGTCGAACTGCTTCAAGTCGCCGCTCCCTATGATTTTGGTAGCCCGCCCAGCAGTTTCTACGGGTTGTTCGGGGCCCTATATCCGACTTACATCCGGGGTCGGGCCAAGCTCGACGCCGGGCGGGGCGCCGACGCCGCCAGAGAATTCCAGAGAATTCTCGATCATCGAGGAATCGTCGCCGCCGATCCCATTGGCGCGCTTGCGCATTTACAGCTGGGCAGAGCGTTGGTTTTGTCGGGGGACTTGCCCAGCGGCAGGGCCGCCTACCGGGATTTCCTTGCGCTGTGGAGGAACGCCGACCCTGAGATTCCAGTCCTGAAACTGGCTAAAGCCGAGTACGAAAAATTGCAATAGTCCGCTGGTGACCATGGATTGAAACCCGAAGTCCTTCCGGATTTGGGGGTGACATTTTATTCCGATGACATGGGTGACACTTTTCGGCATTTGCGGAGGGTGCGCAGATGCCGTGGCGGGAGTGTCACCAGATGGACG
>Ga0210393_10004095_pt1 | contig 11572 bp, 12 predicted proteins | sample IncBWC27OmetaG_FD_160068 | JGI IMG/M metagenome (GOLD analysis project Ga0210393, IMG submission 160068) | Forest soil microbial communities from Barre Woods Harvard Forest LTER site, Petersham, Massachusetts, United States - Inc-BW-C-27-O ... | reverse complement strand
TCTCTGAGCGCCTGCTGTAAGCGCAGCGAAAAGACAAAGTACAGTTAGCTTCAATTCGAACCTCAGGAAGAACTCTTTGCGATGCAGCTTCCGGGTCAACGTTGCCCATCTTTGAAGCAACCTTCGTCTGGCGCAGCGCGAGCCGTCGTCATCTCCACAGGTGTTCATCTCAAATGCCTTTGGACCTTTCATGTATTTCCTCTCTTTCTGCCTTCACCTCAGTTGACCGGCAAACTCTGCACGCCTGACTTAGAAGCATCCGCGCAGAGGTTTGTGGGAGAGCTAACGCACCTGCCTCGTGAGCAGACGGCCAGGCGAGCGGATGTTCCCAGTTGAAGTTGCACGCACGCCGCCCTCACATCCGGGCTCAAGATGACAATCAGGAGCGCCAAGACAATGAATGTATAGGGTCAATTGAGAGCTAATCTGACGATCCACATAACCTTCCCTTTACTCACGAATTTAGGACAGAAGCGCGCCTCGGTGAGCCTCAAGGAATTCAGGAAGCCCGATTGGTCGTGGTCCTCCGATCTTCTCAACCAGATCGTTTGTTCCAGCAAACACTCCATTCTGGTGGTCTTTCGCAATTTCCTCTAAGTGCTGCCAGAGTGTATCGGTAACACCTTGTACTCGACCTTCATAAGTTCGACGTGGGCTGTTGGTAGCCAACTTCTTTAGCGTCCAGGCGTCCACTTGCTCATAGCCCACGGGTTTGCCGATGACCTTACCGATCTCGGCAGCAATTTCGGGGAAGCTGTACTCTCTCTCCCCGTAGAGCGGGTACACTTTTCCCTTGTGCTCTTGCGGGTTGAGCAGGATTTTCGCTATCACCCGGGCCTGATCCTCAGCCGCGATCGGCGCATGCTTTCCAGTTCCGAAGGGCAACCGTAAGGTTCCCGTCTTGATTTGATCGGTCCAATACAGAGCCCACTCCGCGAAGAGGGTTGGACGAATATGCGTTGTAGGCACGCCGGACCAGTTAAAGACCTGTTCCGAAATCCAGTGATCCTGGGCAGCGTGACTTTTCGCTTCCCGGCGCGCCGAAATCTGGGACATATTCACAACGATCTTGATGCCAGCCTCCTTCGCTGCCTGAGCGAAGTAGGCCGATGCCTGCAGAATGCCGGGCCTGATGGGGTAAACAAAATACGCGCCCTGAGCTCCTTCGAGTGCGGACCGGACGGCTTCGAAATCCAGCAGATCGCCCCTCACAACGTCGGCACCCTGGGCGGCCAAAGCCGCCGAACGTTCATCCTCGCTGTGAACGAATGCTCGTACGCGGGCTCCTGCATCGAGCAAGAATTTGACCGTTTTGCTTCCCGTCGCTCCGGTCGATCCCATCACTAAAAATATTTCCGCCATGATACTTCTCCTACCGCGCTTCGATTCCTGCCGCGCTCTATTTTAGGTGTCTGTCATACGCGCCTTCCTATGCAGCGATCTCCTGGAAGAACTTTGTCAGCTTTTCGTTGAGCAGTGCGGGCACAGACGACGAGTTCGTCTCAGGGAATTTGCTGAAAAATGACAACTGATCGTCCATATCGATCCGTGTTTGCTCCCCGTCGCGCTGGGAAACGCAGATGCGCACGGGAGCGCCCAGACCGGAGGCGCCGCTGTACTCGAACAGGCCACGCGCGATGACAGCGTTTCCGATGAGGTAGAACTTCGACTCGATGGGAATCCCAGCCAGGCGCATTGTGGAACCCTGTTCAAAATCCCAGAAGATTGAGAAGGGCTTGGAAGTGGAGTCGACGTATGCTTCGACACCCGCGCGATTCCCGTGCGTCACATACTCCATGAGCTTGGGGATGTGGAATCGCGGCAGGGCCATCTCAATCGCCTGAGTAACCTCGAAGAAGGACTTACGCGAGCGTATGGTTACGAGGACCCCATCGAACTTCGTCCTCGTCGTCTGTGCAGAGACTTCTACTGCTTGGTTTGCATTCCTTTGTATGTACCTCTCCTTTGAGTTTCAATTTGCCTTGCCACGTCGTTGCCACTCACCCCTTTTCTCTTTCCATCCATTCGCGAATATAGGGTGTGCAGTTTTCAAGTTTCACGCCATGCGCTTCACAACTAATAAAAAAGCCCATCACGTCGCGATCGATCACGCTTACATCTTTCAGATCTAAAACGATGTCGTGGTAGTCCGTTTGGAGTTCGAAAAGTCTCCTCAACTCGGCTATCGCGTGTTTTTCGATTCGGCCACAAAGGGTGAATACCGTGACTCCACTTCGCGCCGCTGTCTCAATCCTAAAGGTCATCGATCAGGCCATTTGGCGCCTCCGTGCAGCCCGCAAGATGACTTGCTTCGAGGACGCCACAATCGAAACGAGAAACTACCTGTTGGCGTTCGCCCAGTCTTCCGTAAGTAGCAAATGAAGAGGGGTCAGCGGACTAAGCTCGACGTATTCGAACTCCATGAGCTTAGCTTGGCCCAGCGGCAGCTTCTCAAGGATGGTGCGCGCTTCTTGAACTGACGTTACATTCATCAAGAAGACGGGACCTTTTTGATTCTGGCGAGCCCACCATTGGTCAATCTTTCCAGCGAGGTAAAGACGAAGTGTATCTGGCACTTCCAGTGGAAATATCGTCTTGACTTGCTCAGCCGTCGGGGGAGACGTGAATCGGCCTAGTGCCAAAATCTTTGTAGTTGGTACCACAGGGAAAGGTCGTTTGGGCTTTTCCGTAATCTCCGCTGTTGTTTCTCGACTCTGACCCATATGAAAGCTCCAATCTTTGAGATCGGAAAGCTATTTGGCTCTAGGCCCATGCAAACTCGGGCGTGAGCATTCCACTTGCGCTTCCGTTTGCATCGCTCCCACGTCTATGCGGTTGCGGCCAAACTACGAGCCGATGCTTTCTGAAATTCTGTTTCACGGAGCCTGATCTTCACGCCCGCTCCGCGCTCAAACTCAAATAGGTAGAGTTTTGAGCATTTTCCGCAGAGCCAAAAATGCTCGACGCACTGGTGCTCTGCTGGAAACTTCGCATCTGGCGAGCAGAGTCGAATCAGGCGGCCTTCACGGTAGTCAAACGGCAAACCGCAGTTGGGATTTGAACATTTTTCGAACATACCCTTCCGCCTAGTTTCCCGGCAGCTGACCCTCGTCGCGGCCGCCAAGCCTGGCCGCTGCCGCGATGGTTACCCGGCGCCAATCAATAACCGGAGCATCACTCGGCCAATCCGTCTGTTCCAACTCCTCCATCCAGTTGTCTGCCGCCTGCCGCGCCAGCTCGGCGTCGAATGACTCATTGACCGCAGCAAGAAACGCGGACAACTCCCTCTCAGCCGAGGCCAGAAGCCGAGCCATTGATTGAGCGCACCCGCGGTCTTGATCAGCCGTGCAGGTCATATCGTTGCCCACAAGGACTTTTTCCGAGCACGATTACAGCTCCTTGCGCCGCTGCCTCAATACCGGGGTCATCTATCTGACCCCTCGCCTGTTTGTGCTGTGCCGCGCTTCATTTCTTCCTTTCAGGCACCGGTCAGCGAAGTGCAACCGAAAGTCCAATTGGATCTCACTGAAAACAGGGTTTTTAAAATAAATTGGAGTGACGGAATTACGGGAAATCCCGGATTTCGGGGAGCTGTTAGCGAGGCGTACTAAGTTTCAGAAGCGAATTTGTATTTCTTTATATTGAGCTGCTTAATTTTTCCGTCAAGCGTCGAACGGGGGATTCCGAGCTTGGCAGCCGCGCCGTCTGGCCCCGCCACTTTTCCTTTGCTCTGGGCCAAAGCGGCTTCGATCATTTCCCTTTCCTGATCCCGGAGGGTCTCTGTCAATGGACCCGATAATTCCGGCTGGTGTGGCTCTTGACTTGAAAGCCACGCGGGATCGACCCAAAGAGTGTCGCCGCTACAGAGGATCACGGACCTCTCGATGATATTCTGCAACTCACGAATATTGCCGGGCCAAGGATAGGACTGGCACAGCTGGAGCGTAGTCTTGTCGATCTTGTTGATTTGCTTTCGCGACTTTTCCGCATAGCGCTTCGCGAAGTACTCGACCAGCATCGGAATGTCTTCCGTTCGGTTCCGAAGAGGCGGCACGCGGATCGGGAAAACATTCAGCCTGTAGAAGAGGTCGGCGCGAAAGTTTCCTGAAGCGGTGCTGGCTGCCAAATCGCGGTTGGTAGCAGCAATGATTCGAACATCGGTGGAAATAACACGACTACTTCCCACCCGTTCAAATTGGCGTTCTTGCAGCACTCGCAACAGTGCGATCTGCGTTTCGTGGGGAAGCTCGCCGATCTCATCCAGAAAAATCGTGCCAGAGTCCGCCAATTCAAATCGGCCTTGTCGACGCTGCAGGGCGCCGGTAAATGCGCCCCTTTCATGGCCAAACAGTTCCGAGGCGATGAGCGATGAAGGAATCGCACCGCAATTGACAGTAATAAAGGCATGGCGAGCACGTTGCGAACCCTTATGTATGGCGCGCGCAATCAATTCCTTTCCGGTGCCCGTTTCGCCCGTAATCAGCACCGTTGAGTCGGTAGGCGCGACCTTCACGATGCTAGACAGGACAACTTTCAAGGCGGGCGAGGAACCCACGATCTCATCAAACATTAAGACCTGATCGATTTGCTCTCGCAGAGCAACGTTCTCTTGTCGCGTTCTTTCCTCCGCCTGCTTGCGATCCTCTATGTCGGTACCGGTTGCATACCAGCGGATGACCTCTCCTCGTTCGTCCCGCAGCGGGTTGTATTGGACCAGGAACCAGCGATAGTGACGATCCTTGCGGCGCACTCGTCGTTCGTACTCGAACGCCATTCCTCGCGAGATTGCGGCCGCACGTTCGTCGCGCAATCTCTCGGAGTCCTCCGGATGGAATACATCACGAAATTTTTCAGATCCCAGTTCTTCTTTCGTCAGGCCGGTATACTCCAGAAATGCCTGATTCGCGGAGAGAAAGTTTCCGTCGGGCCCAATAGCGACGATAAGCTGAGGTATTGCATCGATCATTGTTCGAAGTTCCGCTTCCGATTTAGCTATTTTTTCGAACGCCTCCCCTAGCTCACCCTCAGCTCGCTTGCGGTCATCGATATCCGTCACCAAGTTATACCAACGGACAATGCGACCTTCGGCGTCACGCTGCGGACGGCCTCGTGCATGGAACCAACGGTACACCCCATCGGCTCCACGGCTACGATGCTCAAGATCAATCGGCTCTCCAGTTACGATCGCGCGCGTCCAGGCATCGATCACGCGAGGAAGGTCATCCGGATGAAGGATTTCGCTGGTTGCCCAATTCTTCATTTCTTCAGCCGTCTTGCCCGTATATTCTAAGAATTGACGGTTGTGTAGTTCGACCTCGCCTGCCGCGTTGAAGGTAGACACAAACCCAGGAATGCTGTCGACGATCAGGCGCAAGCTCTGCTCATTCGATCGAAGGGTATCCTCAGCGCTCTTCCGGTCGTCAATGTCGGTCAACAACATGTACCAGCCAGCGATACGGCCTTCCATATCTCGCGCCGGTAGAGCGCGAGATTGGAACCAGCGGTACACGCCATCGGCACGCCGCTGGCGGAGCTCAAGAACATACGGCCTCTCGGTTTCGATCGAGCGCCTCCACGCGTCAATCACGCGAGGAAGGTCATCCGGATGTACGGCGTCGCTAGTGGCCCAATTCTTCAATTCCTCGGGCGTCTTGCCGAAGTATTCCAAGACTTGACGGTTGAGAAGCTCGACCTCGCCCACGGCATTCAGGGTGCACACCATCCCAGGAATACTGTCGACAATTAGGCGGAGACTCTGTTCGTTCGCACGAACGGCCTCCTCGGCACGTTTTCGATCTTCAAGATCCGTGTTCGTTCCATACCACTTCACAACCTTTCCCGAAGAGTTGCGCAAGGGACTGGCACGGAAGAGGAACCACCGAAATTCGCCGTCGAAACGGCGTAGGCGCGCTTCGATTTCACCAGCTTCCCCAGAAACCAGTAAGTGGCGCCAATAATCCGCGAGCTTAGCCCGGTCTTCTGGGTGAAGCGCAACAGTCCAACCCCAATCCGCCGCCTCTTTCTCAGAGAGGCCGGCATAATCGAGCCAGCGCCGGTTGAGGAATTCGGCCGAGCCATCGGGACGGGCAGACCAAGCTAGCGCCGGTATTGTGTCGATGATGGTTCGCAGTTTGTTTTCAGAGTTCTTAATTTCAACGAGAGCCTCTTCGAGTGCTTGGTGTGATCGTTGGCGTTCAATCGCAATCAGTGCAATGTGCCCTGCGCCCTCGATGAGTTCGATTTCACCATCCGTGGGTGTCCGCGGCTCGGAGGAGTATAGGGCAAACGTACCAAGCACCTCGCCATCCTTCGTCAAAATCGGCTCGGACCACGCCGCGCGAATCCCGTTCTTGATAGCGAGGTCTCGATGCTCATCAAGCCAATTTATGTCGGTTGCAACGTCAGCGACGATGACTCGCTCTTTCGAAAACGCCGCGGCGCCGCAGCACCCTGCGTGCGGAGAGATGGTAAGCGGGCTGATTACTGGGAGCCAGTCGAGGGGGACAAGTGTGCCGGCCGTATGCCAAAGGCGTCCGCCGTCTGGATCCATCAACAAAACCGATGATATTACCGGCGAAGCCTCAACGTCGATTGAAGAACACAGATCGTTCAGTATTTCGTTTAGGCTCGCGCCATCGGCGATCATCTCTAGCGTTCGCTTCTTCGCAGCTAATAAGGATTCCGCACGCAATGCGATTCTGGCATTCGGGCCTTCTTTGGATTCAGAGCCGTCCGGCTGTACCACGCCCGCAGTGTAACGGAGTTGTATCTTGTTGTCCGGCTCGGGTCGCGATTCCGCGGAACTCATGATGTCTCCATCCTGCGGGCCAGCTTATAACCAGTTCGTCATAAGGATACGCTTCAAAAGCCGCGCATGCCATTACCGCGCAATCTCGTTCGATGATCAACCTAGGATCATCAGGACCGCCCCTGACTCAAGAACCCAATAGTCTCTTCCTTGGATGCATTTCGAGTTTTATCGGCTCTCATTTGACGCACGAGCGACCAACTTCGCTGGGTTTGCAACAGCGAGATGCGCTGTTGTGTCCGGAACGTGGTGAGACCGAACTGAAGAGCAATCCTGGTTTTCCCAATCCTTTGCCAGTCTGATTAGTGTTGCTCACTTCGAACCAGCTCTGTTCCATAGCTCTTACAGTTTTCGAACAGATCGCAAATAGATTTTTCGCAGCAGACATAAGGTCCAAGAACCAAACGAAGGGAAGGAGGCCATGAAAACGTCAGACAGCTGAGACGTAATCTAAGGGGATGAACAATGTAGAGACGGCCAATATCGCGGCAAGCTGGATCTAAGCTCGGAGACTGCGACCGGCATTGGTGCCGTTCATTGGAATATGGCTCAAGGCGGTTGGTTCTGCGTGGAAAGGAAACGGAGCCGTCTCAGTATACGGCCTCTCTACCAGTTCGGATGCTTGGGGAGCGTGATTTAAATTGACGCTCTCGAATGGGGGAGTGAGCGTGCTCACGAGGTAGGCGCGTCCGTCTCATCTGTCTGCGGCCACAGTCGTGAAAGCTCAGGCAAACTGACTTCGGAAAACGTCCCCCCCACAAAGGTCGGTTTGCTGCGCGATGGAGCCGCTCCCCGTCGAGATTGAAATGTTCCCCGCACATTTTCGGTCAGGAGGCCAGCAGAAGGATATGTGCCCTAGGGGGGAAATTAGGAAGTGAGCTCAGTAGTCGCGGACTACCTCCTTAATGGAGCCAATTGGAGCCTTGCCGAGAGAGGTTGTGGACGCTAACTCACTGAAAAGAATGGTAGGCCCGTGCGGACTCGAACCGCAGACCTCTACCGTGTCAAGGTAGCGCTCTAACCAACTGAGCTACGGGCCTTCAATGACTTACGGGTGTTTAGCTTCCTTACTGTGACCAAACTATGACTTTTTTCGACTCGCGACATGGCATCGTGCAGCCGCGTCGTGTTCCGAACGTTGTAGCGGTCGAACACCGTGCGAGACCTGTGACCGCTAATCTGCATGGTGTCGGTCTCGCTAGTCCCTACGTTCGCTAGATTGCTGACAGCGGAACGCCGGAAGTCGTGAATGAGCACATGCGGGCACTTTGCCTTGGCCTTAGCTGCGGCAAACTCCTGGCGGAAGTTCGTCGAGTCGAATACCGGCCCGTCCGTCTTAGATTGCTTCTTGAGCATGTCCACAAGCTGATCCGTCAACGGCAGAACGCGAGGCTGGCCGTTCTTGGTCTGCACTCCAAGCAAAGTGATTTGCTCCTTCTTCAAGTCAACCTGCGGGAAGCCGTCGTAGGACCACATGATCTTCGTGGCTTCCCCGATGCGCACCCCAGTGTAGTACAGCAGGGTCAGCAACGGCCATAGGTTTTCCGGCGGATGCGACCGGATCAAGAGGAATTGTTCCGGCGTGCAATATCCCTGACGCGGAGGATTGACTTTCTGTTGCTCCGGGAATTCCGGGATGGTTTGCAGTTTGCCGGACCTGCGCGCGGTCCGGAACATGGATTGCAGGAGTCCGACGTTCCGGTTGATCGTTGCGCCTTCGGCTCCGTCCTTCTTGCGCGTCTCGACGTAAGCGCGGATCGCGGCTTGCGTGATGGCCGAGACCTTCCAGGCGGCGAAGAACTTGTCCAGGTGGATCATGACCGCCTCCGCGAAATGCGCGAGGAAAAGAAACTCTCCCAGGGCGATATCGAAAAGCGTACCGGCCTGCTTCGTTGTTATATATCCCGCGTAGAAAATGGTCATACTGTCCCAGCCATAGAAACGCTGGAAAAGATGGCTCGCGCACTCGAATGCCCCCTCTATCAACTCTTCTACGAGGGCGGAGAGCCGCCCAAACTGCCAAACCTCCTAAAGCGAAAGTCGTCCGACGAGATCGTTTGGGGCAGCACTGGCAAGGAAGCACGTTATCTCAACAAGCTTCGCCGTCTGTTGGGCAAAACTGAGGAATCAGATCGAAAGCTTCTCCTATACATGGCACAGAAAATGGCCAATCGGTAGTTTGGCAATTTGCCTTTGGCTCACGCATTCGTCATCGACTCAGCGCAGTTGCGGTCTTACCAGTGGCCTCCGCAACAATTCACCTTCCCTTGTCGTCTCCGCAGCGCTGCACAATGCGATTTCGAGGTTACGTGGCCCATGTGCGGCAATATTCATCATCTAGCGGCCCACGCGAATCACAATCGCCACGGTGCGACGCCTCACCTTCCAAGCCAGCGTCGCCGGGACTTAAACCGTGCGATCCGCGTGGCTTCAACTCGGCAGTGACCTGCCGGAACGCCATTCGCTGTGACCGTAATCCCAGTGGCTCATGAGTCGGCTGTCAAAACCCAAGTGAAATAGGGCGTCCACCGTACAGACAAGTCTCGCGATACTGGACCTTGTGTCTCAGCCAATTTATGCCACCGCATTTGCGGGATTCTTTAACATTCCCGCGAAGTCCGGTTGGAGGAAGTGTGGCGCTACGGACCGTCGTTCGCACAGCAATCTCCTCGAACGCCGTTTCTGGCCAGTGACACTTATGATTAGGCGAGTGAAAGGAAATCGGTAAACACAAGCGCGTTTATCGGTACTAATATCTCGAGAGAAGGTTCCACCGAGAGCCTACTGGACCAAAGCGTTTACTGTGCGTTGAATTGTTTGTGGAGGCTGGCCGAATGCTCGGACGAACGAACGCCGCATCCGCTCGCGATTTCCAAAACCGTTCTTCCTGGCAATTTCCTCGACGGAGAAGCGGCCAGCCTCCATCATCAACCGTGCTGATTCGACGCGCAGCCGTTCAATTGCCTTCGCGGGTGACTGTCCCGTTTCCTCCCTGAACAGTCGGCTGAATTGCCGCAGGCTTAGAAACGCGACGCGTGCCAATGCTTGAACCGACAACGGCGCGCCCAAATGTTCTTTCGCGTAAGCGAGCGCGGTCTGGATGCGATCGGATTCCGCGGCCAGATCCAACAGCGTCGAGAACTGCGACTGCCCGCCCGCACGACGGTGATAGACAACTAGTATTTTGGCGACTACACGAGCGAGGTCGGCGCCAAGATCGTCCGCCAACAGAGCCAGCGCAAGATCCACTCCCGCGCTCATGCCTGCCGATGTCCATATTGGTCCGTCGATCATGAAGATGCGATCTTCGTGGACCGCGATCTTGGGGTAGCGGCGCTGCATTTCTTTAGCGTAATACCAATGGGTGGTTGCCCGTCGGCCGTCGAGCAATCCAGCCTCTGCGAGGACAAGCGCACCGGTGCAGATTGAAGCAATCCGCCTGCCTCGATGAAAAGCGGATCGAAGATAGTTCAACACTCCGGGTGTGGCTGTCGGGGCTGAAATGCTGCCCGCAATGATGAGGGTGTCGAACGTGCGGCGTTTGAACGACGAAGTCTGAATCTTGGATCCCAGCGAAGTGGCGATCGGTCCGCCGTGCTCCGAGAGAAGCGTGACTTCGTACGCGTTCGACCCGATCTTCCAGTTTGCCGTTTCGAATACACTCGTCGCAGCCAAATTCATCGGAGAAAAAGCGGGATAGACGATGAAGCCAATTTTGTGCATCTGATTTCTCCGATCTTAATGTAAGCCCCTCCGTATTGTAAATGGCCGAAAAGGTTGCATATCTGACCGTCACGCCATCGCGCGGCGAACATCTGAATGGTGAAATTGAACCACGATTGCATGCAGCGGAACTCAAACGAGAGGTACAGACAAATGAACAGCACAGACAAGGTAGTAGAAGTATCCGCACAAACGACGAGGACCAAGTTCGATGGGGTCCTAGTGACTATACGCTCGCGTAAGTCCTTCTTCGAGGTTACTCAGGCGATTGAGATGGCCCTGCCGCGATTCCACATCCCCAAGCTGATGGAGTATGTGACGCACGGGGATCGCGCGCGTGTCGAAGCGTACGTCGACTCCACTTCCAAGCCCTTCTCAATCTTCTGGGATTTTGAACAGGGTTCCACAATGCGCCTTGCTGGGATTCCCATCGAGTCGAAGTTTTATCTCATCGGGAACGCTGTCATCGCGCGCGGCCTGTTCGAGTACAGCGGCGCCTCCGGTCTGGGCGCTCCCGTGCGCATCTGCGTTTCCCAGCGGGACGGGGAGCAAACACGGATCGATATGGACGATCAGTTGTCATTTTTCAGCAAATTCCCAGAGATGAAGCCGTCATCCGTGCCCGCTCTGCTCAACGAAAAGCTGACAAAGCTTTTCCAGGAGATCGCTGCATAAGAAGGCACGACGGGATCGCGTCCGTGGCTTGTGGCTGAGAGATTTTCTAAGCTCCCGAGTGCACTGAACACTGGGGAAAAGCCGCCACTGCGCCCAGCGCGGCGATGTCGGTCAAGCACAGGGTGCGCCGAGTGTGCGCCTTAACTGGTGTGAAAGCAGAAAGAGAGGAAATGCATGAAAGGTCCAGCGGCATTTGAAATGAACACCCGTGGAGATGACAGCGGCTGGCGCTACGCCAGACGAAGGTTGCTTCAAAGATGGGCAACGTTGGCCCGAAAGCTGCATCGCACGGAGTTCTTCCCGAAGCTCGAATTGAAGCTAACTGTACTTTGTCTTTTCGCTGCGCTCACAGCAGGCGCTCAGAGC
>Ga0210393_10004092_pt1 | contig 11574 bp, 12 predicted proteins | sample IncBWC27OmetaG_FD_160068 | JGI IMG/M metagenome (GOLD analysis project Ga0210393, IMG submission 160068) | Forest soil microbial communities from Barre Woods Harvard Forest LTER site, Petersham, Massachusetts, United States - Inc-BW-C-27-O ... | reverse complement strand
GTTACTGGGTCGACCACGCCCAATTTGACAACGTATCTTCGAGCATCAAAGAAGCAATGCAGCGACTCTTTGACTCGGCCAAACCGCACTTTGGCACATGGGTGTGGATATACGATATCGACTACCCATCTCGGGAAATCATGTTCGCAGCCCACCCAACGCCACCGGAGGCTGTTCCATTATACTATGCCACGCTATGTGGTTTCCGTGGGATTGTAGAACACCTAATCGTTATTCGTCCACAGGACGTCAGTGCCGAGGACGGATACTACTGTACTCCCTTGCACGCTGCTATTTTCAACGGAAATATCGACATTATGAGGATACTCCTTGAGCATGGAGCGGACGCGACAGCCTTTCCAGTGAATTCCTATGGGGTATCAACTCCACTGCACGAAGCAGCACGGACAGGACGTCTTGACATGATGGAATTATTACTTGATAACCACGCGGATGTCAACGCTCAAGACAGGACCGGCAGAACCCAACTGTTTTTAGCATCTTTAGGTGGAGACCTGGAGGTTGCACAGTTATTACTGCGACACGGTGCGGCGTTGGACGCCCACGATGTAGACGGCTGGACTCCATTGATGGCGGCCGCGCAAAGAGGACATTCAGACATCGTACATCTCTTACTTCAGAGAAACGCAGCTGTGGACTCCAGTGACAATGGCGGCTGGACCTCACTGGCAATAGCATCACACTATGGACATCTAGATATCGTACGCCTCTTACTCGAGAGTGGCGCAGCCGTGGACTCCTGTGACGAGAAAGGCTGGACCCCATTGGCGGTAGCATCAAGTCATGGACATCCCGATATCGTACGCCTCTTACTTCAGAGAAACGCAGCTGTGGAATCCAGTAACAATGACGGCTGGACCTCACTGGCAATAGCATCACAATTTGGACATCTAGATATCGTACGCCTCTTACTCGAGAGTGGGGCACCCGTGGGCTCCTGTGACGCCAACAGCGGGACCCCATTGGCCGTAGCATCAAGACATGGAGATCCAGATATCGTACGCCTCTTACTTCAGAGAAACGCAGCTGTGGACTTCAGTGACAATGGCGGCTGGACCTCACTGGCAATAGCATCACAATTTGGACATATAGATATCGTACGCCTCTTACTCGAGAGTGGCGCAGCCGTGGACTCCTGTGACGAGGACGGCTGGACCCCATTGGCGGTGGCATCAAGACATGGTCATCCAGATATCGTACGCCTCTTACTCCAGAGTAACGCAGCTGTGGGCTCCAGTAACTATGCCGGCTGGACCTCACTGGCAATAGCATCACAATTTGGACATCTAGATATCGTACGCCTCTTACTCGAGAGTGGCGCAGCCGTGGACTCCTGTGACGACAACGGCTGGACCCCATTAGCGGTAGCATCAAGACATGGTCATCCAGATATCGTACACCTCTTACTCCAGAGTGGCACTTCCGTGGACTCTCGTGACAACGATGGCGACACCCCATTGGCGATAGCGTCACAGCATGGACATCCAGAAATCGTTCGACTGTTACTTCAGAATGGCGCAACTGTGGATTCCCGTACCGACAACGGCTTGACCCCATCTGGTGGTGCGTCATGAGATCTATCTCAGTGCTATGCAGCAGTCTCATGTCTACCATTCAGATTCAAGTCCAGACGAACAGAGCCTTGCTACTCCTCTCCACCTTGCATCCGCGAGTGGCCATCTCGTCGTTGCCGAATTGCTCATCCAGGGCGGGGCAGGTGTTAATGCCCGGAATCAGATCCAAGAAACTCCGTTAATTCTGGCATCCCGCCATGGGCAACTCGAAATTGTGCACCTGCTACTCACTTCCGGATCAAATATAAATTCTCAAGATAGCGAGGATTCTACTTCACTACATCGAGCAGCACAAGATGGACATTGCGACATCGTGAAACTGTTACTTGTTTCAGGGGCGGATGTTAGCATTCGTAATCGCGGCAATAAAACCCCCCTAGACTTGGCACTCGACAATGGTAGACTCAATGTAGCAAGGCTATTAGAGGAGTACATGGGAGGCGCGGATTCTCAGGATCGCATCGACTTGAGACCCTTGGACGATGTACCACAGGACTCCCATTCCGATTTTGTGCAGCCCTCACAGGGTCGTGAGGGAGATACAAATGTCCATGACGAGAGCATTTCGTTGCATACGGCATCGGAGGAGGGAAATCTTGACATTGTGCGGGCATTGCTCGACGGCGGTGCGGACGTCAACGAACGGGACGAATATCACCGGACACCAATATTTTGTGCCTCGACTAGAGGAGCGACTAAAGTTGCGCGGTTGCTGATCAAGTATGGTGCTGATGTGAATTCCAAGGATAGGGGTGGCTGGGCACCGTTGCACATAGCGTCAGAACATGGACATCTCGATCTCATCCTCCTGTTCCTCGATCAGGGCGCCGACGTCAATGCAAAGACTCGGTTCAAATGGACTGCATTACATCTCGCATCAAACGCTGGTCACTTCGAGGTTGTCAAGGCGCTACTTGACCGACGAGCGAATGTTCATGTTCAGAATGATGAGGGAAAGACACCTACCCAGTTAGCATCACGAGTAGGAAAGCGAGAGATTGTGCGATTACTAGCGGAGTATGGTGCCTGTGGGATATGAGGGCATTCAAGTTAGTGTTAGTCGAGAAGAATGCCAGGTTGCGATCATGATTTTGATTCAGTTGCGTTCTTTCTTGACCGTCCTATGTAAATAAAGGATCGATGTTCGACAATGGTATCGTTGAAGCACCTGCATGTAACTAAGTGAGAGTGTCTTTGCCCTTTGCTTTTGGGATCATGGGGGTAAAATCAGTCATTCCAATCACCCCGAGAATTGAGAATACCGCTGGTCGATGAAGGTGAGAAACAACCTCCCAGCCTTCCGTCGGCACACGGCCTTATGCATCTTAAACCTTGTTCACCCCGGGCCATCGATCGTCGCGCTCTCCCTCAACCGACGGGCCAGGTGATCGCAGGGATGCAGCCGTTGAAGCTGCGCACACGACGGGGCTATCTGAACTGCCAAAGGGACGTCGGTATTCCTGTGGACCGCAGCAGCGCACATTGTCACGCCGCTTACTCTCGACCCACGAGGCTAGGTATGAGCATCAGAATGCGAGCATACGGAACAGCAACGCGCGGATCAGTAGATCTTCCTCCTCCTGATAAGATATACCCCGGATATCATGCCAAATGGACATGTAGCCAGTGAAACACAGATACACATCATAACATCAGGTTGGCTAAGCCAATTTTCAAAACACTTACTATTTAGTTGGCGCTAGCATTCCTTATACTTTAGTTTCGTACCCCAGTTCCTAGTCCTTTGTTGTTGTACCGTAGTTAGGAGGAGTATCGGCCCCTGAGGCCTGAGGCCTCAGTTCTCATGCCAACGGTACTTTGTATGCAATACTGAAGTGGACATGGACGTTCTTTGCTTTCCTCTAGTCGATACTCGTACTCACCGATAGTATATGTCGTCCTCTGCAGGTAAATGTATACCTACTAGCTGGTCCCGCGCTGCGCGCGGGGCAGCTAGCTTGTGTGTGCGCGCGCTTGACGTATTTGTCACATATCGTTTGCTTTGCGTGACTCACATTTGTCACGCAATGCCATCGGGGGAATTAGGGCTCGATGGGTGGCGTGTGATTTGTTGGGACTCTCTCTGTTTACTTCTCTTCTACAGCACATCGAATTTGCACCGTCTTCTTTGCATCGTAAAAAATGATTGATCTGGCAACGTTCTCTGCACCTCGAGTGGATGCTCAACATCTGGCCAAACTGGTTGGCACTGGTTCTTTCGTCCGCATTGTAGGATGGCTGTTGGAGGTGCACACGGAGGAGTACAATCAAGAGTGCATTGTCCAGATGCATGATGGCACTGCTATCAAAGTTATCGACGGGCCGGTGAGTGAATGAAGTCAATGATTTCAGTGTAACTAAAAAAGTTTGAAACCTGGCAGTATATAGGAGCCTCAACGCCTTTTGCGGTGCGTAAGGAGGATGGCACAGTGGTGGAGTCCTATCATCCCCCGGTAAGCATGACATTTGTTTTTGTTTGTACCACTGTGCGTTCACCACACTAGATTCTAGATACCGGAAACCAAAGATGGCATCAAAAGGTTTATTGAAGTGATTGGCACAGTTGTGAATGAGGAAACTATTTCGTTTCTAACATGCATTGACATGGGGTCCAAAGTCGGTAAGTCTGTATAACAACATTCAAATGATGACTCGGAGTCTCTCTAATGGGGACACGATGTAGATCTCGAATATGTAGTGTTCTGCACAGGTGGCCCTGGGGTTTTTTTGGGCCACCCATACCCCTGGCTGCGGAAAACTGTACCCGAAGTCGCGGGCATGGGAAACTTAAGGGTACGGGTGTGGGACCCCTGCGGCTTCCCATGTTCCCTCGGGCATTGAGGGTTACGGGTTTCTAAGCCATGGCTGGCTTATGGATATGAGTTCAAAAGGAAACGTGGCTTGTATTTGTTAGCTTGCAGCATGTAACAAGACAAAGATATGACAAGTAATTAAGGACTAGCTACGACGACGCAATGAGGTCACCCAGTTTTCTCCCAACCCTGCTGAAACTCTGGCTCCACCAACTCCTTGACGTCCGGAAGGGCAGCCGCAGTCTTGATGTGGCAATCTTTTACGAGTCCGCGTGCACTCCAATCACCAAGGCACAACAGTGCGTGCGTGGATTCAGAGGAGAGATGGTTACACACGTATGGAAGGATAAGGCGGCCTTGGCTGAATACACGCTCTACGCCAATAGAAAAACCTATTGTTGTAAAAAAAGGATGAGAAATGAGCGCAAGTACAAATGTAGTGATGTTCTGACACTCACAGGGTATGGAATGATAGTCAAGAGCCATGCGAAACAGGTGGGGATATTGGCGTTGGTGATCGTACCACCATCTCAGAAGGTCTTCGTTTTGGACATCTTTAGGCTCGGTGCAGAGGTAGCGGCTCACTTCATCGATGGTGTTGACAGAGAGGCGATATGCAGGGATATTATTGAACATGTTCTTGGACTTTGAGGGCTCGGAATTCTATGATTAAATAAGTACCGGCATGAGAAGAAATGCTAGTTACGTACCACTGAAGCCATTTCATTTGCCCCCGACTGTGTGATGTCCTCCCTGAAGCAATATGACCGGTTGAACTCATTGCGTAACAATTTTCTTCCGGCGGCGATCCATTCTCCTGGCCACCCAGCCCGATGGAAATACATAAGCTTGTAGCGAGGATGTAACACTTGAATTAAGTGTTAGTAAAATTTAAAAACGGGAAGGAAAGACGGTCAATATACTCATCATGATTTGATACACCTCGCTTTGATCCGTGCGGTCATAGTACCTGTTGAGGGTTTTCTTGCCGAGTGCAACGGCAGCCTTGATTGCTTTGCCATACTTGGGACTGGTAGCTACCGATGCGAGGTGTTCGTCAAGATGGTCCATGGCAGGTATGACTGATGTGATGTTCGGAGTGCCACCACGTGAAAAAAAAAGCATTGCATCCTTAAAAACCTATAATGGATGTATGAAAAGTTAAGTAAACTTGGAAGTCGAGGGATGTACAGCAAGAATGTCCCAGAGTTGCTTAACAATGTCCCATTCGTGTGGCTCGATTTCATAGTCTCGGAGCTTCATCTTGTGCGTGTCGGTAATCTTGTTGATTGCATCCTTGTATTCATAGGTGAACTGGAGCATATCATAGGTGGCGTTCCAGCGAGTATGGACATCATGGGGCATCATGCGTGGTTCGAGAGAGAGCTCCTCCAAAATACGGAACCACCAAGGGAGAGCTTGGGTGGTTGAATTTTTGATTGCATACGCAAGTTTGCGGATCTGTGGCATTCATGATTATCAAATCCTGCATAAGATTTCATAAGTGACTTACCTTAGTCAGCAGGAAGCGGATGGGCTGAATGGCGTTGTCTAAGGCCTGCAGCTCATCTGTGTCCATCTCATCCCGCTCGTCGACCCAGCCTTTCATGTTATCCCTGCTAGCTTCTTCACCATCTTCCTGCCAAACAACGCAAGGGAATGACGACTCTTTGCGCTCAATGTCACCTGCAAGCTTCTGCAACTCCAGAGTTGCTTCATCAGCAACTTCACCCTTCTTCTTCTCAGGTATGTCGAATTGACACATAATGCTTTTGACTACTAAATTGAGGATGTGGGCGAAGCACTGCACTCGGCTGACAGATTCTGGGAAGTTGTCGAGTTGGATAGCGAGCTCATTGATCATCCTGTCGTTGCTTGAGGCGTTGTTGCATGTGATGGACAATACCTATGCGATCACCAGTTAAGTATCAGCTTGTTTTTATTTTCATATTAACCACACCTTGTCAGATATCCCAAAATTCTCAAAAATCTTGACCATGGTCGCTGCAAGAGTGACCCCTATATGTGCTTCCGCACACTCGATGATGTCGAGGAGTAATGACATCGGGACCCCCCCATCTTGATAGTGGATGGTTACGGCGACAAAAGCACAGCTATTTGGGGATGTCCAAGCGTCTGTCGCAAAGTTCAGCACACAGTTGACATTCTGTGAGGATGGTGAGAAGGATAAACAAACAGGTACGTCGGGATTACCTTTAACATAGTTGATATCCGCTGACGCATTTCGATGAAGACGTGCTTAACGTCTTGAGCAACAGTCGCCACCGATGGCAATCGATATCCTGGACGCCCGGTCTTCATCAATAATACGAACTGGGAATCCTCGACAATCACAAAGGGCCGCCTTTTCTCGGCAACCCATTTCACGATCTCAATCCTGGGTTCGAATAAGTGCGAGTTACACTCTGAAGGTAAGTGTACTCTTACCTTGTTTCCGTATATGTGAGTTGACGATGTGAATAGGTGATGCTGGGCTTCCCAATGCGCTCGAATGCAGCAGTGATGCTGCCGTTTCTTTTCAAGCCAGAGTTAGCAAGAATGGTACGTGCGGCCACAAGATCCTTAGTTTTATCTGCAGCGTTGACAGTCTCCTTGCCCCAGCACATCTTTGCATGGCACCGCAACCCGCTGGTCGACCTGGCGTCTCTGGTATCCAAGAAGCGACACACATCACGACCATGCCGTCCTTTACATTGAAGCGCAGCACACTGGAAGACATGGACGTAACGGTCGTTGACATGTTCAATACGGGGAGAGGGGGCAAAGAATACGTAGATGGGCGAGACCCATTCCTTGGAGAGGCGTGCTTGGGAAGAGAAGGTGAGTACCAGCTTGAAAGTGATGTGGTATGACATACTAAGTTCTGCCTCTGCGCTCTTGCCAGCGCCAGGTTTCACGTCCTCCACCTCAGAATTGATATCGATTGCATTGGCATCGTCTTCACTTTCAAGTGGAGTGGGCAAACTTGGGGCAGGGAGTGGTGAGGAATAACGGTCGTTGTCCAACTCCCACTCATCTCCGGTATAGTCACTAGGACAGCTCGGGGCCACTTGAGCAACAGAGACAGGTCCGACAGGAATAGAGGCGGTCGATGATGATGACTTCACTAAAGTGAGTTTGACAGGAACAGAGACGGTCGCCGACGATGTCTTCACGGAAGCAGGCCGCGGTTTGACGCGCCTCGCAGACACCTCAGCAGCTTCCCTTGCCTTCTTGGTGAGGATATGTTTGCATGGGCCCTCAACGAGCTCGACAGGAGGGTTAAAATCTCGGGGCATTGGGGGCAGTAGACAACAACGGAAGACGGTGTGAGATGGCAGCAGACGATGACGGTTGACGGTGTGAGATGGCAGCAGACGATGACGGATGACAGTGCAAGATGGCAGCAGATGACGACACAGTTGACGATGATGTGGGACTGGGGATGTATTGCATATGTACTATGACAAACGAACGTCTTTAAATATACCTGCCTGACCCACTCAACCCGATGTCTCGTGGTTGTCCCACGGAGTCCTACCTGACAATGGTAAGACTCTTGTCAGTTGCTCTGTGCTCCGTCAAGTGAGTGATCCTTGATGATCACTCACAAATTCCACCAGCACGACTATGGTAGGGACAGAGGTTGAGGAGAGCGCGTTGCATGCACTGGAGAATTAGGAGACGGGCCGGGGGGGGGAGGGGTTGATGAGAAAAAGAGTGGATGATGGCACATTCCTTGTGCCAGAGAATGAAGAAATGGGGTGCGGTGACAGCGGCGTAAATGGAATACGGAGACCTAGACACATGTAAAGAGCTTGTTACTAGAAACGGAACATGTTTGCGCACCTGATGTCTACGTGATGCGATCCACTGGCTGTCCATGCCCCCACTTGTGCAGGTCCTGCAGGAAATTCTGAAGTTGCTGTGAAAGATGGTCGGCGGTGGACAAGAAAACGTGAAAAAAGGGGATATGCGATTCTGAAGTCGCCGTGAAGAAGTCGCCATGAAGAAAAGGCTGAAACTTGAAAGGCAGCCAAAGGCATTGTCCACGTTGTCAACGACAGCCAATTTGAATCTTGAAAGCGATCCAGAAAAGGCTGAAACTTGAAAGGCGGCCAAAGGCGTTGTCTGCGTTGACAACGAGGGCCAATCTGAAAGCGATCCACAATGGGCAATCTGAAAGCGATCCACAATTTCGTTTGGAAGTGGTGTGAAGGTCACAATCACCAGTGCATGCGAAAAACCCGTACAACCCAAGGCACGGGCGCAGGCGATGTGCAGGCAGTAATATCTCGGCCCGAGGCCGTGCCCAAAGGCACCCGGGCCATACACCCGTGTGGGCCACCCCACCTGTGATATTCCCTATGAATATGTAGACAAAGTGATAAAGACCACGTTTGACTCCAGGTTCAAAGGTACGGTGTGGAAGCCATGAGAGCATGTATAGGGAGGAAGCCATGGCATTCGTACGTTTCACTCCTATGTTATGTCTCACCTTCTTATAGACATTTGTCGGTGTAGCAGCCGTCTCCGAGGGCGATAATGATCTGTGTCCGGGTAGCATGAAATTATGTTCGTCATGGGACTTTAACTTATTTGTCACATTTACTGATGCATGCCTTCCGACAGCAGGCGACCTCGTCGGAGGAGCTTGACTGATTACTAATGTAAATTTTAGAGTATCCATTGTCTTTCCGCAATTAAATGAGACCATGTGCACTACCATGAATGAAACAGTCTGAGTTTTATAAGAATGGGTGAATTTGAACATGGATCGTTTGCCCACCTATGATGGCAACTGTGCATCCGGCTCATCCTCATCATCGTTCGTCATCCAACCTTTTCCCCTTTCCCAATGTTTGATATTTTTGCAGACATCATCCATCACATCTCTGCAGACCTTTTTGCGTCTGCAGTGCAAATGCATGTGCATGGGACATGGGTTTTGAACGGTCATATTCTTCATCAGGTTGGTCGCATATGATGGCATAGCGAGATCGATTACTAATGTAGTTCAAGGTGCAACTGGTAGGATGTGTATTTGGTGTTGTCATGCTTGCTTGTCGGTGCACCTACTATTTTGATGACGGTACTGGACCATCAATAGAACTTCGGCAGTGGTGGCATCCCTGGGCTGTGGTTGATAACAACGTGCGGTACGTGGCAACAGATGTTGCGTTGTTGCACAGGCTAACTGGTTGTGCAGTCCTGGAGACATCATTCAGGTAACTGGGGTCATACGCTGCATAGAAAACCGCAAGTATCTGCATGCAACTGAGGTGGTGATACTCTAAGATGCTCATGAGCAAGAAGGACACTTGGAGGCCGTTGCCCAGGAAGTAGGACCCATTAACAACTGAAGAAGGCTTCGTGAATTGCAGAAGGGAAATCAGCAAGTGTCACTGTGCAGCAAGCAGTATTGATGTTAGTGCAGATCGAAAAAAGGTGTGAATTGAAAGTTGTAAAGAATAGGGTGAAGGTGTCTGCAACCAAATGTACTATAGTACTCGGTTTCTTGTGTTGTTGTTGATAGCGTTTTGTCTTCATCATTTCTCCCATTGTTGTCATGGCCGCTGCCATCCATTCGACAGTTGCATGTGACTTTCGCTGTCACATCGTGCACGTCGTACCATCTTCACCTCGTTTCATGACACTGTCAATTTGCAGATCGCTCTTCGTCAATGGTATAGCACTCACCTTTGAGTGCACCCCTATCATGGTCTCTGTCAGGTTGTGGGGTGCGTACTGACTATGCTCCCCACACAGTGCCAATAATCTGACCTTTTCTTTTCCGTGTGTGTGCAGTGATGCTGACATCTGTGTGAACACACTCAATTTGTTTTCACTTGTAACGCTCCGAGTTGGGCGCTAAGTTGACCGACTTGGTCACGTGTTTGTCCTGGCTTTAGATGATGACGAGGAGCGTATACAAGGTTGGGGATATTTGCAGAGAACAGAGGTCTACTGCGCGATGTTGGGCGACACTAGGTCTAGCCCACACCCGAGCGTGGTCGCTTTAGGGTGCTTAAATGTATGAGGTAAAAGGGGCGAAAGACAGAGCTGCTACTCGGATCGACTCGGTCAGAGACCTAGTACGGATACCGCGAAGGAGTAGAGCAATAAGTTGAGACACGGGAACACTGCTAGAGGGAACAGAGGTCCCTTACTACACAGCAGGAGGTTTCAAGGGGGGTCCCTTACAAAGGGGAACGCACACAAAGGGGTTTGGGCCAAATGACTCGGATTAGGGATTAAGTCAGGCTTGAGAGACACAGACGTCTGCTCAAGGGTTTATATACAGGGAAGGGTCTGAGTCTGAAGCTGGGTACGAAAGGTGAAACAGTAAACGAAGCTTAAGTATAGTACGGGATCAAGGAAAGAAGCATAAGGCCTCTGATGAAGGTGAAATGTAATATACCTGTGACATCAATGGAGATCAGGAAGCGTACCAAATGGGGAAGGTGTATAGTACTAAAGGGGACGAGTGAGTCATAGACGAACGAGTCAGAAGAACGTGATAAGAAGCCGCGGCACAGCCGTAAGGAACCAAATGAGAATGTGGGTGAAAAGGATAATGCACGTGAGTGCAACGTAAGCAAGGATAAATCCCGTGATTTGAAGGCACATGCCGGGTGCACGGGGTAGGTGGCGTGAGGAACTAATGGCACGTGAAGTCACGTGAGTGAGAAAAGTGGAAAAATGGGGGTAGAATCGTAACATCACTCAACTGCATCTTGCTCAGCCTGGAGTGCCCCCCCACCATGGTTTTCGTGCATCAGCAAGCTCAGCATCGCCCTCCTTGTCCCATTCAGTGTTCGCGCCACATGGCCAACTGGCATCAGGCACCTTCAGTAGCATCCGCCCTGCTTCCCACATGTACAGTGCCTTCCAAAACCTTTCTCACCAACCTGACCCTAGACCCAAAACCACTATATCTTTTGATCTAGTGATGTTATAAACGTGAGTAAGGTATCATTAGAAAGGTGTGCTTCTTAGCTTTCTGACAGTATATAATACATGCTGTATGTCCCATTTAGTCACAATATAAATGATAATATTTCCGGGGTATCAATGAGTAAGGTTTTGTTGCATCCAGTTTTATATACAGTAAGTCAAAATTATTAGTGGTTTGTGTATCCTCCATTAGCTCTATACACCTCTAA
>Ga0210393_10004091_pt1 | contig 11576 bp, 13 predicted proteins | sample IncBWC27OmetaG_FD_160068 | JGI IMG/M metagenome (GOLD analysis project Ga0210393, IMG submission 160068) | Forest soil microbial communities from Barre Woods Harvard Forest LTER site, Petersham, Massachusetts, United States - Inc-BW-C-27-O ... | reverse complement strand
ACGAGTTATCCCGCTGGATCGGCAACGATGGATGTCGCGCCCTCTTCGCGCGCGCGTTGGCCACGGCTCAGGCAGAGGGTGGCCATCCCGTGCTCGACACTGTGCGAACGAGCGCGCGGTCGGTGTACTGCCTGGATGGACTGAGTGACGCCGCCGCCCGCCATGGTGCGGCGGCCGCCAGCGAAGGCGCCGCGGCCGTGCTCGCGGCGCTCATCGAGCTCCTCGGACGGCTGATCGGAGATGATATGGCGCTGAGTCTTCTGGAACAAAGTGCGTATGCCCGTCCCCCGACGTCCGCGCGCGCGCGTCGCGGAGGGGCGACCCCATGATTCACCTCGTTGGGCGCGACGACGAGATACGCGAGAACGAAGTAGGTGAAGCGTCGCTCATCGGAGCCGTGCTGACCGGCGTGCCCGGTCTTGACGCGGTGCTCCGTGGCGGACTGCCGGAGCTCTCGTTCAACCTGATAGCCGGTGGACCAGGCGCCGGGAAAACCACCCTGGCGCAGCAGATCGTGTTCAGCAACGCCACCGTCGAGCGCCCCGCGCTCTATTTCACGGTGCTCGGCGAGCCGACGCTCAAGATGCTCCGCTACCAGCGGCAATTCCGCTTCTTCCAGTCTGACCTCGTCGGCACCGCCGTGCATTTCATCAATCTGGCCGAGGAAGTGCTGCGCGACGATCTCGCCGCGGTCCTCCATCGGATCGTCGAGGAAGTCGAGCGCATCGGCCCGGCGTTCGTGGTCGTCGACTCGTGTCGCACCCTCGGGCTCCACGCATCAGGACGGCAGTCGAGCGACGCGATGGGCATGGAGCAATTCGTGCAGCGGCTCGCGCTTCAGCTCACGACGTGGGAAGTGACCTCTTTTCTGATCGGCGAATACGCCGCGCCCGACCTCGCGAACCCGCTCTTCACCGTGGCCGACGGCATTCTCTGGCTCTCACAATCGCCAGAACGCAACTCGGTCGTCCGCAAGCTGCAGGTGGTCAAGATGCGCGGGCGGGCTCCGATACCGGGTCTTCACACGTTCCGGATGACCGACGGCGGCATCCAGGTCTTCCCGCGTATTCCCGGGCACCAGGAAGCGCGCCGGCCACGGCGCTATGAGCGCCTCGCCACCGGCGTCCCGGGACTCGATGCCATGACGGGTGGCGGCTACCCTGCGGGTGACGCGGTGTTGATCACTGGCCCGGCCGGCAGTGGAAAGACGATGTTCGCCACGCAGTTCCTGGCCGATGGCCTCATGCGCGGCGAGGCAGGAGTCGCCGTCGTCTTCGAGGAATATCCGGAAGCGTACCTCGCCCGGGCGACGGCATTGGGTCTCGACCTCCAGGCGATGACCGAGCGAAACAAGCTGGCCGTCATCTATCTCCGACCACTGGACCTCTCCGTCGATGAGACACTGGCCGCCATCCTCGAGGAAGTCGAGCGCATCGGCGCGACGCGCGTGGTCATCGACTCGTTGTCGGGGTTCGAAGTGGCGCTCGCTCCGACGTTTCGCGACGACTTCCGCGAATCTCTGTACCGGCTCGTCGGAGCACTCACGGCGAGGGGCGTCACCGTCATCATGACCGCGGAAACGCCGGTGCCCCCCGCGTCGGGTGTGACACTCGAACGCGTGTCTTTTGTGACGGACGACATCATCGCGCAACGATATGTGGAGATTGCCGGTGAGCTCCGGCCCATGCTGGCCGTCGTCAAGATGCGCGGCAGTGCACACAGCCGAGCGTATCGCGCGTACGAAATCACCGCGCGCGGTGCCGTCGTCGCGGACAGCGGTGAATAAATGGATCCCCTGGTTGCCGGGGCCGACGCGTCGCTCGCTCTGGTGCGGCACTTTCTGGAGCACGCTCCGGTCGCGTCCGCGGTCGTCAGCGGCGCCGCGCACGGATGCGTCTTCACCAATGCGGCGTTTCGGCGGATCAGCGCGGACGCGGAAGCGAGTGCCGGCATAGGTGATCCCCTCGCCGACGCCTTGCCCGCGGAGGCGCGCGACGATGTGAACGCGCTGCTGGACCGCGTGCGGCGGGATGGCGTCGCGGCGTACCATGCCCGCATCGGACCGCTCTGGCTGTGCGACGCGTGGCCAGTCGGGGAGGAACAGGGCGGGCGATTGGACTATCTGGTCGTCACGTTGCGTCGGGCGCAACGCCGCGAGATCACGCGGGTGCGCCACCGGGCGATCACCGAGCGGCTGTTGCTCACGGCGCTGCGCGAGCAGGATGTGGCCCAACGCGCGGACAACGCGCGGGCGCGCGCGGTGTTCCTGGCCGAGACGAGTCGCCGCCTCGGCGGGTCCTTCGAGCTGGCGGCCGCCTATGCCGCGGTCGCGACGGTCGCGCTCCCTGTTCCTGGCGCGTGGTCCATCGTGGACGTTGACCAGGCCAATGGCGCCTGGCGGCGGCTGGCGATCGCGCACCCTGACCGGACAAAGGAAGCACTCGCCGGCGAGCTCACCGGGCATTGGTCGCCGGCGCCCGGCGATCCGATTGGCGTCCCACTCATCGCCCAGTCGCGTGTATCGACGATTGTCGCCTCGGACACCGAGGCGGTGCTCGCCGGCGCGGCGCACGGCCCCGACAATCTGCGAATTCTCCGCGCGCTCGGACTGGGCTCGCTCCTCGTGGTGCCGCTCGTCGCCCACGAACGGCTCCGCGGCGCCATCACGTTCGTCAACCCGGTGGGGGCCGCTCCGTTTACGAGCGATGACGTCGTCCTGGCGGAAGACCTCGCGGCCCGATGCGCGCATCTGCTCGATGGCGCGCGCCGCTACGACGACGGACGCACGCTGGCGGACACCGCGCGCGATGAGGCGGAGCGCGCCGTCGAGGTGAACGGCACCGCGCTCACGTCCATGAGTCACGAGCTCCGCACGCCGTTGAACGCCATTCTCGGATACACCGAGCTCCTGACGATGGGCACGAAAGGACCGGTCTCCCCGGACCAGACGGAGGCCTTGAGTCGGATACGACGTGCGGGGATGCACCTGCTCGGTCTCATCAACGATGTCTTGCATGTCGCGCGACTGAAAGATTCGCACGCGCGGTTTCTCATCACCGACGTGCCCGTGAGTGAAGTACTCGATGCGGCTGGGTACATGGTCGCACCGCTTGCCGTGGCCCAGCGGCTCGAGCTGGTGCGCGTGCCCTGTCCTTCGACGCGCTCCATGCACGCCGACCGGGACAAGGTGCTCCAGATCCTGCTCAACTTGCTGGCTAACGCGATCCGGTTTACGGCGCCCGGCGGACGGGTCATCCTCGCGGCGGCGCCGGGCGATCGACGGCGGACCGAGAGGGCGGCGGCGGTGCAGCTTACCGTGAGTGACACGGGGCGGGGGATTGCCTCCGACCAGCTCCAGGCGATCTTCGAGCCGTTCGTGCAGGTTGGCGCGCGCTTGGCAGGGAAGGACGAAGGGACCGGGCTCGGACTCGCCATCAGCCGCGATCTCGCGAGAGGGATGGGCGGCGACCTCACAGTCGAGAGCACACTCGGCGTGGGATCGACATTTACGCTGATCGTCCCCGGCATCGCCGAAGTGTGAGTGGCTCGTATTATGCCTTGTCTTATGTATGACATCAGTGGAGCACGTTATGGCAGCACCGGTGATCGTCAGGCGCTACGATGATGGACGCATTAACCCGCGTTCGCACGTCGGTGGCCACGCGGGCGAGGATCCAATGATCCACCGGGGCGGCTGGCGACGCGCACACGTGCATTACTCGCGCACTGAAATCCTGGGGTTCGTCCTGTGGTGGGTCGTGATCGGTGCGCTGGCGCTTGGCAGCGTGATATTCATCATCAACCAGCCCTAGCGTGTAGTCGTGTATATGCTCGAATACGCTACGCGACCCAGGCAAGTGGACATCGTCGGCGCGGCAACGAGTGCCGGTCGGTTCTCGTTGCTGATACGGGCGATCAAAGTCGCGGGGCTGGTCGATACACTACGCGGCGGGGGGCCGTTCACGCTGTTCGCACCGACCGACGCGGCGTTCACCAAGGTCCCCTCGTACCGACTCGAGCGGCTGCTCAACGATCCCGAGGAGTTAGCCGATACGCTGCGCAGTCACGTCGTGCCGGGCCGGATCCTCGCGGCCGACGTCATCAGATACAGAAACTCGACGTCGCGAACGCTCGCTGGTCGGCCGGTGTCCCTGGCCGCGCGCTCGGGGCGCATTTACTACGGTGGCGCGGCGGTCTCGCGCACCGACAGGCTCGCCTCGAACGGTGTGATCCATGAGCTCGAGGAGGTGTTGCTCCTCGACACCGCGTCCGTCGTGTGGATTGGCGCGATGTAGCATCGCTGCACCTGCAATTGCTCGATCGGACTGTTGTCGGCGGCGGGGCACCTGACACGCCGGGGTGGTCGTCCGAAAGAAGTTGGCCCTGGAGGGCTTATGTACGTTCGACATTACGCACTCATCACGACCTCGCTCGCGACGCTGGCCATTTTCAGCTCGTGTAACCCATTTGCCAGTCATCAGAAGGTCGGTCAGATCGATCCGAAGAACGCTCACTCGAGCACGGCGTGGAACGGCACGCTGACGACGACCGGCGGCATGAGCGGCGCGGTCGATATGCATGGCACGGTCTCGCTCGCCGGCAACGGACCCGGAAGCAGCTTGGCGATCGTGGCCATCAGCAACGCCGCTCCCAAGGGTGTCCATCCGTGGGAAGTCTACCGCGGCCAGTGTGGCAATGACGGCGACTTGATCGGCGCGTTCAGCGCGTATCCGCCGCTCACGGTCAAGAATGACGGTACGGCGACGGCGACCGCGACGTTGCAAGCCGAGTTGCCGGTGACCGGAGAGTATCACGTGAACGTGAACGCGTCGTCGACGAACATGGCGTTGATTATTGCCTGCGGCAATCTTGCGGCGCCGAGTGGTGCGTAGCGCGTAGGCCGCTCCTGACACGCAGTGTCAGGAGCGGGTACGAGGACTACCCGGCGCGCGCCGGCGCCTCACCCAGCTGCCCCGCGACCGAATCGGTGATCTTCTGCAAGAGCGAGCGGAGTTTGCGCTCCTCGCCCTCCGAGACCCCCATCACGGCGGCCATCTCGACCGGCACCCGCTCCGCCTCGCGCTCGAGGGCCCGCCCTTTGGGCGTCGGCGTGATGTCGACCGTGCGCTCGTCATCGCTGCGACGGCGGCGCGTGACGAGCCCGGATGCCTCCAGTCGCTTGAGCAACGGTGACAGCGTCCCCGAGTCGAGATCCAGGTGCTCGCCCAGGTCCTTCACGCTCCGTGGGGCGTGCTGCCACAGCATCTTCATGACCAGGTACTGCGGGTAGGTGAGCCCCAACGTCGACAGGATCGGCCGGTACGCGCGCGTGATCGCGCGCGCGGCGGCGTAGACATCAAAGCACAGCTGATCGCTCACTGCGACCGAGTCGGCGCCGCCTGGTCGAGCCAGCTTGGGCATGCAATAAGATAGCATCATATATGATTTCGCACAATTAGACATTGACAAATTAAGTTGCGTACAATATAATAGTGAGCAAGTGATTGTGCATCACATTCTTTGGCCCGGGAGGGTCTATGCGCCTCCAACGCTCGGTACAGATGCTGGCTGTCCTCGGCACGCTCGCGGCACTCGCGGCGTGTGCCTCATACGGAAGGGAGCCGCGGCAGGATCCTCAGGTCACCACCGTTGCCGTCGCGCAGTGGGATTCCGGACCGCTCGATCGGGATTACGCGCGTGAGCGGACGACGATGGACAACCGCCACCAACAAGAGATCGCCAGCCCGCGCAACGACGAATCGTCCGATCAGCGGGTCCAGCGACACGCGACCGAGAACCAAAATCTCGAAGCGCGCTATACAGCCGGGAAAGCCGCACACGCCCAGTCATTGCCGCCGTCGGAGAAGCCGCACGACGACCACCCGTCCGACAAGTCGCACCAGTAGAACCTACCACGGCACGTGACGACGACTTCGCATCGGCTCGAGGTGCGAGGTCGCTTTCGTTTCTACGGCGGAGTCGCGAGCAGGCGATCCGGCACGAGCACGACCTTACCCGCGACGCCAGCCGCGACGCGCGCGTAAGCGACCGCGGCCTGAGAGAGCGGGTATCGCTCGACAACCGTGAGTGGCGCGAGCGCGCCTGACTCGAACAGTGGAACGAGCGCCGTGAGGATCCGAGCGCATTTCACTGCCTCGTCCGCAACCGTGTCGACGCTCAGCAGCCGGAGCCGGCGGTGATAGAACGACAGAAGGTCGAGCGTCACCTCGCGCCCGCCCGCGGCCGAGTAGACGACCATCGCGCCGCCCGGAGCCAGCGCGTCGAGCATCGGCTGGAAGATCGCCGCGCCGACGCCGTTGAGCGCCAGATCTCCGCCGCGACCTTCGGTGGCCGCCCGTACGACCGACACCAGATCGTTCTGGTCCGATCGCGCGATGGCCGCGACGGAATTGGCAACCCGCGCAGCTTCAGCGGCATCTCTGACGAGCGCGACCACGTGAGCGCCTCGAGCGACGGCAAGCTGGGTGGCGGCGAAGCCGACCGCCCCAGCGGCCCCGGAGGCGATGAGCCACTGCCCCTCGACGAGCTGCCCCGCCTGCACCCCAGTCCACGCCGTGATGAACGGCACGCCAATCACGGCCGCTTGCTCCGCCGTGAGATTCTTGGGCCGAACCGCCACCGCGTCGCGAGGCAGCACGATGTACTCGGCGTGCGCCCCATCCCGGCGAATGCCGAGATCGCCGCCGGATCCATACACATCCCGTCCAACAAGCTCGGTTGGCCCTTTCGTGACCCGCCCGGCAAAGTCGCGCCCAAGTGTGCGCGGCAGGCGCCCACTAACGAAGCGCCCCTCCGCACTAACGATGTCGCTGGGATTGATCGCGGCCGCGAGGACCTCGACGAGGACGTCGTCCGGCCCCGGTGTCGGTACCGGAATATCGCGTGTCGCGAGCGCCGTGATGGGACCGTACGCGTCAATACGGAGCGCTTGCATTGCGTGTTAAGAATAACGCACACGGGAGGTGTTCGACATTCGCGTAAGCCGCCTGCTTTTCGAAGGCTGTAGCGAATGTCGAACGCCGACCCCCGCTAGTACATCCCTCCCATCCCGCCGCCGGATGGAGCGGAAGCCCCTTTCTCCTCTTTCTTCTCGGCCACGATGGCCTCGGTCGTCAGCAACAGACCGGCAATAGACGCCGCGTTCTGCAGCGCGGTGCGCGTCACTTTCGTGGGATCGATAACGCCGGCGAGCACGAGATCCTCGTAGGTGTCCGTCTGCGCATTGTATCCGTAGTTGTTCACCGTAGACGCCCGCACTTTCTCGACCACGATCGACCCTTCGACGCCCGCGTTCTGCACGATGATGCGGATGGGCTCCTCGATGGCTCGCCGCACGATACCGACACCGATCTGCTCGTCGGCATCCTCGAGCACCAGCGCCGAGAGCGCCTTTTGCGCGCGCAAGAACGCCACGCCGCCGCCTGGCACGATGCCCTCCTCGACCGCCGCGCGCGTCGCATGCAGCGCGTCCTCGACCCGAGCCTTCTTCTCTTTCATCTCGGGCTCAGTCGCGGCGCCGACGTTGATGATCGCCACACCGCCGGCGAGCTTCGCCAGCCGCTCCTGCAGCTTTTCCTTATCGTAATCCGACGTCGACTTGTCCATCGCCGAGCGAATCTCTTTGATACGACCTTGAATCGCTTCCGTCGCACCCGCCCCGTCGATCAGCGTCGTGTTGTCCTTATCGACCACGATGCGCTTGGCCTGACCCAGATCCTTGACGGCGACGTTCTCGAGCTTGAAGCCGATCTCCTCGGAGATCACCTGGCCGTTCGTCAACACGGCGATGTCCGCGAGCATGGCCTTCCGACGATCGCCGAAGCCCGGCGCCTTGACCGCGCAGATGCGGAGCGTGCCGCGCAGCTTATTGACCACCAGCGTCGCCAGCGCCTCCCCCTCGATATCCTCGGCGATGATGAGGAGCGGCTTCCCCAGCTGGGCGACCTTTTCGAGAATGGGGAGCATGTCCTTCATCGACGAGATCTTCTTGTCGTGGATCAGGATGTAGCCGTCCTCCAGGACCGCTTCCATCTTCTCCGGCTCCGTCACGAAGTACGGCGACAGATACCCCCGGTCGAATTGCATCCCTTCGACGGTGTCGAGCGTCGTCTCCAGGCCACGGGCCTCCTCGACGGTGATGACGCCATCTTTCCCGACTTTCTCCATTGCCTCAGCAATGAGATTGCCGATCTCGGCATCGTTGTTCGCCGAAATGGTGCCGACCTGGGCGATCTCTTTCTTCCCGGCGGTCGGCAGGCTCAACGTCTTGAGGTCCGCGACGACGGCGGCGACGGCCTTGTCGATGCCGCGCTTGAGCGCCATCGGATTGATGCCCGCGGTGACGTTCTTGAGCCCCTGGCGGAAGATGGCCTGCGCCAGGACCGTCGCGGTCGTGGTGCCGTCGCCCGCGATGTCAGAGGTCTTGGTCGCGACCTCTTTGACCATCTGGGCCCCCATGTTCTCGATGGGATCCGAGAGCTCGATCTCTTTGGCGACGGTGACGCCATCCTTGGTGATGGTCGGCGCGCCGAATTTCTTGTCGATGACGACATTCCGCCCGCGAGGCCCGAGGGTGACCTTCACCGCATCGGCGAGCTGGTCGACGCCGCGCTTGAGCGCCGCGCGCGCCTCCGTACTGAAATGGAGCTCTTTGGTAGACATGATCGGATTTTCCGGGAAGACCTAACTGATGACCGCGAGGACGTCCGACTCGCGAAGGATGAGCAACGGTTCTGAATCGACGGTGACTTCCGTGCCGGTGTACTTCCCATAGAGGACTTTGTCGCCGACCTTGACCTCCATCGGCACCCGCTTGCCCTCATCGAAGCGGCCGGGTCCCACGGCGACGATCTCGCCCTGCTGCGGCTTCTCCTTGGCGGTATCGGGAATAAAGAGCCCGCCCCGCATCTGCTCCGTCTCTTCCAGCGCTCGTACAACGACGCGGTCCGCCAAGGGACTGACGCGTGCGGCCGTGACAGTCTTGCCGTTCATGAGAACTCCCGTTCGATAGACCTTGAACATATACCCCGGGATGGTATCTGTCAATGTTTTGTCCTAGACATATATTTGACAGACTCGCCCGTGGGGCGTATCCTTCAAGGGTCAGGTCGCCACTCAGCCTTATGTCAGGAGTAGTCCCTATGGATGGCCCAATGCGCGAAGTCACGTTCACGCAGACGCACCGTCGCACGCACCGGCGTCGCAACGTCATCGTCTCGCAATTCGACGACACCAAGGGCGTGATTCCCATTCGGCCCAGTGCAGCGAAGGCGAAGGCGCTCCCGAGCGATGGCCGCGCGTGGCGGTATATCGTGCAGACCGACGACGGCCCGTGGACGACGCATCGCCGCGTCGACATCGCGCTCGACGCATCGGACAGCGAAGTCGTGATGGCGGTGGCGCGTCATCTGGCGAGCCCTGGTTGGAATCGCGATGCAGCCGTGGCGCGGATCCTGTGACGATGGCCGTACGGGAATTCGACTTCGAAGACGATAGCCGCACGTTCTCGTGCCGCATCGAGAAGCGGAACGAGCTGGCGGAGCCGTGGTGGTGGTTCAAGGTGACCGGGGACAAGCAGCGATATGCGCCGTTTCGGGCCGCCCCTGGCGACACGAAGTATGCGATTCAGTCGCGCATCACCCTGTACTACCGCGATCTCCTGGTGCGTCGCGCGACACCGGCAGTGCCGTGGCACCGTCGCGGGAAGCCGGCGAGTCCAGCGAGCCCGGCGGTGGTGGAGGGAACACCTCCAACTGGGGATCCAACGGCCTGCCCGTTGGTCTCCCGGTCAGGCGGCGAATGGCCAACGCGCCGGCGCGGAGTGCGGTCCCGCCGAGCGCGACTCCCGCGAGGAGCGTCGCGCCAAGCGCGAGGAGCGCGCCGCCAACGACCAGCGCGATCGCTCCGATGACAATGCCGGCCGGCGCGTTTCGCACCGTGATCCGATAGACGCGCATCTACGTTTCCGACTGGCTCGCGACGCGGAGCGCCAGTCTCAGGTCGGTGAGATGCTCGATCACCTGGACTCCTGCTCCCCTCAGCTCCGCGGCGATCTCGAGCGCGCCGGCTCCGCCGGCGAGCAGCGGCACGCGGGCCGCGAGTCGCGCGCGCAACGCCCGCAGTTCCTGGAGCAACAGGTCGTTGTTGCCGGCGCGTGGCACGGTCACGCTCACCGCGCGAGCCGACGTGCTCGCGGCGGCCACCGCGATCTCGCTCACGGGCACGCCGGGACCGAGATACGTGACGCGCCACCCTTCGATGGCCGCTCCAGCCGTCGCCATGACGGCTTCGATCTCTTGGCGGTCGCCTACGGGAGTCGCCACGAGCAAGTTCGGGGCGTCGACCGAGACGATAAGGACGGGCACAATGCCCTCGATGACCCGGCGGAGCGCGACGAGCACCAACTGCTCCTCGCCAGGGGCGAGCTCTCCAGCGCTGCGTTGGTCGCCGATCTCTTTCAAGAGCGGTGTGGCCACGGTGTCGAGGAACGCGCTCGCGCCAACCAGTGCGGCGGATCGCCTCAGCACGCGCTCCAGGCCGACGGCATCGAGGGCGCGCGCACGGGCTCGAGCCGCCACGACGTCGTTGCCGGCGGTTGTGCCCGAGGTCCGGCCTCGACGAGTGGTGCCGAGTTGGCGGCGTGCTTCCTCGTCATCGCGGACCAACCGCGCCAATTCTTTCGTGGGCAGCTTGGCAACCTGGGAGATGCCGCGTCCTGCCGCGGTGGCCAGGGCCATGAGGCGGAGTCGCTCGATGTCGGCATCGGAGTAGAGCCGCCGGCCGCCATCGGTCCGCGTCGGCTCGATAGCGCGATAACGTCGCTCCCATACCCGGAGCACGTGCGGACTGATGCCGGTTCGCTCGGCGGCGACTCCAATCGGATGCTCGTCTACCATTTGTCAATGGTATGTGATCGACATAGGTTAGTCAACGCGACGGTCATTACGCCGCACCCTGGTCGAACGCATGGCGCGTCGCATCCTTCCGCCCCATGAGACTCTCCGCCGCGCTCGCTCCGCTCGCTCCGCTCGCTTCGGTCGCAATCACGCTGCTCTCTGGCTGCCACATCCAGTCATCGTCGGGATCCGCGCAGTTCGCGATCTCGTTCCCCTCGTCGGTACACGACGGGCCAATCACCGGCCGCTTATTCCTCCTCGTCACCCGCGACTCGACACCCGAGCCGCGCGAGATAGCCGGCGGGTTCTCGACCAACGTCACGATGTACGCCTCGGACGTGAGCGGCCTTAGGCCCGGGCAACTCGCGATCATCACCGATTCGACACCGGGCTATCCGCTCGCGTCGCTCCACGACATCGCGGCCGGCGACTATTGGGTCCAGTCCGTGCTCAACGTCTACACCGAGTTCCACCGCGCCGACGGCCACACCATCTGGGCCCACATGGACCAGTGGGAAGGTCAGCAGTTCGATCGAGCGCCCGGCAATCTGGTGAGCGCGCCGCAGCGGGTTCATCTCGACCCGGCGGCCGGCTATCGCATCAACGTCGCACTTTCTCGCGTGCTCCCGGCCGTGACACTCCCGCCGGACACGAAGTGGG
>Ga0210393_10004089_pt1 | contig 11582 bp, 16 predicted proteins | sample IncBWC27OmetaG_FD_160068 | JGI IMG/M metagenome (GOLD analysis project Ga0210393, IMG submission 160068) | Forest soil microbial communities from Barre Woods Harvard Forest LTER site, Petersham, Massachusetts, United States - Inc-BW-C-27-O ... | reverse complement strand
CACCACCGTGAGCGTGGTCGTCTCCGTGTGCGACCACGGCAACGTCGTGAGATCAACCCGATGCGGATGCCCGTCGACGTCCGCCCAGACGAGCATCCCCCCCTCCCCGATGGAGCCGGACAACTCATACGTGACCCGTTTGGGACTGAACTCCGGAACTGCTTGCGGGCCAAGGACGGTAGTGACAGGCGGGGGTGCGGAGAATTCGTGCACCTTCCACATCAACACCGCACCCAAACCGAGCGCAACGACGGCAACCAATGGCATCCAGACTCGCGCCAAGACAGTCCTGCCGACTGAACGAGGGCTCACTCGATCACCTCCCGGAATCCCGTTCCAGAACTCGCGTTCTCGCTCCGTCCCCGACTTTTGGCCAAGGGCGGTCAACCCCCGGACCGTATATCAACTACGTTGACATACGGAAGGTGGAGGGCCTCCCGCCCTGGGTCAAAATGCGAACACCAGGTGTGCGGACGTTATCACCTGCCGGTGCTGTCGGCAGCATGGGCGAGCCGGTTTTCAACTGGCCGGGAATCGACGATTGCTAACCATGCTGTTAGCTGGAGAACAATGGTCGGCGACCACGCCACATAACTTGCGCTGCTTCAAGACATTGTCCTTAGTCGCCCTTTCAACCTTGCGCTGCGGAGAAGCCGAACGGCGAGGTTCGTGGATGTCAGCATGGGGATCACCCCGAGGAATGTCCGCTCGGAGGGGGTGGCTCCATGCAAATAGTAAAGACTGCCAAACACATAAAAGTTGCCCAGCATGAACAAAGTGGCGGGGATGCAGAATGCCATCGGGGAGCTACGATCGGCAACGATTTGCTTGGCATAATCCAGCTCATCCTTCGACATGGGTTCGCGTTTGCGTACTTTGTTTAGAACCGCTTTGGCGCTGCCTATCTCTTCGCTTATCGGCAAAGGAGTTCGGTCCCCGAGCCGTTTCACGTGTACAGCGGCAAATGCGGCGAACACCAACGCCAGCACGAGGGCGGCTATGGTCAGATAACCAAACAGAACCAAATTCATTATTCAGTCCTTTGCACTGCTGCCGAACCATCGGAGATCCCTCAAAACGCTACCTCAAACGGTTTGTTCTCTTGACCCCAGTAGAGGAACTTCCCACACCGCAGGTCATTCCTGAAGGAGAGGGGCCGGTCAAGACCAGGGTGTCTTTGGCCGGGTCTTGCACGGCGGCGATGACGCTCACTCCGACGGCGCGGCCCTGGGACAGTAGCAGCCCGAGGAGTTGTTCGATCTCGGCTCGGATTTTGCGGTCGATGCCATAGGCGGTCAGCGATGCCAGTTCGTCGATGATCACCAGCAGGAGCGGTTCGGCTTCAGTGGGGGGTGTGCAGGCGGGTGCGGCCCCGCAACCGCGCCGCCCGCTTGGTCATCACCGTCACCAGCGCCCGCAGCACCTCCAGCGTCGCCTCGGCGTGGTCGTGGCCACCACCAGCGCGTAGTGCCCCGATAAACGGCTTAGAACGCCTGCGTTGTAGGCAAGTTGTAAACTCCGTCGCCGGGCATGTCAGGCCATTCCTGCACGCGGTAGTGGGTCATCGGATCAGTCCGGTCTGGGGTAGTGGGTAGTTCAGGTCGGGGTTGAGTACGGGACTGAACGGGTAGCGGCCCATCGGGTAGTAGGAGGCGGGCAGCAGGTGCAAGTCCACTAGCGCGGCCTCCGAGCCTTGGATGGTGCCGCGCAGCAAGTCGGTGCCGATGACGGGCCAATTGGGGAACTCAAGCAACGACGCGTGGGTGGGGATGTTGGCGTACTCGTCGGAGCCGTATCCCATGTCCACGAGCACCCGCAGATCCGGCTGGATCAGGTCGGCTACCGCGTCGCCGTATGGCTGCGGGGCGGAGGCGGCGTTTGGCGGGAGGCCCCTGCGGACCGGGTCGAGCAGCGGGTCGAGCAGCGGCAAGTTCTGCGTCAGGACCATGGAGTAGGTCGTGTTCCCGGTGTAGCCGGGCGATGTCGGCAGTTGGGTCGCGGCCAGTGTCTCGTACGAGTAGTCCGCATAGTCGTGTGGGCCGTAAAGGAATCCGGCTACCGCGTTGGCGTCGGCGATGAGGTTCAGCGGGTAGCGGGGGAAGTCCGCGACGCCGTCGTACTGGTTGGTGTAGATCGCGGTCTGGTAGGGGGAGTTCGGTGGGGTTGCGCCGTTGAACCCGACACCGAGGACGGGGATGGTCAGGCCGTTAAACCGTTCGAACACCCCGCCGTCGGGATTGCCCGGATCGCCGGTCAAGACGAATTTGACCTGGCTGGTGCCGGGTGATCCGTTGGCGATCAGCCACCGGATTTCGTCGCTGACCACAAGCGAGCCCTGCGATGTGCCCCAGACGTTGACTGTATGCCTAGGGCGAGCTGGGTCCGCAACGCGTTGTTGAGGTTCTGGGTGCCCAAGGCAGCGGACTGGTCCAGCGTCAAACTGCCCAACTGAGGGGTGAACGGCCAGAACTCCTCCGGGGTGTACAGCAGGTATGGGCTGGGGGTGCCGGGGAAGTAATCCCTGCCGATCTTGGCGAGCAGCACGGGTGGGAGAGTGGTGTACCCCGATCCGCTCACCACCAGCGTGATCGGATTGGCGGTGCTGGGGATTTGTGTGACGGGGCTGGTTACTGCTGGTGAATGTGAATAGAGTTGCTGGGCGTCGGTTACGGCGCTGCGCAGCGCGTTCAGGCTAGCGGCTTCCGTGGTTTGGTAGGACGACAGCGATGATGCGAGGGTCGCTACGAACTGGCTGTGGAAGGCCTCGGCCTGGGCGGCTAACCACTGGTGTATCCGGCCGTGCTGGTTGAAAAGCGACGCGATGGCCGCTGATACTTCGTCGGCGCCGGCAGCCGGAATCAGCGTGGTAGGGACGTCGGCGACAGCGTTTCCGTCGCTGATCGACGCGCCGAGGCGACTCAGGTCTTGGGCTGCTTGGGACAGGGCTTCAGGATTCAACCACATACGACGTCGCTGCCCTTGCCAGGTCATCGACACATCGCTGCACCGAATGAATATCGTAAGTATCGCAAAGCGTACGCCGATTCCGACCCGACATCCCACCGTGCCGGCAAACTTTTCACCTCTCGCGGGACAATTGGCCGAAGAACGCTTTTTGACCAGACACCTGGTCGAGGCAGCTCGCTTTTTGTGCCTATTCCCAGGCCCCAGATGGCTGGTGATCACTGGCGCCGGGGCCGGGCCACTGATGCCGAGCTAGCTGTAAACGCACTGTATGCACACGTCTCCGAAACGCCCCCAACGGCACCAACGCAAGATTTGCTATAGACGCTGCTAAACGCATGTTTCGGCAATCACGCCAAAGCACACCACGCCAGCAAACGTGCAGATAGACGGACTGTAAATCCGTCGCGCAAGCTCCACAGGTTCGAATCCTGTACCTGCCACCACAGGTCATTCCTGAAGGAGAGGGGCCGGTCAAGACCAACGGCTGTGTTGTTTTGGTTCGTTCTGCGAGCTTGCTTGTCCTGGCTGGGCGCGTCGAAGTAGGCGTCGGGGTCAAGGCTCGGGCGGAGCCCGACCGCGTCACGGCCGCAGGGCCTTGACGGCGACGCCGTTCGGCGCATGCTGTTCAGGGGCAGGGAGATCGAAAAGGCTTGTGCTGCTTTCGGGTTTGTTCGGGCGGTTGGTCGTTGTCGAAGCCAGCCGGTCACGGGTATTGACGATCCGCACCGTCTCCAGATGCTCGCCGGTCTCGGTCATCCGCACCAACACCGAACGGCGCCGATGCAGATCCATACCGACAAACTGCTGACCCTCGTAGAATTCGCTCACAGGGGCCTCCTTCGTCGTGGATAACGTGAGCACCCCGAGCATGCGCGCTCGGGACGGACACGAGGCGCGGAGGCCCCGCTCCTTCATGACATCAGGGCCGGTTGTTCAGGGATCGCCGAACAAGAATCACGTGTCGCCCGTGTCCTGAACTCACACGCCCTTAGCTCCACCGGTTGAGTGCGTCGAATTCGATTGAAGCTCGCACGAACTCGGCCTCGTCATGGGTGCGCGACCAGATACGTCTCGTTGTTCAGGCCGGCGGTGAGTTCGTCAACGTCGAAGGGACGGTCGAGTCGCGCGCGCAGCTCGTCACGGTCAACCAGCAGCCTGATTTCAGCGGTTTGGCGGGCAAAAAGCCTTTCCGATGCGCGGGAAGAGCCACCGCATGACGGCCCGTTCGGCAGCCGTGCAGCGCGACGCGCAGTACCGACGTGTCCGAGCTCGGTGAGGATTTCGCCGTAGAGCAGCGTGACCGCTCGGCGGCCTTGGGTTCGTCGGCGAACAGTTCAATGCCGACGCGACGCAGCTCGTCGAACATCGCGCAGCCCGCCATCTCCGCGGCTCCGACGAACAGGATTCCGAGCCGCTCCGGGAGAAACACTCCGGTCTTGACGAATTGGCGCATGACGAACGGCGGGGGAACCACCTGGAACGTCAGGTCGAATACGTCGAGCACGTGGGCCAGTAACCGGGTGTGGTAGTGCTGTTCGAGTTCGAGATCGAGACGTTCGGGCGGGAGGTCCTCGTCGCTGTTGAGGCCGCAGGTTTCTCCGAGGCCGACCCCGAACCGTTCCGCCTGATTCAGCTTGGCGGTGGCGCTATCCGTTAAAGAATGGGGCCGGTTCACGCCGGCATGACTCCGCGAGCTACGAGAATCTCGCGTATCTCCGAAAACCTCGTTTGGCTTTCGTCGTACTCGTAGCTCTCGACAACGGAGACCCAGTCATCGCCTTGACTGATTGCAAACTCGGCAGCATCGGCGAGTGCGCGCTGGAACGCCGTTGCGGCATCATCGGACCAAATGATCCATACACCTAGTTCGGTTTCGCACAGGGCGCCGATCGACGCGAAGAAGCCGTCGAGTACACCACTCGCCCGATCTGGATTCAAAAAGTACAAGAGATATGGGAACTCTAAATACATATTTTGTAGGAAGCCAGCAATCGCCGGATGCAGGTAGGGATTACCTTCCGGTACCTCTTCAAAATTCAGGACAACCGATCCTTGCCAGGCTTGGGCCAGTGCTGGATCAGCGCCAACATCGGCCAGAACCTTGCGCACTGCAGTGATGTCTTGAAGGCGCCACTGACTTGCGGGGACGTCGAGCTGACGGAGGGTCATTGAGCGCCCTGCGACTCGTGCGCCAACTCATGAGCCGTTAACCCACGAGCACCCTTGCATGCATATTGGGCAAACATCTGCATGTGGCCCCCCAACAACCAAGATCTCGCGGCGCGACCAATTCGTATTCTCTCGGCACCTGTCTGATCCAGCGACTGACCGGCCGCGGGTACACGGCATTCTCCCATTTTGCCCGCGCCTTCGTCACTAGTTCGATGACGGGCTGTGGGCGCACTGTCTGAAAACAGTTTGAAAACATAACGAGGCTCACATCTTTGATCCAGTGGGGTTGACCCTTGACGGTGGACACCTAGGGCGTATGTGCCGGTGGCAACCTTGGCGGTCACTCCGGCCTTCTCCGGTCCCGCTCGCGTGCGATTGCCGGCCTAGTTCAGGTTGATTGGCGGCAGCGGTGGCGATTCCCCTCCCGCTGGCGGGACTTCGCCGCGAGCGACGCGAAGCTGGTACGCCCGTAGCTCGGATTCCTCGCGTTCATGGGCCATCCGCTCTTTGTACTGGACGCGCGCCCGACCAATACCGACGCCCATTAGCGCGATGCCGCCGAGGCTGAGCACGTTTACGGCATTGTGGGCGCTGAGCCCGACCACGAAGACAAGCAGGCCGCCGAAAATCATCAACCCGTTCATCGTTTTTCGTCTCCCTTCGTTGCGAGGCGTCGTGCATCGCTTCGAGCTCGGCCAGCCGTTCGTCGACGCTGCCCCCGGTAGCAATATCGGCGCGCAGGACGACCGGAGCGACGATCACGCCGCCCTGGTCATAACACGCCCCAGGGCTTAGTGCCGTTGTCCGTCCCGCGGCGGCCCGAGTGTCGCCTGGTCACATGAAGCGGCCCCGGCTCTTGCACGCGTCCACGTCGTCACGCGACAGGTCGAACCACTCACCGTTGAGCCGTGGCAAAAGGCTAGGCCAGGCCACGACCCAGCCGTCTAAGGGGAGGCTAGACCCGTGCGGATCTGAGCCTGGGGCCACGAATGGACCAACCACGAGAGGCCGGTGGAACATGAGCCAAAGCTCAAGTCAGATTTACGGCAGGGTTGCCGATTTTCACGGCAGGGTTGCAGACTTCGCTTCCAGTCGGGAGATTTCGCTGTTTTGATACCTTGGTCTTGTTCCGTTGCTATTGTGCGAGCCATGTCGAATGCGCAGTTGCTTGGTAAGGACTCACAGGGTCATCCGTGCGACGGCGTTGCCGTGGGCGGCAACACGCGGGTGGAGCGGCGGCTTAGTGGGGCGTCGGATGATTCACCGATGGAGATCTTGACGCGGTTGCCTGCGTTGGTGGTTTTGGAGCGGATCCCGGTTCCTACGCTGGCGGTGGGGCGTGACGGGATCATTTTGTTTGCGAATACGACCTTTGCCGAGATGGTGGGTTATCAGCAGGACAGCCTGGCGGGATTGGCGTTTCCGGAGATCTTCGATAGGGTGCCGCCGGCGGCGGTCACCGCGCCGTTTGAGGTTGATGCTTTGGCGAATCTGGTTGTGCAGCTGCGCCATAGCGAGGGGTGGACGGTGCAGGCCCGGATGAGCAAGTCGGCATTGATGCGACGCGACGATCCGGTGGTGTTGGTGGCGTTTGAGAATTTGACCGAGCGGCTGTGGATCGACGAGCGCGAGTGAGGTTGGCGCTCACTTAGTTGAGCCGCCGGCTTGAAGGTGGCGTAGGGGCTCGCGGCCGAGAAACTGCCGAAAGTAATCCAGTGATTGCTCGGCGACGATTGCTGGCAGCAGAAGTTCCAGGGATCGGGTCAGTCGGGTGATGTGATCGGCGTCCTGTGCTGTCGAGGAGAGCAGTTGGGCGCCGAGCATGGCGTTGAGAATTGATTCGCTGACCACCTGGGGATCGAGGCCGTCGCGAAGGTCGCCTTCGGTGATGGCGCGGCGCGCCTGGGTTGTCATCGCGTCTAGTCGGTTGGGCCAGACGTGGGAGGCCGCGTTGTTGAATTCGGCCAGTCCGCGAGCCAGTTGTTCAGCGGTGCGGGCCGCTTTGTCGGAGACCAGCAGATCAGTGACGACGAAGACGCCGTGGATGAGGTTCTCCAGTGCCGGTGAGGAGGATTGGCATACGTGGCCAAACGCGTCCCGGGTGAGGTTGTCGCCTTGTTCGATGATGGCGGTTGCGAGGGCTTCTTTGGAGTCGAAGTGGTGGTAGAGGGCACCTTTGGTCATTCCGGCGCGCTCGATGATCTCGCCGAGACCTGCGGCCGCGTATCCGACCTCGCTGAACAGATCCATTGCAGCATCAAGGATCTTTTGGCGGGTGGCTTCAGATCGAGCTTGAGGCGCCATCGCCCCTACACCTCCGAAGTGTGGTTAACGGGTATTTGCGCCGTGGACAATCGGGCTACCTAGGTCGCTGTCTGTGGCTGAAGGCTAACAGTGGCGGGGCTAAGGGTCGGCGTGCGCCGCGGCGGCGGTGGCGTGGAGGTCAAGGGACTGCGGCTCAGCGGAAACCTTATTCAAGGCCAGTGCGTGGCGTCGTCTGATGAATTGGGTGAAGTAGTCGATCCGGTCAGGATTGGTGAAGCTGGGCAATGCCAGTACCCAGACCGTCTTGAGGTTAGCGAGATGGCTCTCGGGTTGGCCGGGGTCGTTGATTCGGCGGACGCCCGCCCATAGCGCCACCAGCAGTTTGGCGATATCTTCGGGATCGTCGTGGTCGGCGACGTCGCCCTCACTGATGGCTTTTTGGATGAGCGTGGTGACAACCTCGATCCATGAGCGCCACATTGCGGGGGGTGCGGTGGTGGTGCTATCGAGAGTCTCGAGCAATCGCACGCCGGCTCGAGCCACCTCGTCTTGGGTGTCTTGAACGGCCAGCAGAAAGATTAGGTCGATCAGTGTTTCCAGTCCCGACATTCGGCGGGCAAGCGACTCGGTGACCGCGGCGCGGCTCATCTCGTGGAGATCGTCGATTATGGCCAGGGCCAGTGCTTGTTTGGACTGGAAGTGAAAATACATCGCGCCTTTGGTCAGTTGGGCCTCGGCCAGGATGTCGTCGAGGCTGACCATGCTGTAGGGGCGGTGGGCGAATTCGCGTGACGCGGCGGCGATGAGTCGTTGGCGCGTGGTGCCCGGTGGTCGTTCGCTGGCCTCGGTCATCGTCTCGCCTGTTTCGTCGCTGTCGCCGTGCAGCGGCACGATCGCCTTGCGCTTAGGCAGTTCCGCCGCCGAGTCAGTTCCCCCGATGATAGGGGATGATGACCCGCCGAGTGTGGCGACCCGCCCAGGGGTGGTGCTGTGTCCGTCGAAGTCATTTCGTTGATCCACGGTCTGCGCTGGAGCTGGCATCCCGCGTCTACCATCGCTTGAACCCTACTCGACGACTGCCAGTTTGTAGGGATTTAACGGTACGACAACTAGTATGACATCCTGCCGGCTCAGTGCATCCTCAGTATCCTGAGGTGCTGATGCGACGCGACGCCCCAATTGTATTGGCGGCGTTTGATTTGACGGAGCGGTTGTGGATCCCTGCACCTGCGAAGTGCGGTAGACGGGTGTTGGCACCGTGGCCAAACGGTGCTATCTGTAGCGGACCACTTTTTCACGCGAGTGCCTGGCGTCGTTTGATGAATTGGGTGAAGTAGTCGATCCGGTCGGGATTGGTGAAGCTGGGTAGCGCCAGTATCCAGGCTTTCTCAAGGTTATCGAGGTAGTGCTCGAGTTCGTCGAGATCGCTGATTCGGCGGATACCCACCCACAGCGCCACCAGCATTTTGGCGATGTCTTCGGGATCATCGTGGTCGACGACGTCGCCCTCGCTGACTGCTTTTTGGATGAGGGTAGCGATGAACTCGATCCACGAGTGCCACAGTGCGGGGGGCATGGCGGTGTTGTCGTCCAGGCTCTCGAGCAGTCGCACGCCGGCTCGCACCACCTCGTGTTGGATGTCTTGAACGGCAAGGAGATAGATAAGGTCGATCACTGTCTCAAGTCCCGACATTCGGCGGGCAAGCAACTCGGTGACTGCGGTACGGCTCGTCTCGGCCAGGTTTTCGATGATCGCCACGGCCAGTGCTTGCTTAGAGGGGAAGTGAAAATACATCGCGCCCTTGGTGAGTTCGGCCTCGGCCAGGATGTCGTCGAGGCTGACCGTGCTGTAAGGGCGGTGGGCGAACTGGCGTGACGCGGCGGCGATCAGCCGTTGGCGTGTGGTCTCGGCTCGTCGTTCGCTGGCCTCAATCATCGCCCCGCCTGTCTCGTCGCTTGTCGCGCTGTGGGCGATCGCGGCGCGCCAAGACAGTCCCGCCCCAAGTCAGTCGCTCCGATGACAGACGGCGGTGACCCGCCGGGGGTGCTGACCCGCCTGAGGGCGGCGCTGTGTACGTTGAGGTCGCGTCCGATGACCTGCGGTCTGCTCATACCTAACATCCCGAGTCTATCCACGTTTTCTGATTTTGAAATACTATAAGTTTACGATTATCGCGACACAACGCCGAACAGTATGTATTCTACCAATACGAGTGCATTATCGGTATATACAGGCAGGTCGCACCCGGTCGCGGCGGTAACCCCGCCCGCCTGCGGGTCGGCTTGCTTCCGTTGGAGGAGGAGCACATGTCGGTCGTGGCCACACAGTCGGAGATGCTGACGTCTGCGCCGTCCATGTCGAACGGGTGGTTGGTCAGTGAAGGCTCACCCGGCCACCCGCGCGACGCCGCTGGTATGGGCGGCAGTCGGCGAGTGGAGCGGCGGAATGCGGGGTCCGGTGGTTCACCGATGGACATCCTGACGCGGTTGCCTGCCGTGGTCGTCATGGAGCGGATCCCGGTCCCTTCGCTCGCCATGGCGCGGGACGGCATCATCTTGTTCGCGAATACGGCGTTTGCCGAGATGGTGGGCTATCCGCAGGACAGTTTGGCGGGGTTGGCGTTTCCTGAGACCTTCCATACCGTGCCGACGGCCGTCGCGGCGCTGTCTAGCGTCAATGCGCTTGCGAATCTGATTGTGCAGCTGCGCCATTGCGAGGGGTGGACGGTGCTGGCCAGGATGAGCAAGTCGGCGACGATGCGACGCGATGATCCGGTTGCGCTGGTCACGTTCGAGAATTTGACGGAGCGCCTGTGGAATGACGAGCGGTAATCATCTACGGCGACCGCAACGCCACCCGCGACTACATTTACATCGACGACGTCGTGACGGGCTTCCTGTGCGCCGTGGAGGCGCCGGTCACGACGACGGGCACCTTCAACATCGGCACCGGCGTCTTGCGTCCGCCCGATAACGCTGACGCCCGCACCGGCGAGGTCCATGCGAACGCATAGGACCTGACCCGGGCGGGGCCCTGAGGAAAGTTGCCGTCTTACTTCCTCCTCAAGGGCCGTGCGGCCGTGATTTCCGTGCAACCGATCCGCCATCACGCCATTCGAGCGGGAACGACTGCGTGAGGCTGGGTTCGGTCGACAAGTTAACCGGTGACGGGATGATGGCGATGATCGGCGGCCGGCGGAGATCGGCGCTGGCGCTTGCAAGGCCTGGCGAGCTTTGCGGGTGCAGAATGTCGTTACCGACCTTGGGGCCGGCGCGTCTATGGGCATTGGATGGGCATTGGAGTTGTTGTTGGCCATTGGTGGCTTGTTTCGTGGCTGGCGGATGCCCACGGCCGTGGCTCTGGCCGGCCTTCTTTTGGCGTTGACGTGGGTGGCGATCGGCGTGCACGTCCACGGATGGGTAACGGCGTTCGACGCTCCGACCGCATCTTGGATCGGAAACAGCGTCCACCGATCTCACAGCCTTGACGAAGCGTCATGGATAACCGCGTCGCTCGGCAGCCCCGTCAAGGTTGCAGTGGCCGGACTAATCGGCGGAGCACTGCTGGCCTGGCGTGCTCGTTCATTGAGGCCGGGAGTCGTAGTGATTGGCACGGTCGGCGGGGCTGTGCTCGCCAGGACCGCGATCGGAGCAGTCATTTACCGCCCAGTGACCGAAGCGGAAATCCAAGCATCACCGTTTTTGAGTACCGAGCATCATCCGTTTCCGTCCGGGCATGTGGCCGGGATCGGCGCGCTGCTCGGAATCATCGCCGTGTGCATCGCGATCGGGCGGAGCCGTATTGTGCAGGCCCTGCTGACGGTTTTGGTGGGTGCTGGCGTGGTGATCGTTGCCTTCAGCCGGTTGTACCTTGGCCACCATTGGCTCAGCGACGTCATCGGGGGAGCGCTCCTGGCCGGGGTATTCGTGATCCTCGGTACCGTCGCCTTGACGACTCGCTGTGGTCAATCCGTCCGTGCCAGGAGTGCTCCCTGCCCCGCTGACGTTTTCACGTCGACACCGTCCTGACTCGCTAGGGCGGCGTTTTTCCGTCAAAGTTTCTTCTGCCGGTTCCCGGTGGCGTCGGCCGGGTCGGAGATGTGACGCTAGCGGGTGGCGTCGTGGCAAGAGTAGCCGCGGTCTGTTCTTCGTGCGATATCTCGGGTATATGGATGCTT
>Ga0210393_10004085_pt1 | contig 11589 bp, 18 predicted proteins | sample IncBWC27OmetaG_FD_160068 | JGI IMG/M metagenome (GOLD analysis project Ga0210393, IMG submission 160068) | Forest soil microbial communities from Barre Woods Harvard Forest LTER site, Petersham, Massachusetts, United States - Inc-BW-C-27-O ... | reverse complement strand
TTCCGCAACAATATCCTCTTCTATCTCCTTTGGGTGACCACGCGAGTCGACCGCATCGGCAGATATATGCAACCAGTTGATACTGACGTCGCTCGATGCGGAGCCGCGATGGTCGTGCGAAACGAATACTACCTCATATTTACGTCGATGGAGGTCATTTCCGATGACGAGATGATGCCCATAACGCTCCAGGGCAGCACGTGCTTTCGGAATAAGTAGCGATGGATCTGTCTCGAGCTAAATAAAGAGGTGGATCTCATCAGCGATGACACGTGGGATGTATTCATATACCGAACCTTGAAAGAAACTATGAATCCATCGCGGGTCCATTCGTCTACCAGTGGCTTTAAAATCTTTGGTACTTGGTTCATCTCAATTAGCAAGCTTCCTTTCCCAGATTGAATCTTGTGTTCGGACTATAAACACATAGACTAAATAATTGGCCGACGCTGAGAAAAGAGCGACGCACCATCTTCTCCCTGGGTAAGAAGAAGTCACTGACTGCAGCGGCAAGGAAATACAAGGCATTCCGACCGAGAATTGACAGCTCCTGACTAATGGCACGCAACAGCCAAAGATAGTCGTCGACGGTGACGAATGTAAGCGTATGAAGTACGCCAGCTTGCTGAACCGATTTATACGCCGTCAACACTTCAAGTAGGTCGTCGTATTTCGAGGGGGTCGCGGTGATCTTTGGGGGGTCGGGAGACCTTCCGGGGTTGATTTCGATCTCTAGGAAGTCGAGGAACGGATTGGTGGAGTGAGAGTAGTGGCGGCTGAAAGGCTGAAGGCTAAACTGTCTATGCATGAAGATGACTGCGTAACCGGCCTTGAGGAAGTATTCGGCGGACGTTGCACCGCGAGTACCTGGCCAAACGGACAATCATTCAGGAATGAGACCCGGAAACCATCGACGCTCGGACGAGTGACTCACCGGCGCTGAAGTTATCGAGAAACCGCACCCTGAACGTGGCATCGGGAGGTGAGGGCAACCGAGCCGTGATGCACAAAATGCTGCTCACACATTGAGCTCCAAAGGGACAGTCGTCCCGCCGCTCTTGAGAGTGTGTGAGACGTTCGAGCCGGCAGAGGCTGGACGAACGGATGCTTACGGTCACGAGTACAACTTTGTTCCCCAGATCCCGTTGTCGGTGTATGAAGGATCTGACGCTAGCTATGTCATGCTCTAGGGTGGGCGGGGGAGGCTGCGTCTTGAAGTACGATTCAGCAGAGATCTGGGTCCGTTCGGAGTCTAAGGTGGTCATGATGGAGTAACGCCAGGCTCCTTGTCCGAGTGGAGCGGGTGAAGTATTATTCAAATATTCAAAACTGGCGCCCACTCTTGGGCCATCATACGCATCATAGGCGGAATACTGTAATCTGACAACATTACAACAGCCATCAATTAAACTTGTGGTGCGCCCTTATGCAACTGTATGCCGATGATACTGTATGTATAACTATTACCTCAACTTTACCAACTCTCACTCGACTCTCCCAACGAGAAAACTGGGACTGAAGATCGGCCAAACCAGGTTAGGCAGTTCAGGATACAAAGCAGAGGAAGCATGGAACAATGGGGCAATGAGGACCCTAGCACCATCTAGTTGGAGGTCGGTGAGCGGCTCCGGGCCCTGCAGGGCCCAGCCCACATTCAAGCAACGGCATGACTCGAGCGCTGGATCTGTTCCTTGCCACTTCAATCTCGCATACGTCCGTTGAGTTCTTTGGGCTATTAATATTGGCTTAAGGCGCCGATTTCTCTACGGTGAGCAAATGAGACGAGTCCGATGGACTAGGCGTGCGCGGGAAAGGGACGCTTGTGAGCCTGCTCCGAGGTTGGTCACGGTCGCGGCTTTGCTGTGAGTTATTCTGGTGGCCCTGTTGTGGAAACACATCCTAGGATACGTTGGGTGACGCGGTGGCACCGTAGTGACGAAGGTATCACACACTGCTTAAATAGGATACATCCATAAAATAAAAAACGACACGGATACACGTCATACTCCGTCTACATCCCAAGTAGATCCGCACGTTCCTGAGTCGGCACTTCAACAGGCGTAACCTCATGTGGACCCAGGTACACGTTCAATCCCGACGTCTTCTTGAGACGGGAGAAATCAGTGTGTATGATTTCCCGACAGATCAAGTCCAAGTCCAAATCATTCTGCGTCGTCCATCGATATCACGCATGGACAGGGAACGCACTAGCTTGCTTACCTCGTCATATCCTAGGCGCGTGTTGTTCAGTAGTGCGTCTCCTGCAAAAGTCCATAAATCTCATACCGAAAGGTTGTCCAATCTCATCCCCCGCGGCGAGGAAGCCGATGTAGATAAATGCGGCCATAGCGACGCCTGGAATCGTGTACCAAGAAAATTGTGCGACGAGCTGAAACGGTAAGAAGAAAAGGTATAACCAGACGGTCCTGGGCAGATAGTTCAAGTTCTTGCGCGCTTATTTAGAGACACCATATGACTGCTCACTGTCTTAAAGAAGGAATCGGATGAGCGCGACTAGCAACGACGAGTTCGAACGGATACATACCTAATATGCACGGCGTAGACGCTAGGTAGCGTCAGACATGAAACTCGATGTAAACGGGACGAAACCGACGCACAAAGGAAGCGGCGTTGTCATTACTCTCTCCGCCGCTGAAACCCATGAGCCATGCTAGTGGGAGGTAAATGAAACAAGCGGAGACACACCAGCTAGAGAATCTTCCATCATCGCAACGGTAGCAATCATATTACCAAGGGTCGTCCCTGGGACAGTCCCGCGCTCCTCAAGGACAGCAAACCAATCGCTCAGCAGGCGCAAAATCTCGACAGGGATATTCTCATCGCCTCTCGCGATACGCTTGTGAGCATTCGGGCCAAGCGCCGGGACTCCGTTTGCCCAGCGTCTCTGAACGCCTCCGCGACCGTCTATATCGATCCCCTTCCGTCGACATGAATCAGCACGCGAATCTTCGCAACCAATTGCAAGAAAGCTACGAACGAACTGCGTGTCCGAAACCTCCCTTGATCTACAAAAGCCGAAAATATCGCGTATGTGCGAGGCAAACGGTATGAGGTCTGCGGAGACCCGGCCAAGAAGCGAGGGCACGTGATCGCGACTGGCGGGTAAAAGCGCAGGCGGAACAGAGTGGGATGAGTTATTGGAAGCGGTGCGGGCGAGAGAGCTGGTTTCATGGTCAGTTATCGGAGGGATGAGTGGGTCACGCTCAGATCTGCCGCGGCCGCGCCACAGTCGATCGGTAGCAGTCGGTGCTTTACTAACGATGCCGTGCGCATGAGGATGCTCTCGACGCTGCTCTGTGGTCAGGGACAAAAGGAGGGAATACAAGTAGTAGAGGTAGATGAATCACCTCGTGAAGTGGCTTGACTAGATGGTACAAGTCCACGTAGAAGATGCCCAGTTCGCCTGTCGGCAACACCCATGAATCAAGATCAAGCGCCAATCGGGTTCATGACTCGTACCCCGGAGATGATGTTTCAGCGCGAATGCAAACCTGTGCAGCGCGGGCGGGCGGTGCAATCAGCATCGATGGCCCAGTGTTATCGCATGAGGTCACGTACCCTTCAAGCAAATCCAGTGCCGCCCGTTTCTCCGTCATCACTCTCTCCATCTCTTCCTTGCTGCGTGGAGGTGCCTCCGGCTTGGCAGACTCTTCCGGGGTCTTGGGCGTCAGGCGAAGTGGGACATGGAACCAGATGAATCGCATCAAGGTTTGGGTATTCTTGACCACATCCGACCACGCCGTCCTGCCCATCCAGTACTGGTCATACCCACAAGAAGCACGATACGAGATTACAAAGCCGATGACGACACCTAGGAAGGAGGATTTTGGCTCGATTTAAGGCATGGAGGTAAGATGGGACTCGACATACCCAGCACAGTCATCATCACGTTGGAGATACCAAGGTCCATCTGCGTGCGCAACTCGACGACGGTAACAGCTACCGCGCTCGGTCATTATCATCCCAGGAAAGTTGCGACGATTCATACCAGTGGCGAAGAGGGTGTGCAGCAACACCGCCGGCCATATTCTCCAAAACTATTACCAGAGTGTGTCAGGAAGTAGAGAAGGTAGATGACTGCTACATACCACAGCACCGCTGCCAAACGTCCATGCAAAGAAGAGGGTAGAGATGGAGGTGAGACTCAATCCACGTGACTCAGGCTCGGCTGCAGGTAGGAGATGGTGTCCTCCAGACGAAGAGCGGCGCGCACGGCGTAGGATACGACGCATGATAGATAAAAAGCAGAGATAAGCGGCTCAAAGGGCCAGAGACCCAAAATAGTGTTTATTTTGTCTACGTCAACCCCTTGAAACCTATTACAGTAACCGGATCCCCTCCATTAGCGCCACCCTTCCTTTTATTGATTCGTTTTCGTTATCTTCAACACCCGAAAGGCTTTGTTTCAACATGCTGCGTTCATCTGGTGTCCCGTCAGCGCTGACACGCTCCAACAGTGCAGCAATCACAAAGGCGCCTCCACCATGGGCCATGGCAACGATGTCCACCGGTTTGACGTGACGAAGAAATGCAGTAGCAAAAGTAGATGGTTTGAAATTGGGGCGTGTAACAACGGCGTTTGTAACATGTGAGAAGTGACCTCCTTGAAGAAGGATTTTGTACAACCGTGATGTGTGAGGTAAATCGATGGGATGAGGGCGATCATCCGACGGATATGTGGCCTCGAGCGGAAGTAGCAGTGCTTCCATCGCGGCCTGTTTATCTAAGCAACAAACTGAATCACGAGTCGATAGAAGTTAAAGGTTGAGACTTACCGCCATGGGTCTCAAGCATAATCTCCGTTATTACCAGAGACCCTCCGGTTTCGCGGCTGACTTCTACCCCATCGCTCACGACCCAAGAGAGGAGTTCTGGGCTTGCTGCAGAGCAAATCTCAGCAGCGCGGATATCGGACGACTTCTTGCTTGTCTGCGCGCGTAGACCATCGGTCTCAGCTATCCTGGCAATCATTGATGGCGTGTAGTACCGGCGATCTCGTGGCACTAGAGAGTACAGTACAGTCCGCCGGCCGGCAGCGCTCGCCTGTAGCGTTTTCACATTCTGGGTAATGGACGGCAGGATAGATTTTGCGATCAACTTAGTGTCGCTGAAGAAAATCAGGCGTTGGAATATGCGACAATTCGACAGGACATACTCAATGACGTCGAAAGCAGTGAAGAGGACATATTGAGCATCTTCATCCTCGGCCATTGTCTCGATGTAGGGTTTGAGAACTTTTACAATGTGCTTACGATCCTTTGTGGAGACCATTAGCCCACACTCGAACGGAGGAAATAATACCACGAACCTTTGCAGTACCTCGTGCCAAGAACTCACGTACGATCCTGCTTCCGTCCCTAGTATGTACCATCTCGGCAAGTAAGTCCTTGCAGCTGCGCACCAGTGAGCAGTGGCAGGATATAAAACAGTGGGTCATATTACCTCTCAAATATCTCGTAATACATCTTCTCCCGCTCTCCGTCGTCAGAGGTTTGTGCTATTTCACACAGATATTCCCAAAGCGCCCTATGGACAATTGCGTGTCGGAGAGGGCCCTTGTCTGAGTGGTTGAACCTGCAATTCGGGGTAATAAACAGTATAGACGAAGGAGGGGGAAAGACCAACATTAAGTCGAGATTTTCCCTTAGGGACGCAAGGATGCGCCTCCTTTGTTCCTCACTCGCTCCTTGCAATGTCGCAGGAAGGCCGACACGCCCATCCTTCGTGTCGTCCTTGCCGGGTAGTGTGAACAGAGCGGCCTCGCGCCCGTAAAAGTGGCGGAGTAATATTGCCCGCTCCGCTGCATTTGCATGTAGTTCATAGATATCCGCAATGACCTGTGACGCCTCCCTATGCAAGAGCAAACGGACGACGTGCGAGCGGAATTCCATGATCATTGAGAGGCGATGAGAAGGGCAAGATTTTGCAAGCTTCGCTACGAGAAACTGGAGCACTGTTAGCCCGCACATAAGTAGACACCACCAACGCCCTCACCTTTGAGTATTTGTTCTCCACAAGCTCCTTGAAACGCCCGCGAAGTTCTGTGGCAACTTCGTTCCTCTGCAGCCGGTTCCCCCGCTTTACAATCGTCTGCACGATACGACTTGCGTCGTGTTTGAAAACAATATCTTGTATCTTCCCGCGGACAATCCCCATCAGAGAAGCGACATGCGAAGCACGCTCTTCCTTGGATATCGTCTTTTGTCGAGCGAGGGACCAAGCACGTTTTGCATCGGTCAAGAGAGTGGAATGCGGTTTTGCAGCGCGGCGTTGGTGGGTAAGTAGCCGCTGGGCTGCGTGAGCATTTTTCGTCACTAGCGATCAGTGGGTAAGTAAAGAGTGACATAACAGTAAAAAGCAAATTACCACTACCAGAAGTCCCAAGGGACTGTCCTTGGTCGAGCGCTGGTGATTGCTCGTCATCATCTTCGTCAGATGTAGTGTTGTCCGACTCGGAGTCGGAATCGCTAGGATCGCGTGTATGGCCTGTAGGTCGCGTCTTTCCGTGAGGAACGATAGACTGGGTTTTCTTCCCAGTTGAATGGGCGAGACGTGGTCTTTTAGCAAGGGGTGCGTTGGCACGCAGAGACGCAGAACGCTTTGGGATGGGCATACTTGTCCCGGGCCTGTATGAGTATGAGCGCTATGAGCTCTCGAGGGCCTACCTATACATCACGTGCTCTGCGCTAACTTGGCGTTCACAGTCGGTGTTGAGGGGTGCACAACATCATCTAAATGTGTATTCTGCAACTGTAGTGTCATGTCCGTATCAGGGACTTTCGAAGACCAGCCTTCAAGCCACACTACTCTTAATGGGCTCACATCCCGTCCGCCCCTCTTCCCCCTTGGCGCACAGCATGACCCAATTGTAGCACCCTCGGATATCGTCGAGGCACTGTCATCCTCTGAAGATGGTATCAGGAAGAGGTTGGTCATAGATATGAAGGACCTCGTGGGCGACGCGGTCGGTAACGTATGTTATACGTCATATGCGTCTATATTCCTTCCCTCACCGGAAAGTAGATGAGCATTAGTCCCTCATATCGCGACTTGGTCCTTGCGGCGTGCGCCCATCACTTTCTCTATCCTTCCTCGCGGTCTGACTTTCCACCTATGTCAAGGCGTAATGGCCTTTTTATCATAGATCTCAAGGCACCATCCGATGTTCCCCGCTTCCTTCCCCAAGGGGGGACATGGGACGTTGCCGATGTACAATGGAACCCACACCCCGCTCGTGCAGAGTACATAGTCTCGACATCAAGCGAGAAGCTGTAAGCGCGTTAACTTTCATCCAGGTCTCGTTTAAGGTAACTTATGCTTTGTTCGAAATGCAGGCTTATTTGGAATCTTTGCCTTACGGGCAAGTCGGCGATACAGCACGCCCTTCACTCGCATTATCGTGCAATAACGGATATCAACTGGCACACCCAGGATCCAGACGTTGTCGTCAGTACTGGTATTGACTCCTGGTTATGGGCTTGGGACTTGAGGACCCCACAAAAACCGATCATGGGTAAGTCTATCTCTGATGTCGATTCTTATCCCTGTCTAACCTCCTCATTCTTGAGGGCTTTGCGCTTTTAATGGCATGTACACTCAACTCGGGCTTGATGTCGTGCCGTCTCACCCACTCACCCAGCTGGCGGTACGCAGGTCAAGTGGAACCGCCAGGACGGCAACGTTCTCGCTTCATCCCACTTGAATGAAGTACTTATTTGGGATAAGCGGGTAAGTGGATTATCTTTTCGTCTGTGCATGTTGCTCTATGCTCCACAGAAAGGGTCTATACCAGTGAAGAGTATCAAAGCACATTTGGCGAAAATTTATGGCATTGATTGGGCCCACAATAGTTCTCGAGAGCTGGTGACTTGCTCCCTTGACAAGACCATCAAACTGTGGAATGTAGATTCGTCCCCCACGGGACTGGGAGGGTTTCGCCACTCCGAAGCCAATGCCGTCATGCTTCCACAAAGTTCAATTTATGAACCGTACTGTACTATTGACACTTTCTATCCTGTCTGGCGGGCACGCGATCTTCCTTTCGGTAAAGGTTTACTCAGCCTACCCCAGCGTGGCAGCGATGCTCTGGAGATGTACGCACATAGCGAGGAAATGCCTCATGCCTCTGTCCCAGTTGAGGTATTTGAGGGACATGCCGATGTTGTCAAAGAATTTGTATGGAGAAGAGGTGGTCGTGGTGAGCACTCTGGCTACGATTCGCAAATACCCTCTCAACGTGTTGTAGATTGGGGCGACTTCCAGCTCATTACCTGGTCGAAAGACAAGACGCTACGGTTTTGGCCAATTGATCAGAATCTCTTGCAGGTTCGCTCCTTCCCATCTCAAGAAATGTCTTTATATAACTCATGTGCCTCCCCTTAAGCATGCTGGCCAGCCCCCGGATAGAGATCCTCCACCTCGCTCACAAGGCTACGGTGACAACTCGTTCTCATTTCGCACGCCACCTGAAGCAAGCCACGCTAGACCGGCACTTTCAGCCCCCGTTAGGCAGCGTGGAATCCTAGCTGAGGTCCGTGCTCCGCACTTCGGCAGCCGTCTCCCGAATCCTGTCCTCCTCCCCTTGCACGGTGCACGGGATACACCTCAAGTTCAACAGTTGCCTGAATCAGAGCCGGAACAGACGCCAACTGCAACTGCAATTTCTGTTCCGCCGCGACAGGGGGGCACGATGACACGCGGGCCCGGGAACCGCTCTGCACGTATGGATGCCCTTACCTGGCTTTCTAGCTTCAGGAGTGGGGAGCGGGCTCGTGAAGGGTCGTCAGGAACTGGTAGCGGGGCTGACAGTGGGAACGCCAGCCGTATAGGCAGTCGTAGCAGGCCATCCTCTCGGGACGCAAACACCGCTCATATGTCTGCACTATTGCGCAGGAGAAGCGATAGTCGAGGCCATCGGGATGATGAAAGTGAGGGGCAGAGTTTGCAAGACGAGTAAGTGGCCAGAAAATATAGTTACATTCGTGCTTATCGGCTATTAGAATCACGACTGTTGTAACCAGATTACAGCAGGAATCATCAAGGATCAAGCTAGAAAAGGTAGTCCCAATAGCCCCCAGTAGTGCCCACCACTGAGCGAAGTCTAGCATGAACTGGTGAAGAAACGTACCCTCACCCTCGGACTCAACGGACCATGGGGAGAATCATCTTCGGTATTTGTCCGGGTTTCGTTTACGTTCCCTAAAAGTTATCCACACGAATCGCACCCTGGCGGGACACCAATGTTGGACCTGGAACGATCTCCACTCATATCGATTCGCAACCGCGCCTTTATGCTAAGGCGCCTACGCATGTTGAGGGAGACCCGTCGTCCATGCTTAGAGGCGTGCCTCCGCTTTCTTCTTTATGGCAACGAAGACGAGAAACAACGACGAACAGCGCACATTGTCTACGACAGCTCCTCCGACGAGGAGGCACCTCTTCTGCGTTCGAAACGCGAACATATCGTTACGCCTTTGCACAGCGACAAGAACATTGCTGAACCGGTGACTTCCCAAGGCGTCTTCGGCCCAAACGGTATGTCCCGTTAGGTTGCTGTAGAAGATTGGTTAATAGGTCCCATAAACAGGCCAACTCGTTTGCTTCAGTCGTGCTCCGCCACGCATAGTTCGTAATCCCTTTCATGAATTGACCTCCTCCCCTTCAGCACCTCGCTCGTCAGAGTCTATCCCGAGATTGTTCCAATCCCCTGCTCTTATCTCTGACGCAGTGCGGCGGCTCGCGCTCGCTTCGCGTGATTCCCGCGTGTCCAATGGTGACATACAGCGCGGCGATGGTGACAATATCTTACATATCATGACCAACCTGTTGCTGTTCTCGCGCCTTAAGAAGAGGCGCCCATCGGAACAGTCACGCCCGCTTGATGATATTCCTGCCAATTATTCACTCCTCCCCCCACATGCAGTGACAGTCTTTGTACGAGACGGGTCCTCTATCACTGATTTAGGGCAGGAGTTGGCAAGGGAATATGTTCTTGACCCCTCCATACCATCCGAGGCGTGTAACAAAAATGCCGAGGTAGCTCGAAAACACGATCGACAAGATCATGAGGACTTCTTCGTATGTCTTGGGTTGCTCCTCTCTTACGGCGAATATCCTCCGAGGGCATTGGGAACGAACCCTCTTGCATATAGTTTTATCAAACAAATGTGAGTGAGGAAATGTCTTCGAAGACGTATTCTAACTTTTTCTCACACAAAGGTACGAGAAATTCGCTCAAGAGAAGAACATACAGATGCTGGCTATGGTGGCCATACTACTTTTGAAAACGTACAAACCCGTTATACCGCGTCGTAAGTCTTCTGCTTCTTGCGTATCGCCCACCTTAATATCTTATATAAGGCGAGAATTCTCCCACCCACGCTGTGACTCATCTTGTTTCACCGGTCCGGCAATCGCAGAATGATGGGTATCCCACCATTCGTTCGTGGAAAGATGGTCGTGGCCAATCACCTACCTGGGTGCACCCGGCATCTTCCCCAGTCGCCAATTTATCCCTCTCATCCATGTCTTCTCGCGGATCGTGGTCCAGTCTTTTCAACACAAGCAACGTTCGCCAGTTGATCGGAAACAGTTTGGACGCAGCAAGAGAGGGCGGGCACACGGAACCCACAGCTCCCGAGGGCGACCCCGCCGGCATCCCAGTTCCCGGAAATCGTGGCCGGAAAATCAGCGATATCGACTCTCCTCGAGCACGACCTTCTAAACCCGACTCGCCGCAACGTCTCTCGCCCGGTCCGAGGGTTGATATTGGCATTGCCCGCAGCCTCGGATCGTCCTCTTCGATCGCAGGCCAAGCGCGGCGCCTGACTTTCTCGCAGGTCGCCAAGGCAAGACATGCCGCCGTGCAAAAGTCCGTTGTGGTCGTAGACTTGCAACATGAGCTGGAGCAACAGCAGCAGCAGGGACCGTGAGTTGTCGTCTGGTCTCCGCACCCCCCAAAAAGTGATCTCCCTCATCTCGACCCGACGGTTTCAGGCTCAGTGAGAGCGAACCAGAGGAGCCGCATTCGTTCGTTTCGTCAGAACGGCTGATACTGCATGTCCTCGCATACGCCGAGGTCCTCTTCCGCTGGAAGTTGCTGCACAAGCGCATCGAGCTGCTCAAAGCGGTCGACCCGTTTTTGAGGTTGCTGCCCGATTCGTCTTTCGATTTTGATCACAGTCAACTCGGTACGCCATGCCTCTCGCGTTCGTTGTGTGCCGTTGCCCGTTATTAACCTACCTTGTGAATGGATCGTCGAAACAGGTGTCTCAATCCTGTGCACCCAGTGTGGTGAGCCGACGGCTTCTCGGGCGGCTCAATCGTCTTGCTCTGCCTGCGGCACCCGTCTCGGAATGCCCCGATGTTCTATATGCCGCCTCCCCGTCAAAGGCGCGTTGCTTGTCTTCCGTCCTGTCGTCATTCTCTCTTACTTAACAGACTCTCCTAGGCCTTTCCTTCCATTGTTTGGGATGTCACCACGTTAGCCACCTATCTTGTTGGAAGTCACGTCAGAGCGCCACTTGCACAACCGGTTGTTCATGCCATTGCCGTGCTATGGTTCACGTG
>Ga0210393_10004084_pt1 | contig 11589 bp, 12 predicted proteins | sample IncBWC27OmetaG_FD_160068 | JGI IMG/M metagenome (GOLD analysis project Ga0210393, IMG submission 160068) | Forest soil microbial communities from Barre Woods Harvard Forest LTER site, Petersham, Massachusetts, United States - Inc-BW-C-27-O ... | reverse complement strand
ATCGCCGGAGTAGATAACGTCCTTCGAATCCGGACCAAAGATCGCCAGCAACGCATTTTGGTCGCGTGACTTTGCCGCCGCCAACAGCGCATTGCCCGCGTCGTCCGGGGAAGCAAACACGCTGATCGATGGCTTCTCGGGTTCGGATTTTTTGCAGGCAGCAAGCGGAACCAATATCGTCAGGAGCAGTAACCGGACCGTAAGCGAAACTCTGCGGTGTTTGAGCGACATCACTTCCTCCAAAACTTCATCTGTAAACTCTCTACCGACACCGCTCATTAAAGCCGGTCTCGCATACGAAAAACTGTTGGCCTCACCTGCGACCGCCCCAGCCGCCGCCACCACCACGGCTCGCCGAACCGCGAGCGCTCTCCTGCCTGGATTGCCAACCATTTCCGCCGCCTCCGCCAAAGGCAGACGACCCGCTGCTCTTCTCCTGCCCTCCGTAACCGTGAGCAGCAGCAGAGTTAGCACTCGACGCGCCTGAATAGCTTGAGGTGTTATGGGGTGTTCCCTGTGTCTGGCTCCAACCGCTTCCCGTGTTCTTGTAGACATTCCCGTTTGCCGCGGCGTACTTATTGCCATTTGCGGTCTGTGCCACGCCACCACTGTTGCCATACTTGCCGGACGCGGCGACAGCTGAGCCTCCCGCCGAAGTCTGTCCCGATGCAACCGTCCCATTCGCGTTAGTTGCGTGTTGCGTGTAAGCGGTATTGCCGTTCTTGGAGTAGACCGAGCTTCCGGAGCTCCCGTAGGCGTTCGAGGTTTGATGCGTCGCCGCGTAGGCTCCCGTATTCGGGTTGTAGGCCTGTCCAACCGCCGCCGAACCATATGCATTAGAGGCTGACGCGCCCCGCGCATAAGTCCCCGTAGACGGGTTGTAGCCGGCGGAAGCATGCGCGCTGCCGTAGGGCCCATACGCAGACACGCTCGAACCGTAGTAGCCGCCGTGCCACGCACTGTTTCCGTAGTAGCCGCTGCTGTGGTAAACCACAGTGCCGCCGTGCCAGTTGCAGTTCCAGTAGCTGTAGCCCCAACTATTGCTCATCGCCACTCCCACTGCGATTCCGACTCCGAATGCAAGTACCGCGGTCGTCACCACCGCCGCCGTGCTATACCCCGGCGTCACGTACGGAGTGCCGTAAACGACCGTCGGATTGTAAGTCGGCACATACACCACCTGCGGATTGGTTGGCTGAATCACGATTACCTGCGGCGACTGTTGCACGACCGTAATCTGCGAGCCTGATTTCAGATTGCCGGCAGCTTGTGCTTTACCGCGCAACACCTGCACTGCGGTCATGACATCATTGGCCTGCGTGTGATACGCCTCTCCTAATTGGGAGGTCCAACTAAGGTTCTTCGCCAAATTGTCGAGCACCGAAGGAAACTGGGTGAGTGCCTTCACACTCGGGTCCCACTGTTGCGCATCAACCGCCTGCGTTAGCGCTGTGCCCGTTAGGCCCTTGTTCTGCTGCAGCCAACCGTCGGCGGCAGCGACCTGGTCCGGAAACGTCGCGGCCCCCAGAATCTGGGCGACCAGGGCGTCAGGGTACAGCGCGATAGGCGCCACCAGCTGTTGCAACTCCTCCGCAGTCATTGGCACGCCCTGCCCCGAATATCCAGTCTGGTCCGCTGGTGCCGGTTGCTGACCAAAAGCTTCACTTGGCACAGCGGGGATGATGACCAGCAGGAACGACAACGCCGCTGCCAAAGACTGCTTAACGAAAGTCCCGATCATCGTCTTCTCTCCATCCAGGAAAGGCTTCGAGTTCGACTCTATTTGCCAATAATGAAGAGCTGAACTAATGGCGTAAAGCAGAGGCCCCGAAACGCATGCCCAGTCATATCAGCATTGAGACTAGGCGAGAACGATGGAATGAGGAACTGGTAAAAGTGTTAGCGTTACGCAAATAAGGCCTACGCGATAAATTTATTCATCGCGAGCCATCCTCAACACTCCAGGCGGGCTACCACGTGCCGGCTTCAGGACGTTGAATCTCACCCTTGTAGAGCAACTTGCCCGGTACAAACTCCGTGGCGATGCCAAACAGAGCGCCGAGGACGCCGCCAGCACGGGCCAGGCCGCCGGTGAATTTGGCATTGTCGGTGGTGTTGGGATTTTTGATGCTGGAGTCCACGACGGCGCCGATGCCCGCACCAATGCCGGCCCCTAGGACGGTTCCAGCGATTATCGATCCGGTCGCGTTACGAGCACGGATAAGTTGGATGTCGGTTCTGCGGAAAGTGATCGAGCGATCGACCCCACCTTGTCTCCTGTAGCAGACCAGTTCGTCGTCGTTGGCTGAGTCGAACGCACAAAGCATCTTCTGTTTGGGTAGCGTGATATGGATGGAGGCGCCGACCTTGAGGTCCTCTATGCCAGGCCAATCTTTTGTCGGCTGCTGCGCCGGCCCCGCTGCGGGGGCAGCGAAGAGCGTGGTGACGCAGAGTACAAGTTGCAGCATGCTGGCGCGAATGGGCCACCCCTCAATCAGGCTTCACTATAGCGTTCCTGCAGGGCGTTCAACGCACCACTTTAGTGCTATCGCTTGTGGTCACTTTGTCGAGTACGCTCGGCCTGTCTGCGGCGTCTCTCGGGTTTTGTCCCTGGCGCTAAAACAATGCTTGCAGAAGTCCCCTCGGAGTCCCAGTTGATCCTCCCCTTCCGTAGCAAGCTCCAGTCTCGTTCACTGCTTGTGATTATCGGAGTCTATCTTCTGGCAGGCGCGCGGGTGTGCTCTGCGGGTTCTCCTGCGGCTGTTACCCCTGGAACCGTTGATCCTGGAGCTATCGGTTCCGGGACCTCTGGGCCGAAGCTCATGAACTCGGTTGAGGTTAGGGCCTCGTTCGGTTCCCTTCCCGATGCACCGGAACCCAACGTAGTTTTGATGGAGAGTGCGGCTGATGATTTGGTGATTGAATCTCCTGCAAGTGAGTCGACGGGCGCAGGTGGCGGGGTAACGAAGATGCCGCCGGCCAACCGGGAGATGGCCCAGGAGCAGCTGAGCGAGGGCTGCGAGACCGGCATAATCCGGGGAGATCCCTGCAAGGTGCATTGGCTGCCGATACTCTGGCAGTCGTTCGAGTGGCTTACAGCACAGCACTCGGGGAACATTCTGATGGACACGGAGACCCGGCACGATCTTACGGCAAACCCTTACTGGTCGACCTATGTGTATTGCGTGGAGCACTATCGCTGGTACCAGTGGTCGGACGACACGACCTTCATCGTGCATGATGTCGGACATCCGATGATGGGCGCCATTGTCAGCAGCATCTTTGAGCAGAATGACCCGAAGGGGCGGGCGCTCGTGTTCGAGAACAATGGAAACTACTGGCGGAGCCGCCTCAAGGCGATGGCGTACTCCGCTGTATACAGCGCGCAATGGAAGGTTGGGCCGGTGAGCGAGGCCTCGATCGGCAACAGTGGGCGGAATACCTATTACGTCCCCCATCTTGGCCGCACGACAAATGAGACAGGATTTCAGGACTTCGTGATCACGCCGGTATACGGGTTTGCCTGGAACGTTGGCGAGGACGCGATCGACCGCTACATCATGCCATCGGTCCACAGGCATGTGAAGAACCGCTTCTACCTGACCACACTGTTTTGGATGACGCCGTGCAAGTCGGCCGCCAACATACTGCGATGGAAGCCAACGTACTACCGCGACAAGGCTTCTCCGCCCCCAGGCACGAATGTTGGCGGCGATTAGCCTTTCGCGACGCGAAAAGTATTCGAGTGAATCATCTCATAGCGTTCACCCCATTGAGGTTGAGACGGCACGCTCTCTAATACAGTCAACTTGCTCCAGCGCAACGAATTCTGCGTCCGCCGATGCTAGCCTTCCCGATGGGGCCACTCATCTTGGTTCGAGAATTCGGGAAGGAGCAGCATGTTCGAGATATATTCGTGCCCAATTGATGCAAAACTTTCAAAGGGCCTGGACAACGCGATACTCGTCATCGCGCAGCTGGAAATGAACCAGTCTCTCTGTCCGATAGACGCAAGCAAAAGACTTGTTGCCGCACAAACAGCATGGATTAAACACAAGATAACCTGCCGATTTTGCTGCGGTCAGCAGTTGGGCCTGGTCCACTAGTTAGTCTCGGACACCCTGCCGCTTTGTTCAATTGGGCCACTGCGTCAGCTTCACATTGACCACGTGGGTGTCAGGATCTCCAGCCAGCCTTATCGAGTCAGAGGTTTGTGTAGCGACCTTCCAATCGAAGTGATTTGCCAGAAGCCAATGCTGCAACTCGAGCGGGTTATACCGCTTACCCTCCAATGTCTTCCACGAATTCATTAGCTCCTTACCTGCACCGGGATAGGGCTCTACTCCTTCCAGATACAATTTGCCGAAGTCGAACGGCTTTCCTTCATCTACATCCAGGACCAGGTCGATAGTGCGGAGTGACTCATCCATCCTCGGCGCGGGATTTACAACACAGTTGACATATCCCCGCGTCCCGTAGAGTTTTCTCAATTCGTCCAGACCCCGGCTAACCTTGGTTATATCGAAGAGGTCACCCCTTCGCATCAGGAAGAGATCTCGAAGCTGGGCAGCCGGGAAGATGCTCACCCTCTCGAAGCGAATCTCACCAAGACGGTATTGGGCCCCCGGCTCCGCCTTGACGGTGACGTAAGCGGTCGTTCTCCCCTCCCCTTGCGCAGGAAAAGAAAACTTCGGCGCGTCGACGACCGCCTTGAAATAACCCAGGTCTCTCAAAGCGCCTCGGATGCGTTCGCCGATCTCCTCTTGAAAATATGTTTTCTGCTGGAACAAGCGAATAATTCGCTCGCGCTCTGGATCAGGCAGGCCCTTCGACTCAATCGCCAGTCTGCCAATCCGGACACAGTCTGCCGCACCCACAACGCACTGTTGCGCAAGTCCTGCACTGGCCAAGAGGGAGACCACGAGAGATTTGACCAGAATGTGCATAGCCATCTCGCTATGAGATCGGAGCCGCTCGCTGAGAGCTTCAGACGCGACGATCATAGAACAAATCGAAAGGGAGCGGCAAAACGGAACGGCTTACTCGCTTTCCTTTTTTCCATCTTCTGCCCCAACAGATCAAGGTGGATTACTAACCGAGAGCTCTTTTAGGGTAAATTTTCCACGATGGAGTTACGAACAGAGGCCCCGTGGTGGCAACGCCTGTTATTTGGGTTCGGAGCACTGATCGTTGTCCTGCTTCTCACAATCGTTTTGTTCGTCATCAGGGATTACCGCCGCGAGCCCAACCACTTTCAGTGGTCCAACGGATACAGGGATCAAAACAGGTAGCCCGAATACTGGCCGGTGTTAACTCATTTAGATGCAATATTTTGGACACAACCCATTTATTATCAATATTTTACAGACATCTACCCTCCGCAAACCATTGAATACAAATATTTTACGCCCAACATACCCCGGGGGGTTAGGGGGGAGGGGCGGAGTAACGAAAGCCTGACAAAACGCCTCTAAGGAAGATGTATGCTTTTGCAGGCAAGAAACGCCGCCAAGGAATGACATGGGAATCGCAACATCGCCATTGAGTCTGAATCAGTCCAAGCTGCATGTAGCCGCACCCTATCTGATCGAACAAACCTGGGCCGACTACACCCCGGAACAACACGCACTCTGGGCCGAGCTCGTCACCCGCCGCATGCCGCAGCTTCGCCAGCACGCCTGCCAGGAATACCTCGACGGCTTCCACCAGATCGGCCTCCGCGAAGACAAGCTCCCCAACCTCGCCGAAGTCAGCGCGCTCCTCCAGCCCCGCACCGGCTGGCAGTCCACGCCAGTCAGCGGCTTTCTCCCTGCCGACGCCTTCTTCGAGATGCTCGCCGCGCGCATGTTCCCCACCACCACCTGGCTCCGCTCGCGCGATTCCATGGAATACACGCCCGAGCCCGACATCTTCCACGACGTCTTCGGCCACGTCCCCATGCACGCTCACCCGGTCTTCGGAAACTTCCTCCAGAGCTACGGCCAGATCTGCGCCCGTCTCACCGACCCCGAACAACTCGAGCGCATGGGCCGCCTCTTCTGGTTCACCGTCGAGTTCGGTCTCATCCGCCAGAACGGCGAAATCAAGGTCTACGGCAGCGGCCTCATCTCCTCACACGGCGAATGCACCCGCGTACTGGCCGGAGGATGCGAGGTCAAAGACTTCGATCTCGACGCCGTCCTCAACCAGAAATTCGATACCGGCGAAATGCAGCCAGTACTCTACGCCGTGGAATCTTTCACGCAGATTTACGAAGCGACCAAGCAAGCGGAAAGAATGCTCACCTAGCAATCGCTCCCCTTCTCAGGGCAAACAAAAGCGGCTGCCGGCATAAAAGCCAGCAGCCGCTTCGCTTTAATCAATCGGCGAAGTGTTACCGGTGTCCACCACCACCGTGACCACCACCACCGCCATGGAAGCCACCACCACCGCTCACGTTACCGTGGACGGCACCGCCGGCGAAACCGCCTCGGGCCGTGCTCGCTCCGCGATAGCCACCACCATATGGTACTGGACGACCAACATAACCGGGACGGCCGTAACCATAACCAGGGTGTCCGTAGTAGCCGCCGCGATAGCCATACACGCCGTGGTAGCCGTATCCGTAACCGTAACCGTGGTACCAGGGTCCCGCGCCGATAAAGATGCCGCCGGCAAACCACGACGGGCCATAGTATCCGTAAGGCGCGCAGGCATAAGGATAGTAGCCGTAGTAGCCATAGGCGCAGACAGGAGCAGGATACCCATAGCCGTAACCGCCGTAAACCGGTCCGCCGATACCAACGCCGACCGAAACTTGGGCATGAGAATACGCCGCTGCGGGAACCAACAGAATACTGAGTAGAGCGAGATAGCGTAAGAAGCGCATTTCAAATCTCCTATGCAGAGCCATAGTACGCCGCCAGGCGTCACTAAACTCTGCCGGGATCCAGGCCTTTTGACGTGTCCGGACTCCTATGTAATTGAACGTCAAAAGGGGAAAAAGGTTGTGCTAGGCCCTCTCGAACGTCGAACTGCAACTTATTGCGCGGATAACTTCAATGTTTTATTCAACTTCGTCCAGGAATCAGGGTTGATACCATTGTCCAGCACGCTCTCTGGAATCCTCGTGCGACCGTGTAACTGTTGTTGGGTCCTTGTTTAGACCGACTTTTCCACACAAATTCCGGATAACTAGATCGAATTAATAGGAAAAAAAATAGCACTCAAGGGTAAAATATTCCCAGTTGTGCAAATAAATTGCTCGATCACTGCAATATTTAGCAGGTTAACGTCTCTCTGCTTTGGTTAGGTAATTGCATCACTCATAGGTACTCGCCCCAAGTATGGCGAGCGGAAGAGATGCAGACCCCAGGTGAAACGAATGCGACGCTTGATCTACTTACTGCTCCTAGTGTTGTTTGTTAGCGCATCGGCTACATGCGTTAACGCGTCTACGGACTGTGAACGATGGTTTGTCGCGTACCGCCGCGAACTCGCGCACACGCATGCCTTGCAGCGCATAGCGGCCGCCAAGCGTCGTGCCAAACTATACGCCAAGCGGAAGCTCGCCGGATACGTCGCACCGAAGCCCAAGCCTAGGCTCGTCCTGGCAAAGGCGCCCCGGATGACGCGCAAGCAGACACTCCACCACTTCGAACTGGCCTGCGGTGTCCTGCCCGAAGATGAGGCAGACGGCCCCGCCATCGCCAGTGAAACTCCCCCTCCGTTCCACTCCGAGCGCCCTCTGGATGAGTTAGACACCTTACCCAACGGCTTCAACGACATGATCGCCGCCAACGATGTCCCGCCCCCGCCTCCGGGCAGTGGGTCGTATCCGGACGGCGGCGGCCCTCCGGTCTACACCCCCAACTTTGGCGGCCCGGGAGGAGGCGCACCCGGTGGCGGACCCGGCATCGGAACAACTATAGCCCCGCCCGGCCCCCCGAGCACTCCGCCCGACGGTCCTCCGGTGCCAGAGCCATCCACCTACCTGTTGCTATTGACTGGAATGTTCGGCGCGGCCGGTGCGTTTCGGCAAAGATTCAAGTCGTAGTCGGTTGCCTCTTCAACATCTCGAAACCGGTCTTGTATCTGAATGGCATAGCCAATCAGAAGAATCACGGGCGCTGGCCCCACATCATTATCTTCAAGCCCAGCCAGAGTGGTGGTGTGCACCTGCTCATCAGGCGCAGTCGCCTTGCTGATCGCCACACAGGGTGTCTCCGCAGCAATCCCGGAAGCAATCAAATCGTCCGCCAATACGCGAAATTTGCGGCCCGGCATATAGATCACCAGCGTAGCGTCTTCAGGAAAAGCCCCCTCCCACTTCGGGGTAAGCTCCAACTTTCCCGCCGCATGGTGCGCCGTTGCAAGGATCAGCTTTGACGCTGAACTTCGGTCCGTCAGTGGCGTCTTCAGCTTCGCAGCGGCGGCAAAAGCCGCAGTAATTCCAGGCACAATCTCAAAAGGAATATTCGCTCCCCGCAGTGCGGCGATCTCCTCTCCCGCGCGTCCGAAGATCAGAGGGTCCCCCGACTTCAACCGAAGCACCGACTTGCCCGCCCGCGCTGCCTCCAGCATCAGAACATGGATCTCTGCCTGCGTAATTCGCGGTTGCCCGCAGCGTTTGCCAACGGGAGTAATCTCGGCCCCAGCATGCGCCAGAGAAAGTATCTCCTCCGAAACCAGATCGTCGGGCAGGACCACATCAGCGGTCTCGAGAAGCCGAAGCACACGCAGCGTAAGCAGATCGGGGTCCCCGGGACCAGCTCCCGCCAGATAAACAGTGCCCGGCTGTGCTGCGTCGCTCACGATTTCTTCTCAGGCAACGCATTTGTCAACGCATGCTGACGCGCCAGCACGCGAGAAGGGCAGGAATCGTAGCCGCAGACCTCTCGCTGCGCCAGTTGGTGGAGCAGCCACTTCCGCTCCTCATTCAGCGGCTCCATCTGCGTGACCTCGCGGCGTAGATTGCCCAGGTCAGTCAGCCAGTCGCCCGCATCAAGTGGTAGCTGCGCATTGATCTCCTTGCGCAGCCTTTGGGCGAGCGCTGGGCTGGCTCCGGCGGTCGAGATAGCGATCTGAAGATCACCGCGCCGAACGACCGAAGGAAAGTAGAAGTCACAAAATGGCGGGTCGTCGACTGCATTGCAAATGATATTTTTCTCAGTGGCTTCGCGATAGACCGCTCGGTTGACAGCGGGACTGTCCGTCGCTGCAACGACCAGAAAATGCCCTGTCAGGTCACCTTCCAGATACTCGCGCTGCTTCCATTCGATCTCGCCTCCAGCAGCCAGATCGGCGATGCGCGGACGGCCCTCAGGCGCAATCACCGTCACCTTCGCATGTGCCGCCTGCAAAGATTCGATCTTCGATTCCGCCAGGTTCCCCGCGCCGATGACGATGCAGGGCCGTGCGGCGATCTTCAGGAAGATAGGAAATAGGTCCATGGAATTAGGCTACTCTCCCGGCGCATGCCTGCCCGCGCCAACCGGCGGAGCATCGCGCTCAACCGGATCGACGACTGTGCCGGCGAGTTGCGCGCGCAGGCTATCATCGTCAGTTCGTGCAAAGTAAGCGCGCAGGTCCTCGTCGGGCGCACGCTCTGCGAGATAACCACGCAGCAGCCGCTCAATCGCGTCCGGGACCTCGTCAGCCGCGGCCCGGTAGCCCAGCGGCCGCGCGGTCCTGGCGAACCTCCCAACGGCCCCTCCCACGCAGAAGTAAAAAGCGTCCACCAACTGCCCATTCTTTTTGATCTTCTTGCCTTCAAGTCCGATGTCAGCGATCCAGTGTTGACCGCAGCTATTGGTGCAACCGGTCACGTGCAGCTTGATCTGCTGATCGAAGCCCGGCAGCCGCTCCTCCATCTCGCTCACCAGCCACTTCGAGAATCCCTTCGTCTCAGAGATTGCCAGCTTGCAGAACTCGGTGCCCGTGCAGGCGATCGCTCCGCGCCAGAAAGCCGACACATCGACCTGCAACTCCATGCTGTTCAAGGCAACCACCAGGTCCGCCGCTTTCGCATTCGGGACATTCACGACGATGATGTTCTGCATGATCGTAGTCCGCAACTCACCATTGCCATACCTCTCAGCAAGGTCCGCCAGTTGCAGCAGTTGATCGCCAGAGAGTCGTCCACGAAGCACACTCGCACCCACCGACGACAGACCGGACTGGCGCTGCCGTGCGATGCCGATGTGGTCGCGATAGACGTCGTCCGGCACAATGTCTGCCGAAGTGGGACTCGGGTCCAACTTGTAACCGAGCTTCTCCTCAAGCGCTTCCAGGAACGATTCGGCGGTCCAGCCATGTCGCATGAAGAGGTACTTGATGCGCGCCCGGGTACGGTTCTCGCGAAGCTCCTGCTGCTCCCGGAAGATCTCCACCGTCGCATGAACGGTCGCATAGGCCTGGTCTTGCCGGATGAATGCCGGAATGCGAACTGCAAGGTGCGGCTCAGTTGAAAGTCCGCCGCCGACCCGCAGCGTGTATCCAATCTCCTCTGCGCCGTCGACAGTGCGCTTGATCGCAGTCAGAGCAACGTCATTTATCTCAGGATACGAACACCAATGCGAGCAGCCAGTGACAGAGATCTTGAACTTCCGCGGCAGATTGTAAAAATCAGGATTTGCCGTCAACTTATGTGCAATCTCAACAGCCAGTGGCGACGCATCGATTATCTCGTGTCCGTCGAGTCCAGCCAGCGGGCAACCGGTGACGTTGCGAACCACGTCGCCGCAGGCGCCCTTCGGGCTGAGCCCCACCGCAGTCAGCGCATCCACCACCTCCGGAAGCGCTTCAATCGTCAGCCAATGCAGCTGAATATTCTGCCGCGTAGTGATATCCGCAAGGTTACGCGCGTACTTCTTCGTGAGCTCACCAATCACCCGCAACTGCGCACTGGTCAGAATGCCATTCGGCAGTCCAATGCGCATCATGAAGAACTCAGTTGCCTTCCCTTCGCCACCAACACCACCGGTAGCACCCACGCCATCGCCTTGGGTATAAATGCCCCACCACTTGAAGTAGGTCCCCGCCCACTCCGGAAGCACCGACTCGCGGCCCTCCCTGGCGAACTCGCGCACCTCGTCCCAGGCGTCCCACGGGTTCTTTGCAAGCTTCAGCCGCTCGGACTTCTGGGCCTTCGTCTCTTTTACAGCGGCTGCGGTGAGAGTGCTCATACTGGGTATCCTTGTACTTGAGTGAAGAGATCAAAAACGAAAAGGCCCACTGGATAAGTGGGCGCTGTGGCTTTGCTGAAGAGATTCGGGGCTTAGTCGGTAAGTCTCCGGTTCAGGGCAAAGTCGACGGCGCACGCTGCGCAACAACACGCGCAACAAACGGCAGATCGGCATGCCATAAAACCAGCCATGCACTAACGTTAGTCGTAGAACGAGCGAACGTCAAGGCGCAAAAAGTCATGCCGTGCACAAATCTCTTGCGAAATCTGGGACTTAGTCCGCCTCAGCGAGAGAAAATTTGTGCCGCACATCCGAGCCGCGAACCCAGAAGATGACGTCCTCGGCGATGTTCGTGGCATGGTCTGCGGCCCGTTCAAGATTGCGAGAGATAATGATGGCGTTCAACGCCTGTCCACTGACCACT
>Ga0210393_10004082_pt1 | contig 11592 bp, 8 predicted proteins | sample IncBWC27OmetaG_FD_160068 | JGI IMG/M metagenome (GOLD analysis project Ga0210393, IMG submission 160068) | Forest soil microbial communities from Barre Woods Harvard Forest LTER site, Petersham, Massachusetts, United States - Inc-BW-C-27-O ... | reverse complement strand
TCTGAAATCAGCATATGGCGGACAAGAGCGGCACCGGTGCGGATCGGCGCAGACGATTCGAAGACGAGGCGTTGCCTCATCTCGACGCGTTGTACACGATGGCGCTCCGCTTGTCGCGCAATCCCGACGACGCCAACGACTTGCTGCAGGAGACGGTGCTGCGTGCGTACCGCTTCTTTCATCAATTCGAGAGTGGAACGAATTGCCGCGCGTGGATGCTGACCATCCTGTTCAACAATTTTCGCAACGGCTATCGCAAGTCGTCGCGCGAACAGCCGGCCGCGTCCGCCGAGGAGTTCGAGCGCAAGCTGGAAAACGAAAGCTTGCGCGCCGAGGCAGGGGGATCGAATCCCGAGAGTATCCTTTCGGGACAAGGGATGGAGGGTGAGGTCGAGACGGCGCTGGCGGGATTGCCGGCGGAGTTCCGTGAAGCCCTCCTGTTGGTAGACGTCGAGGAGCTGAGTTACCTGGAGGTTTCCGGGGTTCTGAACGTACCGATAGGTACGGTAAAATCGCGAGTGTCACGTGGACGCGCGATTTTGCGCGATATGTTAGCTAGCTTCGCCAAGGAGCGCGGAATAATACCATCTTGACTCCGGCCTCGAATGCCGGTTGGAGTGGAGCGAGCACAGCACGATAAAAGTGGATTGCAGCACGTACATTGAGAAATACCTCTCGGCCCACGTCGACGGGGAGTTAAGCGCGGCAGAGTTGCGCGAGGTCGAGGAGCATCTTGCGGGATGCGTCAACTGTCGCGCGCGCTTCGCGGAGGAGCGCGCGGTCAAGACGCTGCTGCGCGAGCGCGCCGAGATGCGGCGGACGCCGCCGATGGTGCGCGGCTCGATTCTCGCTGCGCTCGACGCCATCGACGCGGCTGACGCCAAACATGCCGCGGGCCGCGGACTGGACCGCTCGGCCAGTGCAGATCGCGGAGGTTTCCTGTCGATGCGCCGCGCGCGGGTGTGGGCGCCGATTGCGATGGCGGCGGTCGCGGTGTTCGCGTTCGTGATACTTCATGGTGGGCGCGGCCCGACTCCCGCGCAGGCGATCCCTCCATTCGATCTGGCGATCAACAACTATGCGCAGTTCGTCGGGCATTTCGAACCGAATGTGAAGGCGAACTCGCCCGCCGACGTATCGGACGCCTACATGGAACATCAGCTGCCGGGATTTGTCTGGGACTTCGGGCAGCGAGGCTACAAGATGGTAGGTGCAAGGCTGGATCGGCTGCCCGATGGCAGCCCGGTCGCATACACATTTTATCGCGGCGACCCGGGAACGATTTTGTGCACCTACATGCAGTCGCACGGGCTACAGCCACCGCCGGGTGAGGCGCAGGATCTGGGCGTCGAGACTAATGCGTATGGCGGCGAGCATCACTACTACGAGTACAAGGGCTACAGTGTCTGCCTGAGCTACCCGCGCCCCGGATGCATTTGCATACTGGTTTCGCAGCACCCGATGAAGCAATTCGTGCAGGACATCGTCAACTCAACGCCATAGCATCTGATCGCTCGCCTCAGTCAGTAGCGTGAAGAGCGGCGAGTGATTGGGCCGTCGTCGCTTAGCGCGATGTGAGTCAGGGTTTGCTCGTCGTGGTTCATGCGCCACGACAGGAGCTTTTGCGCGTACTCCAGTACTTGCGGCGCGTGAGACGCAGCGCGCGCGAGGTTCACGAATTCGTCGGGGTCTCTTTTCAGATCGAAGAAAAGCGGCGGCAGATTTGTGAAATGAACGTATTTGTAGCGCTCGCCGCGGATGATGTTCATCGTGCACTGATGCATCGTGATGCCGAGTTCACGCTCCGCCGAGTCATCGGCGGGATCGCGGAAATCGAACTCCCAATGTGCTTCGCTGCGCCATTTGTCGGGACGGCCCGCGCCCTGGAGGAACGGAGCGAGTGACGCGCCGTCGCATTGCACCGGGATTTCGGCGCCGATCGCTTCGAGCATCGTCGGCATGATGTCGACGTTCTCGGTGAAGGACGAAACTACTGCGCCGCGCTCGGAGTCGGCTTGGGGCCGTGGATCGCGCACGATCAGCGGGATGTGGTAGGAGCCGTCGAAGTAGCCGCACTTGCCGATCAGCCAGTGGTCGCCGATTTGCTCGCCGTGATCCGACGTAAAGATGATGAGCGTCGAATCCCAGCGACCCGATTCCTTCAAAAACCGAATCAGCCTGCCAAGTTCCGCATCGACGCGGCTCATCAGCCCGTAGTAAACCGCCTTCAGGCGGCGAAGTCGCTTCTCGTTGTCGGTCGCCCGGTAGATTCGGCGGGCCAGCTGATGGGCGAGCCACGGATGCTGACGTGACTCGTCTTCGGCAGTGGCCAGGCGCTTGAAGCCCGGCACCTTCGCGGGATCGTACATCGAGTTGTAAGGCTCGGGTGCGACGAACGGCGGATGCGGCCGCAGCAGCGACAAATGCGCGATAAAAGGACCGCTCGCGCTCTTGATGTAGTCGATCGTTTTGCCGACGAGGAACGCGGTGTCGTCAAATTCCGCCGGGTACTTGAGCGGCCTGGGATTCGCGGCACCGTCCTCGTAGTCGGGACCGGGTTCGCGATTGCCGTACGCCAGGCGAATTTCCGCGGGCACGTCGAAACCGTCAGCTTTGAGCCAATCAGTCCACGGCTTGGGGAAGTCTCCCATCAGGCAGATCGGCCGGATGCCGGGCAGAGGACCTTCGTAAGTCTTCAGCCACGGATCGTCGGCCGCGAGTCCGCGCGGATCCTGGCTGGTGTCGGTGTATCCGAACAGCACGGGATCGTAGCCGTGCGATGCGGCCTCCTTGGCCCAGTTGGTATGGCGCGCATCGAGAGGCGTGCCGTTGGTGCCACTACGATGATTCTGCAGATACATCCCGGTGTGGAGCGACGCGCGGCTCGGACCGCACGGGACGGCGTTGGCGTAGTGACGCCGGAAGAGCACGCCGTCGGCCGCAAGCGCGTCGAGATTCGGTGTACGTACAACAGGATGGTCGAGCGCTGAAAGACACTCGCCGCGCCATTGGTCAGCGGTGATGAACAATACATTGAGCGGCGATGCCACGAACGTGGATACTAGCTGCCGGTTGCAATTGGCGTCCAGCGTCGGGGTCTTTTTCTCGGCATGAGTAACTGGTAGTGATTGCGGACGACAAGTGGTCGACAAGCGAAGAGTCGAAGCGGGGGGACGGTGCTAGGACTCGGAAAACATACGGTCGGTCGCCTGCTGGCGATCAATCCGGTTGACGCCCGATCTCGCGAGTTCATTCTGCGAGAACCCCAGACATCGATTGGCAAGGACGAATCGAACGACGTGGTCGTGCGGGATCCCACTGTTTCCAAGAAGCATGCGATCGTGAAGCGTCGAAGGCGTCGATGGGAGTTGGTCGACGCAAAATCGAGCAACGGTACTTTTGTCGGAGATACCCGCGTCACCGACAAACCAACTTCGCTCGCCGATGGACAGGAGATTCGTTTTGGCGGCGCTAAATTTGTTTTTCGGGAGACGCGCCCCGCAGAGACTCAATCAGATGCGCCGCGCGAGCCGGCGCCGCGCAGGAAATCCGCATTTTCACTCCGCACCGCATCGGCGTTCGTCATCCTGGCTTTCGTCATCGGCTTCGCGGTCATGCAGTACGTATCGTACGTGAACTACAAGCGCGCGAATGAAAATGCGCTCTCGTCCGGGAAGGGCGGCGGCGCCTCGATGCCGTCGAAATCTACTGCGCCGTCGACCCATTCACCGTAGCAAGGACGGCGACCACCGATGTTTGGACGACGCAAATCGAAACAGCCAGCAGCAGCGACCGCTAGGCTGATGGTCATCAATCCGCGGGCGGGTGAGCCGCTGGAGTTGCACGTCCTCAAAACGACGATTTCGATCGGCAACGCCGAAGATAATGATTTCGTAGTGCGTCAGGCGACGGTTTCACAGCATCACGCGATGCTGGCGCAGAAAGACGGTCACTTTGAATTGAGCGATCTGTCTTCCACCAATGGCACGTTTGTGAATGGACGGCGCATCGACAGGAGCACGCTCGTCAAAATCGGAGACGAACTCTGGTTTGGAGGCACTCGCTTCGTTCTCGCGAACCCGGCGATTGGAGGCGGCGTTGGCGCGGTTCCCGAGCCACGACCGACGCGGCGGAAAACTTTCTCGAGCCGCGCCGCATTGGAGCTCGCGCTTCTCGCGCTCGCGATAGGGTTCGGCTCTGCCCAATATCTCGCCTACCTGATGTATCATGAGCAGAACCGATTGATTCTCGCAGAGGCAGTTCCTTTGCCGCCGCCACCGGTTCATCCTCCCGCTGCTCGCGTCCAACCTGTGGCGCCAAGCCCGGCTCCGGTCGCGCCGCCTCCCGGGCCAATCGCGAAGAGAGCCGAACCGGCCGCGATCCCGCCACGACCTCGGCCTGCGATGTCGCGTGCCGCGAGCGTGTCGTCGCCTACCGCTGAGCTAGCTTCGATACCGGCGCCCAAACCGCCCGATCGCGGCAACGACGAATTGGCGGGAGCGGTTTCTCTGATACGCATGCTCCCGCGAAGCGGGGCTCACACCGGCGAATCGGCCAGCGAGTTTCAACTGACTGACCTTGGAGGCATGCCCGTTTCTCTCTCGGCGATGCGCGGAAAAGTGATCCTTCTGACTTTCTGGGCAACCTGGTGCGGGGTCTGTAGGGGAGAGCTGCCGAAACTGGAGAACCTTTACCAGAATCTTAAGGGCCATGGCGACTTTGCGGTGGTTACGATCAACCTCGATCAGCCCTCCGAGTCTGTGCCTCCTTTTGTTCGTAAGAACGATTACCGGTTTCCCGTCTTGCTTGACGCCGACAATCGAGTGAAAACCGACTACGATGTGAACGGCATACCCGCGAATTTCATAATCGATCGGGCGGGCAAGATCATCTGGAGCTTCGAGGGTGGCATCGATTGGTCAGATCCCACGCTCCAACAGGCGGTCGAAAAACTTCTCTAGCCGGCCTCGTCGTGTGCAATCCGAGACAAAGTATGGCTACTTTGGTCGGAGTATGTACGAGCCTTGTTTCATAAGGCTTTGCGGAGGCTGAATGATTCCCTTTGCTGGTAGCACTCTCGATCGCGCGAGTGAGAGGCGGACCGATTCAAACTGGATCGAAGCCAAGCGGCGCGATCCGTCTTCGCTGGTACTCCCGATGTGGCGCCTCGAGCCATTCATTCTGGGGTCGGAAAAGTCGGGTCCTCCGATCGAGCTTGGACTGGTGCGGGCGGAAGTTGTTGAGTCGCTGCTGAGTGGCGATGCGCTGTGCGTTTTTTTGGGTCTCGACGGTGACCGCGCGGTGTTTGCACTCGACGTCTCGGATGCCGCCGACTCGGCTAACGTCGGACCGCTCGCGGGGCTTGGCTATTTTCGTGACGCACGCGTCGCGGGATCGATGGTGTCGATTAAGGACTCCGCGATCATCGCGCAGGCGAAGGCGATGATCGATTGGCATCAGAGGCACGGCTTCTGCCCGAAATGCGGCGCGTCGACGAAAATAATGGACGCGGGTTACCGGCGCCTGTGCGGCAAATGCAACGCCGAACATTTTCCGCGCGTCGATCCGGTGGTTATCATGCTCGCGACTCATGGCGAGGCATGCCTGGTGGGACGCGGCAAACATTTTCCGCCGGGGATGTTCTCGGCGCTTGCGGGGTTTGTCGAGCCGGGCGAAACGATCGAGGAGGCGGTGCGGCGCGAGCTGATGGAAGAGGCATCCGTGAAGGTGGGCGAAGTGACCTACTACGCCACGCAGCCGTGGCCGTTTCCGTCGTCGCTGATGATTGGATGTTTCGCGAAAGCCGAGAGCCGCGACGTCAAGGTCGATGAAAACGAACTCGCGGAGGTGCGGTGGATCGAGCGGAGCGTCGCGCGCGAGCTGATCGAGGGAAAGCGGCTCGACGGTCTACTAGTGCCGCCGCCGGTCGCTATCGCGCATCATCTGATCAAGACGTGGGCTCTCGGTAGCTGAGAGCCTCGTTTTGTCAGCCCGTCCTCGAGTTCTGAAAAGGAACCGACATTAGTAGCCCTACTGTTAGTTTCGCCCGGTGCTAACTGCTACACTCCAGCCGCAGCGGAGGGAGCGCTCGGTGGGGAAAATGTCGGGGAGCGATTGGAAATCGGTACGTCGTAATCGGCCGAAGACAGGTCTGTCGGCGGCGCTCGTCGCGATGCTGGGGGCGATGGTGCTCAGCACGGCGGGATGCATGTTGCCTTTACTTGGGGCGATACCGTCGGTAATCAGCATGGCCCATTCGCTTTACACGTCGGGCGGCAAGGACGACGACATCGCGACGAAAGATGCCGAGGCGGAAGCTGCTACCGAACCGAGCAAGCCTGCACCTCAACTCACGCCCGCGAATGTATGCCAGATGATGGCGATCGCGCGTCCGGATATGGTGCTGGTCGAGTTGCGCAAGAGCGGCGGCGCACCCGAGTATCGCGAACTTCACCTGCAGAATTCCGCGGATGAAGCACACTGGACTCCGATCGTCGACAGCGAGACTGGCCCGGACGGATGGATTCCGGCGGTCAACTTTCTCAAGATGGATTTCCAGCCGCCGCTGACTGACGCAATTCCCAATGCCGGGAGTTGTTACCTCGCGTATGCTCCGTTGGCGATAGACCCGAACAGTCCCTACCAGACTGCGGAACTCAAGTCGGGACCGGGAAGTTCAGTGAGCACCTTCTCGTGGGCCGGACGAGTTTACCAGTACACGGTGGCACCCACCCTGCCCTGCCTTTCTCCAACTTCGTAGCAACTGGAACGGATCGTAATTGGTTAAGCGCTCAGCTCGTCGAGCAGCGCCTTCGCGTCTTTGAGGTCGGCGGTGTCGAAGCCCTCGGTGAACCAGTTGTAGATGTCGGCGAGCATCGCACGCGCTTCGTCGCGATGACCCTGCTTCGACAGCAGTCGCGCGAGCGGCATGGTCGCACGCAGTTGCTCCATCTTCGCGCTCTGGCTGGCGCTCAATTGGATAGCTTGGCGGAGACTGTCTTGCGCTTCCTCGATGGCGCCGGCCCTCAGCTGCAATTCGCCTCGGATGCGGCAATAAAGGGTGTCGACACCCCTGGTCGAGTACTTGTTCCTTACCTCGAGCCATTGGTTCAGGGCCGCGAAACCGCGATCGAACTCGCCGAGGCGGCCGTAGATATCGGCGACGAACGGAAGCAAGTTCAATCGGCTCATCTCGGCTTCGATGCTGTCCGCGTGATCCATCTGTTCGTTCATCATCGCGAGGCCTTCGCGTAGTCGCCCTTGCAACAAAACCGTCCAGGCCAGGCATCGGTTTGCGATCGCGAGCCAGAAGGGAAAGCCGTGCTCGGTGCACAATGCGATAAGATCCTCACATAGCGGGGCGGCAATCGCCTCCTCGCGCCGCGCGCAGTGGGCCTGGACCACGGTCACCATCGCCATCGCATAGCTGAAAGGATCTGATTCTTTCGAGACGACCTTCGCCGCTTCGTAGCCTCGATTCAGTGATTGGTCGGGATAGCCGAGAATAAACAGCAGATCGCTCAGGCTGGTCAGGCTCAGCACGTTTGGGTCGGGCCCGAAGCGGCCGATTCCTTCGATGGACGCCCGTACGTTCTCAAATGCCAGCGATTTTTCGAGATGGTAGCGCCCAGCGCTCAAGTCGCCAGCCTGGAATAGCGACGCGCCCAAGGCGTAGTGCGCAACCTTGAGCATTCGCGGTCGCGGGAGCTGAACACTGTCGTCGAGGCCTTGCGCCAGGGCCATCGTCTCGTGCGCCACTTTCAGCGCAGAGACCGTGTCGCCGCGAGTGTAGTGATAGCCCCAGACGCCCTGCAGCGCGACGAATTTTTGACTCTGCTGCTGGGGATCATTGAGGTTGCGCGCCAGCTCGTACCCGCGCGAGAAAGCCCGCCCGACATCGTTCGAGGAAAAACCCTTGGCTGCCATCAACGCGACGCCGAGGTTCATCTGCAGCCTGAGTTCGTCCTGCGCGCGCGCCTCGCTTTCCGGCGTCGCGGCCAACAATTCCAGGGCGCGATTGACGTAATCGATGGCCTCCGCATAGAGCGAGCGCTGCGATGCCTGGTTCGCCGCGCGCCCCAGGAAGTCGACGGCCTTGGTGAGATTCGCGCTAAGGCCGTACTGGTAGGCGAGTTCCGACAGATGGTCGTCGAGCTGTGACGCATGAATCGTCTCGATCGCCGAGCCCGCACGCTCATGCAATGTCTTGCGCCGCTCCATCAGCACCGATTGGTAGGTGACCTGCTGCGTAAGAGCGTGCTTGAAGGTGTATTCGAAGTCGCCGGTTGAGGGCTGCTCGTAGACGAACTCCGCGACCTGCAGGTGGTCGACCATCGGCTGGATGCGGTCGTTGGGGATTCCCGTCACGGCGCGAAGGAGGTTGAGCGGAAACTCCTTGCCGATCACCGACATCGTTTGAAGCAGTTCCTTTTCGGCCGGCGGCAGCCTGTCGATGCGCGCGGCGAGGATTCCCTGGACAGTAGACGGAATCTTCAGATCGCTCAGCGGGCTGATGAGGCTGACGGTCCCGTTGCGCGCCAGCGCGCCGTCCTCGAACAAGGTCTGAACCATCTCTTCCATGAAGAACGGATTGCCCTCGGTCCTCTCGATGATGAGGCGCTTGAGCGCTTCGATGTCGTTCGCCCTCACCCGCTCTGCGACATCAATGTCGCCTCCCGACCTCTCCCGGCTTGCGCCGTGCGACAGGGTCGCAGGCGCGGGAGAGGTGAGTAACGCGGATAGCATCTCGGCGGCGTTCTCTTTTGCGAGCGGGTCGAGCCGCAACTGCGTGTAGTAAGTCTTGTTGCCCCATTCGTGGCGATACTCGGGGCGGTAGTTGACCAGCAGCAGGATGCGCGCAGTGCCGATCGAGTCGGCGAGCAGGTTCAGCAGCGCCTGCGTCTCGTCGTCGATCCAGTGGAGATCCTCGAAGATCACCATCAGCGGCTGGTTGAGCGACTCGCGCAGCAAAATACGTTTGATCGCGTCGAGGGTGCGGCGCTTGCGAACCTGCGCATCCATTTGCGCGAGCGGGTCCTTCTTTTGCACCTCATGCAGATACTGGTCGAGACGATCGAGTGTCTGCTCCCAACGCCGGGAGTGCTCGCCGCCTTCGGCTATTCCCAGCAGCGAGAACAGGTACGGAATCGTGTCCTCGAGACTTCGATCGAGTGCGACCACGCGGCCGGTCACTTTCTCGCGCCGCTTGCGTTCATCGTCACCTGCCAGAATTTCGAAGTAGCCGTGCAACAGGTCGATCACCGGCAAGTATGCGCTGGCTTTGCCGTGAGAGACCGAGAAGGTCTCGAGCACCATCCAACCAGATTGCGCAACCGCCTTGAACTCGAAGAACAGGCGCGACTTGCCGGTGCCCGCCTCCGCCATTGCGGCGACGATCTGCCCGCGTCCGGCCTGGGCCTGATCGGCCGCGCGCTTGAGCGCGTCCATCTCGGCCTGCCGTCCGACGAACTTCGATAGCCCGCGTCCCGCCGAGCGCTGTAATCGTGTGCGCAGCGGCCCCAACCCAGTCACTTCGTAGACGTTGACCGGATCGGTGACGCCCTTGACCTTGGTCGGTCCCAACGGCTTGAGCGCGAAATAGCCTTCGACCAACTTGCGCGCCTGCTCGCTGATCGCGATCGAGCCGGTCGGCGCGAGCGCCTGCATCCGCGATGCGAGATTGGCGGTGTGGCCGATAGGCGTGTATTCAGTATGCCCTTCGCCGGTGGTGATCGAACGAACGACCACTTCGCCCGTGTTCACACCGACGCGCGCCTCGATCGGCAGGTTGCCGGCCTCTCGCAATCGCGTCGAGTAACGCTTCAACTCCTCCTGCATTCGCAGCGCCGCGTAGAGCGCGCGTTGCGGATGGTCCTCGTGCGCGACGGGCGCGCCAAAGAGCGCGAAGATCCCGTCGCCGGTCGATTGCACGATGTAGCCGTCGTAGCGGCGGACGGCGTCGATCATCAGCTTCAGTGCGGGGTCAACAATTGCGCGTGCCTCTTCGGGGTCGAGGTCCTGCTCAAGCTCGGTCGATCCCTTGATGTCGGCGAACAGGGCGGTGACCGTTTTGCGTTCGCCGTCGAGATTTTCAGCGGCTGGCGTCTCAGCTACTCGAATGGGTGAACCATTCGATTTCTTTGCTGACGCATTCGAAGGTGACCCAAGCTGTGCGGCGCATTCGCCGCAGAAGTTCTCCCCGGGCTCATTCGGGGCCCCGCATTGCGGGCACAAGCGTGCGAGCGGCGCGGCGCATTTCGCGCAAAACTTGCGCCCTTCGCGGTTGTCAGCGCCGCACTTTGCGCAATTCATCGCAAAGATTCCAATTCCTCAAGCAGCGCCTTGGCGTCTTTCAGGTCGGAGGTGTCGAAGCCCTCGGTGAACGAGTTATAGATGTCGGCGAGCATCGCGCGAGCCTCATCGTGGCGATTGATGTCGCGCAGCAATCGCGCGAGGCTGGTTGTCGCGCGCAGTTCCAGCGACTTGGCGCTCTGCTTTCGCGCAATCTCGATTGCCCGTTCAAAGCAGGTTTGCGCTGGCGAAGCATTGGAACTATCTCGTCTCAGTAGCAGTTCACCCTCGAGTCGATGAATATCGGGCTCGTGGCTACGGTCTTCGTTTTTGTCGGCGGCTGCCTGCGCTTCCTGTAACGCACTCATGCCCTGATCGTAGTGATTGGCGCCCAAGCAGGCGTCGGCAAGCAAGCACAGAAAATACGGCTTCCTCAATTCCGCGCCCGACTCGTGAAGCGCAGCCAGGCCTTTTTGAATCTGTTCAGTGCCCTCCTGGTTGTGTCCGTTATGAACCATCACCCAACCGCTCAGGATAGTCGAATAATCGAAAAAATTGGGTAACCCATTCTCGAAACACAGGGTAATCGTAGTCTCTGCATGCCTTTGAGCCTCGCGTGCTTCTCCGCGATATTGACGCAGAGCGCCGGCGAAAGTGTGGGCAAGAGCCAGACTCATCGGATCGGAGAGTGTCTGAGCAATTGCCAGAGCCTCGTTGCTCCTTTTCAAGGCTTGGTCCGCGTAGCCGAGATGCCACAAAGTCCACGATATGCCGCACAGACAATAGAGATACTGAAAGGCGTACGGCCGATGAAGGTCCGGGTTGTAGATGGAGATCACGAGTTCTTCATGTTCGCGAGAGCGAAGGAACTCGCCTAAGCCGTACGAGGTGTGTCCCGCGGTGAGGTGTGCGTACAAAAGTTGCACTGGATCTTGCGATCTTTGTGCTTGCCGCAAAAGCTGTTGCGCAAGTTCGCGGGCCCGCTGCAAATCGGCGCGCAGGAAATACATGGACCACAAGCCAAACAGGGTGGGAATCAGCTCCGGGGTATCGCCGAGTCCTTCGCAAAGCTGCTGCGCGCGAGTATAGATTTGCTCGACTTCCGGTGCGGTCCGGCCTTTGACGATGACGACGGCGGGGCCAAGGGCCAAGTGGAGGAGCAACTCGTGCTGAATGCGCTGTGGGCTGCTGGGAAGCTTCTGCAGCAGATCTATCGCAGCGGTAAGCCGGCTAATCGCATCGGCATAGGCAGATCGCTGCGCCGCTTGTTGGCCCGCCTGCCCCAAAAACTCAATCGCTTTC
>Ga0210393_10004081_pt1 | contig 11594 bp, 11 predicted proteins | sample IncBWC27OmetaG_FD_160068 | JGI IMG/M metagenome (GOLD analysis project Ga0210393, IMG submission 160068) | Forest soil microbial communities from Barre Woods Harvard Forest LTER site, Petersham, Massachusetts, United States - Inc-BW-C-27-O ... | reverse complement strand
TCAACCTCGAGCCGGGCATGACGTTGCTCGACATCGGCTGCGGCTGGGGCTCGACCATGCGTCACGCGGTGCAGGAGTACGACGTCGACGTGATCGGCTTGACGCTGAGCGAGAACCAGTACGCCCACGACAAGGCGAAGTTCGAGGAGGTCGACAGCCCTCGTCGCAAAGAGGTGCGGATCCAGGGCTGGGAAGAATTCGACGAGCCGGTGGACCGCATCGTGTCACTGGGTGCGTTCGAGCACTTCGCCGACGGCGCCGGCGACGCCGGGTTCGACCGCTACGACACCTTCTTCAAGAAGTTCTACAGTTTGACGCCCGACGACGGCCGGATGCTGCTGCACACGATCACCATCCCGGACAAAGAAGAAGCCGAAGAGCGCGGCCTGGAGACTCGGATGAGCTTGCTGCGCTTCATCAAGTTCATCTTGACCGAGATCTTCCCCGGCGGCCGGCTGCCGCGGATCTCGCAGGTGGACCGCTACTCGTCCAACGCCGGCTGGAAGGTCGAGCGCTACCACCGGATCGGCCACAACTACGTGCCGACCCTGAACGCCTGGGCCGACGCGCTGGAAGCGCACAAGGACAAGGCGATCGAGCTGAAGGGGCAGGAGACCTACGACATCTACATGCACTACCTGCGTGGGTGCTCGGACCTGTTCCGCGACCACTACACGGACGTCTGCCAGTTCACCCTGGTCAAGTAGCCGTCTAAAGCAAAGCGCCCCGGTGCCCCTGACTTAGGGAGCCATTGGGGCGCTTTCGCTTATGCGAGTGAGAAACTCAGCCCAAGAAGATGTTGCGACGGCCGGCAAGCAGCCGGTACAGCGTCTGCTGGATCGTCTCACGCACCTGGTCGGTCAACTCAAACGTGACCATCGGGTCCTCGGCGTCGGAAGCGGCGTAGTCGCTGGTGTAGATCGGCTCACCGAACGCGATGCGCCACTTCGACGGCAGCGGCACCAGGCCCGCCGGCCCGGCCAACGGGAACAGCGGGGTGATCGGGAAGTAGGGCAGGCCGAACAGCCGCGCCAGCAGCTTGACATCGGTGAGCATTGGGTAGATCTCTTCGGAACCGACGATCGAGCAAGGAACGATCGGTGTTTTGGTGCGTAGCGCGGCCGTCACGAAGCCGCCGCGACCGAACCTCTGCAACCGATAACGGTCCTCGAAACGCTTACCCAGACCCTTGTAGCCCTCCGGGAATACGGCGGTGAGCTCGCCCGCGGCGAGCAACCGGTGCGCGTCCGTCGTGCAGGCCATGGTGTGACCCGCCTTCCGCGCGGCTTGGCCGAGCACGGGCAGGTCGAAAACCATGTCGGCGGCTAGCAGGCGCAAGTCCCGCTCCGCCGGATGCTCGTCGTGAACCGCCACCGACAGCATCAGTCCGTCAAACGGCAACACCCCGGCGTGATTGGCCACCAGCAGCGCCGCACCTTCGGTCGGCAGGTTCTCGATACCGCTGACTTCGACCCGGAACCACGACCTGAAGAAGAACCTCAGCAAAGGTCTAACGACCGCGCTGTTGAAGTGCGGATCGAACCCAAACTCGTCAACGGTGTAGTCACCCGTCAACCGTTGCCGGAGGAATCCGGCTACCGCGGCGACGCGCTGAGCAAGCTCGTTGAGCGGTGCCTCGGCCGCCGATGTCGCACCCGCGACACGCCGATGCTCATCGATTTCCCGGACGACGGCGGCGATCTGCTCGGCCGACGCCCGGCCATTCGGATCAGAGAGTAACGAGGAATGCTGACGAGACGCCTCTGCCCGTTGATCGGCTCTCCGGCGCGCTGCTACCCGACCCCGATTGGTGTGCAGTGGAATGACATTCGCTCTGGTTTCACCCGCCACGATTTCTACCTGACTCCACCCCATGGAATTGGATTACGGCTGCCCCAGCGCTGCGCTAGGGCTATGGCGCGACCCTCCAGGGAGCGTACCCGATGTGGGTCGATTATGGGAGTCAGGCCGCGGCCGCGGACGTAGTCGTCGAACGCCTCGGCCGTCGACCATTTGGGCTGGTGGCCGAGCTCGGTGCGCATCCTGGTGGTGTCCATGACGCGCCCGTAGCTCAAGTAATTGAATTGCTCGCGGTTGATCTCCGTGTAGTGATTGGCCCGTCTCAGCGAATCCAGCGCCCAGACGCCGAAGCCGGGTACCGGCAACTGAATTCGCCCGGCGCGCCGGATCGCCTGCGACAGCATGATGATGCCGTCGGCGCCGATGTTGAACGTGCCGGCCTTGCCGGCCATCGCCGCGCGCTCCAGCGCGCCCAGCGCGTCCTGCTCATGCAGCAGCTGCAGTCGCGCATCTCGGCCGAACATCGTCGGCACCAAAGGCCCAGCTAGATAGCGTGACAGCGTGGTGTCCATCGCCGGGCCGATCAGGTTGGCCAGGCGCAGAATGGTTACCGCGATATCGGGCCTGCGGCGGCCCAAACCACGCACGTAACCCTCGATATCGAGGCTGTCCTTGGCGAAACCCCCGCGCAAGGGCCGACGGCTGCTGCTGTCTTCGGTGAACATCACCGGATCGTGTGGACTCGATCCGTAAACCTCCGACGTCGACTTCAGCACGACGCGGCGGACCGAGGGAGCTTTCTGGCAGGCCGCGAAAAGTTGCATCGCGCCCATCACGTTGAGCTCCTTGAGCGCCGCGCTACCACCGGACCGCGGCGCGTACGACGCCGCCGAAGCGTGCACCACCGTGTCGACGTCACCGTTTCGAATCACCTTGGCGATGAACGGATTACGAATGTCGGCGCGCACGAACTCGGCGCGACCCATCCGGCGCAGCATGTCTTTGCTCGGCGCGATCGCGTCCACCGCGATCACCCCTTTGATCAGCGGGTTCTGCGCCAGCCGGGCGGTCAGGTAGCCGCCCAGAAACCGGCATGCACCAGTAACCAGCACAACCTTGGGGTAATGCATGGCGTCGGCCGCGGTGCCGCTTGTGCCGCTGCTGCCGCCACCATCCCCGCTCGGCGAATCCATCCGAACAGCCTAACGGCCGCCAGAGACGGCGGAGTTACGGCCGCGTGACGGTCGGTGCGGGCGGGACTGAGCCGGGCGGGGCTTACTTGCCAAGTTTTCTGCGCTGCACCCGGGTGCGACGCAGCAGCTTGCGGTGCTTTTTCTTCGACATGCGCTTGCGCCGCTTCTTGATTACTGAACCCATGAACTCCGCTATCTGACCCGTGACCGGCTTGGAAAAGGACCTGGACAGGTTACCCGGCCGAATGCATAGAACACCAAACCGGTATGCGCGTGACCGCACGATAGGTCACGCCACTGCCTTCCGCGCGATCCGGCGCGCCCTGAAAACCTAGGCCACGCGGCAGGTTTCAGCCTCAGCCCGCGTCGAAGTACGAAGTCTCGAGCATGTCGTGCACCGCCTTGGCATGCACCCGGAAAGACCGCCCAACCCGAACCGCCGGCAGTTCGCCGTTGTGCACCAGCCGGTAAACCGTCATCTTGGAGACCCGCATCAGGGCCGCCACCTCGGCAACGGTGAGAAATTGTGTCCTGGCCTGCTGGCCTTCGACTGAACCGGTGTCCCGCGCCTTACCAGCGGAATCTCGCGCCGATGGCCCGTTCGTAGACGTCATCGCAACCCAATCGTGTCAGGCCCGCGCAATGCCAGCGGCTTCCCCTCCGCTGGCACCCACGCGTGCATACACAAAGGAGAATAGCGGGACTAGTGGGGTTACTGGTACTGGTGGGGGACAATCAGTTCAAAATTCTTGAATTATTCTGATGTAATTCTTAGCTGCTCAGAGCGCCTTTTGGCGGCCTGAACGGCCGCGTCGACAGCCGTCCGTAATCCGCCTCGTTCGAGTTCGCGCAGCGCAGCGGCGGTCGTCCCGCCAGGCGACGTAATGGTCGCCCGCAGTTGCGTCGCGGTGGCGTCCGCCCCGGTCCCCAACGCCTCGCCCTGGCCCGGCCGGCGGTCTTGATCCATCCGTTCCAGCAGCATTGCCGCCGATCCCGCCATCGTCTGCGCGGTCAGGTCGGTGGCCACCTGGCGGCTCAGACCTGCCGCAACACCGGCGTCCACCAGGGCCTCGACCATCAAAAAGAAATACGCCGGACCGGATCCGGACAGTGCGGTCACGGCGTCCATTTGCGACTCGGGAACGGTCAGCGCACCGCCGACCGCGTCGAACAGAGCCGAAACCTCCTCGAGCTGGGGCGGAGTGACGAAACGGCCTTTGGCCAGCGCGGTTACCCCCGCACCCACCAATGCCGCCGCATTCGGCATCGCCCGGACCACCGGCGTTCCGGCCGGCAGCTTCGACTCGAAGTACGTGATCGTGATCCCCGCTGCGACGGTGACGAAGACCTGCTCGGCAGTGTCATTCTCGGCTGCGGCGGCCGCCCGGGCCAGCTCCCCCATCACCGCCTCGACATCGGCGGGCTTGACCGCGACGACGACGAACGTGGCGTTCTCCACCGCCTCGGTCGGCGACGTCACGAGCACGGAATACGTGTCCGCCAGGTATTTCGCGCGCTCCGGGACCCGTTCGGCCACCACCAGGTCTTTGACCTGGCGCCCCGCGCGCAGCAGACCCGACAGCAAGGCCTCGCCGATGCTGCCGCCACCGATGATCGCGATTCTTGCCATGCCGGAAAGCATCGCAGACACCGGCGGCTATCGAGCGGCGGGCACCATCGCAAGTTGGCGCGCTTGCACCACGATCCGGCCCAGGCTGTCGACGACGGTGTGATCCTCGTCGAACCAGTCATGCCCGATCTCCGTGCACGTCGCGATGATTCGCAGCCAGCCGTCGGCAGGAAGGCTTCGCAGGAATGCGGTGAGCTGAACCGTAGGCGCCCAGCCGGTGCGCTCCACGGCGAAGGTCACCGGCGCCGACAGATCCCCGCACATGAGCGCAAACAGCGCGTCCGGAGCCACACCGCGGGGGCGCGCCCACATCTGAATCACCGGCGGCTGGCCGTCAGTGCTGGGCCCCATCGTCGACAGCACCGGTCGTACATCGCAGCCCTCGCCCAGGTGGACCAGGCCGGCCAGGGGGTGGCCGGGCCCGATCGGCGCGATGTCGTCGGGCGGCTCCGGTGCCATCAAATCCACCACCGGGTTCGCCGACAGCAGCGGCGCGGACTGGCCGCCGGGAGGGAAATGCTCCGGCTCCCCCAGGTTGACCACTGCGTGCACCGCGGAGCGGTTTCCCTGGACAAGCTCCACATCGACCACGCTGATTCGTCGTCCGCGCTTGCGGATCGACGTCACCAGCTGCATCATCCCGGGATCGGGCGCCCACAGGAAGCTTGCCGACACGGCGACGGGTTGCAAGACCGGTTCAAGCCCGCCCGAGTGCGCTCTACAGACGGTGCGGGCGGCGTGGGCGCACAGCGCCAGCATGGCGCCGCCGTGCACCTTGGGCCCGATGGTCCAGTGCTTATTGAGCTCGCCTTCGTATACACCCGGGTCGATCTCGCGCAGCGTCATTGCGTCGGTGAATAGCGGGGTCATGGTAGTCCTGGGAAGTCTCCTAAATCACCGCATCAGATGCGTGCGCGCGAACTGCAACGATTCGGCCAGCATGGCTTCGCGCTCGTTGGCTGAACGCGCTGCGGAGGTGGACACCTCGAGGATGACATGGCCCGCGAAATGGCTGCCGGCCAGCATCTGGCACACCTCGGCGGTAGGTTGCGTTCCACGGCCCGGCACCAGGTGCTCGTCGGCGGGTAGGCCGCTGCCGTCAGACAGGTGCAGATGCACCAGCCCGGTGCCCATTCGCTGCGCCATGTCCAGCGAATCGGTGCCCGCGGTCGCGGTATGCGACAGGTCCAGCGTGTAGTGCGCATGGTTGCCGTCTAACGGGTCGTAGGACGGCGCGAACGCCGAAATCGCCGGGCCCGGCCCACCGCCGCGCCTGCGCATCCGTTCCCGGGACTGATCGGCCCCGAAGAACCGGTCCGCCCGGAACGGGAACATGTTTTCCACAGCGATAATCACGTCGCTGGACGCCTCCAGGGCCGCAACCTGGTCGCTGAATCCCTCGGCGTAGCGCCGTTGCCAGCGGAACGGTGGATGCACGACGACGGTCTGCGCGCCCAATTGCTCGGCGCCCTCTACGCTGCGTTCCAGTTTGGGAATCGGGTTGGAGCCCCACACCCGTTGTGAGATCAGCAAGCAAGGAGCGTGCACCGACAGCACCGGCATGTGATAGCGCTGCGAGAGCTTCTCGACGGCATCGATGTCCTGGCTGACCGATTCGCTCCACACCATCAGCTCGACCCCGTCGTAGCCGAGCCTTGCCGCATACTCGAACGCGGCCTCGGCCCTCAACGGGTAGACCGAGGCCGTCGACAGGCCGACTTTGATTGCTGGGCGCACTGTCTGTGGGCGACGCCTAGCCCGATTGCAGGGATAGTGCCAGCGGTCCCAGGGTGATCAGCGCCCCGACCGCAACCGCGATCAGCGTGCTGGCGATGTCCTCGGTTTTGCGAACCACCCGCACGCCGGCCACCAGGCCCAGGATGACCAGCACCGACAGCACCAGCGCCACCAGGCTGTTCCATCGCCACAGTTGGTCGAAGGCGATGAACAGCCCCGCGCCGAACGCGACGGCCAAGATCGACTGCAAAACGATCAGCCCGCCACGCCACAGGGTCTCGAGTCTGTCGTGCGCGGGGTGGGCGTCCTGGGCCTCACGGGCACGGTCGGCCGCGATATCGAGGTGGTCCTCGTCGAGTTCTTCTTCGGTCGGCGAGCCCGCTGACGCCTGCTCCCCGCCGCGCCGGCGGGCCAGCTCATCAGCGAGGGTTTGCCCGCCGAACAGCGTCGAATCCGAAGTCTGCAGGTAGGAGCGCACATAGGCGGAATCCTCGGTCGTGAACTCGGCTTCGCGCACCTCGGAATCCATCACGTCGACCGGGATATCGGCGAATTGGTCCAGCGGATCCGGACTCATGTCCTCGGCGCCGGACTGCTCGGCTTCGGGCGGGTCGCGATGGCGCAGCGGCCGCGGATAAGCGCTGCGCTCCGGTCCTGTCGCGCGTTGCGGCTGCGGCGGGGACTTGGGCCAGCGCGGCTCGGGTTCGGACCAGTACGCGGTTTTGGGCTGCTCTTCGGTGACTCGGTCGGCGACGGCTTCTTCCGGAACCGCTTCGGGACGCGCTGCAGGGGCCGGTTCGGCAACCTGGACTGTCCCGTTGGTCCCATGACCGGTCTCGTCGTCATCTCCGATGACCGGAAGCTCGCCGGTCAGCTCGGCGACGGTGACCGCATCGCTATCGCCGCGCCGGCGGCGCCGCCGTCGGGTGACCGCCGGGGCGCCAATGGTTCCATTCCTGGCCAACAATTCGGCCACCGAGATGGGCCGAGTGCCAGGGCTCTCAGTCTCGGGCTGTGGTCCGGTCATGGTTTGTCGCCTCTCGATCGGTTCGCGTTCCGATCAACCTTCTGGCCTCCAGCATCGCGCACCGAGGTCTCGACGAGGGCGGTTCCGTCGGCTTCGCTGTCGAGTTTGCGCAAGATGAGACCTTCCCGTAATGCCCACGGGCAGATATCCACCGTTTCTATCGACAGCGCTCGCATGCTCGCCTCCGCCACCAGCGCGCCCGCCACGATCTGTGGCGCCCGCTCGGCGCTAACTCCTTCCAGTTCAGCTCGGTCAGCGGTCGTCATCCTAGAGATGAAAGATATGAGTTGCCTGAGGCCGTTGGCGGTAAGCGTCCGCTTCACCCGGGGTCCGGCCGCGGACGGCGCCGCGCCGGTGAGCCGCGCCAGCGACCGGAACGTCTTCGACGTTGCCACGGCCAAGTCCGGGCTGCCGGCGTCGAGAACGGTGACACTGGCGTCTGCCAGCTCGGCATCCAGCCAATCACGCAGCATCGCTACCCGGCGCCGGCCGGGCGGGTCGTCGGGCAGCCACTCGCGGGTCAGCCGTCCGGCGCCCAGCGGCAGCGATAACGCGATCTCGGGCTCCTCGTCGACGCCACTGGACAGTTCCAGCGAGCCGCCGCCGATGTCGAGGTTGATGATCCGCCCCGCACTCCACCCGTACCACCGGCGCACCGCCAGGAAGGTGAGCCGCGACTCGTCGACGCCGCGCAGCACCTGCAACTCGACTCCGGTCTCTTTGCGCACCCGAGCCAGCACGTCATCGGAATTCTCGGCGTCGCGCACCGCGGAGGTGGCGAACGCCATCAGCTCCTCGCAGCCGGAGCTGACCGCGATCTTGGCGAACTCATCGATGGTGGAAATCAGTTTTTCGGCGCCGCGCTTGGTGATCTTGCCCGAGCTGTCGGTGGCCTCGGCCAGTCGCAGTGTGGACTTAGTGGAACTCATCGGGGTGGGATGTCCACCGCGGTGGGCATCGACCACCAGCAGATGGACCGTATTGCTACCCACGTCGAGCACGCCCAATCGCACGGAAAACAAACCTAGTCGCTGCGACGATGCGGGGCCTCTTGCGCCCCGCTGAGAAGCACGACAATCCGGACCCAGCGCTGCGACGATGCGGGGCCTCTTGCGCCCCGCTGAGAAGCACGACAATCCGGACCCAGCCTGCGACGATGCGGGGCCTCTTGCGCCCCGCTGAGAAGCACGACAATCCGCGACCGTGCCGGCCCGAGTGTCAGCGGGTCAAAGAGCACGAATTCTGGTCTAACGTTGAATCCGTGGCGAATTCGCATCTCGAGCCGGGACAAGAGGTTGAATTGGATTTCGCCCGTGAATGGGTGGAGTTCTATGACCCGGATAACCCCGAGCACCTGATTGCGGCCGATCTCACCTGGCTGCTATCACGCTGGACGTGTGTATTCGGCACGCCGGCCTGCCGCGGCACGGTGGAAGGCCGCCCGAATGACGGGTGCTGCTCGCACGGCGCGTTCTTGTGCGACGACGACGACCGCGCCCGATTGGACGACGCGGTGAAACAACTCACCGACGACGACTGGCAATTCCGCGAAAAAGGATTAGGCCGCAAGGGCTACCTGGAACTCGACGAACATGACGGCCAACCCCAATACCGCACCCGCAAACACAAGGACGCGTGCATTTTCTTGAACCGGCCCGGCTTTGCCGGCGGTGTCGGCTGCGCGCTGCACAGCAAAGCCCTCAAGTTGGGCGTGCCGCCGCTGACGATGAAACCCGATGTCTGCTGGCAGCTGCCGATCCGGCGCAGCCAGGAGTGGGTGACCCGGCCCGACGGCACTGAGATCCTCAAGACCACCGTCACCGAATTCGATCGCCGTGGCTGGGGCTCAGGTGGCGCCGATTTGCACTGGTATTGCACCGGCGATCCGGCCACCCATATCGGCGCCCGACAGGTGTGGGAGAGCCTGGCCGACGAACTCACCGAACTGCTGGGCGCCAAGGCCTATGCGGAACTGGCGGCAATGTGTAAGCGCCGCAGCAAGTTAGGGCTCATCGCCGTGCACCCGGCGACACGGCTGGCCGAGTAGCCGCGCGTAAGGTCTCCGGCATAGGTCACTCGTCGGGCGGCGCCGAACGGCTGCGGGGTTTATCGTCGCGTGAGGCCGAGCCGTCCCCCGCCGGGACGTCCCTATCGGGTAGAACGATGCCGTCGTTTGGCTGCCGGCCGTCGACGCCGACCGATTCCGGTCGTACCGCCGTAGCCGCTAATTTCTCACCGGGATGCCGGCCTGGGCGCTGCGGCAAGAGAATGATCAGCGCGACGATTATGGCCGCAATGACCGCGGAAGCCAGCGGGCGGCTCAGATTCAAGCCGCCGTGGCTGACAGGCTTATCGAGGAAATCGCCCACGGTGGCGCCGAGAGGCCGGGTCAAGATGAACGCGACCCAGAACAGGGTGACACGCGACACGCTTGTCCAGAAATACAGCGCCGCGACGGCGACGAGGCCTGCGCTGAATACCAGCGCACCGCCTTCGTAGCCCAGCCCGCCGTCATCGGCGAGCCAATCTCCCAGTGCGGTGCCCAGCGTCTGCGAAAACGTGATGGTGGCCCAGTAGAACGCCTCTACCTTCGGCGTCGAAACGGTATTGACCGACACCGTTCCCTCCGACCAGTGCCAGAGCCCCAGGGTGGTCAACAGACAACACAAAAGCAGAAGCGATCCACCCGTGTAGCCGATCCCCAGCGATCGGTCGGCGAAGTCGGCTAACGTCGTGCCGAATGTCGTCGAGGCGACGATCGTCGCCCAGTAAAGAGCCGGGTGGAAGCGCTTGGCGAAGATCTGCGCGACGACGAGCGCCGCCAGCGCGCCGCCGAACAGCGCGACGCCGGCCAGATACCCCCAATTCTTGTGCGTATCAGCGTGCAAGATGGTCATCGTCACGGCGTCGCCGCCCGTCTCGCCCAGCGTCGTCGCCAAAACCTTGATCACCCAAAAGCCCAGGGTGACCGCCGGTACCTTGGTCAAAGCCTGTTTCGTCGCATCATTCATGGAATGACGGCCTCCCCTTTTCCCGGCGCGGCTAGGTGTGCGCTGGTGAACGATCGTACTGATCGAAAACAACGCGCGTGACGTGTCTCGCCCGCGTGCCCGCCGCATGGCGGCGGGCGCGCTAAGACCCAAGCTAACTGGCTCCGATGAGGTTTCGCTGAGGGACGATGTGTTGGCTTAATACGTGCTGGCATTCGACCCGATCCCACCGGGCGAGAAAGTGACCCGCTGGCTCTGCCGGTTCAGGTCGCTCGATTCTTGTTGTAGGACAACACCATTCGCATCGCGCTGGCTTGCAGGTACGCCTCGACCGCCGCGGCGCCCGCCGTCGCGTCGCGGGCCAGCACGGCCTCGGTGATCGCCCGCAGGTCAGCCAACACCGGGGCGGCGTCGTCATAAGCGCCGGTGAGCTCGTGCTCGCGGCCGCCGAAAGCCTGCTCGACCCAGCGATACAGCAACCCCAACGCACGGTTGCCGGTGCTGTGGATGAGCACCCGGAAGTAGGCGAGGTCGGCGGCCTGGCGCGCCGCGGCGCTGTCGGCCTCGGCCACCGCGGCCAGCGCTGCGCGCAATGCTTCGGCATCCTCGGGCCCGCTCCGTTGTGCCGCCAAGCGTCCGATCAACGGGCCCAGGGCCGCGCGGATCTCCAGCAGCTCGACCAAAAACTCGGGGCCCAGTTTGCGTACCAGCGCCTCGATCACGGCGGGATGGGTCAGGCCCTCGGGGTCGCACACCACGCTGCCGCTGCCGTGTCGGGCCTCGATCAGGCCCATCTGTTGCAGCCGGGCCAGCCCCTGTCGCAGCGAGGTGCGGTTGACATCGAGTTGCTCAGCCAGCTCCCGCTCGGGGGGCAACGTCGAGCCGGGTGGGAAGACGCCGTCGAGGATGGCGTCGGCGATCGACGCGGCGATCTGTTCGTCCACCCGCTGGCGGTCCGGCGGCTGCAGCACACTTGACTGGTTCATTGGCTCAACCAATATAGTGGACCGAACCCACACGATGGCCCAAACCGGGAGCACGTCGCGAATCGACTGTGCGTCCCGGCGTGGGGCCGCCCGACCGGAGGTGGCGCAGTGGACGACGAAAGGCGATCCGCTGCGTCCCCGCGCTGGCGGGGCAAGGCCGGGCGGCTGGAAGTCTGGTACGCCACGCTGTCGGATCCGCTGACGCGTGCCGGCGTGTGGATCCACTGCGAG
>Ga0210393_10004079_pt1 | contig 11597 bp, 11 predicted proteins | sample IncBWC27OmetaG_FD_160068 | JGI IMG/M metagenome (GOLD analysis project Ga0210393, IMG submission 160068) | Forest soil microbial communities from Barre Woods Harvard Forest LTER site, Petersham, Massachusetts, United States - Inc-BW-C-27-O ... | reverse complement strand
TTCCCGGAGCCCGACGATAGACGTCGATCTAGTGGTTGTGTCGCGAGCTTACCCATTGATTCTGTGAAGGATTCCAAAGAAAAGTCGACGTGGGGTAGAAGGCGTGCGTGTGAGGACCGATCCTGACAGCTGGCTGTCTTTTCCTCGTCTCCGCTTACCAGAGAAACGGAGCCACCGTCGACTGTGGACAGAGATACCTTCGGAGGAAGTTGTTCGGTGGAATCACGGCTTGAGGGTTCCACATATTGGTTAAGCTGTTCAGGCGGTATGAGAGAGTAAACCGAACCACGTTGCGAGGATGCCTTGCGCGAGCCAACGGTACTAACGCTGAAACGCGAAGAGGGACGAGGATCGAATGAAATTGTACTATCACGACGACCAATACTTCCTCCCGCCCTGAGCATACTATGTCGTGCAGTGCGCTGGAGTACTTTCTTCTCCGTGAAAGGGAAGTATTCCGTAAGATGGTTTGTGATGAGTTCGCTAGGCGGTCGTTGGCCGAAGAAGTTGCGTAATTTGGCGGACCCCTTGAAGTAGCTTGGGGGTCCTCTCTCATCGTGGTCGGGTTGCGTAGGAGAGGATGGGGACTCGAGGGCTCTTTCCGGATCTTCTACTCCCAGACCACTAAGTACGCTGACCGTGCTGGCACGTTTTAGACGCTTGGGGGTCAGGCTCGAGTTATGCAGGGATGAAGGATCGTCGCCTTCGTGATCAGAGGATTTAGATGGAAATATGAAGCCCGTCGGACTGGCAGCTGGGCCCTGGGTAGATACACCGTACCCCATAGGTCGAGGCCGCTTGGCTGCTTTGGCGACCCACCGTAAAGTCAAGCCACGTTCGCGTGCAGGGTCATTCGGAGGTGCGTGACACACTGAAAGCAGTTGTGCCTCGGTAAGCGGGCGACCTGTAAACGATGAGCAAGCGAAGACAAGTCGAATAAAAGAAGGACACACTTGGCAAAGTCTCGCCTCCCCAGTCGACAAACACGCACCACCCGTCGACCGAAAGGCCTCCGTCACTCGTGCCGACGCGGTCAGATCCTTCTAAATCGGGGTTCTTGGCATCGGGCTTCCCGAACTTTTTTAATACTTTCTCGAGAACCTCAACACCTCCCACGCAGTCCTCCACGTTTATCGTAGTAGAACGTCCTTCGTCTCCGAGTATGAACTTGACCAATTTACGCCGAAGATCGCCAAGCGAAGGCGGAGTACCGGAAGAAGGAGTATTAGCGAAAGGTCCACGTCCCACTGAGAACGGCGTTAGTGGAGGGGGAGAGGCGGATGGAGCGGTGGGTTGGATGGGCGTGGGTTGTGATGAAAATGATTCTGCTATAGGCGAGAGAATATTAATGGCCTGAGCCGAGGGTTGGAGAGTCTGAGCATGAGCATAGGGGTGGGTGGAGCCAGACGGGCGTTGGGTAGGCTTTGTAGGGGTAAAGCTGCCTTGGCCGCCAGAAGACAGGTTTCGTGCGTGTGTAGGAGCCGAAACGGGGGATCTGTTAGAGGTTCGGGATACATTAGGAAGGGGAGACTGAGAACGGTTGGGACTTTTAGCGGCTGCGGCTGTAATTCCTGCCTTGGGACCTGGGGGAAGACCGTATCCCCATGCGGGGGTTGAATGGGGAGGCGGGTGAGTCGGAGCAGGTGGAGGAGGCTGTGAAGTATATTCCGGGGCCTCGGGCTGCGTTGGTGTCTTTCGCCCAGGAAAAGGACGACTGGCAGGACGAACAGATGAGGGTGCCGATGGACCTGTGGGCGGCGCTGGAGGAAATCCGCGGGGAACGGGAGGGAGGGGAAGATGAGGAACTCGAGAACTAGTAGAGGTTCCAGGAGTGGTAACCGGCGTTGTAGAAGAAGAGGAGGTGGCGGTGGGAATGGGATGGGGAAGGGGCCGGATATGACTTGAGCGGAGGGGATCAGAACTGGCATTGTCGCGGATGATATGAGGGAGATTAGGTTGGGGGTTTGCAGAAGAGCCGAGCTGGAGAGGAGGGGGCCTGCTGTACTCTTGCCGACGGGGATGTAATCGTGAAGTGGGCGAGGTGGTGGAACCGGTTCTTCGGTGACCCAAGTCAGCTTCGTTGGGACTACTAAGGACAAGCCTTGGACTTGAACGGAATGACCCAAGTGTAGACGTCCGCTCGGCGGAACGGTTAGGGCACCTCTGTCTGAGTGCCTTGACAGCATTGAGGATCCTGAGGCGATCACCGACACTAGCGATACCTATTTCTTTGAGAGTGATCTGATCCAATTCGAGAATGACATCTCCTCTGATGTCGCTCGTTCGGAATGTTGTGGCGTGATGGGCACACCTGATGTTAGTGAGCCAGGCGGAGACGTGAGAATCAGACCAGGTGCGTAAGAAATCAGGATAATTCATGCCGGGGGGGATGTCGAGTATGCCGCTGCCATGGGTGCCCGAAGTGGGGGTACCAGGCAAAGAGCCTTGAGAACGGGTGGAAAACAAGGAAGGGGCCGAGCGGGCAGGCTGATTAAAAGAGGTATAGAGGGAAGAGGGCGAATTTGGTTGGGAGGAAGGTTGGGGGAGGGTATCGAGTTGCTGGTTGCTGGACATGGTGGCGGCAGCCATGGGTGGAGTAGACAAAAAGGGTTCAGATATCTGGAAACAAGGGGTTGTGCATGGAGGACGAAGAAGTGAGGAAGGGGAGGTAGTGCGGGAGAGGATATGTGTGGAGGAGTGATGGAATCAGCGCGTATCCGTAACAGAGCGCGGCCTTGTCCGTCCCGGTTACAGCCTCGGGCGCTCAAATCCAAAAACAGCCAAGCGAGTGCCTGGTCCTGGAACTTGACGAGTCAAAAACCCGCGTCTTTTTCATCCTCCTTCTCTCCCGCCACATTCCTCTTCTCCCTCTAGTCTTTCCTTTACTCTCCCTTCTCTCTCACATATCTCCCCTACCCTATTTTCTCAACATAGTCACTCGGGGCCTGTGCACACAACATAGAAATGCGCCTCCCATGGGCCACCTGGTCCCTCCTCTCAATTGCCACCTTGACGCTTGCGTCCCCTTATCGTGATGACCTTGTTCAGTATAATCTTAACGTCAATCAGAATGCTCAGTCTCCTCTCGACTATCAAACGTCCCGTCAAAACACCACATATACCCCGTCCCCCACCAACTGGCGGGCTGTTCCTTTCTACACCGTCCTCATGGACAAATTTGCCGATGGCGACCCTTCAAATAATGATTATTTTGGCACCATGTTTGAGTATGATTGGCGAGAAACTCAGTTGCGCGCCGGTGGGGATCTCAAAGGCTTGGTATCCAAATTGGACTACCTCTATGGCATGGGTATCAGAGGCATCTTCATTTCTGGTACCCCCTTCATCAACATGATCTGGCAAGCCGACAGTAAGTGTTTCTTACTGAATCTCTTTCACCTCCCGTGTATTAAACTCGTGCCAGGCTATTCTCCCCTTGACTTCTCCGTTCTCGATCCGCACTGGGGCACACTGGATGACTGGCGGAACACCATTGATACAATTCATGCCCATAACATGTACATCATGCTCGACTTCACCGTCGGCACCATGGGCGATTTGATCGGTTTTGCGGGGTGTGTAATGATTGATTTGCCCTACATCATTTCGTTTACGTCTTCCAGATTCTTGAACACATCCGCGACGTTCTCACTCAATGAGCATGACGCTGTCTGGAAGCACCCGAAATATGCCCCATGGGGCTTCGACGAGTACCAGGATTTTCAGGCACGTGACGCCCCTCGTGTGCCGGAGGATTTGGCCGTACTGACCAGCTGTACTAGATTAATAATTCTCGCAACACGTCTTGTGTACTCCCAGAGTTCTGGGGTGATGATGGCACGGTCGTCACTCTGCAAACTAATGGGTGCCTGGAGTCAGACTTTGATCAATACGGCGACACAGAAGCTTTCGGTGTCCATCCAGATTGGCAACGTCAGTTATCCAAGTTTGCGTCCGTACAAGATCGTCTTCGTGAATGGAAGCCCAGCGTCATGGCCAAGCTTCAGGTTTTTCCTTGCATGGTCATTCAAGCTCTTGATATAGACGCAATTCGCATCGATAAATCGACCCAGGTCACTGTTGATGCTCTGGCACAGTGGGCTACCGCGGCTAGGCAGTGTGCCACCAAGTTCGGCAAGGAGAATTTCTACATCACGGGTGAAGTAACTGGTGGCGATACTTTTGGCTCGCTGTATTAGTGAGTATGCTACGCAGTTGGACCGTAAACCAGCTAAAGACCCACCATTGCCTTTCTCAGTGGCCGAGGCCGGACTCCTACGCAACTCCCCCCCGGATTTCTCGCTGCAGCAAATCTTACCTCGAGCCAGAACCAGTATTTCCTGCGCGACGCTCCCAACAACGGTTTGGATGGCGTGGCATTTCATTATTCCACTTATCGTGCCCTCACCCGTTTCCTTGGCATGGACGGAAATCTTCAAGTCGCTTATGACACGGACACCAATTTTGTCACTGCTTGGAATCAGATGTTCGTCGACAATGATATGATAAACCCGAACACGGGCGCAGTCGATCCAAAGCATTTATTCGGAACCAGTAACTTCGACGTGTTCCGCTGGCCTAGCTTGGAGAGTGGAGTGCAGAGAAGTGTCCTGGCTACCTTTATAACATCACTTATTATGCCCGGTGTCCCCTTGGTACGATTTTTTTTTGCCGACCCTCTCATCGTCACCCGTAACTGACTTTCTCTCGTTTTCCCCATCCGTAGCTCTTCTATGGCGAGGAGCAGAGTTTTTATACATATGATACTGGTGCTTCCAATTATCTCTACGGCCGGCAGGCTATGTTCAGCAACAAGGCTTGGCAGCGCCATGGTTGCTACCGCCTTGGTTCTGACCAGTATTTCAACGTTCCATTGGAGAAGTCTCTTCTTGGCTGCATGGATGACTGGAATTCTTTGGATCACTTCGACCCCACTGCCGACAGCCGCCGCATGTTTGCGCATTTCCTTTACTTGCGCACAACGTATATCGCCTTGCAGGATGGCTTCAACCTTGTCCAACGTGGTAATTGGACTTACGACATCCAACTCCCGGGTTCGAATGGGACGGAGACAGAAAAGGGCCTATATTCAGTTTCGCGTTCTGGAATCCCTAATGTGCAAAATTTCACCACCGGAAACACTACGGATCAAGTCTGGATGATCTATACAAATGAGAACACTACGAAAAATTACCAATTCGATTGCACGTCACCCCAGTGGATTTCATCCCCATATGTGTCCGGCACCGTAGTGACAAATCTCGTGGCCCCTTTTGAAAACTACACACTCGCGGACTCCCTCTCTTCCTTCTTCAATAACTCGCAGGCTCCGTGGCAGGGCTGTCTGGCCAACGTCACTATGGATCCTTTCGGTTTCAAAATCCTTGTCCCTGCCACGGAATGGGTCCCGCCGCGTCCTGCACTTACAAAGTTTACGCCAGGTCACGATGCCCGTATTGCATCGGATACAAACGGAGGTAACGTCACGACAGTCGCAATCTCATTTGAATTCAATACTGTCATGGACTGTGCTGGTGTCAGCCAGGCTCTGTCGCTCAATATGTCCTCCTCTGGCCACGGTGGTAATCCTACCTTCGACCCTAACTCGGTACAGTGTGGACAAGTGCAAAATCCTGACCCGGCGACTATTCCCGGCGATGTACAATCAGTCTGGTCTTGGTCGGTCACACTCCAAAACGTGCCCGATGGCATTTTGGCCTTGACTCTTGACAACGCTCCGGCCAGCGATGGCAGGACAAGCGGGGTATAGTCAACGTTTCTGAACCAACAAGGGCGGTTTACTGATTCTATCATAGTCTAGGGATACGGTGTTGATCCGCAAAGGGGCCTCCAGTAATGTCATGGTGTTCCCGGAATCAGACTACGACAATAGTGCATTCGGATTTTCAAATGGACAGTACACGTTTACTCATCAGGCCTACGGTGCGGACAGCATACGCTACTCGTGGAATTTCGGTCAAAACTGGACTGAGTGGGTCGCCTGGGAAGACACCACGTACATCAATTCCAGTACTTTCGACACACCAGAAAACTTCTGGCAGGGCCAACACATCGTGGTGCAGTGTAAGTTTTACCGTCATTCCCATTTCCTACCGTCGTTAAACTATGTCTAAGATTGGAGTGGCTTGGCAAGTTCCGCTGGTGTTGCCGTTCATGCGGATCGTGGTTACGGTCTGCAACGCCGCGTACCCCAATTTCTCGTTCGCGGGCCGTTTAATTCATGGGGTTTCGACAAGGGTATCTCGTCGCAAATGACACAAAACAGTCAAGGTCAATGGGAGCTCGAGATCATGTCAACCTGGCCTACCTATGTGCAACTCAACGTGTTCGGTTACGATGACTTTTACTACGGAGACGTAGATGGCGATGGCGTCCTGGATCGTCTACCTCCGAATACCGCCGCGCCGGTCTATTGCAACATATCTGCACCTCCACATCCTCACGTCTCCTGGACCCTTGTCGTCGATGATTCCGATTTGACGTGGACCCTCGTGCCTCGTGGACAGTCCGCCATAGGCGCAATTATGTACGCGCTCCTCCTCTCCATTCCTATCATCACTGGTACACTTGCCGTCGTGGTCTTCATGTGGTCCTTCTACGGTATCAAGCACAACAAATGGGGCGTTCCGAAGGCGCACGCGAGTTACTTCCCGATCTTGGGTTCCTTGGGCAACAAGTCAAAATCTGACTTGAAGGATCCTTCGGTCGCGTCGGAAAAACTTTTCGGTCACCATAAACCTACCGAGATCATTGGCTGGCCCGAAGACAAGAATAAGCGACGCAAGGTCCTTATCTCTACGCTGGAGTACGAGATTATCGACTGGAAACTCAAGGTCAAAATTGGTGGTCTTGGCGTCATGTCAAGCCTTATGGGCAAAGCGATGTCGGATGTTGACCTTATCTGGGTCATTCCCAAGGTCAAAGATCTCGAGTACCCACCCGGTGATCCTGCAGAACCCATCGAGGTTGTTATCTTTGGCGAGCCGTACCTGATTGAAGTAGAGACTCACGTCTTGGACAACATCACTTATGTTATCCTCGATAGCCCTGTGTTCCGTGCACAGACAAAGGCTGACCCCTATCCAGCTCGTATGGATGACCTCTCTTCCGCTATCTTTTACTCCACTTGGAACCAGGCGGTCGCTGCGACAGTTCGCCGCTATCCCGACATCGACATTTATCACGTCAATGACTACCATGGGGCGCTTGTTCCTATTTATCTGCTTCCAAAGGTGCTCCCTGTCTGTCTTTCTCTCCACAACGCCGAGTTTCAGGGTCTTTGGCCATTGCGCACAAAGGAGGAAATGAAAGAGGTCTGCTCCGCGTTCAACATTAGCAAGGAACACTGCACAAAGTATGTGCAATTCGGAAACACATTCAATTTGCTCCACGCCGCAGCATCCTTCATCAGCGTGCATCAAAAGTCAATTGGCGTAGCCGGTGTGTCAGATAAGTATGGCAAGCGCTCCTGGGCCCGGTATCCCGCCCTCTGGACTCTCAAGCATGTCGATTCTCTGCCGAACCCCGACCCGAGCGATATCGATGCCTTGGATGAAAATGCGCCGAAGGTAGCTGACATCAAGATTGATCCGAAAGCAGAAGCAGAGCGCCCCGAACACAAAAGGCAAGCCCAAGAATGGGCCGGGATCAAGCAAGACCCCCACGCAGACCTCTTCGTGTTTGTTGGGCGGTGGTCCAAACAGAAGGGCGTTGACCTTATCGCCGACGTTATGCCGTCCTTGTGAGTGTCCTGTCGACGTGTACTCGATGTCCACTTAAGTCTTTACAGACTGGACAAACGCCCATCCATTCAACTGATCACCGTTGGACCCGTTATCGATCTCTATGGACGATTCGCAGCCGAGAAACTTAACCGTCTTATGGAGCTTTACCCTGACCGTGTCTACTCGAAGCCAGAGTTCACTGCACTCCCTCCATACTTATTCAGCGGTGCAGATTTCGCGTTGATTCCCTCCCGTGACGAACCTTTTGGTTTAGTCGCAGTCGAGTTTGGCCGCAAGGGTGCACTGGGCGTTGGTAGCCGTCTTGGTGGCCTTGGCTTAATGCCCGGATGGGTGCGCACCTCACGGATTTTTGTTTAGTTCCGTAACTAACTCATTACAGTGGTTCCCTGTCGAGTCTATGTCTACGGGACACATGATGTCGCAACTGTCCAAGACAATTAAACTGGCCTTGAAATCGACTGAGGAAGAACGCGCAATCTTGCGTGCACGCTCTGCCGTTCAGCGCTTCCCTGTCGTCGAGTGGCGGCAACGCATGGAGGACTTCCACAAGCGCAGTATCAACGCGAGCAGACACTTGGCTGCTCAGGATGCATGGCGTCCGTCGGATGGCGCAACGGGTGGCGCCATAGCTATTGCCGAACACGACGACTGGAACCCCGTCATTAAAGCTGATCCGTCGCAACCGGACTGGGACGCACAAAGCGTACACAACAGCGCTCGCATGAGTCATCCCGGCTCCCCTGGTCAATGGAGTCAAGAGACGCTCACTCCAGGCGGTGATCCCTTCCTTCATGCACCTCCGCGCATTCAAGACGGCAGCCGCTTCTCAATGAGCAGCAATACGTCAGATGTGGAGAGCGACTATCGTGCTAACACAACACAACCCGAATTCGGTAACTTTTTGGATAAGGCTAACCGAACCATCGCCAAGGACCAGAAACACGCGCCGGACCCATTTTTGGAAGCCCCATCTCGGCCCTTTGGTGCCCACAGCCGCGCATCCTCTGTGGAGTCGATCGCTTCCATCGTGGACGAGAAGGCTAACTCGCCACTAAACAAAGCCATTGCCTCGGTGAGGACCACCTCTTTCTTTCGTCGTCACTGGGTTACTTAGAATATCTGTAGTTTACTGATGCAGATGGTGGTGTTGCCCAAGAATTCGTAGCGAAGTTGCAAAACTTGTCAGCCGACAACTCAAAAGGGGAATTGTCCATTGAGAAGTTCCTCCAAAAGAGTGAAGAAGCATTCTTTGATAAGGTTCGAAAGGACAAGCTCTCCAGCGCGGCTAGCCTGCGATCTTCGAAGCGAGAGTCGATCTGGGGGACGCCCGACCCATCGTTCTATGATCATCCGTCTCGGCCAACCTGTACGTGTACCTCTGTTGATAGACTCGACCATCAGACTGACTCGATGCAGCTCCCAATACCCAGTATACTGCAGGCCAGTATAATGACTACGATGGTCCGATGGCTCATGATCAAGGAGAGGTCGTTATTATGTCAGGTCTTCAGATCGCAATGGCCAGAGAGATTGGAGGCTGGCCCCTGTACACCATCGTCATGGCCCTTGGGCAAGTGCTCAGTGCGACTAGTTTCCAGATCACGTTGCTCTCGGGCCAGAGTTCTCAGGACAACATGCAACTTTATGTCCTCGGCGGTGTCTTTCTTGCCGCGAGCGCGGTGTGGTACCCGATGTTCCGTCTAAAGCCCTCTTTCTGGGTCCTCTCTGCACCTTGGGTCTTCTTTGGGTTGGCGTTCTTCCTCATCGGATTGCCTTCTTTGACCCAGGCCCTGCATCCGGCTCATAAGGCATTGGCTAGTGCGGCTACATGGTGTTACGCTGTAGCCTCTGCGGCTGCATTTCTTTTCTTCGGCCTAAATTTCGGGGAGGAAGCCGTGAGTATATCCTTGCTACATTGTTTTACACTGAGCTGAACAAGCGGCACAGGGTGCGGCGACGGAGGTTTGGATGTTGCGGGCTTGCATAGTGCAGGGCTCGCAACAAATCTGGGTGGCTGCCTTATGGTATTGGGGCTTCCAGCTCCAGAACGCACAACTAAACAGCCTGGCACCATGGTGGATTGTCCTCATTGTCTGGCCACTCGCTGCGATCAGCTTCTTATTTTCTTACCTGATGCTATATGGCTTGCCAGGTAAGCAGTTCTTATCCGGCGCTATGATCATACTCGGTTCTCACCTTGCACAGAGTACTACCGCCAGACTCCTCCAAAGGTACCGAGTTTCCTCAAGACGCTTTTCCGGAGGAAACTTGTCCTTTGGTTCCTGGCATCTGAGATTCTCCGTGATTACTGGCTTTCGGGGGTGAGTGTCAAGTAACGTTGTCTTGACCCCAGCCATATTTTAACGCTATATACAGCCTTACGGTCGCAACTGGGGTTTCTTATGGGCCGTGCCAATTCCCAAATGGCAGATTGGGATCTTGATTGTTATCTTCTTTGTTGGCGTTTGGGCCGCGATGTTGTTTGTGCTCATTCACTTCAGCAAGACGCACACGTGGTTACTCCCAGTGTTTGCCGTTGGCCTTGGCGCGCCTAGATGGTGCCAGGTACGTAGTCCTACTGTCCCGTACTGAAGATTGCTAAGACGGTACTGCATAGATGCTATGGGGTACGTCTTCCCTTGCCCTATACATCCCTTGGGCGGGTAAGGCAGGCCCTTACCTCGGTATATGCCTTTGGCTGTGGCTGGGTGTTTTGGATGCCATACAAGGTGTTGGCCTCGGAATGATTCTCCTTCAGGTAAAGTTCCTGTATTTTGTCCTCCCATCATACATGTCGCTAATCTATATTTATATTTCCTCAGACACTGTCACGACTCCACGTCTGCGCGACTTTGGCATTCTCGCAGATCATCGGTTCAATCTGTGTGATGGTTGCCCGTGCCACTGCCCCCAACAGAATTGGACCAGAAAGTGTCTTCCCAGATGCGGGGACGTGGGACTTCCAGAGCAGCGGACTGAAAGGAAGCCCTATGGCTTCAGCTCCCTTCTGGGTTGCACTTGCCTGTCAGCTCATCATCGTTGTTGGGTATTTCTGGTTCTACCGCAAGGAGCAGCTTGGTAAGTCCATGCATGGCCTCTGGCGTGAGACCTTCCGTATTGACATGTGTGCTAGCACGTCCATGATGGCGATATCTTTTCTGCATCTGCCTTGCACGCATGAGGTTTATTCTTGAAGCATGGACTTTTGGATTGTTTCTGCGTCATTGAACACTGCATTTTGGTTCCTGCTGATCACGTTCTCTTCATCCTCATCCTACATCGTACTAGATATACGGACCTTCCATGTTTTATTGCGGTCTTGTCATGCTTCGATGTCTTGCATTATAACGTACCATACATTTACCTGTCCATCATTGGGGTATATTAACAAACGACTCCCAGACATAGCCATCTTGCATGGCATCACTAGATCAATCAACATGACTTTTTCTTCAGACAGAGAGGCCCTGAGAATAAGTCATTTGCGGACCTCAGAGGACGTCCTGGGCCAGCGTTTCTGGAGGGTTGAGTCAGGTCGTGGTCACTTGAGTTGAGCTTGTCGATAGATTATATCCGATATGGGTACAATTAGATGTAAGACGTGAGTCTGACTAGCAACAAGTAATGTAAGCGGGTGCGCGCGCGATGGCCTGTAAGAGGGCCTGTTGTAGGGCCAAGTAAGTACGGAGACCTAAGTAAGGAATGAAAGGGTTCTCACCTCAACCTCTGCGCACGCTGACAAGCACAAGAGCGGGGGACTAAACTAAACTACGAAGAAAGGCTTCCTTAAATACAGTGAAGGGGATGAAAAATTCCGCCCGCGGGTAGGCA
>Ga0210393_10004078_pt1 | contig 11598 bp, 10 predicted proteins | sample IncBWC27OmetaG_FD_160068 | JGI IMG/M metagenome (GOLD analysis project Ga0210393, IMG submission 160068) | Forest soil microbial communities from Barre Woods Harvard Forest LTER site, Petersham, Massachusetts, United States - Inc-BW-C-27-O ... | reverse complement strand
GCGCCGATCGAGGATGCCTTCAGCGCATCGAATATGGGCTTCCAGGTTGCGCCGGCATCGATGGTTTTCCACACGCCGCCGGCGGCCGCACCGAAATAGAAAACATTCGGTGAACCGGGGACCCCGGCAACGGCAACGGCACGGCCGCCGCGGAAGGGACCGATGCCGCGCCATTGCAGGGCACTGTAGGCACTTTCGTGCGGTGCGGCGCTTGCTGTCTGATCTGCGGCCCAGAGGTTCGCGGCGCAGCAGGCAAGTAAGAGATTGGGCAACAAAACTTTGACGATTTTTTTGATCACGCTGCAAGGTTCCTCAAATGCAAAGGCTTTTGGCCGCTAGAAGTCGTAGGCGGCACCCGCATAGACGCTTCGATCGCTCGCGGGTTCCAGCATTCCGCCGAATAGAAATACCCGGGAATAATAGTGACGATTGGTGAGATTCGAAACGCCCGCAAGGATTCTAAAATGCCCGGCAATGACGTAGTCCCCGGCCAGATCGGCCACGGTGTACGTGGGAATATGGGCAGGCGTAGAGCCGATGGATTGATCGCTGTCTTGGAAATATTGAGATCCGACGGTGTTTACCACCAGGCTGATCTTGTACTGACCATCCTCGCGAGCGGTGATTCCCGCTTTGAATACTCCGTGCGGTGCATAGGCCGGGATCTTGCCGGTCTGGCCGGGGACGATGCTGCTCGTAAAGCGAGCGTCCAGCAGGCTGGCATTGGCGAACAGGTCGAGGTGTGAACTCGAAGCAACCGCCGGGAAGAGCCGCAGCAGGTCGTAGTGGCCCTCGAGTTCCACGCCGCGACTGCGGGTATTACCGGTGTTTACATCGATTGTTTCGGTCTGCGAGAGCTGCTGAGATTCAATGCGATCCTTCACATTGACTTGAAACACACTCACATCGTAGTAGAGCCCCAGGCTCGGCCAACCGTGCACGCCCGCTTCATAAGTCAGGTACTTGGTGGGATCCGGATTGTTCGTGGTGGAGAAATTACTGAAAGGACTCGCAATATCCAGATAGCGCAGGGGGCGGAAGCCTTGCGAGACATTTAAGTACGTTTCGTTGCCATGCCCGAAATCATTGCCGATGCCGATACCGAACAGCGGAATGTTCTTGGTGTAGGTTGCATTCACGAGCGACGGATGCGGTGCCAGCGACTCGTCTGTGCTCAGTTCTTCGTGATCGAACCTGGCGGATGTCACCAGATGAAAGTACTCGAAGCGGAACACGTTTTCCGCGAAAAGAGCCCCATACGTGGTCTTGCGTTCATCGTCGTAGAAGGGGATCCCTGACTCATCATCCTTGTCGACAACCGGGTTCGACGTATGCCATTCGTTGTACGGACTGCGAGACGTGTAGAGCGTGTAACCGACGGTCAATGCGTCGCCGGCGCCCCAGCGATGCAGCCATCGACCGTCCAGGCCGGTGTAGTTGAAGCGTTGACCGCTGAGCGTGGCACCCGTGCCCACGGGAGGCACATCGGCGGTATAGGTATCGGAGCGCGTCCACAGGTCCTGATAACCCGACCATAGCTTTTGTGTATAGGAATCTTGGCCGCTGAACTTGTTCTCGTATGTCAGCACGGTCGTATAGCGATCCGCCCACAAGCGATCGTCGGGCGTGGTGGTCTGATTACGGTTGGCGAGGAACTGCGCGCCGGTCATCAGACCGGCCAAACCGCTGTCGAGCGAGTAGGCGTGAAAATCGAGACTCAGCTTTTGTCCGTCAAACAGGTACCCAAGATGCAAATCGCCCGCGTTGAGGACATAGTCGCCGTTTTGCCGTTGGCCGTCGGATTGACGGCGGGAAAAGTCCGCCAAATAGTTCCAATTGCCCTCGGTGCCGGAGATTTTATTGAAACTGGAAAAAAGCGAGTTGCTGCCGCCGACTTGCTCGGTTGTACCGGCAAGCGGGCGCGTGGAGGGCTGCTGCGAGATAAAATTGATGACCGGCTGGGGTTCGGGGCCATAGAGCAAACCCGATCCGGCGCGGATCATCTGCACCGAGCTGAGGGTCTGCGGCACTGGAAGGGTGTAAATCGTCGGGTAGCCGATCCAATCCATCTCCAACGGAATGCCATCCTGCATGAGCAGGACATACTCGCTTTCCTGCGGATTGCCGAGTCCGCGATAGCTTAAGTTCAACTGCGTCGGATTTTGCTGTTCGGCGAGGACAATGCCCGGCAGCCGGTCGAACAGTTCGCGTTGGTTGTTGTCGATGATGGTCGGAATGTCGTTCAGCTGCACGACGCTCGTTTTCTTCGTGACGGTAATGGTCGGACCGTCTACCTCGGGCAATGAATGGGCGTAGCGAGTGCGCCGATTGAAAAGCCAGCGCTTACCTTCAACGTACACGGAGTCGACGTTCGCGTTTTGATCGGTTCCGTTGGCATTCCCTGGCACCGGAGCGGGTTTTGCGGTGGGAGCCGAATCGGGCGACGCACCAGAGTCCGGGGTCTCAGCCATGACCATCGATGACGAGGCCAGCATCAGGCCGAACAGACCCGTAATCATTTTGCCGATGCGGGTATACGCGCCAGCGACCAATCCGACTTCAATCATTTAACCTGCCCCGCAACTTTTGCGTTGTGTTCCTAAAGCGACGCGCAAGGATACTTGGTATTGCGCGCCCAAGTTCCGCTGAGGTTAGTGGGCGTAACGGGGCATGCATTGACGAGCGAGACACTTGTTTGTCGCAGCCGGATTATTGTCTGGTATAACGTTACTATTATCATATGCTTAATAGCATATATTAATCTATTTTCTATTTATGGATTCGTCTGCGCCCTGAGTTGCGCGCGGGGTCTATCCCGTAGACCAAGCGAATAGGTCCTGCACATTTGAGTTTTGGACGCTTATTCCTTAGTCTCCAAGACTCGCTGTGTCAAACCGCGTTGCGCGCTCGAGATCGCCATTTTGATGGAAGCCGCCATGGCCGACGAACTGACGAACGGGCAGGATGTATGCGCGATCACCATCGCATATCATCCGGATGCACAATTTCCGCTGCGAGTTGAGCGCATCCTGCGAGAAGTGGGCGCTTTGGTCATCGTGGACAACGGTTCGGACGATGCCGAGCTGAGCATGCTGCGCGAGCTGGCGTCGAATTCATCGATTACCCTGATTACGAACAGCGAAAACGTCGGTGTTGCGCGTGCGCTCAATATCGGCGTCTGGCGGGCCATTACACTCGGATTTAAATGGGCGCTGTTGCTCGATCAAGACAGCTGCATTGACGATGACATGGTGGAGACCCTGATCGCGACGAGCGCGGCCTACCCGGACCGAGACCGACTGGGAGTCATTGGCTCCGAGTATCGAGACGTTAATCACCCATCGCAGGAACAGCCGGACCGAGCCGTCGAGGACACCTGGGAAGAAGTGGAATCGGTTATCACGTCCGGATCGTTGATCCCGTTGAAAGCACATGCCGTCATCGGCGCTTTCAGGGAAGATTTTTTCATCGACTATGTGGACATGGAATATTGTTTCAGAGCCCGCGCCCTGGGCTATCGGATCATCAGAACGCGCAGGCCCATCATGTCACATACGATCGGCTCCATCAGCGAGCACAATGTGCTCTGGATGAAGAAGTGGACGTTCAATCATGCGGCCGACCGGCGTTACTATATCGCGAGGAACGACACTGTAATGCTGCGTGAGTTCGGGCACTACCGGGTCGCGTTATGGGCACTGAAGAGTTTCGGCCGCTGTGTGCGCCTGTGCAAGCGGATCGCGCTATACGAACAGAAGAAGACCTACAAAATAATCTCGGTCGCGCAGGGCTGGTGGGACGGGGTTCGGGGACACATGGGACCGCGGCCTCATCGGCAATAAAGAAGCGCTGCAAGGCCGCACTTGCGCCAGCGCCGCGAACTGACGCAGGATTCGGCCATGGCCAATGCCACGCCGCTCGCTGACTACACGCCGTCCCGGCTCCGAGGTGCCGCGCTGAGTGAAACCGTGTTTCGCTGGTGCGCAACGGCTCTGGTCGGCACGGTGTGGATCAGTGCGACGCTATTCGGACTGTATATCCTGGCCTTTTACGCCGGTGCGCTGGCCGAAGGTCAGATGTCCAAGTGGAACCAGAATCTCACCGGGCTGTATGAACCGCACTCGCCGGCGGCCACGTCCGGGCTCGGGCTGCATTTCTTTGCCGGCGGAGTGATTTTGATTCTGGGTTGCATCCAACTGATCGGCAAGGTTCGTGCGCGCTGGCCGGCATTGCATCGATGGGTAGGGCGGATCTATGTGAGCGCGTCCCTGCTGGCAGGCCTTGGCGGACTGATTTTCATTTTGACCGTCGGCACGATCGGCGGACAGGTCATGGATATTGGTTTCGGACTCTATGGTGCGCTGATGGTGCTGGCGGCGATTCAAACTTTCCGCTATGCGAGAGCGCGCTCGCTGATCCTACATCGAGCCTGGGCCTTGCGTTTGTTCGCGCTTGCGATCGGTTCGTGGCTGTACCGCATGGACTATGGCTTCTGGTTGCTGCTCGGCGGCGGCCGGGGACACACGCATGATTTCCACGGGCCCTTCGATCATGTGATGGCATTTTTTTTCTACCTGCCGAATCTACTGATTGTCGAGGCCTTCATTCGAGCCCGCGAGTCCGCCGCCTCGCCTAGATTCAAACTGGCCGCCGCGGGTGTATTTGCCGGCGCAACCGCTTTCCTGCTGCTCGGCACGTACTACTTCACCAAACTCTATTGGGGTCCGGCGATCCTGCAGCGGCTCGGGGTCTGAGGACGCTCGGCTTAAGCAACCACGTGCAGGAGCAGCCACGCGCAGGAGCAGCCACGCGCAGGGAGGCGGTTTGCGTCGCGCATTAAGCCTTGGGTGCAACGCGCAGGCTGTTGTCCCTGATCACGTTGGCAAGCAGTACGTCCACCAACGTACCGCCGCTCGCCCCGCCACCGGCGACAATATCCGGCACCAGCTTGACTCCGGATTTTGCGAGCGCCTCGGCAACCTGCACGACCGCATAATTACCCGACTCCATTGAGGCGATCTTGAGTTTGATGACTTCTGCCTCGGCGCCGCCAACGGCTCGCGTCTTTGACGCCTCGGCATCGCCGACGGTGCGCACCACGGTGGCGTCTGCTTCGGCATTGATGGTCTTCGCTCGAGCCTGACCCTCGGCTGACTTAACGCTCGCCTGCGCGTTGAAATCCGCAATGGCGACCTGCCGCTCGGCATCGACCACTTTGGATTGCGTCACGGCCAGGGCATTTGCCTGCTCGAACTGCTGACGCACCACCTGCGCCAGCCGTTGGGTCTCGTAAGTGACGCGCTCCTGCTCCGCCAATTTTCGATCGGTCAGGGTCTTCATCAGGGCTTCCGGCGGCACAATATCGCCGATCAGGGTATCGACCGCACCGACGTTGTATTCCTTGAGCGCCAAGGAGATTGAATCCCGGGCCTCGCCCTGGCGCAGCGAGCGATTCTTCAGAAAATCGATGATGTCGGAACCCTGGGCTGCATTGCGAAAATAATTGCCGATGGTGGGCTCGAGTACTTGAGTGACCAAGGCCGACATGCTGCCGAACCGAGCGATCACTTTGGGAGCATCGCTGCGCGGAATGTGGATGATTTGCGAGACATCCAGATTGAATTTGAAGCCATCCGCCGACCGCACGGTGATTGTGGAGAGGTTGGCGTCGAGCTGATGCGCTTCCGTCTTGCCGGTCGCCCAGTTGAGCACGACATTGGCGGTCGGAACATTGGTGACTTTGTGCGTGTAGGGATTGATCGGATACTTGCCCGGATCCAGCGGGTCAACCCAAACACCCTTGTCGCCGCGATTGACCAGATTTCCATGCCGAAAGGCATCACCGGAGACATCGGCGCCTTCCTTACCGACATAGGCGATGACCACTCCCACATGGGCGATGGGCACCTCCGTCATGTCGACCAGTTCAATGGTCGCAAAGCTCGGATTGATGAAATACCGGCCCGCCAGCAAGACTTGCTCTTGCAGACCCTTGCTACCCTTGCCGTCCACGAAGACCTGCGGACTTTGAAACATATTATGGCCCGCAACGACCGGGCCGGCGATTTCACCGGCGGACAGCGCCAAGCCTTCGCGCGTGGTCACGATCCCCACTTTGTTATCGGGGATGTCCAGCGCTTCCGCCAACTGAACCGAAAATAGAAAAGGATTGATCCGATAGCTTCCGGGCGAGATGAGCGCCATCTGCGGACCGCGTTCGCCGCCGCCGGCGATAAAGGCCGGTCCGTCCTGGAATGAGTCGCACTCGACATGGCGTGCGATTACGCGGCCACCGCTCAAAGGAATGCCATCACGCGCTTCGATGACACCGACTTGTCCCGGCGGGACAACTATCGCATCCGTAAGCGTGACTGAAAAAAGCAGCGTGTTGATTCGATAGGTGCCGGGCGGGATCAAGCCGATTTGCGGACCCCTCTGACCTCCATTCTCGAGAAACGCCCGTGCGTCTTGAAACGCATCGCAAGTCACCAATTGCGCCACGATTCGGCCGCTCTGCAGCGGTTTTCCATCACAGGCCTCGACGCATCCGACCTTGCCCGGGGGTACGGTATAGAATTTGACCAGGTCGACTTGGTATTGCCACGGCCACATTCCCAAGTGAAGCCCGGGAGGCAGCGTGTCTGCCTGATAGCCCGCTTCGCCATTCAACGCAATGATTCGTCCAGCTGGAAGGCGCCGATTTTTACCCACGATGACGAATTTCTTCGTCACCACACCGATGCTGTCGTCGGGAACCAGAATGACGCCGCAAAGCGCGAGCACCCATCGGTAGCAGAGCAGCAGAATGATGACGCCGACGACAATTGCAGTGGTTTGCCAGTGATTGAAAAAGTAATCCATGTTTTGACCTTTTGTTCTTAGCGGAGATCCGTCTTCACGCCGACGATTATACTGCGCATTGGCGGCGCCGAGTTAGGCTAGGGGTTCGATCGCACGGCCTCTTGAAACACGCTTATTTTTTGGCGCCGGCCCACTCGAGATAGGATTTCCATTCCACTTGCCCGGGCATACGCATTTGGAACTTACCCGACATGACCGCGTCCTTCAGATGGTAAATCAGCTGAAACTGCGGTCCAGAGGGCGATGCGTCGGATATGAATATTGCCGTGCTCGAATCGGGCGTTGAATGCCTCACATGGAAAAGGACAACCGCGGGTTCGCGCCACGACCGGTGCGCAGGACTCGAAAGTTGATGGTCTCACCCGTCGCGCGAGCGGGCGCCGATTGCGGGTCCACGACAAAAACGCGTTGGTTATGCCAGGTGACAAAATAGCCCACGAACCGATAACCATCGGATTCGGCGGAGACGGTGTCCTCGATCCGTGCCGTGCCGAGTGTGATCGAAGCGCTCGAGGGGGTAGAGTCTTCGTCGGCGACATCGTCGTTTGGGGCGGCCGGGCTCGAATCGAAGCGCAAGACCTTGCGGCTGTTTGCGTCGCTTCGATAGACAACGACATCGAGATTGTTGCCTGGCGCATGGGGCTCGTCGGGGGCACCGGCCACGACGATGCGCATCGAGCGCCAAGTCAGTACGTATTGGCGGGAGCGATAGCCGCTGTCTGCTGCGGTGATGACCTCTTCAATTCGCCCGGCTTCGTGGCTGACGGATGGCGCCGGCAGTGAATTTTGGGTTTGGGAAACTGCCGGCGAGGTCTGCAGCAGACAGCAGTACAAAAGCGTGAGAGGGGCCCACCCCTGCGCGATGTACCATCTTCGCGTCCGGCCCCCGACGCCATGTGTATTTGGAAAGACGCGATGTGTATTTGGCAACGTGTCACCCGCCTGGTGCGTCGCGCGATCCGACCTTCGGAATCTCCGGCTGCTGTCCGTCGATCTGCTGATCGTTCCCTTCATCCGCGTTGCCAAGTTGCGGACCCTTGTGAAATTTATGATGCAGGGCATCCTTTTCGTGCCGAACCGCGTCTTGTGATTGACCGGTCCGTCGGTTGGAGTTATTCGGCTCCTTGTCGTTGCTCATTTGAAGTCCCCTCCTAGATGCGGCGAAGTACCGTCCCGACAAGGCTCTGCCAGCCTGTCCGCCGGTGCTGCCAGACCCGGGACATGATCCTCGTAGGATGAAAGCTCGTATTTCGTGAGTCGGCACAGCAGCGGCAGGGGTCCTTATGGAACGGTACGGTTGCGTTGCATTACGTGCGGGGGTACAGTGGCGCCTGAATCATTCCTCATGAGGAGCGAGCCATGGTGAAAATCAAACGGGCGATCTTCGGTATTGCCGCAACCGCGGCGATCGTGCTTCTGCCGATGGCACCTGCGATGGCCGGCGGTCCGGGATTCCGAGCGGTGCATCCATTTGGGATAGGGCATGGACTGTTTGGCGCGGCCGTTGCGCTTGCTACCTTGCCGCTGGCGATCGCCTCCAGTGTGGTATCTGGGGTTGGCGGATCCGTCGCGCCGTATCCCTCTCCCGGATACGCAGGTCCTGCGTACGGCTACGCGCCTCCGGTTGCTTACGCGCCGCGCCCGTACTACGCGCCGTATCCTGGGTACTATCCGCGCGTCGCTCCACGCGCCTATGGGCCGCGAGGCTATGGCGCACCGCACCCGGGTTACTACGGTCGCGGGTATGATCGTTCGGGTGGCAACTCGTATCCGCGCCGGTAAGAAAGCATCCGTCCAGGTCAAGACAGTCAGAAAGAGTGGCCGCCCGCCACGGGCGGACGCGCTTAAGCTGCGGGAGAGGATTCTTCAGGTCGCGACGGAGTTGTTTCTAGAACAAGGCTACGGATCGACATCCATCGAAGCGGTTGCGGCGCGCGCGGGTATCTCAAAGCGCACGTTCTACGATCGATTCGACCATAAGGCGGCGCTATTCGCCGCCGTGGTTCATTTCATCATCGAGCACATCCGTCCCCCGGCGAACGTGCCTTTGCTTGCGGGCGCGAACTTGCCTGATATCTTGAGACGCCTGGCGGGCTTGATCTTGCAGGCTGCCTTGTCGCCCCAAGCCATGGCCCTGCACCGATTGGTCACGGGTGAATCGAGCCGCTTTCCGGAACTCGCGAGCGCCGTTGAGAATGACGGCGGTCAATCCGAAGCCACCGGGCTCATCGCGGGATTGCTGTCGCGGGAATTGCCGAAGATAAAATTGAGTCCTGAGGATCAGGTCTTCGCCGCGCAGCAATTCATCTACATGGTGGTGGCGGTGCCGCAGCGTCGCGCGACCGGGTTCGGCGTCCCGATGACGGCGGCTGAACTGGAACTCTGGGCGGATAAGGCCGTGACCTTGTTTCTCGAAGGGTTTGAAGGATTGCGAAACCGCTAGAGTTCGGTGGCTACCGTGGCGATGACTCCGTCGGCCCGCTGGAGAACGTGCAGCGCACGTTCCCACTGAATCGAGGCCCGCGTATTTTGCACCGCTTCGCGCACCACGTCGGCTAACTGATCGAAAGCGGGCGCGACGGTTCGCCCGTGAGCGTCGATCGCCGGATGGGCTTCAACGAGCAGCGTGCCGGCGCTCCACGCAATCTTGACCGGCACGTTGATGAGACGTACCGGTGTGCCGACCGAAATCCGCCTGTACAGCGCCGCGAGATCCTCGGGGTACATGGCGATGCAGCCATAGGTTGCCGCCATCCCCACCGAGATCGGATTGTTGGTGCCGTGGATTTCGTACGTGCCGTCACCAAAACCGAGTCGCATTTTGAACTCACCGATGGGATTGTCCGCGCCGGGGCCGATCACCCGGGGCAGCGGGTCGCCGAGCGCGGCATGTTCGTTGCGGATGGATGGCGTCGGAACCCAGGAGGGATGTTCGATTTTCTCCGTGATACGAGTTTGCCCGAGGGGCGTAGCGTCTCCGGCCTTGCCAATGCTCACAGCGTAAGTGATGACCGAGGGAGCTTCGTTCTTGGCCGGTTTCGGAAAATAGTAGAGCCGGTGCTCCGGCAAATTCACCACAATACCCTCGCGCGCGCCGGGTGGCAGGATGTGCCGCTTGGGCAGAAGAACCCGCGTACCCTCTCCCGGCATCCAAATGTCGACGCCGGGGTTGGCGCGCACGATTTCCTCGTAACCGAGGCCGTAGCGGCGGGCAATGTCAAACAGCGTGTCCTGGCGATGCGACAAAATCGTCGTGTCCCTGCCGATCACCGAGGAGCCGTCGGCCGGCAATTCGATGGGCGTGCGCACGGGGGGGCCGCTCGACAACTCAGCGGGCTCGGGCAGGGTTTGCGCTCTGCTGTCCGCTGGTGTGCCGACTCGCGCCGGCACGGGTCCCAGTGCCTTGTCGTGCTGTGCTTGTAACAGTGGGACCCTGGGACGCCCCGGTATGTGCCAACCGAAGTCCGCGCACGCCTGGGACCAGGCGATGGCATCGCTGTAGTCCTGTTCACCCCAGCCTGAGAAGAAGGCTTGGTAGTTGCTGGACAAGGCACTATCCAATTGCGTGATGGAACTGCAATTTCGCGCCGTGCCGTGGACCACGAATAGTTCTGCCGACGCTGCGACTTGGCCACGGATCGTCGGCGAGTTGCAGCACAGCGCCAGAGATGCGATCAACGCCGCACCGACATTCGCGCGTGGATGGCGAACGCGCATAATTCCTCCCAGCGCCTCGGCTGGATCAGCTTGCGATGGAATAAGTTTGATCCCGGGCGCGTTGCAGAACAAGTAGGCGTTGCACGACCGTCAGGTGCACTGCGCGAGTAGAATCGCGCGACAATAGATGATCGGCTTTAGGGGATTTCCATGCACTTGATTGCGATTGTATTGCTCGCCGGGATTTTTTCCGTTTCTGCCTTTGCTCAGGATAGCTGCGGCTTTCTTCACCAGCAGACGCAGGCTTTCTCGGATGCCGGCCAGCGCCGCGACGGCGCGGCGATGGCGAAAATGCTGGATCCCGACGTGATTTTCTTCAACGAGACGGGCGAGAAGGCCACCGGCGCCGATATGGCGGGCGCCACGCCGCCTGCCGCAGGCGCATCGATTCGTACGATTACGACGACCGATTGGGACTGCAAAGTGCACGGCGATGTGGCGGTGACAAGCTTCATCGACGTGTTGGAGCAAGGAAAGCCGAGCGAGTTGCGATTCCGCTCGGTCGAGACTTGGAGAAAGGAAGGCGCCGGCTGGAAGATGATCGGCAGCGAAACGCTGAGCCTACAGCAGGATCCGGATCCGGTCGTGCTGGACGGCAAGGCACTGGACGAATATGCGGGCACCTATGAAGCCGGGGCGACACCCAAGGTCTTTCAGCGCGACGATAATGGGAAGGTCACCGGCTTCATCTACCTGCGCGGCAAGAACAGCATTGTGTTCAAGCGCGTAGTCTAAGTGCGTGCATGAGGCCGGCTATGGTCCGGACGCCGGCGGGGCGAAGGGCTGCGGCTCACGTGCCGGCCTAGGAAAAATCACGAAGTCGCGGTGGGCCTGCTGCACCAGGTTATCGCCCATGGCGTGGAGTGCGGTCTGCAGTTCGGGCAGATCTCCGTAAGGGATTTCGAGCGCGTGCTCGTCGGGGTGGCTGGGTGCCTCGTCGGGGATCAACTCGCCGGGGCTGGTTTTCAGCTCGATATGGGCGCCGAGGATCCAGGAGACTTGCTTATCCCTGGTAAAGGC
>Ga0210393_10004074_pt1 | contig 11601 bp, 4 predicted proteins | sample IncBWC27OmetaG_FD_160068 | JGI IMG/M metagenome (GOLD analysis project Ga0210393, IMG submission 160068) | Forest soil microbial communities from Barre Woods Harvard Forest LTER site, Petersham, Massachusetts, United States - Inc-BW-C-27-O ... | reverse complement strand
ACCGCGGCCAGCGTTGGCATGCCGGTGGCCACCTTGGCCGGGATGCGCCGCGAGCAGCCGCTGCCGCTGGGGCTGCGCGGCCTGCTGACCGATGTGTACGCCGGGGGCGCGGGGGTGGACTTCTCGCTGCCCTATCCCCAGGGGCGGCTGGTGGATGCGCCGCTGCCGGTCTGGACGCACCGTCGTCTATACCACGACACCGATGCCCAACAGAGCAAGGGTGGCTTCAGCGTTGCCGTGCATCCGCTGTTGGGTTCGCACGTGCAGCTGCCCGAGGAGCCCGAGCGCCACGCGTGGCAGGCTGACGTCGGCACCGCGGCGCTGCCCTGGCTGGGTGATCACCAGATCCACAACGTGGCCGCCCTTCCGGGCGCTGCCTACTGCGAGATGGCGTTGACCGCGGCGCATGCTGTGCTGGGCGACGGTGCCGAAGCCCGCGATGTGCGGTTCGAGGCGATGCTGTTGCTCGACGAGGAGACCCCGGTTTCGGCCGTGGCGACGGTGAGCTCGCCGGGTGCGGTCGAGTTTGCCGTGGAGGCGTCGGTCGCCGAAGGTATGGGACACATTCGGCGCGCTTCGGCGGTGCTGCACCCCAAATCCGACGATGACCCGCCGGCCGGCTACGACATGGCGGCGTTGCTGGCGGCGCACTCGTTGCGGGTGGACGGCGAAGAGATGCGCACGCACTTCGACCAGCATGGCGTGCAGTACGGTCCGGCGTTCACCGGTTTGGGTGCCGCCCTCATCGCCGACGGAACGGCCGACGGGACCGCCGGCTCGGTGCTGGCCGAAGTCGCGTTGCCGCCGTCGATTCGTTCCCAGCTGAATTCCTATGGGATTCACCCCGCTCTGCTGGACGCCTGCTTCCAGGCGGTCGCGGCTCATCCCGACGTGCAGGCCGCCCTCAGCGGTGGCCTGATGCTGCCGTTGGGGGTGCGACGACTCCGCGCCTTCGGTTCGGCGCGTAACGCCTGCTACTGCTACATCCGGGAGACCAACACCAGCCCGGCCGGCATCGAGGCCGACCTCGATGTGCTCGACGAGCAGGGCACGGTGCTGCTGGCCGTCCAGGGATTGTTGTTGGGCGCCGGCGCCTCCGAGCAGGGCAACCGCAACCGGGTGCTCAACGAGCGGTTGCTGACCATCGAATGGCAATCGCACAAGCTGCCCGAAACCGACCAGACCGACAGCGGGCCCTGGCTGCTGATCAGCACCACAACCGGTGCGGATGCCGCGGCCAGCGCGTTGACCGAGGCGTTGACGCAGCGCGAGGCACAGTGCGCGACGGTGTCGTGGCCTGTGCAGGGCGACCATGCGGCCGCTGCTGCGGCGCTGCAGGCTCAGCTCGGTGCCGGTGGGCCCACCGGCGTGGTGGTGCTGGCGGGGCCCCCCGACAGCGACCCCGACGTCATTGACCAGGAATGCGCCGCACGCGGCGGAGATTACGTGGCCCACGTGGTGCGTATCGCCCGCGAACTGGCTGAGGTCGACGGTGCGTCGCCGCGTCTGTATGTGGTGACCCGCAACGCACAAACGGTGGTGCCCGAGGACTGCCCCAATCTCGAACAGGGCGGGCTGCGCGGCCTGCTGCGGGTGATCGGCACCGAGAACCCACACCTGCGCACCACGCACGTCGACGTCGACGAGCAGACCGACATCGAGCGGTTGGCACGCCAACTGCTGAGCGGCGCCGACGAGGACGAGACCGCGTGGCGCAACGACGAGTGGTACACGGCGCGGTTGAGCCCGACAGCGCTGCGCCCCGAGGAGCGCCAGGCCACGACCGTGGACCGTGCCACCGACGGCATGCGCCTGCAGATCCGTACACCGGGCGACTTGGAGTCGATCGAGTTCGTCGCCTTCGACCGGGTGCCGCCGGGCCCCGGACAGATCGAGGTCTCCGTCACCGCGTCCAGCATCAACTTCGCCGATGTTCTGGTCGCGTTCGGCCGCTACCCGTCCTTCGAGGGCCACCTGCCGAAACCGGGTACCGATTTCGCCGGAGTGGTGACCGCGGTCGGACCGGATGTCACCGACCACAAGGTCGGCGACCACGTCGGGGGCATGTCCCCCAACGGCTGCTGGGGCACTTTCGTCACCTGTGACGCCAACCTGGCCGCCACGCTGCCCGCGGGGCTGACCGACGCCCAGGCCGCCGCGGTGACCACCGCGTCCGCCACCGCCTGGTTTGGGCTCAACGATCTGGCCCGCATCAGGGCCGGGGACAAGGTGTTGATCCACTCCGGTACCGGCGGGGTCGGGCAAGCGGCGATCGCGATATGCCGCGCCGCCGGAGCCGAGGTCTATGCCACCGCTGGCAGTCTGGAACGTCGAGAACTGTTGCGCGACATGGGCGTTGAGCATGTCTACGACTCGCGCAGCATCGAGTTCGCCGAGCAGATTCGCCAAGACACCGACGGGTACGGCGTCGACGTCGTGCTCAACTCGGTCACCGGCGCCGCCCAACTTGCGGGGATCAAGCTGCTGGCCCTGGGTGGACGGTTCGTCGAAATTGGCAAAAAGGACATCTACGCCGACACCCGGCTGGGCCTGTTCCCGTTCCGCCGCAACCTGGCCTTCTACGGCGTCGACGTGGGGTTGATGTCGGTCAGTCACCCGGCCCAGGTCCGGGAGCTGTTGAAGACGGTGTACCGGTTGACGGCCGAAGGCACCCTGCCGATGCCGCACGCCACGCACTATCCGCTGGCCGAAGCGGCCACCGCGATCCGGGTGATGAGCGCCGCCGAACACACCGGCAAGCTCATCCTCGACGTTCCGCACACGGGAACCAGCAGCGTGGTTCTGCCACCCGATCAGGTGCGGCCTTTCCGTGCCGACGGCTCCTACGTCATCACCGGTGGCCTCGGCGGACTCGGGCTGTTCCTCGCCGAGAAGATGGCCGTGGCCGGTGCCGGCCGCATCGTGCTCAGCTCCCGCTCGGAGCCGGGTCAAAAGGCGCTCGAGACCATCGAGCTGATCCGGGCGATCGGGTCTGACGTCGTGGTCGAATGCGGCGACATCGGCGCAGCCGGCACTGCCGACCGGTTGGTGGCCGCCGCCATCGCGACCGGGCTTCCGCTGCGCGGCGTGCTGCACGCAGCCGGTGTGGTCGAGGACGCGACGCTGGCCAACATCACCGACGAGCTCCTCACTCGCGACTGGGCGCCCAAGGCCTTCGGGGCCTGGCACCTGCACCAAGCCACAGCGAGCCAGCCGCTGGATTGGTTCTGCTCGTTCTCCTCGGGTGCCGCTTTGCTGGGCTCGCCGGGGCAGGGCGCCTACGCCGCGGCCAACAGCTGGCTGGACGCCTTCACCTACTGGCGACGCGCCCAGGGCCTGCCCGCCACCTCGATCGCTTGGGGTGCCTGGGCCGAGGTCGGGCGTGCCACGGCCGTGGCCGAAAGCACCGGCGCCGCGATCAGCGCGGAAGAGGGCGCCTACGCCTTCGAGACGCTGCTGCGTCACAACCGCGCCTACACCGGCTACACCCCGATCATCGGAGTGCCGTGGCTGGCGGCCCTGGCCGAACGGAGCAAGTTCTTCGAGATGTTCCAGGCCGGGCAAACGCGGGGCGGTACAAGCAAATTCCGTTCCGAACTCAACGAGTTGCCGACGGACGAGTGGCCCGCGCAGCTGCGGCAGCTCGTCTCTGAGCAGGTCGGCCTCATCTTGCGTCGAACGGTCGATCCTGACCGTCCGTTGCCCGAGTACGGCCTAGACTCGTTGGGGGCCCTCGAACTACGGACGCGCATAGAAACGGAAACCGGAATACGGCTAAACCCCAAGAACATCACCACCACCGTGCGAGGACTGGCCGACCACCTGTACGAACAGCTGGCACCCGAAGAAGCCAAAGTCGCCTCTTCGTAGACGGTAAAGATTTACCGTCGAAGTGCCGGATGTGCTGAATTGCAGGAGACAACGTGTTAATAGGCCCAGTTGAACTAGCAACGCTCCCAGAATGGGAGCCGAGTCCAGGTTCACTCGTTTCCTGGAGCCCGAAACCTGCTTCGCGTGCCAAGGCCGGCGAGGCGCCGGTGAGTCCCGTACCAGCCAGCTACATACAAGAACGGCATCTTCGTAACTTTGCCCAGCAGGCTGCCCAGGGGTCCGATCATTCGCGGCTGCTCATCGCGGTCTGCGAGGTGTACGGCAAATGCGATGTCCGTGCCATGACATATGTCATCAATGCCCACCTTCGCCGGCACGATACATATCGCAGCTGGTTTGAGTACCAGGATGCCGACCGCATCGTTCGGCACACGATTGCCGACCCGGCCGACATCGAATTTGTCCCCACCGAGCACGGGGAGAAGGACGCCGCCCAGTTGCGGGACCACATATTGGCCACACCGGATCCGCTGCAGTGGGATTGTTTCAGCTTCGGGATCGTGCAGCGTTCGGACGGCTTTACTTTCTACGCCAGCATCGATCACCTGCACGCGGACGGTCAGTTCGTCGGGGTGGGCCTCATGGAGTTCCAGACCATGTACGCCACGCTGATCATGGGCGAGCCACCCGTCGCCGTAGGCCAGTCCGGCAGCTATGACGATTACTGTGTCCGGCAGCGGAAATACACATCCGCCCTGACCGCGGAAACCCCGGAGGTACGCCGGTGGATCGAATTCGCCGAAGCCAACGGCGGCAGCTTCCCAGACTTCCCGCTGCCACTCGGTGATCGGTCGGAGCCCCACGGCGGCGACCTGTTGAGCCTGACGCTGCTCGACGAGAAGCAGACGGAACGATTCGAATCCGCCTGTCTCGCAGCGGGTTCCCGCTTCATAGGTGGGATGTTCGCGTGTATTGCCCTCGCGCTGTACGAGTTGACCGGCACTGAGGTCTACACGGGAACTACACCGAAGGACACCCGCAGCAATCAGTCCGAGCTGACAACACAAGGGTGGTTCACCGGGCTGACGCCGGTGACCGTTCCTGTCGTAGCCGCGTCGTTCGGTGACACCGCTCGGGCGGCACAGGTTTCGTTCGATGAAGGGTTGGATCTGGCGCAGGTGCCTTTCGAGCGCGTAGTGGAGCTGGCGCCTTCGCTGAGCAGGCCTCGGCCGCTGTTTTCTCAGGTCAATTTCTTCGACGCACTAGCCGGCCCACTGGCGATGCTCACCAAGATGTTCGACGGCCTGACCATGGGCGCCTACAGCGACGGCAAATTCACTTACCCGCTGAGTACGATCGTGGGCCGGTTCGATGAGACCACGGTGAGCGTGTTGTTCCCCAACAATCCGGTCGCTCGCGAATCCATCGCCCAATATCTAACGGCACTGAAATCCGTGTGCGTTCGGGCTGCCGATGGCTGGACGCCCTCGCATGTACGCAACCCCGCTGAGCTGTCTCAGCAGCCGGCGTATTGACGGCCGAAGTGTTAGAGCATGGTTGGCGGCGATTCACTGATATCCGTAGGTCCCCAGGCGGTGACGAGTGTCACGGCAGATAGCGGCGACTGACCCGCCCGCCGGCGGGGGCGTGTTCGGATGGCTCGGCAAGTTTGTCGGTCGGCGGCCGTGGGTTGTGATCGGGGGCTGGATCGTGCTAGCGATCGTCCTGATGCTGACGACGCCGACTTTGGAAGAAGTCTCGCAGACCCACCCGGTGGCCATCCTGCCGTCGAATGCTCCGTCATTGGTCGCGACCGAGCAAATGACGAATGCGTTTCACGAAAATGGGGACCAAAGCATCGCGGTGGTGGTGCTCAGTGATGGCAAAGGGCTGAGTCCCGCCGACGAAAACGTCTACCGCAAGCTCGTTGAAACCCTGCATAAGGACAGCAAAGACGTCGTCATGGTCCAGGACTTCCTCGGTGCAGAGCCCCTGCGCGAGCTCATGACGAGCAAGGATCATAAGGCCTGGCTGCTGCCGATCGCGCTGCCCGGCGACTTGGGATCTCGCCAGTCGAAACAGGCGTACACGCGGGTCGACGCTCTCATCCACCAAACCGTCGCGGGATCCGGGCTGACCGCCTATGTGACCGGACCCACGTCAACGGTCGCCGACATGAACCTCACCGGGCAGCGGGACAGGACCCGGATCGAGGCGGCGATCGTCGTCCTGTTGTTCTTCATTTTGCTGATCATCTACCGCAACCCGATCACCATGGTGCTGCCATTGATCACCATCGGCATGTCCCTGGTGGTGGCGCAACGCCTGGTAGCGATAGTCGGCTCGGCGGGCCTCGGTGTTGCCCACCAGCCCGTCATTTTCATGACCGGAATGATGGTCGGCGCCGGAACGGATTACGCGGTCTTTCTGATCAGCCGATATCACGACTACCTGCGGCAGGGCATCGATTCGGATCAGGCGGTCACCCGGGCGCTGACATCCATCGGCAAAGTGATCGCGGCCTCGGCAGCCACCGTGGCGGTCACCTTCCTCGGGATGATCTTCGTCCAATTGGGGATTCTGAAAACCATCGGTCCAGTCTTGGGGCTTTCGGTCGCCGTCGTCTTCCTGGCCGCGGCGACGCTGCTGCCGGCACTGATGGTGCTCGCCGGGCGCCGTGGTTGGATCGCGCCGCGACGCGAGCTGACCCGTCGGTTCTGGCGGCGTTCGGGAATTGCCATTGTGCGCCGGCCCAAGACCCATTTGGCTGCCAGCGCGCTGGTGCTGATGATCCTGGCCAGCTGCGCCGGCTTGGCCCACTACAACTACGACGATCGCAAGACCTTGCCGCCTTCTGTCGAGAGCTCGATCGGATATGCCGCGCTGGATCGGCATTTCTCGACGAACATGATCATTCCCGAGTACCTGTTCATCGAGTCACCGCACGACCTGCGCACGCCGCAAGCCCTTGCCGACCTGGAGCAGATGGCACAACGGGTCAGCCAGGTCAAGGGTGTCGCGACGGTCAGGGGCATCACCCGGCCCGACGGACAGTCGCTCGAGCAGGCCAGGGCCTCGTGGCAGGCGGGTCAGGTCGGCGGCAAGCTAGACGAGGGCTCCAAGCAAATCGCCGACCGCAGCGGTGACCTCGACAAGCTCGCAGGCGGGGCCAACCTGATGGCGGGCAAGCTCGGCGATCTGCGGACCCAAGTGAACCAGGCCGTGGCCAACGCGGGCGGTCTCATCGACGCTCTGGGTTATCTGCAGAGCGTGTTCGGGGGCAACAAGACGCTCGGCGAACTGCAGGGGGCCGCGCAGCTCATCGGCAGCATGCATAGCCTCGGCGATGCGATCGGGGCGAATTCCAACTTCGTCGCGAACAACTCCGACTGGGCCAACCCGGTGCTGAATGCACTCGATACCAGCCCGGCGTGCGATATGGATTCGGGGTGCGTCAGGGCGCGCGACGAATTGCACCGAATGGTCACCGCCCGCGACGACGGAACCCTCGGCAAGTTATCTGCGTTGGCCCGCCAGCTGCAGGCGACGGGGTCTTTGCAGACCCTGGCGTCGACCGTGAGCGGCTTGAGCCGGGCACTGACCACCGTCACCAGCGCCATGGGCTCGTTGGGCATGGGCAATGGCGGCGGCATGCACGCCAAGGTCAACTACTTGCAAAACGGGGCCAATCAGCTCGCCGACGGCAGCAAACAACTGGCCGACGGGGTGCAACTGCTGGTCGACCAGGTCAAAAAGATGGGCCTCGGGCTCGGCGAGGCGTCGGCCTTCCTGCTGGCCATGAAGGACAACGCAACCACGCCGGCGATGGCAGGGTTCTACATTCCCCCGCAACTGCTGTCGTATGCCACCGGTGAGGCGGGCAGCCCCGGGAAGCTACCGGCCGAGGCGCAGGACCTGATGCGCGGTATGAACGTGGACCAGCTCAAGCAGTTCGCCTCCGCCTTTGTGACGCCCGACGGACACGCGATGCGGTATTTGGTCCAAAACGACGTCAATCCGTTCAGCGCCGCCGCCATGGACCAGGTCGATGCGGTCCTGGCTGCCGCGCGAGGAGCTCAACCGAATACCACGCTGGCCGATGCAAAGGTATCGGTGGTGGGGCTGCCGGTGGTGCTGAAGGACACCCGTGACTACTCCGATCATGACGTCCGCTTCATCATCATCATGACCATTTGCGTCGTGCTGCTGATCCTGGTCGTGTTGCTGCGAGCGATTGTTGCGCCGCTATACCTGATCGGTTCGGTGATCATTTCCTATTTATCGGCGCTCGGTATCGGCGTCATCGTGTTTCAATTGCTGCTCCGCCAGGAACTGCATTGGAGCGTTCCCGGATTGACGTTCATCATATTGGTCGCGGTCGGCGCCGATTACAACATGCTGCTCATTTCCAGGCTGCGTGAAGAATCCGCGATCGGCATGCGCTCGGGGGTCATCCGCACCGTGGGCTCAACCGGCGGCGTGATCACCGCTGCGGGCCTGATCATGGCGGCCTCGATGTACGGCATGGTCTTTTCCAGCCTCGCCAATGTGGTCCAAGGTGGCTTCGTCCTTGGCACCGGGCTGCTGTTGGATACGTTCCTGGTACGTACCGTGCTAGTGCCCGCCATTGCGGTACTGGTCGGCAAGGCGAACTGGTGGCGGCCGTCGGGGCTGTGGCGCTGGCGGCGAACCGCGCCCGTCGCCAGCGGTGCTCAGCCCGTGAAACGCAACCGGCTGCTGCCCGACGAGGAGGAGTTGCCGGCGTGGGTGGACGACGACGTGATCGGGTTTTCGTTATACGACGGGCTCAGGCTCTAGTAGCCACATCAATAATCACGGCGGCCACACAATTACCGTCGGCAAGACATCAGGCGATTTCCCAACGCGATGTCGCGTGTGAAGTCACATTTGAGAGTCGTCTATCGGTCTGACGACATTACGATGGCCGGGAAGGCTTAGAGCTTATGCTTCTTGGGCAGCAGAGCGCCGACCTTCGCCAGCGTGCTGACGGCACCCGCGGCGCCCTTGCCCGCGTTGACGGCAGGCAACGCAGCGTGTGAGACCGCGCCGGCCGCGCCGGCGCCGCCGGAGGCCACACGTGAAACCGTGCTGACGATGTTGCCGCCGTTGACGATGAGGTTCGCAGCAGTTATGCCTGCCGTGATGCCGGCATTGGTGCTTTCAATGGGGATGCTGATCGCGGGGCCGATGTGTCCGACCTGGGAGATGTCCTTGGGGTTCGGCAGCGCGCCAGGATCCGGGCCGTAAGCCCTGTCCACCATGGGCTTCAGCACCGCGTTGAGTGGTCCGGCCGCGTCCGGCGGCAGCCCCGCCATGTCCACGAGCGCCTTCACCATCGGCAGCTCATCACCGTTGCGGATCAGGTAGGTCGTTGTGGTGCCGCCCCGGTCGTTGACCGTCCGAGTGATGTCCTGAGGCGCGACATGGGACGGATCCGAGAAAGCCGTCGCGCTGTGCCCATAAAAGCCGCCCGCCGTGATGCCGTTCAGGTCAGCGAGCAGGTTTCCCATCCGGTCCGGCGGATGGGAGAAAATGTCGTACTGACCCACGACATTGACGGTGTCGTACTGGCTGTCCAGCGGAGGCGTCACGGTGTAGTTGATGAGCGGGACTTTGGTGCCGGGCCTGAATACGTGCGAAAGAAGGTTGTTCGGGTCGCCGGCTTTGACGAATGTGAGCTGGTCCGGCGGGGGTGCAGTCGGGTCGTGCGCCAGCCGTTCCTGCTCCTGGTCGAGTGCCAGGGTGCCCTGTGACAGCCCGGCCGCGTAGATGGGGCCCTTGGTGCCCCGGATCGCCGAGTCGAGGTTGTTCGTGCCAACGTTCACCGACTGACCGAGGGTTGGCGAATTCAAGCCCGTGACGGGCCAGAAGCTGCCCGGGTAGGGAACGATGCGGCGGGTAGCGCCCGGGGGAATGTAGTTCTGGCCGATCTCAGGCTGTGTTTCTGGTTTGAAGTGATAAAGCGACCGCAACGGTCCGTAGGGGGAGGGCGCAGTGCCGGGGACGATCAACGCGGTATCGTCGGCCATCGCCAGGCCATCGCCGAAAGCCGTTGCGCAGGTTAGCATTCCTGCCGCGACCGCCCCTGCGAGCAGTTTGTTCACGCATCCCCCAAATTGGCCGGCCGACAAGCGCTGTCATCTCAATCTGACCCACGCGCTGCGCTGACCTACCTTGCCCGATAGGCCAGTCGATATAGGAAGCATGCTACCGCGCCCGCAGCCAAAACGGGGCGGAAGTACCAATTCACCCGAACCGGATTGCGCTGCTCACAGCTGGCTCAGGGGCTGCTGAGGGGCCGCTCAGAGGCTGCTGACGCCGAGCACGATCAAGAAGCACCCTCCGGCCGCCAGCAGGACGGCGAACTCCCAGTGGCTGCGAGTCCGGAGCCATTCCTGCAAGGCCGCCATGAACACTCGCGTTTTCTGCGGCGCCGCCAGGTAGCTCACGAGCGGGATCTCGACCAGCGTGAACGCCACCACATTGAACAGCATCAAGGCGTGCGCCTGTGCCGCCGGTCCGGCGCCGGAGGCAAGAATGGCAGCCATCGCACCCAAGTAGTTGGCAGAAGGCAACGCGACGGCCAGTCCGCTCACCCATGCGACACGCAGGGAATCGCCCTGCAGGAACTCTCGGGCGCGCGCTGACAGCTTCTTCAGGCTGCCCGGCGGGGGCGGCTCCATCAGGTCCACGCCGCCCTCGCAGCCGGCCTCGCCGCCGACCGCAGCGCTAGCCGGCACCCGGCGGATCTGCCTACGGACCAGCACGTTTGTTGCCAACGCGGCGGCCACGAGCAGCGCGAGCAGCCCAGCCACGATCTGAGCCTGGGCCACGGTGAAGTGGCCGGCCAACGGAGTGGTTCGAAGGATGAACAGTATGACCAGGCCGACGCCGAGGCCCATGGTGAAACCGCCGCACAAGAAGGCGAACAGTTGCAACATGGGACGGGGCCTGTTCAGCATGAGCACCGCCAGACCGAGCCGAATCGGCTCGAAGATCACCGCGAGTGCCATCACTAGCACGGTGATCCACATGTATGGAAACCGTACTGCAGTTACGGCGGCTCCGCGCCGGAATGTTCGCCAGCTCGGAATACAAAGCTGACACCTAAGTTATGTAACACGATTGTCAACCGTTTGGCCGTAGGCTAACGAGCGTTGTTGATCTTGGTTGGACGCTCGGACGAACGGTTCGCCGCACCTTCCTTCCTTGCGCGGGGACGGCTGAGGCCGGGGAATGAGGTTGACGTGGGTGCCAGGTGGTTGCTGGAAACCTCGCGGCGTGCGGGTAATTAGGCCCGTTTGCTTTATGGTTATTCCTCGGTGCTCCGACCGATATGTTGCTAGGGTTTTGTCACAGACGACTGCCTACCGGCAACCAGTGGTCCTGGGGTACGACACACTGGTGTGTCATCAGACGTCGCCGTTAGAAGGTCGAATAACAACAAAGACTCTGAGGGCCGCCGGACTGGTTCTGCGGCCCTGAACTCGAATTGTCCGTGCAACCGACTGGGTGGGGGGACAGGAGGAGGAAAAGTGTTTGCAATGTCAACACTTCGCGACTGGGTGCCGGACCCGGGCTCGATCACCTGTTGGCACCCGTCGGCCACGGCGAGCCTGAATGCCCGGCACGCGCCGGTGAGCCCTGTGCCGCCCAGCTACCAGCAAACGCAGCATCTTCGTCGCTATTGCGACCACGCGGCGCGGGGTCTGGAAATGACCCGCATGATGATCTTCACCTGGGAGGTCC
>Ga0210393_10004073_pt1 | contig 11602 bp, 10 predicted proteins | sample IncBWC27OmetaG_FD_160068 | JGI IMG/M metagenome (GOLD analysis project Ga0210393, IMG submission 160068) | Forest soil microbial communities from Barre Woods Harvard Forest LTER site, Petersham, Massachusetts, United States - Inc-BW-C-27-O ... | reverse complement strand
GCGATCCCTTTCACTTCAAGGGGGTGCAGTTTGCAAAACTCCGCGATCTGATCGAAGGTCAGCGAGGTGTTTTCGACCAGCCAGACGGCGGTCGCCTTCGGCATCAATGGCGCGTCGCTCATAAACGATAACTCCTTAATGACCGTTTGCGCCCGCTCGCAGGTTTTGGCCCGCAAACGCAGTCTCAAAGGATCAAACTTGAGAGGAAAAGCGTTCTATAAGCGCGCGCAATCCGAATTGCAATGATTGGCCGCGCGAGCGGGGGCTGCCCAAGTGATGTGTTCTCCCTGGACCTTGCCAAGCGGCCTAGCCGAACCCAGATCGCCGGCTGACTTCCCCACTTTGAAACAAAGGAACGCCGTTATGAGATTTGCAACGATCGCCGCCGTGATGCTCGCCTTGATCCCGGCTTCCGCCATGGGGCCCGCCCCCGCTGAGGCGAAGGGCTGCCTGAAGGGCGCGGTCGTCGGCGGCGTAGCGGGCCATTACGCCGGTCATCACGGCGTCATGGGCGCGATCGGCGGCTGCGTCGTCGGCCATCACATGGCGAACGAAAAGGCGAAGGAGCAGGCGGTGCCGCAGGGCGCGCAGAATGCTCCATCCGCTCCTCCTGCGCCGAGCCCCAACTGAGCGAGGCGCGCGCTTCAAGCCTTGTTGTTGAGCGCGGGTTCGGACTTCGGATCGAGCGGCCAGCGTGGCCGACCTGGAGCGTCGAGCCTGTCGATCATCCCGAGCCGCAGCCGCTCCACGCCCGCCCAGGCGATCATCGCGCCGTTGTCGGTGCACAGCTTGGGCGGCGGCGCCACGAGGGGCAAGCCGGCCTCGGCGCAGAGTTGGATCAACCCCTCTCGCAACGCCGCGTTGGCGGCGACCCCGCCAGCGACCACGACCGCGCGCGGAGCCACGCCAATCCGCCTGCGGAAGAGCTTCAATCCCATGCGAATGCGATCTTCGACCACGTCGACAACCGCCGCCTGAAACGAGGCGCACAGATCGGCGACGTCGCGCGGGCGCAAGGGGGCGACGGATTCCGCCGCGTGGCGGACCGCCGTTTTGAGCCCAGATAGTGAAAAATCAGCGTCCGGCCGTCCGAGCAAAGGTCGAGGCAGCGCGAATCGCGTTGGATCGCCGCCTCTCGCCGCCGCCTCGACCGCGGGCCCGCCGGGAAACGGCAGCCCCAGCATTTTGGCGGTCTTGTCGAACGCTTCGCCGATGGCGTCGTCCATGGTCGCGCCGAGCCGATCGTAGTCGCCGACACCCTTGACCGCGAGAATCTGCGTATGCCCGCCCGAGGCGATAAGCACAAGAAAGGGGAAGGCGACGCTGTCTGTCAGGCGCGCGGTCAGCGCGTGCGCCTCGAGGTGGTTGACGGCGACGAAAGGCTTCCCGCACGCCAACGCCACGCCCTTGCCCGCCATCAACCCAACAAGCACGCCGCCGATGAGGCCAGGACCTGCCGCCGCCGCCACGCCGTCGAGATCCTTGGCCGCGATTTTGGCCCGCGTGAGCGCGCGCGTGATCAGCAGGTCGACGATCTCGACATGGGCGCGGGCCGCGATCTCCGGCACAACTCCGCCGAACGGCGCGTGCGCGGCGATCTGACTCATCAGCTCGTCGGCGAGGATTTCGCCTGAGCCATCGGGCCTCAGCCGCACCACCGCCGCCGCCGTCTCGTCGCAAGTGGTTTCAATGCCAAGAACGCGCATGCCTGAGCCCATAGCCCGAACGAGGGCTTGAGAAAACCCGCTTTCCCGAGGCGGGATTTCCCGAGCGGCGCAATCATTCGGTCGCTCTGTTGCCGCTTTTCAAGCCATGGTAAGGTCCGCCGACAGGAGCGAGCGATGAACAGCCCGATCGGGCCAAACGAGATTCGCGTGGTGATCCGGCCGGTCGAAGCCCGCGACTACGATCTTGGGCCGATCCCAGCCGAGCTGTTCAAAAAGACGTTCGATGCGTTCTTGACGGCGCTGCAGGTGACGGACCGCGAACTTCAGCCGAAAGCGCGATCGAGCGAGTTCCTCGTCTCTCAACTGGCGCTCAATCCATATGAGTTCGGAATCCTGGAGAAGCGAAAAGCGCTCGGCCAAAACACGCCGTCGGCGATCGAGTTTTTCCGGCGCTGCGCCGAGGGCATTTACCGCAGCGACTACCAGGCCGTCGTTCGTCATCCCCGGGTGACGAGAGCGTTTATCCGCATCGTCAAGGCGCTCAATCCCTCGTTTCATGTCTTAGCGCAATTCAATGACGCAGAGTTGCCCGTCGACGATTTCTTTCGCCGTCAGGTCGATCGGGTGGGGGGCAAGGACGACGGAATGATTAAGACCGACAACTGGTTTCTCGGCAGCGCGATCATGTCGTTCGAGGGGCGGCTCGACGAGATCGACTACCGCGGCGCCGTGTGGACAGGCGACCTCATGCTTCCGGCAGGCACAACGCACGTCGAATGCGTTTTTGACAAGTCACAAGGCGAAGATGCGCTGAACCCATTCGGCAACAAAAATGTTTGCGTCACAGGAAGAGCAATTTACACTGGGGACAGTCAACTTCCTGAGCGAATAGAAGTGCTCGCCATCGAAGAGAGAGCCCACGTAAACGCGGCGATCGACATCCGGGGCTCGCTGCGTATGACCCCCTCATTGGAAGAGGACAATGACCTTGATTGCGTCGAGTAGCGATAAACATTTCCTCCATTCGAGCGTCGTGCTTCGCCACGCGAACGGACAGTCGGGCGAAGCGGAGCATCACGTCGAGACGATTCTGACCGAGGCGGCCGTGCACAAGCGTCGCGTATGGGTCAGCAGCGTCCTGTTTGCGGAGCTCAGGCCGTCGACCTTCGTTCCAGGGCGATTCGCCACCCTGTTCGACTTGACGCGGTATATCCGGGCGCTGGCGACCCTGGTGACGCCCGACCCCAACGCGATGCTGCGTGTGGCCAGGCTTTGCGACGCCAAATGGCATTCGCCTGACGACGGCGGTGAACCGCAAGGAAAACCACGCACGATGGCGCTCGGCGACGCGATGCAGATTGCCTCGGCCTTATGGGTCAAAGAGGCGATCGGGGTGCCCGACCTAGAATTCCTCACCTTTGACGGCTGGTGCTCTCCCGACGGCAAGCCGAGCGAGCGCCTCTGCCTCCTGCATCTCCAGGACTATGCGGTTGACGTGGGGAGGGATGCGGATGCCAAGGCGGCCATACGGCTGACGCGTCTCGAACCGCTCGTCCGCGCTCGGTCCTATCCCGACCCGGTGCCAGCGGGCTAAGCTCCACCAGCCCCTGGTGTGGCGTCAGCTTTTTCCGAGCCGCGCGAGTTCCGCGTCTATGACTGGCGCGAGGATGGTTCTACGGACGCCCGTCCTTCCGAACTGGCTGTGGGCGCGACGGATGAGGGAACCATCCCCGACACAAGGGCGCGCTTCCCGCGCGAACCCTCACCCCAACCCCTCTTCCGTAGGAGAGGGGGCGGCGCGTTCTCGGGTTGCCCTGTTCCGCGAGCGCGAGGACGCAAAGGCGAGCGCGGCCCGGTTGCGCCGGTTTGGCTTTTCCGTCGTCTGCCTTCCCGTAATCGAAATCCGGACCAGACCCGTCCGGCCACGGCGAGCGCGCTACGATGCCGTGGTCGCGACCAGCGACAAGGCGTTTCATGCCGATGGCCCGTCCGACACATCCTCGCCGCTCTATGTCGTCGGCGCGCGCACCCGGCGTGCGGCTGAGGCGCGCGGATGGCGGCTGGCGTCGTCGCCGCCGGTGCGGGACGCCGACGAATTGGTCAGGACGCTGGCCGACGCCCTGAAGCCTGAGGCCAGCGTGCTCTACCTTGCCGGGCGCGACCGCAAGGAAGTCATCGAGGCTGCGCTTGCCGAAAGGTTCGAGCTTGAAGTCGCCGAAACCTACGCGGCGGAGGCGCGCGCGGCTTGGCGCCCGTCGGAAGCGCGTCCTCTCGCATCTTGTGTCGCAGCGTTGCACTATTCCCGCCGCTCGGCCGGGCTGGCGGCGGCGCTGGCGAAGACAGCCGGCTTAGAAGCGTGTTTCCTTGAGCTTAAGCACGTTTGCATGTCGCGCGACGTTGCAGCGCCATTGCAGGTAATCGGCGCAAACCGCGTCGCGATTGCCGAAACGCCTGATGAAGCGGGGCTTTTCCGAAGGTTGCGCGAAGAGCTCGGCGGGTTCCCTTCGCTCGGGCCGTCCCGTATATAGGGCCCGCGAGAAAACCGAGAGCGCGAGGCGATGGTCGACGAGGAAATAAAGGACGTTTCCGGTGGGCCAACGGGCGCCCCGGTCAATCGTGACGCCCGGCGCGAGCCGGAGGTCATTGAAGGAGAAATTGCAGCGCGCGAATCGGAGGATAGCAACTCGTCTCCCTACGAGACAGCGGCCGAAACCAGGGCTGACCCACGTCCCGCCGCCAAAGCGACTCCGCGCACTGGCGCTCGCAGTCTGCTTGCCGGCGCGGTGGGCGGGCTCATCGTCTCCGCGCTCGGCTTCGGCGCCGGCTATACGCTTTTGACCTCCAAAGCCGACGGGTCGGATACCGGGAATCGATTGGGCGCTCTCGAAGCGCAGGCGCGACAGACGAACGACGCGCTCGGCGCCGAGGCCAATCGCGAGAGCGCCGCCGTCGCTGCGCTCGGGAAGCGGATCAGCGCGCTCGAAGCCAGCGCCGGAGCGTCAAACACGGCGGACCTCGACAAGAGGGTGACCGTGTTGGAAGCGGCCAGCGCTGGGAACAGCGCCGCTGGCGAAGCGACTCAACGTTTAGCGGCTCAGGCCAAAGACTTGCGCGCCGACGTCGACGCGGAGAAGGGCGAGCTCCCTGAATTGTCGGCGCGAGTCGCGAAGCTCGAATCCGACGCGCCAAAGGCGAGCGCCGCCGGCCCCGAGCTCGCCGCTCTCGCTGCTCGGCTCGACAAGGTTGAGAGCGCTCTTGCCGCGCCCAAGAGCGAAACGCGCGTCGCCGCGGAGACGCCGGCAGCCGCCGATAACGCCACCACCATCGCCATCATCGCGGAGGTCGCGGAAGAACGGTTGCGCTCGGGCGCGGCTTTCGGACCCGAGCTCGCCGCTTTGCAACGCATGGGGGTCGATGCTGCGGCGCTGGCGCCGCTTGAAGCCGTGGCCAACGGGGCGCCCACCAACAGCGCGCTGGCTGCCTCGTTCAACGCGGTTGCGCCGCACGTCTTGGCCGCCACGGCCCAACCAGACACGGGCAGCGTGACGGATCGTTTCCTCGCCCATCTCCACAATCTCGTGAAGGTGCGCGAACTCAACGAGACGGCCGGAGACGATCCGCAGGCTTTGGTCTCCCAGATCGAGGCCGGAAGCAGGCGGGGCGATATCGGCGCTGCGCTTGCCGCTTTCGATAAGCTCCCCGAAGCGGCGCGTAAGGCCGCTGGCGACTGGCCGACGCTGGCGCGCGCGAGGCAGGCGGCGGAGGCGGCGCTTCAGTCGATCCGCGAGGCGGCGGTCGGGCGGCTCGCGAGCGGCCAAAAACCGTGAAGTCCGGGCGGACGGGCACCCAGGCGCCTTCCGGCGCACGTTTGGCGTTTTGAAGCGGGGTCACGATGGTTCGCCTGCTGATTTTCCTGGCGGCGTTAGCGCTGGTCGCCGCAGGCCTGACGTGGCTTGCGAACAATCCAGGCGTCGTCGACGTCACCTGGCGGGGCGAGCAATACGAGGTCTCCTTGCTGTTCGCGCTCGGCGCCGTCCTGGCGCTGGGAATCGCGATCGCGATCGTGTGGGGCCTGCTGCGCTTTGTCTTCCGTATCCCTTCGCTGGTCTCGGTCGGCGCGCAATCGCGCAGGCGTGAGAAGGGCTTCCAGGCTTTGTCGCGCGGCATGCTCGCCGTCGGCGCGGGCGACGCGCGAGGCGCCGCCAAGCACGCGTACGACGCGAGCCGGCTGATCGGGCACGAGCCGATGACCAAACTCCTGCAAGCGCAATCCGCGCAGCTTGCGGGCGACCGGGCGAGAGCCGTCGCGGCCTATAATTCGATGCTTGAACATCAGGACACGCATGGCATCGGCCTGCGCGGGCTGCATGTCGAGGCGCGGCGCGCCGGCGACCATACGGCGGCGCTCCAATACGCGATGCGGGCCCACGCGCGTGCGCCGGCGGCCTGGGCCGGTCAGGCGGTCCTCGACGACCGCACGCGACGAGGAGATTGGGCAGGCGCGCTCGCGACCGTCGATTCGAACGCCGGCGCTCGGCTCATCGACAAGCCGACCGCGAACCGCTGGCGCGCGGTGATCAAGACGGCGATGGCCGAGGAAGCGATGGAGCGCGATCCGAAAGGCGCGCTCGTCCTCGCGCAGGAGGCCTGCAAGCTCGCGCCGACGCTCGTGCCCGCGGCGGCGATCAGCGGCCGGCTCACCGCGCAAGCCGGCGACTATCGTCGCGCGAGCCGCATGCTCGAAGCGGCTTACGCTCAGACGCCCCATCCCGATCTCGCCGCGGCCTATCTGCGCGTCCGCCACGGCGATTCCACCGAGGACCGGCTGACGCGGGCGCGGGCGCTTGCGCGCATGGCGCCCCACGATCCCGAATCGCTTCTCACGGTGGCGCGCGCGGCGCTCGACGCCCGCGATGTGTCGGCAGCACGCGCGGCGATCGCCCCGCTCATCGCCTCGGATTCGTCGAACGGCCGCCCGACCCGGCGCGTCTGCCTGCTGATGGCCGATATCGAAGAGGCTGAGGGCAACCACGGCGCGGTGCGCGAGTGGCTTGGCCGCGCAGCGCGCGCTCCGCGCGACAAGGCCTGGGTCGCGGACGGCGTCATCAGCGACCGTTGGGCGCCGGTCTCGCCGTCGGGAACGCTCGACGGCTTCGTCTGGCGCACGCCTGACGAGCGCATCGCCGCCCCAACGGAGAGTGCAGCGACCCCGCCGGCGCCGCCGCCTCCGCCTGAGGCAATCGCCGCGCCCGTTCCTGCGCCAGCGATCACGCCAGCGCCCGAGGCGATCAGGTCGGAGCCTGCGCAAGCGCCAACCATCGTTCCCGCGCCGCGAACCGGCGTCATCATCGATCCCGCATCGATGGCGCCCGATGACCCAGGCCCTGAGGAGCGTGAAGCCAAACGGCGCGGCTTCCGGCTCTACGCCAATGAATGAGATCAGCCGCGTGGATGACGCCCGCGACCTGAAGCCATGAGCGTAACTGCCTACCCCTCCCTCGTCCTGAGGAGCGGAGCCTTGGGCGACGCGTCTCGAAGGACATTTCAGGTAACCCCAACGGCGGCGCAAGCTGGATCCTCCTTCGAGGCCTCCGCTCGCGTGGAGCCGCCTCAGGATGAGGTCCTGGGAAGCGGACCGATTCACGAGCTCCTGCTTCAAGATCCACGATGTCCCTGACCTCGGTCGTCATCGTCGGCGCCGGCCATGCCGGGGTTCAGGCCGCGGCGTCCTTGCGCGAACAGGGTTTTGGCGGTGAGGTCGTTCTTCTCTCTGCGGAGAAGGATCCACCCTATCAGCGCCCGCCGCTGTCCAAGGCGTTTCTCAAGGGCGAATTGGACATCCATGGGCTCCCGCTGAGGGCCGACGCGCATTTCCGCGAACAGCGCATCGACCTGAGGCTCGGCGTCGGCGCAACGCGGATCGACCGTGCTGCGCAGCAGGTGGAGCTCAGCGACGGCGGCGCGATCAATTACGGACATCTCATCCTTGCGACTGGCGCGCGGCAAAGGCGGCTGGACGTGCCGGGAGTCGATTTGCCGGGCGTCTTCGCGCTCCGCGACATCGCCGACGCGACCGCGATCCGCGAGCGGCTTGGCGCCAAGCCCAAGGTTGTCATCATCGGCGCCGGATTCATCGGGCTGGAAATCGCCGCGACCGCCGCCAGCCTCGGGGCCGAGGCGACGGTGGTGGAAATCGCGCGGCCGATGGGCCGGGCGGTCTCGCCGATCATGTCGGATTTTTTCCTGAGAGAACACGCCGCCTTCGGCGCGCGCTTCCGACTCGGCGTCGGCGTCGCCGCGATCAAGGGTCGCGAGCACGCGGAAACGGTCCTTCTCACCGACGGCGATGCGCTGAGCGCGGACATGGTCGTGGTCGGGATCGGCGTCGTCGCGGAGGACGCGCTGGCCAGGGAGTGCGGCCTCGAATGCGACAACGGAATCGTGGTCGACGAGTTCCTGCTCACTTCCGATTCAACAATTTCGGCGATCGGCGACTGCACCGCCTTTCCGCATGCCGCGCTTGGCTTCCGAACCCGGCTCGAATCAGTGCAGAACGCCGTCGATCAGGGGCGCTCAGTCGCCGCCCGTCTGGTCGGCAAACCCAAGCCCTACAATGAACTGGCCTGGTTCTGGAGCGACCAGGGCGACTTGAAGCTGATGATCGCGGGCCTCGCGCATTGCGTCGACCAATGGGTCGTGCGCGGCGATCCGGTGGCGCGGGCGTTCTCAACCTTCGGCTTCCGCGACGGCAAGCTCGCGGTGGTGGAATCGGTCAACCGCGCCGGCGACCACGCGGCCGCCAAGCGCATCATCGGCACGACGAAGACGCTAACGCCGGAAGAGGCGGCCGATCCGGCGTTCGATCTGCGCGGCTTAGCGAAACGGTAGGTAGGCGGCGCCGCGACGACTCGCGCGGCGATGCGTTATCCTTCGAGACGGCCTTCTGGAGACGCCCGACTTGCAAAGACCTTGCGATCAGGCCGCGGCCGCCGTCTTCGCGTGGCGATATCCCATGAAGCCAAGCCCCGCGAAGCCGAGCAGCATCATCGCCCAGGTCGAGGGTTCCGGCGCGGCGAGGAACTCCATGCCGTGCGGCGAATTGAGCCCACTCAGCAGCGCCGACTCGACGTCGCCGTTGCTCGGATTCACAAGCGCGACCTCGTTGAGGCCGCCGATTGCGATGATGGGCGTATTGGGATCGAGCCCGGTGAGCCAGACCTTATCCACCTGATTGGCGCCCGTTTCGGCAACATAAAGCCATCCCGACGTCGCTCCGGGAAAAATCACATCATCAATCCCCTGGACATTACTTCCTCCGTTCGTCACGGGCACGTTGGTCACAGTCTGGTTCGAGGCCCCGGGATGCGCGATGAGCGTGAACTCTCCGACCGGGTCGCAGCAACCGGGCCCGTCACCTTCGGTCGTCAGCACCAGTTCGCCGTTGGGCGTGCTCTTGAGGCTGTCGATGTCGGGTTCGTTGGTGGCAGAGGTCACTCCGGTCTGCGACGCCGTGAGGATACTGGTCGTAGTCAGCGTCGTCGTCGGGTTGTTGCCGTTGTTGAGGGCCTGCAGCACCGGGTCTGTCGGGTTCACCGGGTTGGTGTAGCTCAGGTAGGCGTTGCCGCCGAGGAACGCGACATCGTCATAGCCGCGGGCGAGGGGGCCGGGCGTCGTATAGGTGTGGGGCGGCCCATACCTCAGAGGGGCAGAGACCGTGTGCGTCGTCGGGTTGATGATCGACAGCGTGGCGTTGGCGTCGTTGTTCTGCAGCGCCCAGACCATCCCGGTGGTTGGGTTGAACTTCAACCCGTCGACCAGGCCGGAGATCGTGTAGTTATGTTGGACGGCGCCGTTGGTGCTGTATTGGACGATCGTGCTGGTTCCCCCGGCGCCGGTGGAGTCGGCGGTGTTGCCGTATTCGACCCAGACCGAGCCCCCGCCGATCGCGACGGAATCCGGCTGCGTGCCGCCGACCGGGCCGCCCGTTGCGAAGACCGACGAACTGGCTGTTGGCCCGGCCTGCGCTGATGCGCCGAGCGCGATGAGAAGCGCGGCAGCCGATGGAGCAATGATGCGGAACGTCATAGAAGGATCTCCCTTTGACAGATGGTAATCAACAGCCCCCCGAGCACTATTGAGGAGCGTAATCGCAGTCCATGACCGAGAGTTGACGATTAAGTTGCAGACTGACGCCAGGCTCGCATTTCTATTTTTCTGTTCGCGAACTGACGTGATACTGGTCGTGCTTTACTCTGCACTTACGGCAATTAGAGATTGTACACCGCCTACGGTCGACGTAGCTCATTGTATTATCGGCACGTTTTTGGGCCGCCCTCGTCGGCCAGCCTAAGCCCTACAATGAACTGGCCTGGTTCTGGAGCGATCAGGGCGACTTGAAGTTGATGATCGCGGCCCTCGCGCATGGCGTCGACCAGTGGATCGTGCGCGGCGATCCGGCGATGCGCGCGTTCTCGACCTTCGGCTTCCGCGACGGCAAGCTCGCCGTGGTGGAATCGGTCAACCGCGCCGGCGACCACGCGGCGGCCAAGCGCATCATCGGCACGACCAAGACGCTGACGCCGGAAGAAGCGGCCGATCCGGCGTTCGACCTGCGGGGCTTGGCGAAGCGGTAGGGCTCGGGGTCAGCGCCCTTTGCGATTCGCCTTGGTTTTGGTGCTCCGGCCTACGCAGCTTTGCGCTGCGTCTCGCCGACAAGTTCGATAAGCGCGGATCTTTGCTGTTCTAAAGCGACGCGAATGGGGCCGTAATCGCCGTTTGATTGAATCGCCTTGTCATAGGCTTCAATTATCCCCTCTTCTCCGGAAGCGAACGAGGACAATGAACCTTTGATCAGACCGACAACCGCTGAGCGAACTGAAATGACCGTCTCATGTACAGTTGACATGAACGACCCCTTGTCGTCGGGCGTGGCTCCTCGCGCGCTCAGGATCGCATGGATGTTCGCGTGCGCTTTCTCATGGAGCAACTTTGCTCGCTGGAGCATCGCGACAAGATAGGGCTTTTGAGCGTCCTTGATCGCTTGTCGTACCCATTGCACGCCTCTACCAGCGCCGTATGCAATTCGACTATAGAATCGTTATCCGACATATGGATTTCTCCCGGAACGCGCCAAAAAAACGCGATCTACCAGGTTTTCTTCCGATGATAGGTTTGCCCTATTTTTTTAAGCATTTCATACCTCGGCTCAGTTGATGACGCGGTAGCCAATTCAATTTTCTTCCTCAGAGTTTTATTTTGCTCCTCGGTTTTATTGCACGAATCAGCTAACTCAACATTTTTTTCTTCAATTATTTTAAGGTTATTGTTCAAAAGTTTGTTTTTTAGGATCATACTATCGTTAGATTTGGTCAACCGTGTAAGTTTACGCTCATGGAGTTTAATTTTGTGCTCAGCCTCTGTTAGATCTTGAGATAGTCGCTTAGTCTTAGATCTAGCTCTGGATAGAGCTTTTTTTAGTTTTTCTACTTCTAATTCCAACTCGCGTTTGGTCATGGGAATAATCACTCAAGCACAAGTCTTACCGAGCGGCACATTCGCAGCGAGTCGCGATCACGATCAAGCCCTTCCTCCAAGAAAAGAACAGACCAAGGCGCTGCAAAGCGCCGCTCTGGTGAGGAGCCCGCCAAGACCCAGTGTCATCGGCAAGAGCACGGGCCTGCGGGATCGATCCCCTCAACCGCACTTCGTCGATTAGGTGTCCTTTGCCAGCGGTCTGACAACGGCAAGGCGACCATTTGAGCGGCTACGGTAGTGTTCACTCCGCCAAGAAAAAGCGCACCATAACCCGAGAGGCGTCGAGGCCGACGGTCTGCGTAAAGCTGCCGCGGGGATCGCCGCCGAACCAGGCGTGGCCGCCGCCTTCGACCAGCCATTGCTCCGCGGCGGGTCGGCCGTCGGCGTCTTTCACCGCCGTG
>Ga0210393_10004069_pt1 | contig 11608 bp, 10 predicted proteins | sample IncBWC27OmetaG_FD_160068 | JGI IMG/M metagenome (GOLD analysis project Ga0210393, IMG submission 160068) | Forest soil microbial communities from Barre Woods Harvard Forest LTER site, Petersham, Massachusetts, United States - Inc-BW-C-27-O ... | reverse complement strand
GAACGTGCCCACGGTTGGCGCACGGTACTGGACTGCCATATCCCTGGCAAGCGTTTTCGGTTGCAATCTGGGTGATTTCGTTTCGCTCTACCTGCATTGGGGGCATTGGCTCGGTCTCTTTCCCTTGGCAGTAATCTTCGCCGCCCTTGTCGTCGGCGAACATCACTTCGCGCACTTCACAGAGGCGTGGTATTGGGCCGTCGTGATTGTGCTGCGAACTGCTGCAACGAATATTGCCGATCTCGCCACACATACATTTGAATGGCCCTACCCGCGGGTCATCTTAGGTTTGACCGTCATACAAGCTTTGGTCATATTGCCAGTTCTACCACGGCTAGTTCAGTCCGGCAGTGATCGAACTGGACGGCCGGCGACGGACGGCTGGTACTGGATATCTTTGTTGACCGCCGGCGCACTGGGCACTGCCATCGGCGACTGGGTTGCGGAAGATCTCCACCTTGGCACGGGAGGCGGCACTCTAGTACTGAGCGCAGTTTTTGCCGTCATCCTTGCCCTAGGTAAACAGTCGCGCTGGACGACCAAAGCCAGCTACTGGCTCGCGATTATCGCTGTGCGATCGGCTGGGACGACGGCAGGCGATTGGCTAGCTTTCCGCGAAAAGCCGGGTTTGAGTAACGGTCTTCATCTGGGCCTCCCGCTTAGCACCGCCTTCACCTGTGCGCTATTTGTCGGAACTCTCTTCCTGTGGAGCGCTCGGCGGTCGCACTCAGGCGGTGCGCAATGACAACTCTCAACCAACGCGAAGTTCAGGATGTATTGTTTCGCCTCTATACCGAGGCTCAAGCGAACGATTCCAAAGTTAAAGCCGAAGAGCAAGCTCTCCTCGCCGATGCAGGAGGCATAATCGATGATCAGACTCTTCAGTCGATCAACGACCGAACTTTCATGGCCGTTGCCCCCGAAGTTGGCAGTCTGATCTATCTGCTGGTTCGCACTCGTCGGCCTGCGCTCGTCTTGGAATTTGGTACGTCGTTCGGACTCTCTGCGATTCACATTGCTTCAGGGCTTCGCGACAACCGTCTCGGCCACTTGATAACGACAGAGCAGAGCACAGCCAAGGCCTCGCGTGCGGCCGTACACATCGAGCAGGCCGGCTTGTCGGACCTCGTGGAAATCCGGCCGGGCGATGCTTTTCAGACGCTCCCTGAGTTGAAGGGAGTCGACTTGCTTCTGCTCGACGGATGGAAGCCACTTTATCTCCCGTTGCTGAAGCAATTGGAGCCAGCACTCACTCCGGGCTGCCTGATCATCGCCGATGATGTGATCAGCTTGTCGGCGAAGGTCGCGCCCTATCTCGCGTATGTGCGCGACGCAGCAAATGGTTACGTGTCGTGCGAGATTCCTCTGGATGATGGACTCGAATTGTCGATTCGGTCGGCATGAATGCGTGGTGTTGTGCGGAGGATGGTGCTATTTCAAAGATTGGTGACCATACTATTCAACAAGGAGCCCGGGTATGAACACGCAAACGCAAAAAATTGCTCTGATAACCGGCGGCAGCCGCGGGTTAGGTCGCAATACTGCCGAAAGCTTGGCCCGCAGGGGCGTCGACTCAGCAATCACATACCATTCGCGTGCCGATGAAGCCCACGCGGTCGTGGCAGCAATTGAAGCCGAAGGACGGAAGGCCGTGGCCCTGCAGCTCGACACAGCCGCGGTGGCAACGCTCGAACGCTTCGCCGAGAAGTTAAAGGGCACGCTGCGGTACACATGGGGCCGCGACCGCTTTGACTTTCTGATCAACAATGCCGGCACCTCACATCACAACTCCTTCGAGAAGACGACCGAGGAAGAGATGGACATTCTTTACAACGTTCACTTCAAGGGGGTCTTTTTCCTGACGCAGAAGCTGCTGCCCCTCATCAACGACGGCGGCCGCATCATAAATCTCTCGTCAGGTCTCGCCCGCATCATCTTTCCTGGCAGCGCCGCCTATGGTTCGATGAAGGGGGCGATCGAAGTGCTAACGAAGTACATGGCGAAGGAATTGGGGCCGCGCAGGATAACTGTCAATGTCGTAGCCCCGGGAGCCATCGCCACCGATTTCAGTGGCGGCATGGTTCGGGACAATCCCGAAATCAACAAGCGTGTTGCTGACATGACCGCGCTGGGGCGCGCCGGCTTGCCCGACGACATCGGTCCGATGATCGCCTCGCTGCTATCTGAGGACAATCGCTGGGTCAACGCGCAGCGCATCGAGGCCTCGGGCGGCATGTCCATCTGACCGCCCGCTCGTTCGAGGAGACCGGCGACGGAAGGTGTTCAGTAATGAAATGAGGAAGGTCCATGAAATCTCTGACTTCACGCATTGCATTGATCACCGGTGCGATCAGGGGATAACCAAGATCGTCATACTTGATTTCCTCCTGAGGCATCGACTTCATCCTCGGGTGTCGGCCTGCAATAGACCCTCATATCAATCGAAAGCTCAACGAAGGGCCGTTTATCTCTGCCACTAAACTGGGGTCTTTTCGAAGAGGTCTGTCGAATGCCCCTGTAATGCTGTTACCGCACACATCTTCAAGACTGGATCCAACGCGTATGTGATATACGCCTGAGATCCATGGCGAAGTTGGTGTGAAACTCCATCGTCTTTCGTGTTGACCGACTACAACTCGTCCCTCTATCACCAGTCCATCTGCCGATTCGATCGTAATCGTCTGCTGGAGCAGTGCCCAATCGAGTGGACTTTTGAACATGAGCACGAGAGCGTGTCGGCCACCCGTCACGGGAGTCAGAATCTTCCAATCCTCAACCGGGATAGGTTTCCGAACCGAATCCCCGACGACGAAATGCTTCCGGAAGCGTTCACGTAATGGACGACCATACAGGTCGTTGATCCCTGAACCGATTTCGAGTGTGTACTTCTGCCCCATCTTCAATGGCGGCCCCAATTGAACGTTGGGGCCCACCCACCGTTTGAGCCGGCCAGGATCAAGCAGGACCGTCAGGTGCCGCATGCTTCTATCCCAGAGCTCAACAGGAGGCCGATAAAGAGCATCAGCCACTGGCTGTCCGTCACAATCGAGGAGCGAAATCTCCTTCAACGCTCGTCCCCGCTGCATAGAGTTCGAAAAGCAAACGTAGAATCGAAGTAGATTTTCAGGCAGGAGATCGCACGAAGGAAAAATATCCGTCACCTCCGTATGCGGGGGCTTCTGTTCTGACGGGATCAGGAACTCAAGATCCAGCGACTGAGCCGTGAAGGGAGCACCGAGCGGCCGCGGGTCGAAGGTTGCGCGAAATTTCACATCTCTTTCAAGCGGGAAGTGCGGAATGAATCGCACTTCATCTTCCAAAAGAAGGTAACGGCCAGACACATCCGGAAGCCTGTCACCTTCTGGCGAAGGTACTTGAGCGACAGTCACTCGGAAGACGGATTTCAGCAATTCATTCGGTCGCGCGCAACTCCTAAGGAAGGCCACCAAATCTGGACCGAGGCAGCAAGCACTCAGGCTGCCCGGTCCGTGCGGGGAAGGGGCAGAGCTGACCCGAAGTGTTGGTTGGCAGACCACTGGGGCGTTCATGAAACCTCTTCCCCAAACGAGCGTATGGAGAGGCAAGAGTTGATCGATGTCAAGCTCTTCACTGCTTGCTTAGTTCGTCCCGGTGTTCACGGTAGTGGAACGGGTCTGGGCCATTCGGCCAGTTCATTTCGGACATGCCATCTTTGCGTTCGAAGAAGTATGGGAGCGCCAGCGTACTGAGGTCTAGCCGATAGCTTGTTTTTGGATGCCGCCAAATCAGGATCGCCCATTTGGGATTCAGAATCGCTATATGTTCAGCTTTGACCGGCAGGGCGCGTTGTGTGCGACCCAGGCCGCCTGGTCCGAAATCAATTCCGCCGCCGGTCGGCTGAGCCGGAGCAGACGCCAAATCGGAGACGGCGATCTGCGAGGCGCTTCGGGTGTCGATGGTGACCAACAAATAATCTTTGGAATCAGCCGGGCTGGTGAAGGTGAGCATGTCGAGGGGATTTGCACCGTAACCCAATTCTCCAATCAGATCCCCGCGAACGTGAGCACCATCTTTCAATGCCGACAAGGGGAAACGTACAAGAGGCGTGCACCCATACACCGCGAACATATATGGCTCGCCGTTCAGTTCGCGGATGACGTGTCGGATGATCGGCGCGCGCGTCTCAAATTCGCCGTGGACAGGATGCCAGATTTCCACGGTACATGTTGCCATGCTGGAATTGAAGGGGTACGGGATCCGATGCAGGGTCGAGGCGAACCGCTGGTTTGTAATTCCTGTTACAAACAGCTCGCCGTTGTAACACTTGATATCCGTAATCGCATACACCTGCTGAGGGTCAAACTCCAGCATGGCAGTGGAATCCGGCTCGTTTGGGATTGAGACATGGGAGTGGGGAATCTTGTCCAGTTCCAGAATCTCCAATTGACCATGGTTGACCTTCACGATCGCCGGAATGGCATCTGTTCCACGCCCGCGTTCAACCGAAAAGAAGATCTGCTCAGTAGGCTGATGAACGGCCAGGTCATTGATTACGATTTTGTCGATAGTTGTACCGAGGAGCGCTGCCAGCTTCTGATCCAGACCCAGCACGTGGTCTCGGCCTTCAAAGTTGTGAAAGTTGCCGGATACCAGATCCGTCTGTGACGTCAGATCCTTATCCCGAAGCGCAAAAGCGTGGATGGTGGCACCTGTGATGTCGGCCACAAACAGGACATTGTTCGGTCCAAACGTGAGAACCCCTGCAGACCGTAGTGGTCCGGAAACGCCGCCATCATGCGCAACAGGTGCATTGGACACAGCAGAGAGGCCGCCGGGCAGAGCAAGCCCAACGGCGGATGCAGCGGCAAATCGCAAAATATCGCGTCTAGAGTGGCCACTCGTTGTTGGTTTTTCACTCATGCTGTTTCTCCTTGAGGTTTAGCTGCGCTGCTTGTGTCGGACCGCACTCTTTTCCCGACGAACCTAGATCTCGACTTCAACCCCATCGGGATCGCTCTGGAACTTCCAGGTTCCTCCCGACCGAAAACTGGAGGCAGTGCCGAAGGTGTCCTCCATGAACTGCATGTACATCACCTTCTCACCCTTCAGCCGGCAGAGGATGGCGAATGGCGATGTCACGGTCTTGCGCATTTTGGTTGAGGTATAGGTAAATCTCCCGAAGACGGCAACCTTATCGCCTTCTCCAAAAATGTCCTCTGGCATGAAAGAGTCGACCTTCCAGAAATGTCCGACATCATTAAATGTCTTGATGATGGCATCCACTCCGTGGCCCGTGCCGCACCATGGCATGATCTTGTGCAAATCGGGGTTGCTGTAGTTCAGCGAGACATAGGTGACATCCCGCGCGCACAAATCTTTTACGATTTTCGGATCGCGGATTCCTTCGAGAAGTTTCGTGACGATCGCTTTAGGTTCATGCGCCATGTCTCTCTCCTTTTGCGAACAAGTACCAGGCGGTTTGTCTGTGCGACAGCACTCACGCCGCAACTGCGAGTTGCTGCAGAACCCCGTCAGCAGTCACTCCCGCAGAATAGTTCTGCTGACCCGTGACAAGGTTACCGTCGACAACGGCATGCGGCGTCCAGGGCGACTTTGCAACGTAACGCGCTCCACAGATGCGGAGACGATCTTCCAGGAGCCACGGAGCATTGCCGGCAAAGCCTGCCTGCGTCTCTTCCTCATTGCTGAAGCCGGTGAGCTGTCGATCCTTAAAGGCCCACGTTCCATCCGCCCGCGACGCTGTAAAGAAGCCTGCTGGCCCGTGGCACACGGCGGCAACGATCTTCCGCCGATTATCGAGCATGGCCACGAGCTTTGGTCCAATCGTCGAATACACAGCCATGTCCTGCATCGGGCCGTGGCCACCCACGAGAAAGATGATGTCGAACTGATCGGGACTGATGTCCTCCACGCGCATGGGGGATGTAAGCGCGGGGCCCAGGCGCCTCATATACTCCTGCTGTTCCCTGACTTTGCTCTCGTCGTTATTGTTGTAAGCCAGATTGAAACTCAAAGGATCAACGGTCGGAGTTACGCCAGAGGGACTCGCAACAGTGACCTTGAGTCCGGCTTCCGCGAACTTCCGATGCGGCGTCACGAACTCCTCGGACCAGAAGCCGGTTGGATGAGGTTGGGCGTTCTTCATTGTCCATACATTTGCACCTGAAACAACCATCACTACGGAAGACATTGCTCACGCTCCTCTCTGATCTGCAAATGCATTTGGGTAAACCGCAGCGAACTCCGGTCGCAAAGCTGCCGATCATTTGCCTAAGCCACGTCGTGCAACAGAGATTCCCAGTTGGGAGGAACCTTTCCCTCAGGACCGGGAGCTGACTGAGTCTCGGGGTGCCAGCGAGGCCCTGATAGCTTTGGGCCCTTCAAGACTTTCCTCGTCCTGTAGTCATAAAACCAATTCTGGAGCGGTTCGAAACTGGCTACGACCGGATGTCCCGTCAGGTCTGCGTGCCTTGCAGCGTGCTGACCGGGAGAACTGTCGCAGCAGCCGATGTAGCCGCATTCCGCACACCTGCGAAGATGGAGCCACCAACCGCCGACCTTCATGCAATCTTCGCAGCCATTTGCACTGGGCTTTGAATCAGGATTTATCCCTTGCCGAAGTCTCTTCATGGCAGAAAACCTCATCCGCGGAAATTCTGGGCCAGCTCGTCGCAAATTGAAATCGCCAAATCGTTGTGGATCTATACCCCCCTTTAGGACTGGCCGGGAATCTCAAACCTTCTGCGGATTGGTAGTGGAAAAGCTGTAGCGGGCGATCCTGAACTTGCCATCTTTTTCTTTGTGGAAAATGAAAAGCTCCTGATTCCCTTCTTTGCTGATCCCTCCCGTAGCATGGTTGAGCGTGGTGCCCGCTGAATTCGTTCGCGCAAACACCCAGTCGGGGCTCATCTCGACGATCTCTGCGATCCTGAATTTCACCGTCAGCTGGATCGCAGCAAAAACCGCGTCATACGCCTTGCGAACCTCTGCCAAACCCACCGCCGACGGGCTGTACGGCGGCATAAAAACGCCATCCTGGGCATAGAGTGGCATCACGGCATTTGTGTCAGACGAGTTTAGAGCCTGATTGTAGGCAGACAGCGTTTCTGCAACAGCCCTCTCATTTGCCGTCATGAGTATCCATTCCCCTTGAGGTCAAGCAACTACGGGGAAATATAAAACCGGCGTGCACTTCATGACTAGACACAGACACGGAATGGTGTGTTCCGAATTTGGAATAATCCGGAGGGGCCATATCTGAAAGGAGCGGCGGGACCCACAGAAACTAGACTCGCGCGAGTTCGTCCCGGTCGCCGAGGCGCTTCAAAAGATCAACCAGCAGCCCGCGCTCTGCGCGTGAAAGGTTTGAAACTGCTTTCTCCATGTCGACCTGGTGCCGGGTAAAGGCTTTCTCGATCAGCTGACGGCCCTTGGTTGTCAATTCGACGATGCGAATCCTGCGATCCGTGGGATGATGCCTGCGAACGACCAGCCACTTGCTTTCCAGCCGGTCGATGGCGGTCGTTATGGAGCCGGTGGTCAGATCCACCATCTGTCCGATGATGTTTACCGGCAGGGGCCCCTTGTGGAGTAGTGCTTCCAGTACGCGGAAGTCCGAGTCGCAGAGGTTGGTTCGCTTGATGCTTGCTTCGGCGTCGGCGAGCAGAGCCCGGTAGGCCTTCCAGACTACCAGGAAGACGTGTGTTCCATCGCTTTTGGCTTTCCTTGCTTCTCCAGCCATGCAAGAGGATTGTAGAGGGAAAAGAATCTTGAAGCCATGATAATTGGCTTCGATCGTGTTGAGCGAATCGTATCAGATCTCAAAGAAACCGCGATGCAAAGCTATTGTCACGGCGTGAGTTCTGTCGTTGGCTTTCAGTTTGACTAAGATGTTCCGGACATGGCCCTTCACGGTGTCCTCGCTAATATGCAGGCGGTCCGCAACGATTTTGTTTGAGCAGCCCTTTGCAACAAGCTTCAAAACTTCCACTTCCCTCTCCGTCAGGGATTGGTCCGCAGCGTGTTGGCCCAACTCTGTTGCCACTTCCGCCTGGACGTGGCGCAATCCCGCATGTACTGCACGAATAGAGTCCAAAAGATCGCGGCGCAGGGTGGCTTTCAGGAGATAACCGGATGCACCGGCCCGCAGCGCACGGATCGCCTGGACGTCGCCAAGATAAGTGGTGAGAACGATAATCCGCGCGTCGGGGTGTGTCTCTCGCAGCATTTTGATCACGTCAATACCGTGCACGTCCGGCAATCCCAAATCCATTAATGTGATGTCCGGAAGATGCTTCTCAAACAGAGTGATCGCATCTTTGCCTGTCCCGGTCTCCGCGGCCACTTCAAGATCGGGCTGGCTTTCGATGATCGTGACCAGGCCTTCCCGCAACACGGGATGATCGTCAACGATCAGAATGCGGATTCGTGAGGAGGATGCCTTTGGCATCGCGGCGCTCGCTGTTCAGCCGTAGCAACGCAAAAAAGCCATTGTCGCACTATTTCGAAAAGCCCAATACCCCCCTTTCGAGTTGGTCAGGATTGTCTATTTCACGATTGAAACGGACTTATAATTTAGGTCCGCGACGCCCCCCTCCTGGGGTGCGACGTGGGCCGAGATCCGCATACCTATCTTGCGCGGGAGGCTAAATACCAGCATGGGCGGCAATAAGCGGGGATCTGCCTGCATTCCAAAGTCTTCGATTGCACTTCCCGTGTTGCTGTGTCTTTTGCTCGCTACAAGTGTTTGCGCACAGGATCAGACGATCTCCCGGATGGTCCATACTTCCTGGACCGGGCGTGACGGCGCACCGCAGGCTATTACCGCCCTCGCGCAGACGCCCGATGGAATGTTGTGGATCAGTACGATTGCCGGTCTTTACAACTTCGATGGGGTTTCATTTTCAGTCTTCAAGCCACTGCCCAAGGAACCTTCCTTGCCGGAATTAGCCGTCTACTCACTGTATGTCTCGAAGACAGGAGATCTCTGGATAATGTTTCGTCAGGGAGGAACAGCCCGGATTCGACAGGGTCACGTGGCCGTCTTTGATCGCGTCGATGTGAAGGCCGACCACATCACCTTGACTGACATCCAGCAAGACTCTAACGGGACGATGTGGGCGGTTCTCAACGGGCAGCAGCTTCTTAGTCTTGGCCCGGATCAGATTTGGCATTCAACAGCGGGCCTCCTCCCGAGTCCAGCGCATATAACGAGCCTTTTGATTGCCTCTGCAGGTACGCAATGGGTGGTCGCGAACGATCGTCTCTACCGGCGACCTTTGGGACAGGCGGCCTTCAGCCCTACAAAGATTCAGGTGGAGGGCGCAACCAGAGCTGTAGAAGCTCCAGATCACACTCTTTGGGTTACAGGGCAGATTCCCGGGACTGGAAAATCCAATCACGGAGTCGAGTTGCAACATATTGATCAATTTGCAAAGCGATTGCCCTGTCCTCACATCGCCGGCGAAATCATGGAAGTTCTCGCCGCCCGCGACAGCTCCATCTGGCTGTCGAAGGAAGGTGAAGGACTTGTGCGTCTGCCGCCGGCAGCTACGGTTGCTGTTGATCGAGAACATCCCGCGGCAGCGCCCGACCGATACACGCTCAGTGATGGCCTCACGTCGATTCAGGAGTGGGCTTTGTCAAACGACGCAGACGGAAACATCTGGGTGGGCGGAGTCAGTGGGCTTGATCGTTTCGAGCGCGCCACGCTGGTCCCCGCCATCGGTGGTGCGCAGTCCGGTTACTGGTACAGCTGTGCCAACCAACAGGGGGACGTCTGGGCTGCAGACGAACAAGGTCTTCTCTTCTCGTTCTCACACGGTCGTGCGAATCAAATACCAGGCGGGAAAGATATAGCCGGACTCTTCTGTGGTCTTGATAGAAAGGTCTGGATCATTGACCGGTGGGGAGTCGCTTATGTTCAGAATGGTCTCATTCACCAGTTACCACGCCTCCCCGGACAACCGCGCTACCGGGACTATTACGACCTGGTGAGTTTGACAGAGGTCATGAAAGATCAGCCCGTAGCCGTAACCCGGGAGGTGCTCGGAGACGGTCTGTGGATCCTCCGAAATGGAAAATGGGAGCCGTTTTTGCCCGCGCATACCGCCAGCCAGATTAGCGTCGTGAAGGCAGTTGGCGGGCAACTGTACTTAGGCTATCGCGACGGCAGGATTGAAGTGTTTCAATCCAGAACGGGAGAAAAACTCTGGTCGGCAGACCCCGGTGTCGGTGAAGTTGTGGCATTTTCAGAAACGCTGAAGGGAGTTTTCGCGCTTGGCTATGATGGGATTGCTGCGGAACGGGGCAATACTTTTGAGCGGCTCTCTTTTCTTCACAGCGATTCGGCAGCCCGAGTCTCTGGTTTGGTCGAATCGCGAAACGGCGATTTTTGGCTCAACGGAGCCCGGGGAATCGTTCATATCCCGCAGAACGAAATGGTTGCTGCCCTTTCAAATTCCAGCCTGTTGATTTCTTCGGACGAGGTACATGAGGGGAATTTCGTTGGACCCGCCTATTGTCCTCCGGGCAGAGAGTCGGCCAGCATGGACGCGACGGGAAAACTCTGGTTTGCGACCATGAATGGCGTGGTCTTCCTAGACCCGGAGAATACGAGAGTGGCCCGGCGGCCTCCGCAACTCTCGATTCGCACCATCACGGCAGACGGTCATCCGTTAAATGCAAACGCAACGTTCCCGCCAGACACAGAATATCTCGACATAAATTATTTCGGTCTGGATCTTACAAAGCCCAGGAATGTCGTCTATCGGTATCGCCTTGAGGGTCTCGACACGACCTGGCAGAGCGTGGGAAATCGAACCGAGGCCGTCTACACCCATCTCCGGCCGGGCGCCTACAGGTTTCAGGTGATCGCGTCGAATGGGAACGATGTCTGGACAAAACCCGTGACTTCGGCGACGTTCAGAATTCTTCCACGCTTTTACGAAAGGCCCTGGTTTGAAGCATTATGCCTTTTCGCCGCCGTTCTCCTGGTATGGTTTGGAATTTCGCTCCGGGTCCGATACGTTTCCAGCGCAATCAGGATGCGAGCAGAAGAACGAGCCGACGAACGAATCCGGATCGCAAGAGAACTTCACGACACCTTATTACAGGGGATTCAGGGTTTATTGCTTACCTTTCACGTGGCAGCGGAAAAAGTGCCAGCCGATCATGTGTCGAAGAAAGCTCTGGAGAAGGCACTGACGACCGCCGAGCGCATCATCGTGGAAGGACGCAATCGGGTCAGTCGGCTTCGATCAGAAAACCTCATCGATGCCGAGCTGAAGTCTCTAATTGAGGGAGTGGCCAGTAATCTTAATGGGATCGCCGCGACCGACTTCGCCGTAGAGCGCACGGGAGGAACCGATATTCTCCAGAGTCACGTTGTGGATGAAGTATTTTGCATCGCCCGGGAGGCTCTGACGAATGCCTTTCGCCACTCGGGAGCCTCGCGCATTGTGGTCGAACTCAATTATCAGAGGGGGCAATTCACGATGAGTTGTTCCGACAATGGGCGCGGCTTCGATGCGGAAGCGCTCCACGCGAGCCCGACGAACGGACACTGGGGACTTCGTGGTATGTGGGAGCGCGCCGAGCGCATTGGCGG